>Ga0102588_1000519_pt1 | contig 40207 bp, 29 predicted proteins | sample AraplaMF_Col_mMS_FD_76854 | JGI IMG/M metagenome (GOLD analysis project Ga0102588, IMG submission 76854) | Arabidopsis root microbial communities from the University of North Carolina, USA - plate scrape MF_Col_mMS (SPADES assembly) (version 2) | ecosystem: Host-associated > Plants > Roots >...
CTGTGGTGGTCGATGACGCCGGCAGGGTGCTGTCCAGCAGGCTTGCCATCTTGTCGTCGCGCAGGCTCGCGGTCTTTTCGCCCATGACGACGCCGACCACGCGGCGGCCATCCTTCTGCGCCGACGTCACGACATTGTAGCCCGATGCGTCGGTATAGCCGGTCTTGATGCCGTCGACGCCGTCATAGCGATACATGAGGTTGTTATGGCCGCGCAGCTTCATGCCGCGGAACTGGAAGCCGCGCATGGAGAAGAGCTTGAACTCCTCGGGGAAGTCCCGCATCAGCGAAATTCCGAGTGTGGCCATGTCACGCGCCGTGGTGACCTGCTCCGGATCGGGAAGACCCGACGGATTCTTGAAGACAGTATCCTTCATGCCGAGCTGGCGTGCCTTATCGGTCATCGCCTCGGCGAAAGCCTGTTCGGAGCCGCCAAGCTGCTCGGCGATCGCCACCGCCGCGTCGTTGGCCGACAGCACGACGATTCCCTCGACCGCTTCGCGCAGCGTCACCTTGCGGCCGGCGCCGACGGCGAGCTTGAAAGGCTCCTTGCTCTCGGCATTCTCCGACATGGTGAGCTTCTGGTCCCAGTTGAGGCGCCCGTCATGCAGGGCCTCGAAGGCAAGATAGAGCGTCATCATCTTGGTCAGCGACGCCGGATAGTTCAGGTCGTCCTGATTGGAGCTTTCGAGGACCTGACCGGACTGCGCATCGACGACGAAGCTTGCCTGGCCCGCCTCAGCCAGAGTGAAAGCGCCCATCAGGAAAAGGGAAGAGAGCGCCGTGGCAAGGAGCCGGGATGTCGTCTTGGTCATCAATGTGCTGTCTCTGTCGTTTCGATGATCGAGTGGGCCGTTGGCCTGAATGCAGCGGATTATAAAAGTTTGTGACGGAATAAAGGACGAGGGGCAATAAAAAAGGGTCATCCACAGCTGGTTCCTTTTGTCTCACCGTTTTCGGTTTTGACAAGGATGCGCCCGGCACGTAGAAAACTCGCCATGAGCATGAAGCCCGCGCTTTTCTCCCGTCATATCAGCACCTGCCTGCAGGTCGTGACGGTGCGCGCTTTTGGCGGACGAGGTCTTCGCGTCCTGTTGTGACGTCGGAGCGCTGCGGGCGTCCGGCGCGCTGCTGGACGTAAAGCCCCTCACCACGCCAATCAAGGTTGCCAGGGAGACAGGCACCGTGCTCAATCTTTATCATGTCAATTCGCTCGTCCATTGGGAGGAGCGTGAGATCCATCTGCGCGATCATATGATCGCCTTCTTCTCGCAAGAGGTCCGCAGTTTTCTCAGGTCGGTCAATCCGGCCTGGGATGTCAGGAGGGTCGAGGCGCCGGCGCTGATGCCGCAGGCGCTGGTGTCGAGCGCCTATTCGAACGCCGATATCTGGGTTCAGGAACAGCTCTCCGCCAGCGATGCCGCGCTGGTCCTGCGACCGGAAACCACGCCATCGACCTACATCTACATGCAGCACATTCTCGGCAATCATTCGAAGACGCGACTGCCGCTCTGCGTTTGGCAGGCCGGCAGATCCTATCGCCGCGAGCAGGAACAGCCGACGAAACACATGCGACTGAAGGAATTCTGGCAGCTCGAATTCCAATGCGCCTTCACGGCCGACAGTGGCAACGACTATCACGCCGCCTGCCTAGAACCGGTCCGCCGCATGATCGCATCGCTGATCCATCTGCCGACGCGGATGGTGCCCTCCGACCGGCTGCCGGCCTATTCCGAGGTGACGATGGATATCGAGGTCGACAATGGCGACAAGTGGATGGAGGTCTGCTCGATCTCGCGGCGCACGGATTTTCCGCAGCGCTACCGATCTGAGCCCAAGAAGGGAGCGGCGGTCGACCATGACGTTCTCGTGCTCGAGATCGCCATCGGCCTCGACCGCTGTATCCATAACTGGGACATAGCGGCCGATCGGTGAGGGCATTGTAAAACGAAAGCCGCCTGACACATGTTCAAGCGGCTTTCCTGTATCCGATTCAGATCAGCAAGTTCAGCTGAGCCTGCCTGCTGCATGGGCGAGCATGGTGTAGACCTTGCCGGTGTCCGAGGTAAGGTAGGATTGCGTCACCGTGCGGTTCGGGTCGGTGCGGGCGACGTCGGCGAGCAGCTTTTCGAAGTCACCGATGTAGCGGTCGACGGCGGTGCGGAATTCCGGTTCGCGGTCGTATTTGCGCTTGATCTCGTCGAAGGTCTGCTGGCCCTTCAGCGTGTAGAGGCGACGGGTGAAGACATCGCGCTCACCGCGCTGATAACGGCGCCAGAGATCGACCGAGGCGTCGTGATCGATGGCGCGGGCGATATCGACCGAGAGCGAGTTCAAGGATTCGACGACGTGGCGCGGATTGCGGCTGTCGTTGCTACGCGCGGCCGGCGCGGCAGTTTCCGCCGGGCGGGCAGGGGCGCGGGCAGACGCCTCGTCGGCGGCCTCCTCACGCGATGCGCCGCGCAGGAGATCGCTGATCCAGCCACCGCTTTCCGGACGGGCCGGTTCCTGGCGCCCCGATTCCTGGCGATCGGGAGCAGGTTGCGGGGCGGCGCGTTGGGGCGCAGCCGCCGGCGCAGACGGCGCGATCGTTCCACGCAGGCCCGTCGCTTCGATCGACGGGGGCGCTGCCGGTTGCGGCGGCTGGGCTGCGACCGGCTGGGCGGGACGCGGAGCCGGCTGCGCCTGCGCGAGCGTGCGGGCGACGGGCTGGGAGATCTCGAGCTGCTGGCTGGAGCGGCCGACGAGCTGGGAGATATCCTGCAGAGCCTTGATCTGCTCAGCGACGGCCCGGCGCATGGCCGAGGCGCTTTCCTTGGCTTCCTCGGGAAGATCGAAGGCGCCGCGCTTCAGTTCGGCGCGGGTGGCGTCGAGCTCGTTACGGATGTCGGCGGCGGAGCGGCGGATATCTTCGGTAGCGCCGGAGAAACGGCCGACGGCATCATCGATCGCCTCGCGCAGTGCTTCCCGCATGTTCTGGGCGGCGCCGTCTGAGGCGCGGCCGGCTTCGCCGAGCATGCGCTCGACTTCCGACAGCGAGGCGGTGAGACCGCCGCGAATGCGATTGGAGAGATCGCCGGAACGCCGTTCGACATTGGCGAAGGTGCCGTCGATCGTCGTATTGGCCTCGTCGCCGGCGCGGGTGATCGCCTCGCGCATCGTCTCTGCCGCTTCCTGGGCGCGCTTCTCGGTTTCGCTAAGAATGCGGCCGATATCGGCGAAGGAAGACTGCACGCCCTGGCGCAGATTGCCGGTGACCTGGTTGGAGCGTTGCTCTGCCCGCTCAAACACGGTCTCGATCATGCTGCCGAGGCCCTGCATCGTCTTTTCGATCTCGGCGGAGCGCTGGACGAGGCCGACCGAGAGGGTCTGCAGAGCGCTCTCGCGCTCCTCGAGCGTCGAGGCGAGATTGGACTGGGCAGCGCCGAGCAGCTGCGAGGCCTGGGTCAGGACCTTGGAGTGTTCGTCGAAGCGGCCGATGATGCCGCCGACCTGTGACAGCGTCTGGCCCGAAATGTCGGAGAGGCGGTCGACCTTGCCTTCAAGAAGCCTGGTCGAGGCGGAGACCATTTCAGCGGCCTTGGTGGCGGAGTCGGCAAAGCGCGCGGTGGTGTCACCGAGACGGCCGTCGACGTTGGCCAGTTGCTCGGCGGCGCGGTTCATCATCATCGCCATTGCCGCACTGCTTTCCGACATGCGCTGGACGAGGCCGTTGACGTTGCCGACCAGGCTGTTCTCGATGGCGCTGACGGCGTTGGCGACATTCTCGGTGCGGGCGGCAACGGCGCTGGCGAGCGCTTCGTTTTCGGCGCGCAGACGCTCGGCGCTGAGGTTGGCCGCAGCGGTGATGCGGGCGGCGGCCTGCTCGCCGGCATCGGTGTAGCGGTCGATGATCGGGCGAGCCGTTTCGTCGAGGATGCGCGTCAATTCGACAGAGCGGCCCGCCAGCATCGAGTTGAGATCGCGGGTGCGCTCGTCGAGCGTCGAGCGGATCGAGTTGCCGCGCGCTTCGAGCGCCTTGTCAATGTCGGAGAAGGTCGTATCGATCTCGCGGGCACGTTCCTCGAGATTGGTGCGGATGGCATTGCTGCGGGCTTCCAGCGCCCGATCGACATCCGCCATGGTGGCGGAAATCTCGCTGCCGGCCCCCGACAGCGTCGAGCGGATGGCATTGCCGCGCGTCTCCAGAGACTGGCCGGCATCCGACAACACCTTGGAGATGGCATTGACCTGCGTGCCGACGATGGTCTCGGCCTCGGAGACCTTGTTGACGATGGCGTTGCCGGCTTCCGAGAAGGTCTGGGCCACGGCAGCGGCCTGGCTCGCCAGCCGGTTCTGAGCTTCGGCGACCCGGGTGACGATTTGCGACGAACGCTCATCCATGGTGCGGGTGAATTCGTCGCTTTTCGCATTGAGATCCTCGGCGAATTGCTGGCCGGTCTTGCCGAGCAGTTCGGTGGTTCTCGTCGCTTCGCCTTCCATTCCCTGGGCCGCGTCGGCAACCGCGCTGCGCAGTGTCGAGGCGAGACCGGCGGCCTTGCCTTCGATGGTGCGATTGACGGCTTCGAGGCCGACGGTCAGCGCGCGGTCCATGGTGGAGAGGCGTTCCTCGATGCGTTCATTGCCGCGGTCGAGGGTTTCGCCAAGGCTTGCGGTGCGGCCGTCGATAGCGCCCGTCAGGCTCGTGGTGCGGCTGTCCAGCGTCTCGGCCAGATTGGCGGTGCGGCTGTCGATCGCCTGGGTGAGGTTTGCGGCACTGCCTTCGAGCGTTGCGGAGATGCGCCGAGTGGCGTCGTCGCTGAGCGCACCGAGACGGGAGACGCCGTCGGCAAGCACGCCGGACAGCTGGCCGCTGGCGGCTTCGACCTTTTCGGCAACGCCGCCGACGCCGTCGCGGATGCGGGTCTCGATCGCCGCAAGACCGGCTTCTACGCGCGATCCGGTTTCTTCAAAACGGCCGGTCAGGCTTTCGACCGACCGATCGAGATGGGCGGAGAAATCCTGGGTGGAGCTCGAAATGGCGTTCGCCGCCTCCTGGAAGCGGCCGGCGATCTGGCCGGCGCCGGCATGCATGCGATCTTCCAACGTCTGGGCGCCGGCATCGATCGCCTGGCGAATCGCGGCTTCACGGTCCTCCAGCGACATTTCGAGCATGCTGACGCTCGTCGCCACCGAGGTGCCGATGCTGGTCGCCTGTTCGGTCAGCGTATCGCTGATCAGCGCATGGGCCTGGCTCAGCGACAGGTCGATGGCATTGGCGCGGTCTTCGAGCGTCGTGCGGATGCGTTCATGGGCGGAGGCGAGCCCGCCCTCGATGCGCGCTGCGGCCTCGTCGGCGAGGCCTCCGAGCCGTGTATGGGCATCGGTCAGGCGACTTTCGATGCGGCCGGTCAAGCCGCCGACGAGATCCTCGAAGCGGGCGCCGCCGGCATCGAGAGCGCCGGAGAGGGCGGCGCTATGTTCGGAAAGCGCATTTTCGAGCCGCTGCTGATTGTCGGTATAGGCGGTGCGGATCGCATCGGTCTTGTCGGCGAAGGCGCCGGCGACGCGAGCCTCGGCACCGGAGACCGCTTCCATGATGGCATTGCTGCGGGCTTCGAGCGCACTGTCGAAGCGGCTCTGGTTATCGTCGAGCGAAATGGCGAGCGCCATGGTCTTTTCGTCGAGCGTATCAGTGAGCCGGTCGTGGGTTGCGGTTACAGCGCCGATGATTGCGGCGGTACGGTGCCCCAAGGCTTCCTCGAGGCGGGCCTGGCCTTCGGTCAGCGAGGCGGCAATGGCGGCGGCCTTTTGGTCGAGCACACCGTTCAGGCCTTGATGCGTGCCGGAGACCGCATTGGTGATCGCATCGGCGCCTGTTGTCAGCGTCTCCTCGAGACGGCTCTGGCTCTCGTTCAGCGAGATGGCAAGCGCCATCGCCCGATCGTCGAGTGTTTCCGACAGACGATCATGGGTGGCGGAGACCGCATTGAGGAGGGATTCCGAACGGCTCTCCAGCGTGTTCTGCAGGCGGCTCTGACCTTCGTTCAGGGAGGCAGCGAGCGCCGCAGACTTTTCGTCGAGCGTTTCCGAGAGACGGTCGTGCGTGCCGGACACAGCCTGGAGGAAGGCTTCGGAGCGCGCTTCCAGCGTGTCTTCGATCCGCGACTGGCTCTCATTGAGCGAGATGGCGAGCGTCATCGCCTTCTCATCCAGCGTTTCGGACAGGCGGTCATGGGTGCCGGAGACGGCGTTCAGCAAAGCTGCGGAGCGCGTTTCGAGCGTATTTTCGATACGGGCCTGGCTCTCGCTCAAGGATCTGGCGAGCGCCATCGCCTTTTCGTCGAGCGTCTCGGCAAGACGGTCGCGGGTGCCGGATACGGTGTTCAGCAGCGCTTCGGCGCGCGTTCCAAGCGCATCCTCGATGCGGGCATGGCGCTCATCGAGCGAGGTCGTCAGGGCGGCAGCCTTGCTGTCCAGCGTTTCAGAAAGCCGGTCATGGGTGCCGGAGACGGCGTTCAGCAGAGCCGCGGAACGGGTTTCGAGCGTATCCTCGATGCGGGCCTGGTTTTCATTGAGCGAAATGGCGAGCGCCATCGCCTTTTCGTCGAGCGTCTCGGAGAGGCGGTCATGCGTGCCTGATACCGCTTTCACCAGCGCTTCGGAGCGGGTTTCGAGCGTATCTTCGATGCGGGCCTGGCTCTCATTCAGGGAGATGGCGAGTGCCATCGCCTTTTCGTCGAGCGTCTCGGCAAGACGGTCATGGGTGCCGGAGACGGCATTGAGGATGGCGTCGGAACGGGTTGCCAGCGCTTCCTCGAAGCGGCCGTGATGGGTGGTCAGCGCCTCCACAAGTGCGTCGCCGCGCTCAGCCATGACGCTGTCGATGCGGCCATGGGCCGTGCCGAGCGCCTCGGTGATCTCAGCCGCACGCGCCGCAAGCACGCCGCTCAGCTCCTCGGCGCGACCGCCGAAGGCAGCCGTCACCTGTTCGGTGCCGGCGGCAACGGCGCTCGTCAGCTCAGTCGTGGTGGTGCGCAGCGTGTCGCGCAGTTCGGCCGAGCGTGTCTGAAGATTGTTCTGCAGTTCGGAGGTGCCGGATGCAAGCGCCAGCGCGATTTCCGAAGTCGCGTTCTGCAGAGACGAGGTCAGTTCGCCGGTGCGGCTGCTGAGCGCGGTGGTGATTTCCTCCGCCCGGCTGCCGAGCGTGCTTTCCAGCATTTCATGGCCGGTGGCGAGCGCGGTGGCGAGCGCCAGCGACTGGTCTGTTATCGACGAACCGAGCCGGTCGATACCGGAACTCAGGATGCCGTCGATTGAATCCGAGCCGCCGGTCAGCGTCTCGTTGATACGGGCGAGGCTTTCCATCAGCTTGGTGTCGAGCGAGCCGGTGCGTTTGTCGAAGGCGCTGGTGAATTCTGCGACGCGCTCGTCGAAGGCGGTGGACAACTGGGCAACCGTCGTCTGCAGCCGTTCCTCGAAGAAACCGGAGCGTACGTCGAGATCCATGACGGCGTCGTCGGCGGTGGTCTGCAGGCTCTGGCGGAAGCTTGCGCCCTTTTCGTCGAGGGCGCTGTTCAGCTTCGACAGAACGTCATCGAGCGTGCCGCCAATGGTGCGTTCGCCCGATGTCAGGCTCTCGTTGATCTCGCGGGTGCGGGCGATCAGGATCTCGTTGAGCTGGTGCGTGCGTTCGTTCAGCGCCGCATTCAGCTTCTCGGTGCTGCTGTCCATGGTCGAGGCGCGGGTCTCGAACTGGCTGAGCAGCCTTTCGCCATGGTCATTGAGATTGACGGAGAGCGCTTCGAGGCGATTGTCGAATTCGGTGGCGAGCGCAAAACCCGATGCGTTCAGTGTCTGCAGCAGGGTATCGGTCTTGGCGGCAAGCAGGCTGCCCATCGACTGCAGGGCGCTGTCCGACTTTTCCAGGATCGTCGCGGCGCGCGTATCGATCAGCGAAGCGAAGGCTTCGCCCGATGTGGCAAGCCGCACCGCGATCTCTTCGGTCGCAAGCGACAGTTCTTCCTTCAACTGGTCGTGGACACTGCCGATCGAGGTGCGGATGCGGTCGGCATGGTTGACGATCGCCTCGCGCTCGGAGCCGAGTTCGTGGACGAGGCCACGGACGCGCAACTCGTTGTCGGCATAGGAGCGTTCAAGGGCATTGACTTCGGAATGGACGAGCGTTTCCAGTTCGGACGCACGCGCGATCGTGCGCTCGATGCCTTCATTCATGGCCGAGACTTCACGGCGCACGGCCTGGCCGACGGTCATGATGCGCTCGGAGGCAATGGTTTCCGGCTCGGCCAGGCGCAATGCCACCTCTGCCATGGAGCGGGCGGCGTTGCGCATGTCCTGGGCGCGCGCGATCATGATCGCGAAGGCATAGAACATCATGACGGGAATGATGATGCCGACGAGGCCGGCGATGACGCCGGGCAGGGCGACGAGATCGGCGATAGAACGGATCTGCCAGATCTGCGGAGCATAAAGCAGCGACATCAGGCCGAGGCCGGCCATGACCCAAAGCACGGAGAACAGCGTGGCGGTGCGCACCGCCGAGCGGCTGGAGGCGCCGTCGAAGGATTTCAGGATCGAGGCAGGCGTGTTGCGGCTGGCATCGTTGGCGGGCGCGAAGGCCGGCCCCCTGGAAGCCTGCTCGCCGGCGGCACCGCGGCGGCTGCGCCGCTGCGCCTCTTCCTGGGCCTGCTGGTTACGCGCATTTACTGGATCAGACACATTAGCCTCCGGGGCCTGGGGCGCGTCGCCGCGGCGAGACGGTACGTTATCCTTGCTGAAGTCGATCTGGAGGGCCTCGTCCAATGCCTTGAACGCCTTGTCCTCAATCGACTCGTTATATTTGTTGTTCGCCATTCGGGTATGCCTCGTTACTGTCAGCCGGCCCAACCGCGCATCCCGGGCTTCCGCCTCACCCGGGGACAACTTTGCCGTTCCAGCCTCCCATCCCAACGACGGACGGATAAGCATGTCATTTCAGAGTAGATAGCCGCTTTTTCAAACGGAAGGTATCAAAACACTACCATTATCCACTCGCTCGGCAAAGGCGCGTACCATAAACCCGCTCCACCAGTATCGTAGTGACACATCTGGGCTCTTCACACAATTAATGAAGGCTTGAGATTTGCGGTTCGTTAACCCGTTGTTAACATCTTTGAATCCTGGGCAGCGCTTAAAAACCAATAATTTAGGGATATTTAACGGACGTTAACCATATGGCGAGATTTCCGCCCTGAATGTGCCGGAATTTAACGGGATGGCCACCCTCCTGACGCAGAACTGTTGCAACTGCGGACGACAGAGACGGGAGAATTGGCAATGGCAGCCCAGATGGCGGCATTGAACATCGTATTCGAGGCGCCGGATAATGCAAAGGGACCCTGTCCCTCGAAGGTCCGGCCGATCGACCTGGTCCATCTCGCAAAGCAGACGATGGGCGACAAGGCGCTGGAAATCGAAGTCCTTCAAATGTTTGCGCGCCAGGCCCGCGCATGCCTCCAGGATATTGCGAGCGGCGAAACCATCCGTATCGGCGCAGCCGCGCACCGGCTGAAGGGCGCGGCAAGCTCGGTCGGCGCATTCCGGGTGTCGCAGACGGCCGAAGCCGTCGAGGAAACCGGCGGCGATGCCGGCGCGACCGCAGCGCTGGGGGTCGCCGTCATCGATGCGGAGAATTTCATCCTGAAGCTCTGCCGCGGCTGATCTCCAAGGTTTAGTTGATGCATATCATTGTCCCAAAACCGCCGCACAGGTTTGGGCGACATGCATTGAATCCCCTCCGAACGAAGACCCGTTGTTCCATTGCGGAACCGCGGGTCTTTTTGCGACGTCCCGAATGACGCTTTGAAGACGGCGGGCGAAGGCACGATCTGCGAGGCTATGGCGGATTTCCCCAATGTTGACTGTCGCGTCGAATTGTCGGAAGAAAAATCCGCCCACCCACCTGAAGACCGGAAATAGTCCCGATGCCAAAACTTACCATCGTCGCCTTCGACGGCACGCGCTTCGACCTCGACGTCGACCAAGGCTCCACCGTGATGGAGAACGCCGTGCGCAATTCGGTGCCCGGCATCGAGGCCGAATGCGGCGGCGCCTGCGCCTGCGCGACCTGTCATGTCTATGTCGATGAGGAGTGGACGGAGAAGGTCGGTCAGCCGGAAGCGATGGAAGAGGATATGCTCGACTTCGCCTTCGACGTGCGCCCGACTTCGCGGCTGTCCTGTCAGATCCGAATGAAGGCCATCTATGACGGGCTCGTGGTGCACGTGCCGGAACGCCAGGCCTGAAGCACATCCGCTTCAAACGTCGCCGAAACATCCGATATCAAAAAAGACGCCTCGCGCGCTGGAGCGAGCGAGGCGAGGCGGGCGCATTACCTTCGGATGAGGGAGGAACATCCGAGGCTTCGGAACGCGCCAGGAGAACCCAGCGATGAAAGTGCAGGTGCCGTACTTGGTGTCGTACCTGGACTTTCGAATGTGTTCATATTAACGCGTTCCGGTTGAGTCTGCCAGGATGAAAAATGACCATTCAATCGCTGGGGAGAGCGCAAGTTTCGCACAAGTTTCGTTGTGCAGCTAAGGTTTCCTGCTCGCAAGCTGATTGAAAAAGCCCTATTTTGCGCCGGTTCGACCGTTGATTCGATTATTCAGCAATCTCAGCATGCGCTTCTGGAAGTTGACCGCTTCGACCCTGTCGAATCGCGCCTGCTGCCGATCGTGCTCCTCTATACCGCGTGCTGATTCGTCGGAGACGAGTTCCTGCATGGCTTCGCAGCTGCGCTGCTGCGGCAGCGCGCGAATGGCGCGCTCCATGGCGCGGGCCTGATCGCGGGCGATCTCGGCATGGCGCTCCTCATGGCGTTTGATATCGCTCGACAGGGCGTCCCAGATCATCGACAGCTCCTTGCTGGCGCCCTTGCGGCTGCTCCAGCGCGGCAGGATGATCTGGGTGTGGACCGTGACCTTGACGTTGCCGACGCGGCATCGCCCGTTATCCTGGATATAGGTTGCCTCGCCGCCGAAGCGGATCTTCGTGGCGCCGGGATGGCGCGCCGAGGAGCCGCTCGCCGTCGGGCCGCGCCGGCTGAGTTCGCGGTCGAGTTCATCCGCGGTTTTGCCGCGAATGTCGAAATAGGAATAGCTTTTCGATGCGATCACTTCGGCTGCCACGGGGCTGCAGAGGGAAAGAGCAATGGAAAAGGCGATAGGGAAGACCGTATAACGCACTGCAAGCGGCATTCTGAACGCAACCCGTGTTGAAATCGACCGGAGCTTGGGGCATAGCCACCACAAGCGCAATATCGGATGGCGCTTTTTTCGTCATCAATGGGATAAGTCTGGTGACAGGGCTCGAAGGCAGCATATGGCGTGTCGGCCATGGCCGGGAGATCGAACTTGGCCGTCGTTCGACGATCATGGCGATCATCAACGTGACGCCGGACTCCTTTTCCGACGGCGGACGTTTTGAAACCGTCGATGCCGCGGTCGAACAGGCACTGCGGGCGGTGAGCGAGGGTGCCGGCATTGTCGACATCGGCGGCGAATCGACCCGGCCGAACGCAGCAGCCGTCAGTCCTTCCGAGGAGCAGGCGCGTGTATTGCCCGTCATCGAGGCATTGCGCGGGCGCACCCAGGCGCTGATCTCCATCGACACCTATCGCGCCGAGACGGCGCGGCTTGCCATCAGCGCCGGCGCCCATATCGTCAATGACGTCTTCGGGCTGCAGAAGGAGCCCGATATCGCCAATATTGCCGCAGTGACCGGAGCCGGGCTGTGTATCATGCATACCGGCCGCGACAGGGTAAAACTGACCGACGTGATTGCCGATCAGGTGCATTTCCTCGAACGCTCGCTTGCGATCGCCGCTGCATCCGGCGTCAACAGCGACCGGATCGTGCTCGATCCGGGCTTCGGCTTCGCCAAGGAGACGGCGGAGGAAAACCTGGAGCTGATGGCGCGGTTTTCCGAACTTTCCCGCTTCGGCCTGCCGCTGCTCGCCGGCACGTCGCGCAAACGCTTCCTTGGTGCGGTGACGGGGCGTGAGGCGGCAGACAGGGATGTGGCGACGGCTGCATCGAGCGCGCTGCTCAGGCTTCAAGGGGCTGCGGTTTTCCGCGTGCACAATGTCGCAATCAACAGGGATGCGCTTGATATCGCCGATGCTATGCTGAATGCGCGCCAGGAATTCGAGAGGAAGCGGCCGACATGACCACCTACACGATCACGCTGCAGAACTGCGCCTTCTTTGCGCGCCACGGCGTGCATGACGAGGAGGAATTCCTCGGCCAACGTTTCTTCGTCGATGCCGAGCTCGATGTCGTCGCCGGCGAGGCGCTGGAAAGCGATTCGATTAACGATACCGTCAATTACGGCATTGCCTTCACCGTGATCGAGCAGATCGTCACGGGCAAGCGGCGCTACCTCATCGAGGCGCTGGCGCTCGATATCGCCAAGGGGCTTTGCGAGACATTCCCGCAGGTCCGGCGGGCGAAAATCACGGTGCGCAAGCCGAACGCGCCGGTGCCGGGCGTACTCGATTTCGTGCAGGTGAGCGTTGAGCATTTTGCCTGAGGCCGCATTGCAATCCGCCACACTCGGTCTCGGCGGCAATATCGGCGATCCGGTGAAGGCGATGGCGGCCGCGCTGCAAAGGCTGGACGGACGCGACGACTGCCAGGTAACGGCGGTCTCGCGGCTCTATCGCACGCCGCCCTGGGGCAAGACGGATCAATCCTTCTTCTTCAATGCCTGCGCCGCCGTCAAGACCCAGCTGGAGCCCGAGGCTTTGCTCGATGTCTGCCTGTCGATCGAACGGGAGATGAAACGCGAGCGCATCGAGCGCTGGGGGCCGCGCACGCTCGATATCGACGTGCTGACCTATGGCGACGTCATCCAGGACGCACCGCGGCTGGAACTGCCGCATCCGCGCATGACCGATCGCGGTTTCGTGCTGATGCCGCTCGCCGATATCGCGCCGGGCCTTCTCGTCAGGGGTAGGGCGGTCAGTGACTGGCTTGATGATGCCGAGGTGACCGGCATCGAGGTCGCCGACGAGAGCCGCGACTGGTGGCGGAGCGTCTGAATCAGAGAAGCTGAAACGGAAAACGGCGGGAAACCCGCCGCTTCAGGAAAATCCGCTGTGCGGTTTCTCTACTGGATCGAGCCGACGGCCATCTCGTCGACCTGGCGGGTCAGCGTCAGGCCGATCACCGGGATCATCTGGCTTTCGACCTTGACCGAAACGGTGACGTTCATCGTCTTGTCGTCACGCACGCGGGCGATCATCGCACCGTTCAGCTTGGCGCGGTTGATGCCGACGACGACGGTATCCTCGGAGACGGCGCCGGAGACGACGTCAAGGCCCTTGCCGGCGGCGCCGTCCAGGAACTTGCCCTTGTAGGTCGAGCCCGACTGCGAGATGACGGCAGTCATCGGCTGTTTGAAGACGCCAACGCGGCAGGTGCCGTCGAGCTTGATGCCGGCGCTGCTGTCGCCTGTGGGTTCGCCGATCAGGTTGCAGGTGAATTTCGTGCCCTTGTACTTGCCGGCGACGATTTCGCCGGGGCCTTTCCAGGAGCCGGCGACCGAATCGAAGAAGGCCTTGTCACGGGTTGCAGCAGTGGCTGCCGGAGCGACATCTGCGACGGGAGACAATGCCGCGGCGGCCAGGCCGCATACGATGAGAAACTTGCGCGAATACATGGATTTTCCTTGGCAAACACCACTCACGAACTGGGTGCAAGTTTTGCCGAATAATGGTTAATCCTTCCTTTCGATTGTACCGAAATGCGCGGAAAGACAGGAGTTTCAGGCGCCGAAGATTTTAAAATACTGTCGCTAGAGCTCTGAATTCACTGAAATTTCTTCAGCATTACGCTAGGGGAGGCGAAAGCTGCGGAATCGCTGTGTCGCTCAAGGATTGTTGCCGCGCGGCGACATGGACGGGGTGAGATCGCCGATGAAATCACCGATTCCCGGCCGCTTCAGGGCTCGGAAGGCGAGCGGACGGCAGAGATCCATTGCCGCGATTCCGATGCGGGCGGTCATCAGGCCGTTGATCACACCCTCGCCCAGTCGGGCCGAGAGCCTGGAGGCCAGCCCGTGGCCGAGCACCTGCTGGACGAGGCTGTCGCCGACGGCGATCGAGCCGGTGACGGCCAGATGCGCCAGCACGTCGCGCAGCAGGCGGAACATACCGAGAGTTCCGGGCCGGCCGCCGTAAAGTTCGGCCATGGCGCGAATGAGGCGCACGGCCTCATAGAGCACGTAGAGCAGGTCGACCACGGCACGCGGGCTGACGGCGGTGACGATCGAGACGCGCTTGGAGGCATTGACGATCAGCGCGCGGGCCTTGCGGTCGAGGGGAGCAAGCAGTTCGCGTTCGGCGAGCGCAATCAGATGCGGGGGGTCGATGACCTCGCCCTCGGTCGCTTTCAGCGTTGCGCGGCCCTTCGATGTCTCGGGATTGGCGGAAAGCAGGGTGGTGAGGCGCGCCACGACGGCGCGCGCCTTCGCCGGCCGGGTTTCGAGAATCGCGGCGTCTGCTTCGGCCTTGATCGCCTGGACGGCAGCAAGACGCATCATGCCCACAGTTTCGCGGACGACCAGGGCAAGCACGGCGAGGATGCCGACGGCGAGCACGGCAAGGGCTGCATAACCCAGCCAGTCGGCGCGGGTGAAGAGATCGCGGATCAGGCTGTCGGTCCAGAGGCCAATGGCGAGAGACAGCAGGATGCCGAAGGCGCCGGCGGCAATCTTGCCGAAGGCGGTTCGACGTCTCCGCGGCGTGGCAACCGGAACTGCGCTCAGATCCTTGTCGGGATTGAGGAAGGGATCGTCCTCATCAGGCGTCACGATGATATGTTCGGAGAAACTTTCCGGCTTGCGCCGTTGCTCTGCCTGCCTGCCGTTGTCTCGCGGCTGGGTGACCTCGTCCTCATAGGTGAAGGCGGCGGGTGCGCGGCGCGGCGGATCGGACGGGGGCTTGCTCATGCGAGACGGTCTCCGAACAGGAACTGCATGGCGCGGTCGAGGCGGATATGTGGCACCGACAGCTTGATGCCGCCGCCGGTTTCCTCAAGCTGCGGCGGGCGGAACCTGACGACGTTGACATCGGGCAGCTGCAGGCCTGTTACACCCGAGGCAATGCGGTCGAACAGGCTTTCCGGATCCTCCGGCAGGTCGCCGGGGAAGATCGCGGTCTTTCTCTGGCCGTCGAAGCGTTCGCCGGCAAGGGTTTCACCGTCCATCGGCGTGCCGACGATGACAGGCAGCTCGTGGCCATCGCGCTTGACGGTCGCCTCGCGAGTGGCGCGGACGGAGGCAAGCGCCATGACGTCGATGCCGGCCCCCGCCATGCCGATGCGGTCGATGGCGCGATCCACCAGGCGGCGGGTCAGCGCATCAAGCCGGTCATGGCTTTCATGGTGGAGATGATCGGCCTTGGTGGCGGCGACCAGCACGCGGTCGATGCGGCGTCCAAGCAGGGAGGAGAGCAGCGAATTGGTGCCGGGGCGGAAACAGGCGAGCACATCGGTCAGCGCGCGTTCCAGATCCTGTACGGCTTCGGGGCCGCGGTTCATCGCCTGCAGCGCATCGACCAGCACGATCTGGCGGTCGAGGCGGGCGAAATGCTCACGGAAGAAGGGTTTGACGACGACCGATTTGTAGGCCTCGTAGCGCCGCTCCATCATCGTCCACAGCGAGCCGCGCCCAGGACGTCCGTCCGGCGGCAGCGCCAACGGCGCGAAGGTCAATGCCGGCGACCCATCCAGATCGCCGGGCAAGAGTAGGCGGCCGGGCGGCAGGGTGGAGAGCGAGCGTTCATCGGCCTTGCAGGCCTTGAGATAATCGGCGAAGGCGGTGGCGAGGTCGCGGGCGATCATCTCGTCGGCGCCGGCGTGGATATCGGCGGCGCGCGTCAGAGCCAGCCACTCACGCGACAGCTCCGAGCGGACGCCGGTTTCGGCGAGCGCGATGGTTTCCTCGCTGAAGGTGCGGTAATCCTTGCCGAGCAGCGGCAGGTCGAGCAGCCATTCGCCGGGATAATCGACGATATCGATCGACAGGCGGCCGGGCGAAAACAGCCGGTTCCAGCCGCTGGCGCTCTGGTAATCCAGCGTGATGCGCAGTTCCGATATGGCGCGGGTCGAATCCGGCCAGATGCGGTCCTTCACCAGCGCACGGATATGGTCCTCGTACTGGAAGCGCGGCACGGCATCGTCGGGCTGCGGCTCCAGCCGCACCGCCGAGACCCGGCCGGATTGCACCGGCTCGAACAGCGGCAGGCGGCCGCCATGCAGGAGATTGTGGACCAGCGAGGAGATGAAGACCGTCTTACCGGAGCGGGAGAGGCCGGTGACGCCGAGCCGCACGGTCGGATTGACGAGGCCGCTCGCCCGGTCGGCGAGATTGTCGAAGGCGATGCGGGCGTCATCGGCAAAGGATGTCAGGCGTGGCGGCAAGGCGCGATTCCGGTTGGTGACTGCCCCGCAATATAGGGAGGGCGCGCCGCCCGCAAAAGAAGAGCGGCGTGAAAGACTTCAGACGACCACGAAATCGGTGAGGCGCCAGACAGAGGCCGAAGCGTCAAAATCGACGACGGCAAGGCCTGCGGTTGGGAAGCCGCCGGGAAGGGCGCTTACCATCGCGTCATGGCCGATCAACGTCTCCAGCGCCTGCTCCATGGTCGGATTGTGGCCGACCAGCATGACGGCCGCCTCATCCTGTGCATCGACGATCTCGAGATAGGTATCGACCGTGGCGTTGTAGAGCGCATCGACATAACGCACCTCGAGCGCGACGCCCATCGCCCGGTGGACGGCGCCTGACGTATCACGGCAACGCAGCGCTGTCGAACTGATCAGGAGATCGGGACGATAACCCTTGTCGGCGGCCTTGTCGGCGATGATCTCGGCATCGCCAAAGCCCTTTTCGCTCAGCGGCCGGTCGAAATCGCGCTGTCCGGGTTCGGCCCAGCTGGCCTCGGCATGACGCAGGAGATAGATGCGGTTGGGCGGAGGCAGCGGTACGGTCATGGGCAAATCCAGGATCGGGCGGGGTCTTTTCAGTAGCGGTTGCGATTGGCCGCCGTCAATCGCCAGCCATGTCGCAACTGCCCGAAACGTGGCCGATAACACGGCGTTTTGAAGGCGAAGCAAAAAACGGCAACCGGAATAACCATGACAAAATAGATCGTTAGCCGAAAATTGTAACAGATTTAAAAATCTGTTTACCTGTCGTATTTGGCTTGAATCGCGACTAGCGCTTGGGATATACACCCGGCCAGATGAGATGTTCTTCAGGAGAATCGCGTTGAGTGAGAAGATCGATCTTAGCAATTACGTTCCCTCGGAAGAGGAAGAGTTCATGAACGTAAACCAGCGTGCCTACTTCAGGGCCAAGCTGGTTGCATGGAGAAACGATATCCTTAGAGAAGCGCGCGAGACGCTCGACCATCTGGCCGAGGAAAGCGCAAACCATCCCGACCTCGCCGACCGGGCGTCGTCGGAAACGGACCGGGCGATCGAACTTCGCGCCCGTGACAGACAGAGAAAGCTGATTTCGAAGATCGACGCGGCACTGCAGCGCATCGAAGACGGTACCTACGGCTATTGCGAGGAAACCGGCGAACCGATCGGCCTGAAACGTCTCGACGCCCGCCCGATCGCGACACTGTCGATCGAGGCGCAGGAGCGTCACGAACGTCGCGAAAAAGTCTATCGCGACGAATAAGAGTTTTCATGCAGGCATGAGAGCAGAACAGGCGCCGCGATCCCGATCGCGGCGCCTTTTTCGATAGTCACGAAGGCCCGAGATCGAGCCTCCGCGACGGAGTTCCACTATTATAGCGGATCTCCTGCTGCCAGAGCTTTCCAACATTGCTCTCGGTCGGCCTCCATGGCGAGGTCAATCACGACAAGGGTGCCATTCCTGATCCGCCGCCGCATGACGCCTGCTCGGTCAGGATCTGTCCGAACCATGCCTTGATCATGCAGAGCCTGCAGCCGCGAGCGTGACACTTTCAGTTCGGAGCCCAGCAGACGGTCGAGGCGTGTGCTCGTTGGAAACGGGACCATCAGTTCGATTGCCAATCTCGTCCAATTCGCCGTGTCGCTCTGCATCTCTTTTTTGATGTCAAATTCGGCAAACTCGTCCACACGCTGTGACTTCTGCCGGAGAGCATCGAGGTTGAAGGTTTCTACCCGGATCCAGCCGGGATCGTTGGATTGCAACGCGTCAAGGACATGAGGATCGATGTCGCGAACATTGCGGCGCTCGAGGATTGGCCGGTTCCATGTTCTTTCACAGGTCAGGCATTTGTAGATAAGCCAGGCGTCGAGCTTTCGACCATTGGCGTTGAGCCGGATCTTGCCGCTGGGTTGGAAAGCTCTGAGGCCCCCGCATCCGCGGCAGGCCAACCAGGGCTGGGGAGCTGTCTTGGGAATAATGGTCCATCGGACCCGAAGCGTATTGCACATACCGTCTTGGTCTTCCGTTCGGAAGTCCACCAAGATGGTGCATGAGAAAACCCTTGCGGGCGCGGTGTGGCGATGTTGTGGGCGGCTGAAGAGCTGAGACAGCGGAGCTGCACATGGCACATTGTAACAATGCCAAACCGGTCTCTCGCCACCACCCGATGAACATGTTCGCATGCCGCCAGCGTGTCGCTTTGCGGCAGTACGGGTGAAACTGGAGTGAGACCGGTATTTACTTAGGCAAAGTGTTACCTCGAATGCACCAAAGCTCTTCGACTTCAGAGATAACAAATGATCGGCATCAAGGGGAGCCCCCGAGCCGTTCGCGAACTGAAAGCCGCATCATTGCGGCTTTTATGAAACTTGGTGATGAAGGCCGGCGTGTCTGCCCTCATTTGTCGCGATTGACGCTCATCTCGCCGAAGATGCGGGCGACTTCCTTCTGCAGCTCCGTATCGGCGCCGGTGATGGGAGCTAGCTCGGGATCGCGGCGCGGCAGGTTGCCCGGCTGCGGCGCGGCTTGGCGGGGTTCCTGGTTTGCCGGCGCCGGCACGATGCGCTCGGCCGTCAGATTGCTCGACATCTCCTCTTCCAGCACGCGCTGGAAATCATGACGGATCGCCGCTGCCGACTGCGCAGCCGCATCGTCCTCGGCCGTAACAGGCGCGGCGCGTGCTGCCGCCGGCACGTGCTGGACAGGCGGGGCGGAGACCTCCGGTTCGATGCGCTGCTGCGGCAGCACGCGCTGGCGGGCGGCATCGAGAATCTCGGCTGCACTCGCGGTATCATGGAACTGTGCGGGCTGCGCGGCTGGGGGAACGGCGGGACGCTCCGGCGGGCGCGGCTGGGGCGGAGCGGCGCGCAGAGGATTGTCGCGTTCGGCCGACAGTGGAGCTGTCACCGGCTCTGCCGGAAGCGGGCTCGTGACCACCGGCGGCGCAACGGCCGGCGGTTGGGCCGATGATTGGGCCGATGATTCTGGGCGCGAGCGCGGCTCTGGCGGGACCGGCGAGGAGAAAGAGGGCTCGGCGGCCGGCTCGACACGGGCAGCGACCGGCGGGCGCGGCGGAACGACCGGCGGCGTTTCCGGCCGCGCGACGGGTTTCGGGCGCTGCTCGACGGGCTGCGGGCGGTTGACGCTTTCCGGTTGTTCGGTTGCCGCGACGGGCAGGATGCGGCTTTCGATGACGATATCGCTCGGGCCGCCGATCATGATCAGGTGCTCGACGTCGTCGCGGCGCACCAGCACCAGCCGGCGGCGGGCATCGACGGCAGCGGCATCCAGCACCTGCAGGCGGGGCTGGCGGTTGCGGCCGCCGCGCACGAAAGGCGAGGGCGCCCGGCTGCGGATCACCCAGAGCACGAGGATGAGCAGGAGAAGCGCCAGACCGACGCCACCGGCTGCAAGCAGGAAACGACTGCCATACGCTCCGACAACATCATCCAACATAGTCACTTACTCCATTTCGCATTTCGGCACATATTGACGACTTTTCCGTTCCTTAGGCAAGGGCCGCCCATGCTGTCCAGTCACGGGAGAACGCGATTTCGTGTTCAGCTGCCTGGCGCCCAGCGACCTTGCGCAGGGGCGGCCGCTTTGGGCTTCAGGGGCAGATGGCGCTGTTGCCTGTGAATTCAAGCAGTCTTGCCGGTTGCCGGTGTTTTTGCCGACGCGGCAAATTGCTAAGAAGGAAAGAGTGCCTGATTCCCGCTTTGTGTTCGTGCTACGAAGCGGGAGGGGCTTATGTGAGGAATACATGACGAAACCGCGTCAGGCCGACGATTATAACGCACCGCTTGTGGATCGTGGGGGGCGTTCTGGCACGGTTTTGCGCATTCTGCTGCTGGCGCTCGTGCTGATTGCTGCCGCCGGGGGCTTCGTCTTCTTCAAAAAGTCGCTCGACAACGAGATCGTGCTCGGTGGTCTCGGCGTGCTCGCCATGGTCGGCATCTTCTTCCTGGTGTCTTCGGTCATCGGCTTCATCGAGGTGATGCCGCAGCGCCAGTCCGACAGCCTGGCGCGCGCCTTCCTCAACAGCCATCCCGACGGGACGCTGATTACCGACGAAAAGGGCCGGATCATCTATGCCAATGCCGCCTATGGCGCGCTGACCGGCGCGCGCAAGGCGACCGAGGTGCAGACGCTGGAAACGCTGCTGTCGCGTCACCGCGAATCCAATGAAGCGCTCTACAGACTGGTCAACGGGCTGCGCGAGGGCAAGGAAGGCCGGGAGGAATTTCGGCTGCTGCGCGCCGTCGGGCCAGGCAGCAATAGCTCCGGCGCGCATTGGTACCGGCTGAAGGCGCGGCTGCTGCAGCCGGAGGAGAATGGCGGCAGGCCGCTGCAGATCTGGCAGATCACCGACATCACCACCGAGCGCGACGACCAGGAGCGCTTCTTCAAGGAATTGCAGAACGCGATCGATTATCTCGACCATGCGCCGGCCGGCTTCTTTTCCGCCGGCAGGAAGGGCGAGATCTTCTACCTGAATGCGACGCTTGCCGAGTGGCTGAGCCTCGACCTCACCAAGTTCGTGCCGGGCTCGATGACGATCGGCGACGTCGTGGCGGGCGAGGGGCTGGCGCTGATCCAGTCGGTGCAGGCCGAACCGGGTCTGAAGAAGACCGTGACGCTCGACCTCGACCTGCGCAAGACCAACGGCCAGAGCCTGCCGGTGCAGATCATCCACAGCGTCACCTCGATGCGCGATGGCGCGCCCGGCGAAAGCCGGACGATCGTGCTGGCGCGTGAAAAAAGCGATGCCGGCGGCCAGTCGGCTTCGGCCGCCGCCATGCGCTTCACCCGTTTCTTCAACAACACGCCGATGGCGATCGCCTCGGTCGACGGCGACGGCCGCATTCTGCGGACCAACGCACCGTTCCTGAAGTTGTTCTCCGGCGTCGTCTCGCGCGACGATCTCGAAAAGGCGCCGCATCTCGAAACCATCGTGCAGGAGAGCGACCGGCCGCAGCTTGCCGAGGCGCTGGCGGCGGCCAAGGATCGGCAGGGCGATATCGCGCCCATCGATACCCGGACGCCGACCGACGAGGCGCGCTATTTCCGCTTCTATGTCAACGCGGTCATCGACCAGAGCGACGAGGCGCCCGAGGAGGCAGCGATCGTCTATGCCGTCGAGGTGACCGAGCAGAAGGCGCTCGAAGCGCAGATGGCGCAGACGCAGAAGATGAATGCTGTGGGCACACTCGCCGGCGGCATCGCGCATGATTTCAACAACGTGCTGACGGCGATCCTGCTGTCCTCCGACCATCTGTTGCTGCAGGCGCGGCCGGCCGATGCCAGCTTCGCCGACCTGATGGAGATCAAGCGCAACGCCAACCGCGCCGCGGTGCTGGTGCGCCAGCTGCTCGCCTTCTCGCGCAAGCAGACGATGCGGCCCTCGGTGCTGAACCTCACCGATGTCGTCGGCGACCTGCGCATGCTGGTTGACCGGCTGCTCTCCGGCACCAACGTCAAGCTCGACGTGCAATATGGCCGCGACCTGTGGCCTGTCAAAACAGACCTTTCGCAGTTCGAGCAGGTGCTGATCAATCTCTGCGTCAATGCCCGCGACGCGATGCCCGAGGGCGGTACGCTGACGCTGCGCACCAAAAACCTGACCGCCGCCGAGGTCTCCGCCTTCAACTATTCCTACATGCCGGCCGAGGATATGGTGCTGATCGAGGTCGCCGATAACGGCACCGGTATCGCGCCTGAGATCATGGACAAGATCTTCGAACCCTTCTTCACCACCAAGGATGTCGGCAAGGGCACCGGTCTTGGCCTCGCCATGGTCTACGGCATCGTCAAGCAGTCGGGCGGTTACATCCAGCCGGAATCCGAAGTCGGCAAGGGCACGACCTTCCGGGTGTTCCTGCCGCGCCACATCCCTGAGCCGGCGGTCGCCGCCGAAGCAGGCTCGATCGACAGCGCCATCGCCGAGATCGGCGTGCGGCCCGAGGCGCCGGCGTCGCAGCAGCCGGAGGATCTGACGGGATCGGCGGTCATCCTGCTCGTCGAGGACGAGGAGGCGGTGCGCCGCGGCGGCAAGCGCATGCTGGAAACGCGCGGCTACACCGTGCACGAGGCGGGCTCGGGCGTCGAGGCGCTGAGCATCATGGAAGAACTCGACGGCAAGGTCGATATCGTCGTCTCCGACGTCGTCATGCCCGAAATGGATGGGCCGACGCTGCTGCGCGAGCTGCGCAAGACCTATCCCGACATGAAATTCATCTTCGTCTCCGGCTATGCCGAAGATGCCTTTGCCCGCAACCTGCCGCCGGATGCGAAATTCGGCTTCCTGCCGAAGCCCTTCTCGCTCAAGCAGCTCGCTGTTGTGGTGAAGGAAACGTTGGACGGGTGAGTGGGGTGCGCCCGAGAGAGGGCGTGCCACACATCGCCTCTATCACGGTTGTGCCGTGCCAACCCCTCTGCCCGGCAGGCAGAGAGGCTTTTTCGACACCATCTATCTGTCACGGCCATACCGACCTACCCGTCAATCCTCATTCCGCAGCGCCACCGCAATCTCGGCCGCAAGCCGCGCATTGTTCTCCACCAACGCAATATTGGTCTTCAGGCTCTGGCCGTCCGTCAGGTCGAAGATGGTCGAGAGCAGATAGGGCGTCACAGCCTTGCCGGTGATTTCGTCGCGCTCGGCGCTATCCAGCGCCCGCTCGATATAGATTTCCATTTCCTCGCGTGGGATTTCGTCGGCTTCCGGCACCGGATTGGCGACGAGCATGCCGCCGTCGACACCGAGCTGTTCGCGCACCGTCTGAAAATTGGCGATGGCGGCCGGGCTGTTCAGCGACAGCGGGCTTGATATGCCCGAGGAGCGCGACCAGAAGGCGGGGAATTCCTCGCTCTCATAGGTGACGACAGGCACGCCGCGGGTTTCCAGCACTTCCAGCGTCTTCGGAATGTCGAGAATCGCCTTGGCGCCGGCGCAGACGACGATGACGCCGGTTCGGGCGAGCTCCTCGAGGTCGGCTGATATATCGAAGCTTTCCTCGGCGCCGCGATGTACGCCGCCGATGCCGCCTGTGGCAAAGACGCGGATGCCGGCGCGCGCTGCCGCAATCATCGTCGCCGCGACCGTGGTGGCGCCGGTGCGGCGCTCGGCGATCGCGAAGGCGAGATCGGCGCGCGACACCTTCATCACCTCGGTTGCCTTGGCGAGCTGTTCCAATTCCGCGGCTTCAAGACCGATATGCAACGTGCCATGAATGACGGCGATCGTTGCCGGCACCGCTCCCTGTTCACGGATGATCGTCTCGACGCTGCGGGCCATCTCGATATTGCCAGGATAGGGCATGCCGTGGGTGATGATCGTCGATTCCAGCGCCACCAGCGGCGCGCCGCGCTGCTTGGCGCTGGCAACCTCCTTCGAATAGGCGATCGGCAGAAGAGGGGAGATGGGCTTGGTCATGGTCTTGTCCTGTGATCGACAGAACATAATGCCGAAAAGTGTGGGCGGTTTTCGGACGGCATCATGCTCAACTCTTTAATTAGTCGCTTCAATGCAGAATTCTGATCTTGGGAACAAGGGCAAGCGCCTCATTCAAAAGATCCGGCGTCAGATTTTCGTTGACGGCGTGCCGCGACTGCACGGTCAGCGTGGCGGCCGCGGTGCCGTGGCGGACGGCTTCCTCGAGCGGCAGGCCGAGCATCAAGGCGGCGAGCGTGCCGGCCGCAAGAGAATCGCCGGCACCCGTGACATCGGCGACGGTGTCGGCGATCGGCGGCTGCAGCGTCACGGCGCGGTCCCCGCAAAGCGCGACGAGTTCGCGCCGGCCGCGAGTGACGACGGCATTCCTGATGCCGATCTCGTTCAGCAATGGCGGCCAGCCGGCGGCGTCTTCCGGCTGCTCACCGGTCAGGGCGGCGGCCTCGGCCTCGTTCAGGAACAGGTAGTCGATATCCCCGATGCAGGGTTTCAGCCTGACGACCTTGGCCGGCGAGATGGCGATCGCCGCGACGGGCTTGGCCAGGGAATGCGCCTTGGCGACGATCGCGGCGATTGTCTCTTCCGGCAGGTTGGCATCGAAGAGGATGAAATCATGGGCGGCGAAAGCTTCCCGCACCCAGCGGATGGATAGACGCCGCGGCACGAAGAAACGGTAGAGATCCATGTCGGCGAGGGCGATCACCAGATTGCCGTCCTTCTCGATGATCGCCGTATAGCTCGGCGTCTTGCGGTCGAGGAAGACGAAAGGCCGGTCGTCGATGCCGGCGAAATCGGCGGCTTCGCCGACCAGTTCGCCGTTGGGATCGCCGCCGCGCGGCGAGATCATCGTCACCTGAAAACCGAGCCTTGCGAGATTGCGCGCCGCATTGAAGCCGCCGCCGCCGGGCTCCTCGAACCAGGTGCCGGGATTGCTGGCGCCAGGCGCTGTCTCGCCGGAGATGCGGCCGCGCCGATCGATATGGGCACCGCCGAGAACGAGAATCTTTCTTTTCATTTCAGGCACTCTCCTGATGCCCGACGTGCGAATCGATGGGATGGGTTTTTGTGCGCGGGTGCCGGCACTTTACATCTAAGTCGTTGCTTTTCATCGATAAAACAAATACAGAACACGGGCCGTTTTACCTTTTTCTTTCAATTGTTTGATCGCCTATTGCGAGAGTGGAACAAATAGGGTACAAACTCGACATTGCTTGGGCGGCTTCAATAACCTAAAGGTGGATCGGATGTCTCAGAATTCATTGCGGCTGGTAGAGGACAAATCGGTGGACAAAAGCAAGGCGCTTGAAGCGGCACTCTCACAGATAGAGCGGTCGTTCGGCAAGGGCTCGATTATGAAACTCGGCTCCAACGAGAATGTTGTCGAGATCGAGACGATCTCGACCGGCTCGCTTGGCCTCGATATCGCACTTGGTGTCGGCGGCCTGCCGAGGGGCCGCATCATCGAAATTTACGGACCGGAAAGCTCCGGTAAAACGACGCTTGCGCTGCAGACCATTGCCGAGGCGCAGAAAAAGGGCGGTATCTGCGCCTTCGTCGATGCCGAACATGCGCTCGATCCTGTCTATGCCCGCAAGCTTGGCGTCGATCTGCAGAACCTTCTGATCTCGCAGCCCGATACCGGCGAGCAGGCGCTTGAAATCACCGATACGCTGGTGCGCTCCGGCGCCGTCGACGTCCTCGTCGTCGACTCGGTCGCCGCACTGACGCCACGCGCCGAAATCGAAGGCGAGATGGGCGACAGCCTTCCCGGCCTGCAGGCGCGCCTGATGAGCCAGGCGCTGCGCAAACTCACCGCCTCGATCTCGAAGTCGAACACCATGGTGATCTTCATCAACCAGATCCGCATGAAGATCGGCGTCATGTTCGGTTCGCCGGAAACGACGACGGGCGGCAATGCGCTGAAATTTTATGCCTCCGTACGCCTCGACATCCGCCGCATCGGCGCGGTCAAGGAGCGCGAAGAGGTGATCGGCAACCAGACCCGCGTCAAGGTCGTCAAGAACAAGATGGCGCCACCCTTCAAGCAGGTCGAGTTCGACATCATGTATGGCGAGGGTGTTTCCAAGACCGGCGAGTTGGTTGATCTCGGCGTCAAGGCCGGCATCGTCGAGAAATCGGGCGCCTGGTTCTCCTATAACAGCCAGCGTCTCGGCCAAGGTCGTGAAAACGCCAAGACCTTCCTGCGCGACAATCCGGATCTCGCCCGCGAGATCGAGTTGTCGCTGCGCCAGAATGCCGGCCTGATCGCCGACCGCTTCCTGCAGAACGGCGGACCGGATCCCGATGACGGCGATGGCGATGCCACTGCGGAAATGTAATTTTCGCGCTTGAACTCATCAGTCAGTTCCAGCCGGCCGCATTCCTGATGAGAATGCGGCCGGTTTTGTTTGTCTGCTGGACAGTGGCGGAGGCGAACGTTAAAAGCCGATGGATTTGTATTTACCTGCCTCCGGCAGCATTGAAGGGCATAGCATGAGCGGCGTGAACGATATCCGGTCGACCTTCCTCGACTATTTCAAGAAGAACGGCCATGAGATTGTTCCGTCGAGCCCGCTCGTCCCGCGCAACGACCCGACGTTGATGTTCACCAATGCCGGCATGGTGCAGTTCAAGAATGTCTTCACCGGCCTGGAAAAGCGTCCTTATTCGACGGCGACGACCTCGCAGAAGTGCGTGCGCGCCGGCGGCAAGCACAACGACCTCGACAATGTCGGCTATACCGCGCGTCACCTGACCTTCTTCGAAATGCTCGGCAACTTCTCCTTCGGCGACTATTTCAAGGAGAATGCGATCGAGCTTGCCTGGAAGCTCGTGACCGAAGGTTTTGATCTGCCGAAGCATCGCCTGCTGGTAACCGTCTATTCCGAAGACGAAGAGGCAGCGACGCTGTGGAAGAAGATCGCCGGTTTCTCCGACGACAAGATCATCCGCATTCCGACCTCCGACAATTTCTGGCAGATGGGCGATACCGGCCCCTGCGGTCCGTGCTCGGAAATCTTCATCGACCAGGGCGAGAACGTCTGGGGCGGCCCTCCGGGCTCGCCGGAGGAAGATGGCGACCGGTTCCTGGAATTCTGGAACCTGGTCTTCATGCAGTTCGAACAGACGGAGCCCGGCGTTCGCAACCCGCTGCCGCGTCCGTCGATCGACACCGGCATGGGTCTGGAGCGCATGGCCTGCATTCTGCAGGGCGTTCAGAGCGTGTTCGACACCGATCTCTTCCGGACACTGATCGGCGCCATCGAGGATACGATGGGCCTCAAGGCGGAAGGCAGCGCCAGCCACCGCGTCATCGCCGACCACCTGCGCTCCTCGGCCTTCCTGATCGCCGACGGTGTGTTGCCGTCGAATGAGGGCCGCGGTTATGTCCTGCGCCGCATCATGCGCCGCGCCATGCGCCATGCGCAGTTGCTCGGCGCCAAGGAGCCGCTGATGTACAAGCTGCTGCCGACGCTGGTGCAGCAGATGGGCCGCGCCTATCCGGAGCTGGTGCGCGCCGAGGCGCTGATCTCGGAAACGCTGAAGCTCGAGGAAAACCGCTTCCGCAAGACGCTCGAACGTGGCCTGTCGCTTCTGTCGGACGCAACGACGGATCTTTCCAAGGGCGATATGCTGGATGGCGAGACCGCCTTCAAGCTCTACGACACCTACGGCTTCCCGCTCGATCTGACGCAGGATGCATTGCGTGCCCGAGAGATCGGCGTCGACATCTCCGGCTTCACCGATGCGATGCAGCGCCAGAAGGCCGAAGCCCGCTCGCACTGGGCCGGTTCCGGCGAAAAGGCGACCGAAACCGTGTGGTTCGAGCTCAAGGAAAAACACGGCGCGACCGAATTCCTGGGCTACGACACCGAAACGGCTGAAGGCGTCGTGCAGGCGATCGTCAAGGATGGCGCGGTTTCGACCGAGGCCAGGGCCGGCGACAAGGTGCAGATCGTCGTCAGCCAGACGCCGTTCTACGGTGAATCCGGCGGCCAGATGGGCGATACCGGGGTGATCTCGTCCGACCATGGCAAGATCGAGATTTCAGATACGCAGAAGAGGGGCGAAGGCCTGTTCGTGCATCTGGGTACTGTCATCGAAGGCGTGGTCAAGGATGGCGATGCTGTCGCGTTGACGGTCGATCATGCCCGCCGTTCGCGCCTGCGCGCCAATCACTCGGCAACCCACCTGTTGCATGAGGCGCTGCGCGAAGTGCTGGGCACTCATGTGGCACAGAAGGGTTCGCTGGTAGCACCCGAGCGCCTGCGTTTCGACGTTTCGCATCCGAAGCCGATGTCGGCCGAAGAGCTGAAAATCGTCGAGGATATGGCAAATGAGATCGTGCTGCAGAATTCGCCGGTCACCACGAGGCTGATGAGCGTCGACGATGCGATCGCCGAAGGTGCGATGGCGCTGTTCGGTGAGAAATACGGCGATGAAGTCCGCGTCGTGGCGATGGGCGAGGGTGTGCGCGGCGCCAAGGCCGGCAAGCCCTATTCGATCGAACTCTGCGGCGGCACGCATGTCGGAGCCACCGGCCAGATCGGCCTGATCCGCGTTCTCGGCGAAAGCGCCGTCGGCGCCGGCGTTCGCCGCATCGAGGCCGTCACCGGCGAATCGGCGCGCGAATATCTGGCCGAACAGGACGAGCGCGTGAAGACGCTTGCCGCCTCGCTGAAGGTTCAACCGTCAGACGTTCTCTCGCGCGTCGAAGCGCTGATCGACGAGCGCCGCAAGCTCGAAAAGGAACTGGCCGACGCCAAGCGCAAGCTCGCCATGGGCGGCGGGCAGGGCGGCTCGGCCGATTCCGTGCGCGAAGTCGCCGGCGTCAAGTTCCTCGGCAAGTCGATATCGGGCGTCGATCCCAAAGATCTGAAGGGGCTCGCCGATGACGGGAAGACCAGCATCGGCTCGGGCGTCGTGACGCTCATCGGCGTTTCCGAGGATGGCAAGGCAAGCGCGGTCGTTGCCGTGACGCCCGACCTCGTTGATCGCTTCAGCGCCGTTGATCTGGTGCGCGTCGCTTCTGCCGCGCTTGGCGGCAAGGGCGGCGGCGGCCGTCCGGACATGGCGCAAGCTGGCGGCCCTGATGGCGCCAAGGCCGACGAAGCCCTTGAGGCAGTTGCGTCGGCACTTGCAGGCTGACCATCAGCCTGACGGCGTTTGACATGTGGACCGGCTGCGAGATCTGGATTTCGCAGCCGGTTTTATTTTGCGCAGAAGCCTGCGGCGGTCAGTTTCGCGCTTGCAAAGCGAGGCGGCAGGCGAGCCCGGTAAAAACAGTCGCCAGCATATATTGCGGCATCTTCGGAAAGCGGCTGAGCGAGGCCAGCCGCGTGCGAATTTGGCTTCCGAGAATAATGACGGCTCCATTGACGACGAGGCCGATGCCGTTCAGCACGGTCGCAAGCACCAGCATCTGCATCGTGATCGAGCCGCTTTGCGCAGTCACGAATTGCGGAAAGAGGGCCATGACGAAGAGGGCCATTTTCGGATTGAGCAGATTGGTGGCGAGACCTGCAAAGAAGATGCGTCTGCCCGAAAGCCGACTCAATGTCGATGCTGGCGCAAAGGCGGTGACTTCCGAGCGGATTGTCTTATAGGCCAAATAGAGAAGATAGCAGCAGCCGGCCCAGCGCACTGCTTCATAGATAGCGGGCACCGTCACGAAGAGCTGAGAGAGCCCGAAAGCGGCGGCAAGGGCGTGGCAATAGGTGCCGAGCGCGATGCCGGCATAGGTCAGAAATCCGGCGGCGCGTCCCTGGCTGACACTGCGCGAGGCGATCAGCAGCATGTCGGGACCGGGCGTGGCTGTCAGCACCAGCGCTGCGGCGGCAAAAAGCATCAATGTTGAAAAATCCGGCATCAGTCATTCCTTTTGGGTTCGAGCCGGACTTCCGCCCTATGCCGGATTCGTCGAAAGCGCAAGTCAGCAGGATTTGTCAAATCGGGTTATGTTCTTCTTTGGCCGATCGATTTGCACGAGGTTTGACATGAACGGCGAAACGGCATGGGCACTTTATGAAAACCGTCTGCGACGGGTTTCGGCCTATATTCACGACCATTTGGACGAGGAGCTGGATATGGAGCGCCTTGCCGAAATCGCCTGCATGTCGAGCTATCACTGGCACAGGATCTACCGGGCGATTTACGGCGAGACGCTGGCGGCAACCGTCAAGCGGCTCAGGCTGCATCATGCGGCAGGCGAGATCGTCCGCACGGAACTTGCCGTCAGTGAAATAGCGAAGCGATCAGGCTATCCCAATCTCCAATCCTTCAATCGCATCTTCAAGTCGGTCTACGGCATGCCGCCGGCCCGCTACCGGAAAGAGGGAAGCCACACAGCCTATGAGCCCTCACCCAACGGAAAGACCAAAGCCATGTTAGACGTTACCATACGCGAGATCGGGCCGATCGAGCTGATCGGCGTTGCCCATACCGGTTCCTACATGCAGATCGACAAGGCCTTCGAGACACTGTTCGGCACGCTTTATGCCCGCGGCCTCGCCAAGCCCGACATGCGGATGATCGGCGTCTATCTCGATGATCCCGATATCGTGCCGGTGGAAAAGCTGCGCTCGATCGCCTGCGTCACCGGCGCTGAAGACGTGCCGGCCGATGCGCCGTTCGAGCGGCGCACGATCGACGGCGGCGATTATGCCGTGCTGCGCCACAAGGGTCCCTATGCCAATATGCCCAAGTCCTATCAATGGCTCTTTGCCGAATGGCTGCCGAAGTCCGGCCGGCAACTGAAGGACAGGCTCATGTTCGAGGAATATCTCAACAATCCGCGCGAGGTGCGGCCGACCGAGCTTCTGACGGACATTCACATGCCGCTTGTCTGACCGCTGATATCTCCGGGGCGGCGGTCTGGCCGCCGCCCCGGGTTCGACGTCTCAAGCGGCCTGCATCGTCTTGCCGGCTTCGTCGTCCAGCGCATTCGCGCGCTTGTAGGCCTCACGCCCGCTGATGCGGCCGAAATAATCGACGAAGGCCTGACGCTTCTCGATGCTGCCGAAACCGAGGCCCCAGCCGATATGCGAGCCGACATAGACGTCGGCGGCGGTGAAGCGTTCGCCGGCGACGTAGGTCGAGCCGGAGACCGCCATTTCGAGTGTATTCATGACGTCGCCGAAACCGCCGCAGCCGGCCATGCGCAGGCGATCCTTCGGAATTTCGAAGCCGAGCCCCTTCATCGTTACCGCCGATTCGAGCGGACCGGCGGCAAAGAACATCCAGCGGTAATAGCGGGCGCGCTCCTCCGGCGTCGGTGCCAGCGCCTTTTCGGGGAAGGTGTCGGCGAGATAGGCGCAGATCGCCGCGCATTCGGTGACGATGGTATCGCCGTGACGGATCGCCGGCACCTTGCCCATCGGATTGACCGCGAGATATTCGGGCGCCTTCATGGTTTCGCCGAAGGTCAGGAGTTCGGTGCGATAGGGCTGGCCGATCTCCTCCAGCATCCAGCGCGCGATGCGGCCGCGCGACATCGGGTTCGTATAGAATACCAGTTCTTCCGTCATGAGATCCTCCTCGTGCTGCCGTTATTCTGCGGTCTTGCCGTTCCCCGGAATCAATAGTGCGGCGAGGCCTTTGTGCAACCCCAGCCGCTTAAAGCGCCTTTCGGTACTGGATGAAACCCGAGCGCTCGGCGATCCTGTCATAGAGCCGCCGCGCCGTTGCATTGGTTTCATGCGTCATCCAATAGAGCCGGCCTGCGCCGTTTTGGCGGGCGAGGTCGGCGACGGCGTCGATCAGTGCGGCGCCGGTGCCGAGCCCGCGTTGGCTGTTTTCGACATAGAGATCCTGCAGATAGCAGGTCCATTGCGGCAGCCAGCAGGAGCGGTGAAAGATGGCATGGACGATGCCGACGAGACGGCCATCTTCATCAAAGGCGCCGAGCGCGTGCATCGGTTCGTCAGGATCGTGGAAGCGAGCCCAGGTGAGATCGGTGGTTTCGGGCGGAATGACCACCTCATAGAAGCGCTGATAGGCTTCCCATAAGGGTTCCCATGCGGCGCGGTCGGCGGGTTCAAGCGGTCGCAGGATGGCCGTCATCGGTTCATTCCCCAATTGAAAACGGCGGGGAAATCCCCGCCGTTTCGATCTTATCTCGGAAAGGCCGGCTTACGCCATGGCCTTCTGGAGGTTCTGGTCGATCTTGTCGAGGAAGGCGGTGGTGGACAGCCACGGCTGGTCGGGGCCGATCAAGAGCGCCAGATCCTTGGTCATGAAACCGGATTCGACGGTATCGACGCAGACCTTTTCGAGCGTTGCGGCAAAGCGGGCAAGCTCGGCATTGTCGTCGAGCTTGGCGCGATGCGCCAGGCCACGGGTCCAGGCAAAGATCGAGGCGATCGAGTTCGTCGAGGTTTCCTGGCCCTTCTGGTGCTGGCGATAGTGGCGGGTGACGGTGCCGTGAGCGGCTTCGGCTTCGACCGTCTTGCCATCGGGGGTCAGCAGCACCGAGGTCATCAGGCCGAGCGAACCGAAGCCCTGGGCGACGGTGTCGGACTGGACGTCGCCGTCATAGTTCTTGCAGGCCCAGACGTAGCCACCGGACCACTTCAGCGCCGAGGCGACCATGTCGTCGATCAGGCGGTGTTCGTAGGTGATGCCGGCTTCCTTGAACTGATCCTTGAACTCAGTCTCGAAGACTTCCTCGAAGATGTCCTTGAAGCGGCCGTCATAGGCCTTGAGAATGGTGTTCTTGGTGGAGAGATAGACCGGCCACTTGCGCATCAGGCCGTACATCATCGAAGCGCGGGCGAATTCGCGGATCGATTCGTCGAGATTGTACATGGCCATGGCGACGCCGGCGCCCGGTGCGTTGAAGACTTCCTTCTCGATGACGGTACCGTCCTCGCCGACGAACTTGATCGTCAGCTTGCCCTTGCCGGGGAATTTGAAGTCGGTGGCGCGGTACTGGTCGCCGAAAGCGTGGCGGCCGACGACGATCGGCTGCGTCCAGCCGGGAACCAGGCGCGGCACGTTGCGGCAAATGATCGGCTCGCGGAAGATGACGCCGCCGAGGATGTTGCGGATCGTGCCGTTCGGGCTCTTCCACATTTCCTTGAGGTTGAATTCCTTGACGCGGGCTTCATCCGGCGTGATCGTCGCGCACTTGATGCCGACGCCGTACTTCTTGATGGCGTTGGCGGCATCGACGGTCACCTGGTCATTGGTGGCGTCGCGGTTTTCGACGGACAGGTCGAAATAGTCGATGTCGAGATCGAGATACGGATGGATCAGCTTGTCCTTGATGAGTTGCCAGATGATGCGCGTCATTTCATCGCCGTCGAGATCGGCGACGGGATTGGCGACCTTGATCTTGTTCATGTATCTGCCTCGTTCGAGCTTGAAGGGGGACGGGGTCCCGGGTGGGTGATGTGATGAGGAGCGCTATAGCATTGTGAACCGGGAACGCAAAGCTGCAAGGGGTTCTGCAATGCGTTTTTGCTGCATTGCCAAGTGCCGGAATTCGGCTAGTGTCCGCCTTGATTTACCGCCCCTCGGATATTCGACCATGAAGACAATCGCTGTTGTTATCGCAAGCCTTATCGCCTTTTCCGGCATCGGCCATGCCGCCGATGTCACCGCCCCCGTGAAGGAGATCATGGACGCGACCAAGAGCAACTGGGCGGACAATAACAGCGACTGGACCGACATCTTCGACGCAAGCCGGCTCGACCATCTCTACAGCCGCGATTTCGTCGCGAGATACCAGGCGGCGGCGCAATTTCCCGCGGTCGACGACGACGGCATATCGCCGTTCGACTACGACGTCATCGTCAATGGCCAGGATGCCTGCCCGTTGCAGGATCTGACGATGGCGGCAGCACCTGTGGTCAACGGCACGGCCGAGGTGACGGTGCGCTTCCAGAAATCCGCCTGCTCGGATGCGTCCGATGCCAAGGACTATACGACCGTTCGTTTCGAAGTGGTCGAAGAAGACGGCAAACCGGTGATCGACGATATCGTCACCGAGAATATCGAAACGCAGGCCCGTGATTCCCTGAAGGCGACGATGGCGCTGATTGCCAAGGGCCAATAGACGCGCCACATTCGATCGATGCCGAAGGATTCGAGCCCGGCGAATGTTCCGATCGTTGCCGTGGTTTGATTTCCGCTCTTGCGGCGGTATCTGTCGATCCTTCTGCGGCATGAGGGGCTTTGCATTTGTTTTCCGGTTTTCAGTTCCGCGACTGGCTGCTTGCCAATGATCCGGCGCTTTCGCGCCTGCGCATGGCCTCGCGGGTGACGCTGACGATCATCTTCTCTTTTTTAATCCTTCTCGCCATCCATATGTTCATCCGACCATTGCCGACGGCGGCTTTCGGCCTCGGCATCGTGCTGTCGATCGAGGGTGGGGTGGCCGTTCGCGACAAGGGCAATACGCGCCAGCTGGTGACGCGGCTCTTCGGTTGCGTCGCAAGCCTTGGCGTCGTCGCCATCGCGGCGGGCCTCGAGGATCGCCGTTTATTCTCCGACCTCGTCTTCCTGGTGGTGATCGCGCTCGCATCGGCCGGGCGGGCGTTCGGGCCGCGCGGTTTTGCGATCGGCATGTTCGCTTTCACCTCCTATTTCATGGGCGCCTATTTCCGGCCTTCGCTGGCCGAGCTGCCTGATGTGGCGATCGGCCCCGTCGTCTCCGTGCTCGTCGGCCATCTGGTGAGAGCCGTGTTGTTGCCGGACGACTGGCGGCGCGACCTGCTCCGCTCGCTCGAAAGTGTGCGCGGCCGGATCAACCAGATCCTCTTCAAGCTCGCCGCCCTCGCCGGCGGCGCCGAGATCGGTGAAGCCGACCGGCAGGAACTGCGCCAGTTGGAAGACCGACTGAAGGAAGTGGTGCTGATGGCCGAAACCTTCATCCCGCGCCCGTCCGGCGGCGTTTTCGATGCCACCGCCGATCCGGCTGCAGAATTGGCGATCCGGCTCTTCGATGCGCATCTGGCCGCCGAGAGCGCAATCGTGCTGAGTTTCCAGAGCCCGCCGCCTTTTGCGCTCATCCATGCCGTAATCGAGGCCGATAGCACGGAACTTGCAAGATTTGCGGAGATGGCCGAAGCCATCAAGGACCAGCCGCGAGGCGAAACCGTGCGGGCGCTGCTCTGGCTCGGCGAGGCGCGGCAGCAGTTGACACAGGCGATCGGCGAGGGGCAGACCTCGGGATTCTCCGGCATCGACGCCGTCAAGGATACTGTGCTGCCTGAGAAGATCGACTTTTCCTTTGCCAATCCCCTGCTTCGCTCGGCGCTGCAGATCACGCTCGCCTCAGCGCTTGCCATGGCTTTTGGCCTGGCTCTCTCGCGCGAGCGCTGGTTCTGGGCGGTGCTTGCCGCCTTCCTCGTTTTCACCAACACCAATTCGCGCGGCGATACGGCGATGAAAGCGCTGTCGCGTTCGCTCGGCACCGTGTTCGGGATCGCCATCGGGCTTGTGCTGGCGACGCTGATTTCGGGCGAGCCTGATATCGCCATTCCGATCGCCGCCGTCTGCATCTTTCTGGCCTTCTATTTCCTGCAGGTTTCCTATGCGACGATGACCTTCTTCATCTCGATCGTGCTCTGCCTGGTCTACGGCATGACCGGCGTGCTGACGCTCGATCTGTTGAAGCTGCGCATCGGCGAGACCATGATCGGGGCGGCGGCGGGAACGGCGGTCGCCTTCATCGTCTTCCCCACGCGCACGCGCGGGGCGCTCGATGCCGCACTTGCCCGTTGGTTCCAGGCGTTGCGCGAGCTGCTTGGCGCGATCGGCGAGGGCAAGAGCGGTTTCGACCTGATCCGGTTGTCGCAGAAGATCGATGGCTGCTACCGCGACGTGACGGTGGCGGCGCGGCCCCTCGGCTCGTCCTGGTCGGTGGTGACGCGCCCGGGCCAGATCCGCCAGACGCTGGCGATCTTCCTCTCCTGCACCTATTGGGCGCGTATCCTGGCGAAGAGTTATGACGCGCCGGCCGCTGACGACAATCTGAAGACGCTGATCGCGGCGGATCTGGCGCTGATCGACAATGCGGCCCGGCGCGGCTCGAGCTGTTTCCTCATCAAGCGCAAGGCGTCGCGGACAACTGGCCGGCACCTGCCGCTATCGCGCGAGGGCGCGAAACTTGGGCTCGAAATGATCGGTTCGGCGCTGGAAAGACTCTATCCCCCTGCAGACGTCTTGCCGTTTGCAGCGGGCGAGGCTATTGCGCGCTCGAAACAGGGATAGGACCATGGCAGGTACGAACAGCGAGCGTCAACTTCTGGCCGAAGGCCCGGCCATCATTCTGGTCGAGCCGCAGATGGGCGAGAATATCGGCATGGTGGCGCGCGCCATGGCGAATTTCGGCCTTGCCGAACTGCGCCTGGTCAATCCGCGCGATGGCTGGCCGAACGAAAAGGCGCTGGCGACCGCTTCCAAAGCCGATCACGTGATCGAGGCGACCAAGGTCTACGACACGCTGGAGCAGGCGGTTGCCGATCTTAATTTTGTCTATGCGACGACGGCGCGCGAGCGCGACGGCTACAAGCCGGTGCGCTCGCCCGTCATCGCCGCCGAGACACTTCGGGCGAGGTTCCGCGCCGGCGAGGGCACCGGCATCCTCTTCGGGCGCGAGCGCTGGGGGCTGACCAACGAGGAGGTGGCGCTTGCCGACGAAATCGTCACCTTTCCCGTCAATCCCGCCTTTGCCTCGCTGAACATTGCCCAGGCCGTGCTGCTGATGTCCTATGAATGGATGAAATCCGGCATGGAGGATCTCGGCGCCGTTCCGTTCCAGGCGATGGGGCAGACGCCTTCGACCAAGGAACAGCTTTTCGGCCTGTTCGACCAGCTGGAAGAGGCGCTCGATGCCCGCGGTTATTTCCATCCTGCCGGGAAAAAGCCGAAAATGGTCGACAATCTGCGCGCTGTCTTATCCCGCCGGGCTTTCACGGAGCAGGAAATCAGCGTGTTGCGCGGCGTCATCTCCTCCCTCGACCGCTTCTCGCGCAAGAGCCCGCGCGGAGGCCGGTTCCCGCCAACGGCCAAGGAAACACCGCCCGATGACAGCGACGACGCGTGAGCTGAAACCTATTCTTCTCTTCGATTCCGGCATCGGCGGGCTGACCGTCTTGCGCGAAGCGCGCGTGCTGATGCCGGAACGCGGCTTCATCTATGTCGCCGACGATGCCGGTTTTCCCTATGGCGGCTGGGAGGAGCAGGCGCTGAAGGAGCGGATCATCGGGCTTTTCGGCAAACTGTTGGCGGATCACGATCCCGAAGTCTGCATCATCGCCTGCAACACAGCCTTCACGCTTGTTGGTGCCGATCTGCGCGCCGCCTTTCCGCAGATGACCTTCGTCGGCACCGTGCCGGCAATCAAGCCGGCGGCGGAGCGTACGCGGTCGGGCCTGGTCTCGGTGCTTGCCACTCCCGGCACGGTGAAGCGAGCCTATACGCGCGACCTCATCCAGTCCTTCGCCCAGCAATGCCACGTCCGCCTCGTCGGCTCGGAGAACCTTGCGCGCATGGCGGAGGCTTATATTCGTGGTGACGCCGTCTCCGACGAGGCCGTGCTTGGCGAAATCGACCAATGCTTCGTCGAGAAGGACGGTCGGAAAACCGATATCGTCGTGCTCGCCTGCACACATTATCCTTTCATGGCCAATCTCTTCCGCCGGCTTGCGCCCTGGCCGGTCGACTGGCTCGACCCCGCCGAGGCGATCGCGCGCCGCGCCCGCACGCTGGTGCCGCTGGTCGCCGATGCCGTACACCCGGACAATTTCGACTTCGCGGTCTTCACCTCCGGCCAACAGGATTTCGCCACGCGGCGGCTGATGCAGGGCTTCGGCTTGCGGGCGTAGCGCGGCGACGGGATGTAGGATCGCGGCGATGGGTCCTCTTCTCGGGTGAGCCGGGAATTGTCCTGTGGGTTGGCGAAATCCGGTCCTGAAAGATAGCGCATTCTTTGATAGACGGGGCGATGCCGTTTCGGAAGAATGGCGCTTCGTTCATGTGAGTCTCTTCGCCGCGAGGATCAGCATTGCAGGTTGGCATCGATATGGGATTGGCGTCCGGCAGCCCGGCGACGCTCGATATCGAGGAGCTGCTGGCGACCCGTCTGCTCGTGCAGGGCAATTCCGGATCGGGCAAGTCGCATCTGCTGCGCCGCCTGCTCGAGCAATCGGCGCAATGGGTGCAGCAGGTCATCATCGATCCTGAAGGTGATTTCGTCACGCTCAGCGACAGGTTCGGCCATGTCGTCGTCGACGGTGAACGGACCGAGGCGGAATTGGCGGGCATTGCCAACCGTATCCGTCAGCATCGCGTTTCCTGTGTGCTCACGCTCGAAGGCCTCGATATCGAGCAGCAGATGCGCGCTGCCGCCGCCTTCCTCAATGGCATGTTCGATGCCGATCGCGAATATTGGTATCCGGTTCTCGTCGTCGTCGATGAGGCGCAGATGTTTGCGCCGTCGGTCGGCGGCGATGTCTCGGAAGATGCGCGCAAGATGTCACTTGGCGCGATGACCAACCTGATGTGCCGCGGACGCAAGCGTGGTCTTGCCGGCGTGATCGCGACGCAGCGGCTGGCCAAGCTCGCCAAGAACGTCGCCGCCGAGGCCTCGAACTTCCTGATGGGCCGCACCTTCCTCGATATCGACATGGCGCGCGCCGCCGACCTGCTCGGGATGGATCGGCGCCAGGCCGAGATGTTCCGCGACCTGAAGCGCGGCAATTTCGTCGCTCTCGGACCGGCGCTGTCGCGCCGGCCGCTGCCGATCCAGATCGGCGCGGTGGAGACTTCGGCGCGCTCGTCCAGCCCGAAGCTGATGCCGCTGCCGGATGCGCCTCAGGATGTCGAGGACCTGATCTTCACGCCCGATCCGGAAGAATTCCAGCGCCCGCCCATGCGCCGCGCTGCGCCGGCGCCGCGGCCGACGACCGACATTCTCGCCGAACTCTCGCGCTCGACGCCGGCAGCCTCGGCCGCACCTGCCGAGGCGAGGGCGAGCCAGGCGGAGGTCTCTGCCGAGGAGCGGGAGGAGCGCCTTGCCGGCGTGCTTGCCGAAATCCTCGACGATCCCACCTCCGGTTTCCGCACCGATTCGGTGCTTTACCAGGATTTTCTCGTGCGGCTGCGCATGCGCCGCGTGCCGGGACCGCCGATCGCCCTGCCGGATTTCCGCCGGCGCGTGGCGATCTCGCGCTCGGGCGTTGATGCGGAAACGGCCGCGAGCGATGCCTGGGCGACGGCGCTGTCGCTGTCGTCAGGCGTCACCGACGATCTGCAGGGTGTCTTCCTGATGCTCGCCAAGGCGGCCGTCTGCGGCGAACCGTGCCCGTCGGACGCCCGGATCGCCCGCGCCTACGGCACCCATTCCGCCCGCCGCGCCCGCCGCCTGCTTGGCTATTTCGAGGAGCAGGGCATCGTCGTCGTCCACACGGATTTCTCTGGCAAGCGCATCGTCGCTTTTCCGGATATGAACTGCCAGACCGCACCTGGCGACGCCAACGCGCCTGATACAGGCGGCGACCAGCCGTTGGCGGCAGAATAGTGGCGCGTTCAGGCTGTGCCGCTGTTGACATTTTCATGACGGCCCTCTAAAGACCCCCGCAAGCACCGGGCAGCAATGCCCGGTGTTTCATTTGACATGTCCCGTGGATCGTTTCTGTTCGCTAACCGAAACATCCTGTCAGATCTCGGCAGAGATCAGAGGAGGGCGTGTTTCCTTCGTGCGGTTTGGTAACAAATCGTCATAAACCTTTGAAAGGAAATACGATGAGCAAGCGCGAATCGTCCAAGTACAAAATTGACCGCCGTATGGGCGAAAATATCTGGGGCCGTCCGAAGTCCCCGGTGAACCGCCGCGAATACGGCCCGGGCCAGCACGGCCAGCGCCGCAAGGGCAAGCTTTCGGACTTCGGTGTGCAGCTGCGCGCCAAGCAGAAGCTCAAGGGCTACTACGGCGACCTGCGCGAAAAGCAGTTCCGCGCGATCTTCGCCGAAGCTGACCGCCGCAAGGGCGACACCTCTGAAAACCTGATCGGCCTGTTGGAATCGCGTCTGGACGCCATCGTCTATCGCGCCAAGTTCGTCCCGACGGTTTTTGCTGCCCGTCAGTTTGTCAACCATGGCCATGTCACGGTCAACGGCGTTCGCGTCAACATCGGTTCCTACCGTTGCAAGGCGGGCGACGTCATCGAAGTTCGCGAAAAGTCGAAGCAGCTGGTGACCGTTCTGGAAGCCGTCAGCCTCGCAGAGCGCGACGTTCCCGACTATATCGAAGTCGATCACAACAAGATGGTCGCAACCTTCG
>Ga0102588_1000525_pt1 | contig 40008 bp, 30 predicted proteins | sample AraplaMF_Col_mMS_FD_76854 | JGI IMG/M metagenome (GOLD analysis project Ga0102588, IMG submission 76854) | Arabidopsis root microbial communities from the University of North Carolina, USA - plate scrape MF_Col_mMS (SPADES assembly) (version 2) | ecosystem: Host-associated > Plants > Roots >...
CATCGAGTCGCTGCTCCGCCGCGAGATCGAGGAACTCTTCCATGGCCGCAACCTGATGTAACGAAAAAGCCCCGCGAAAGCGGGGTTTTTTTTGGCGCGCGCGGTGGCTCATGTGGGAAGCCCGCTGGCGGGCGAAGGGTGCCCGCCGTATCGCATGACAGGGCCGCAGCCCGGTGGGAGCCAGCCTGCTGGCGATAGGGGTGCTCGCCGCAAGCACCCATTCGCCCGCCAGCGGGCTTCCCACAAAGAAAAGCTCAAGTAACCCGAGCCTTTCTACCGTCGGGTGGGAGCGCGCTCGCGCGAATCGACCTTGCCGCAAGCCCCGATTCGCCAGCAGGCTGGCTCCCACCCGATGGTCGGTTGTTCTTCGCCAGGTCGCCTCAGCGTCCGACGGCTCGCAACGCGAGCCAACGCGATGGCGAAGCCGAGCCGTCGAAACCTTGTCCGCAACCAGCGCAACCCCCCGAAACCTGTACGAAAAGCTAACCGTTCGTCACCACGCCATTCAGCTTTCGGGTACAGTCGCCGGATGCGTCTTATTGCCATCCTTTTCCTCTTGCTCTTCGTCGCCGCGGGCATCGTGTTCGGGGCGCTGAATGCCGATCTGGTGCCGTTCGATCTCGGCGTCGCGAGGCTGTCCCTGCCGAAAGGCGGGGCGATGCTCGCCGCCGTGCTGGTCGGGTGGATTCTCGGCGGCATCACGGCCTGGCTGGGTACCTCCATGAGCCAGCGACGTCGACGTCGGCGCGAGCGTGGGGCAGGCAAGGTAGCGAACGCGACCACGGCATGAATCCGATCTGGTTGTTGGCGCTCGTTCCTCCGCTGGCTTTCGCGTGTGGCTGGTGGCTGGCCAGACGGAGTCAGGCGCGCCGGTCCGGCGACCGGGTCAACGAGCTTTCGTCCGACTATTTCCGTGGCCTGAATTACCTGCTCAACGAAGAGCAGGACAAGGCGCTCGAGGTGTTCCTGCGGCTCGCGGAGTACAACCGCGACACCGTCGAAACCCATCTCGCGCTCGGCAACCTGTTCCGCAAGCGCGGCGAAGTGGATCGGGCGATCCGCCTGCATCAGCACCTCGTCTCGCGGCAGGGCCTTTCCGACGAAATGAAGACCGTCGCGCTGCTGGAGCTCGGCGAAGATTACATGCGAGCCGGTCTTCTCGACCGCGCGGAAACGCTGTTCTCCGATCTCGTGGCGATGGATGCGCTGGCGCCGTCCGCGCTGCGTCACCTGATCGCGATCTACCAGCACGAGCGCGAATGGCACAAGGCCATCGAACACGCGCGCCGCCTTGAGACCATGACCGGCGAAGACGAGTCGCCGATGATCGCGCAGTTCTACTGCGAGCTCGCCGAGCAGTCGCGCCAGCACGGCGCGCGCACCGAAGCCCGCGAGTACGTGCGCGAAGCGTTCGTCTGCCAGCGCGACTGCGTGCGCGCGCACATGATCGCCGGCCGCCTGTCGTCGGAAGACGGCGAGCTCGAATCGGCCATCGCGTCCTACGAGGCCGCTATCGCCGCGGACATCGCCTTCGTGCCGGAAATCCTGCCGCCGCTGCTGCATTGCTACGCGCGTTCGCAGCAGATGGACCGGGCCGAGTCGTTCCTGCGCGAGATCATGGAGCGTTACCACGGCATCTCGCCGGTGCTCGCCCTGACGCGTCTCTACGAGGGCAGGGACGGCGAGCGAACCGCGATCGACTTCCTCACGGGCCAGCTGCGCAAGCGGCCCTCGGTCCGCGGCCTGATGGCGCTGATCGACGCCACGATGGACAAGGTCTCCGGCGAGGCGCGCGAGAATTACCTGATCCTGCGCGACCTCACCCGCAAGCTGCTCGAAGGGCAGGCCATGTATCGCTGCAGTCGCTGCGGCTTCGGTGCCAAGGCCCACCACTGGCAATGCCCGAGCTGCAAGAGCTGGGGCACCGTACGTCCCATCCACGGTGTCGCCAACGAATGACGTCCACCGTCTCGAGCCCCGGTAGCCTCCTCGCCGGCTGTGCGCTGCTCGCCTTTGTCGTGTCGTTCGCCTCCGTGCGGGCGGCGATCGCCTATGCGCATCGCCGGGGCATGCTCGATGCCCCGGGCCGGCGTCGCTCGCATACGATGCCGACGCCACGGGGCGGGGGCATCGGCATCGTCCTTGGCGCCCTGGTGGGCATGCCCGCCGCGTTGCTCCTGTTGCCCGTCTCACCAGGTGCCGCGACCGTCGCGGCGTTCACGGTGGCGATCGTCGCGGTGGCCGCCATTGGCTGGCTCGACGACCACGGGTCGCTGCCCATTCGTCCCCGTCTCCTGATCCAGCTGGCGGCGACCCTGCTGCTCTGCGTGGCGATCGCGTCGCTGACCACCAGCCTCTGGTGGGCGGTGCCGCTGCTGCTGGCCGGTGTGTGGTGCATCAACCTGCACAACTTCATGGACGGCATCGACGGCCTGGCGGCGCAGCAGGCCATGTTCTTCGGCGCGGCCTCCGCCGCCCTGGCGTGGTCGGCCGGCAGCCCGGCGCTCGCGGGCGCGGGCGCGGGCCTGGCCGCCGCCTCGCTGGGCTTCTGGTGGTTCAACCGCTCGCCAGCACGCATTTTCATGGGCGACGTAGGCAGTGGCACGCTGGGCCTGATGGTCTTCGGGCTTTCGGCCATGTTCTGGGCGTTTCGCACGAACCTGCTGTGGCCGTCGCTCGTTTTCTCGTCGGCCTTCGTCATCGACGCCACTTTGACGTTGCTCGTGCGAATGCTGCGCGGTGCACGCTGGTACACTCCGCACCGCGAGCACCTGTACCAATGGCTCGTGAGACGAGGCGCCGCGCACCGGAAGGTCGCCGCGGGTTACTTCGCATGGAACGTCCTCGTCTGCGTTCCCGTCGCATGGATCGCGTACCGCCAGCCGGCGGCGGCGCCCGTGTGCTTCGGGGTCGTGTATCTGTTTGGAGCAGCGGTCTGGCGTACTGGCAAGCAGCGTTGCTTGCGTCGAAGGGAGCGACATGTTTCTGCGTAGGTTCATAGGCATCATCCATCCCCGCACGGCGGTCGTCGCGCACGACCTCGCCATGGCGGCGTTCGCGTGGTGGATCGCCAAATCGTTGCGTTATGCCCTGATGCCTGACCTCGCCCCGGTCACCTACCTGCCGATGGAGTTTCCCATCGTGCTGCTGGTGCAGGGCGCCGTGTTCAACTGGACCGGCCTGTACAAGGGCGTCTGGCGGTTCGCCAGCCTGCCCGACCTGTGGAATATCATCCGCGCGACCGTGATCGGCGCCCTGATCATCGGGCTGGCCATGGTCATGTACGCGCGCCTCGACGGCGTGCCGCGTTCCGTGCTGCTCGTTTATCCGGTGGTGCTGGTGGTGCTGCTCGGCGTGCCGCGCCTGAGCTATCGCTTCTGGAAGGACAGCCGCATCGATCTCTTCCAGTCCGCGCCGACCAAGCGCGTGCTGATCGTCGGCGCCGACCGCGCCGGCGAAGCGCTGTCGCGCGACCTTCGTCGCGACAGCCGCTACAGCGTGATCGGCTTCGTCGACGACAACATGGCGCTGCGCGGCGCGCAGATCGGCGGCATTCCCGTACTCGGCACCGTCGACCAGCTGGCCGAGCTGTCGAAGGCCGTGGCCGTGCAGATGTTGCTGATCGCCGTGCCCGGCGCCACCACCGCACAGATGCGCCGCATCGTCGCCTTCTGCGAAACCACGGGCCTGCCGTTCCGTACCGTGCCGCGCCTCGAGGACGTCGTGGCGGGCAGGGCGCAGTTCAACGAGATCAAGGAAGTCGCGATCGAGGACCTCCTGGGCCGCGACGCCGTCGAGCTGGACTGGACCGCCATCCGCGAGAACATCAGCGGGCGGCGCGTGCTGGTGACGGGCGGCGGCGGTTCGATCGGTTCGGAACTGTGCCGCCAGGTCGCGCGGCTCGGCGCGAGCTCGCTCACGGTCGTCGAGATGTCCGAGTACAACCTGTACCGCATCGGGCAGGAGCTGACTTCCGCGTATCCGGAGATGATCTTCAACGGCGTGCTGGCCGACGCGCGCGACGCGACCGCCATCAACCGCCTGTTCGAAGATACCCAGCCGCAGATCGTGTTCCATGCCTCGGCGTACAAGCACGTGCCGATGCTGCAGGGGCAGCTGCGCGAGGCGTTCCGCAACAACGTGCTCGGCACGCGTATCGTGGCCGACGCGGCCGTGCGCTGCGGTGCGCAGTCGTTCGTGCTCATTTCCACCGACAAGGCGGTGAACCCGACGTCGGTGATGGGCGCCTGCAAACGCATGGCGGAAATCTGGTGCCAGAATCTCGCAGCGCATACCTCGACACGTTTCATTACGGTTCGGTTCGGTAACGTACTGGACTCCGCCGGTTCGGTGGTCCCTCTGTTCCGCCGGCAGATCCGGCAGGGCGGTCCGGTGACCATCACCCATCCGGAGATCTCGCGTTACTTCATGACCATTCCCGAGGCCTGCCAGCTGATTCTCCAGGCGGCCAGTCTCGGCAAGGGTGGCGAGATCTTCGCGCTCGACATGGGCGATCCGGTGAAGATCCGCGACCTCGCCGAGCAGATGATTCGCCTGGCGGGTAAGCGGCCGGGCTCGGACATCCAGATCGTCTACACGGGCCTCCGTTCGGGCGAGAAGTTGTTCGAGGAACTGTTCCATCCGCTGGAGAACTACACGAGCACGACCCACGCGAAGATCTTCCAGGCCCAGCACCGTCAGGTGTCGTGGGAGCTGTTGCAGACCCAGCTGGCACGTGCCGAAGAGGCCGTGACCGCGTTCGATGAAGAAACCCTGCGCCGGTGCGTGTCGCAGCTGCTGCCTTCCTTCCGTTGGAGTGAGCCGCAGAGCGACAACGTTCTGCCGCTACGCCGAAACGAAAGTGGAGACATTGCATGACCCAACCCCTGCGCAAGGTCGTATTTCCGGTAGCTGGCCTCGGTACGCGATTCCTTCCCGCGACCAAGGTGGTGGCCAAGGAAATGCTGCCCGTTCTCGACCGACCGCTGATCCAGTACGCGGTGGATGAAGCGGTCGATGCGGGTGCCGATACGCTGGTGTTCGTCACCAACCGTTACAAGCATGCGATCGCCGATTACTTCGACAAGGCCTACGAGCTCGAAGAGAAGCTGGCCGAGAAGAACAAGGACGAACTGCTGTCCATCCTGCGCGGCATTCTTCCGCGTCATGTTCGTTGCGTGTTCGTTACCCAGCCCGAAGCCCTCGGCCTCGGCGACGCCGTGCTGCGCGCGGAAGCCGTGGTGGGCGACGAGCCCTTCGGTGTCATGCTGCCCGACGATCTGATCTGGACCAAGGGCAAGGGCGCGCTGCGCCAGATGGCCGAGGTCGCCCAGCAGAACGACGCCGGCGTGATCGCCGTGGAAGAAGTGCCGCAGAGCGATACCGACAAGTACGGCATCGTCGACGCGACGGAAGCCCTGAGCGATCGTGCGACGGTGATCCGCCACATGGTGGAGAAGCCGAAGCCGGCCGATGCGCCGTCGAACCTCGCCGTGGTCGGCCGCTATGTGCTGCCGGGCAACATCTTCGGCTACCTGCACAACACGAAGGCCGGTGCCGGTGGCGAGATCCAGCTCACCGACGCGATCGAAAACCTGCTCAAGGACCAGGGCAAGGTGCTGGCTTACCGCTTCGAAGGCACGCGCTTCGATTGCGGCAACAAGTCGGGCCTGGTCCGCGCCACCATGGCGATGGCACTGGAAGACCCGAAGCTCGCACCGATCGTCCGCGAGTTCGCCAACAAAGCGTGATCCAAACGGGGCGCTCGTGCGCCCCTTCGCCGATACGATCGGCTCCCACCCTCCGGTAGCAACCTTGCGTCGCCTACCGAAGGGTGGGAGCCGATCGCATCGGCGATCCCGCGCCAGCGGGCCGTCGATAGGTGATCGCGGATCACCGCACCGGCAGCGTCGGCAGGAACTTCGGCCGGCGAAACGCCTTCGCCTTCTGTTCCACGCCATAAGCGATGCCGATCAACGTCGGCTCGCTCCACTTCGCGCCGAAGAACACCACGCCCACGGGCAGCTCGTGCGCGAACTCGATGGGCAGCGTGATCGAGGGATAGCCCGCGATCGCCGCGGGCGCGGACACGCCGCCCACCGTCGGGTCGCCGCTGACCACATGGTCGCCCAGCACGAGGTCGTTGACGAACGCCGGGCCCCAACTGGGTGCCAGCAGGGCGTCGAGCCTGTCCTTCGCCAGCGCCGCGTCGATGCCTTCCGGACCCGCGAGACGCTTGTTGCGATCGCGCATGGCGATGTATGCCGGATCGTCCAGCCCAACCTTGGCCTGCGCCTGCAGGAACAGTTCCTGCCCGAACCAGGGCATTTCCTTCGCCGCCTCTCGCTCGTTGAACGCGATGAGGTCGGCCAGCGTTTTCATCGGCTGATCGGGACGCGTGGCGAGGTACGCCGCGATGTCGTGTTTGAACTCGTACAGCAGCACATCGAGCTCGTGTTCGCTGAGTTCCTTCAGGTGCGGAATCTCCACGTTGTCGACGACGACGGCACCCTGCGCCTTGAGCAGCGCGATCGTCGTTTCCAGGGCATGGTCCGCGTTCGGCTCGATACCGGCGAGCTGTCGTACCACGCCGATGCGCTTGCCGCGTAGCGAATCGGCCACGAGCGCCTTCGTGTAATCGGTCGCGTGCCGGTCCGCCTCGGCGGTGGCGGGATCGCGCGGATCGCTGCCGGCGATCGCGCCGAGCACGATCGCCGCATCCTCGACGCTGCGCGCCATCGGTCCCGCGGTGTCCTGTGTGTGCGAGATGGGCACGATGCCGGCGCGGCTCACGAGGCCCACCGTGGGCTTGATGCCGACGAGGCCGTTCATCGAGGCGGGGCAGATGATCGAGCCGTCGGTTTCGCTGCCGATCGCCACGGTGGCGAGGCCGGCGGCGATCGCCGCGCCCGAGCCCGCGCTGGAACCGCAGGCGTTGCGATCGAGCACATACGGATTGACGGTGAGACCACCTCGTCCCGCCCAGCCGCTGGTGGCGTGGTTCGACCGCATGTTGGCCCATTCGCTCAGGTTGGTCTTGCCGAGGATCACGGCACCCGCCTTGCGCAGGCGAGCCGCGACGGCCGAGTCGCGCGGCGCGGGCTTCGCAACCAGCGCGAGCGAGCCGGCACTCGTCATCATGCGATCGCCCGTGTCGATGTTGTCCTTGAGCAGGATCGCGATACCCGCCAGCGAGCCGGGCCCGTTAGCCTTGCGTGCGATGGACAACGCATCGGGGTTCGTCTCCAGCACCGCGTTGACCCTCGGCCCCGCCTGATCGATGCTGACGATGCGCTGCAGGAAGAGCCGGGCCATCCCCTCGGGCGTCAGCGCGCCGGACGCGTAGGCCGCGCGGAGCGTGGCGACGCCGGCGAAGGCGTCGTCCTCGCCGGGCTGGCGCACGGTGGCGCCGAAGGCGTGAAACGACGATGCGATACCCGCGGCGAGCGCGAGCGAGCGGATCCAGCGACGATGCATGGTGTATCCCCCGGGGACGGAACGAAGCGTCGCACCCATCTTAACCAACGGCCGCCCGGGCATATACTCGATGCATGCCATGCCCCGGCGGTCACCGCCGCGGGCTCGCCAACGTTTCGCCAGGGGAGTGCCGTATGCGCCGTCTGCTTCGCCGGCTGGCTGTCGTCGCCGCCGTGCTTTGGTCCACCGCCGCGGCGTCGAGCGATACGTCGACCGTCCCCGATACCCTCGCACAGCGTATCGCCGCCTGCACCAGCTGCCATGGCGAGCACGGCGAGGGCGGCAACAACGGCTTCAATCCGCGCCTCGCCGGCAAGCCTGCTGGCTACCTCGTGCGCCAGATGCAGGATTTCCGTCGCGGCCTGCGCCACTACGACACCATGGAATACATGGTCGCGCCGCTTACCGACGAGTACATGCACGAGATCGCCGCGTACTTCGCCGCGCAGGATGTGCCGTATGCGACGCATCCTGTGCCGGCGACGACTCCTGCGGCGATCGCACGGGGCGAGCAACTCGCGACGCGTGGCGACCCCGCGCGCGGTGTGCCTGCCTGCATGGCCTGCCACGGCACGGCGCTGACCGGCGTCGAACCGGATATCCCGGGGCTGGTCGGGCTGCCGTACGACTACGTCAGCGCGCAGCTCGGCTCGTGGCGCACGAATACCCGCAGCACCGTCGAGCCGGATTGCATGGCGACGATCGTGGGCAAGCTGTCGGATGCCGATATCAGTGCCGTCTCCGCGTGGCTCGCGCAGCGTCCCGTGCCGGACGACGTGCACGCCGCACCGGCCGGCAGCGTCACTCCGCCGATTCGCTGCGGCGTCCTGGGAGCGGCCCGATGAAGACGTTGATTCGCGGTATCGCCGCCTTGTCGCTGTTCTTCGCCGCATCCGTCGCGCTCGCGGACACCGCGGTCGAGCGAGGCCATTACCTCGCCACCGTCGGTGACTGCGCGGCCTGCCACACGTCGCGCAACGGCGCGGCGTACGCGGGCGGTCGCGTGCTGGGCACGCCGTTCGGTGCGATTCCCGCGCCCAACATCACGCCCGACCCGACCACGGGCATCGGCGCATGGAGCGCCGACGACTTCTACCGCGCGATGCACTCGGGCAAGGGCCACGACGGCACGTCGCTCTACCCCGTGTTCCCGTTCACGTCGTACACGAAGGTGACGCGCGCCGATACGGATGCGATCTTCGCGTACCTGAAGAGCCTGCCCGCGGTGAAGGCGCCCGGTACGGACAACACGCTGCGCTGGCCGTACCGCATGCGCTCGCTGATGGCCGCCTGGCGCGTGCTGTTCTTCGACGAGGGCGAGTTCCAGCCCGATCCGGAACGGTCGGCCGCGTGGAACCGCGGCGCGTATCTCGTGCAGGGCCTCGGCCATTGCAACGAATGCCACACGCGACGCGACAGTTTCGGCGCGCCGGTAACGGACCCGCTGCTGACCGGCGGCATCGTGCCCGTGCAGAACTGGTACGCGCCGGACCTTTCGATGGCGAAGCACGGCGGCCTGGAAGGCTGGACGGAAGCCGACGTGGTCGCGCTGCTGAAAACCGGGCGCTCGCGCAGAGGCACCGCGTTCGGCCCGATGGCCGACGTCGTCCTGCGCAGCACGCAGCACATGACCGACGACGACCTGGCAGCCATGGCGACGTATCTCGCCTCGCTACCCGAGCGCGCGCCCCCGAAGCAGCGCGAGTCCGCCGTCGGTGCGCGCGAGCTCGCGCTGCGCGGTGCGAAGGTCTACACCGACCAGTGCGCGACCTGTCACGCCGAGAATGGCCGCGGCAAGGGTGACGCGTACCCGCCGCTCGACGGCAACGGTTCGGTCACCGATCCCACCGGCATCAACGCGATCCGCATGGTGCTCTCGGGTGGGTTCGCCCCGGCGACACCGGGCAACCCGCGCCCGTACTCGATGCCGCCGTTCTCGCAGACATTGAACGACGACGATGCGGCCGCCGTGGTCACGTACATCCGTCAGGCGTGGTCCAACAAGGCCGCATCGGTATCCCCGGGCGACGTGCGCGCTTACCGGTCGACGCCGGGTAGCTGAGCGCGCACGGCGTCCGCCAGCGCCTGCCACACGCGAAGATCCCACGACCGCCGCGCCTGGCCCGAGGGCGACGGCAGCACGAACGCCTGCGCACCCCCGAACGTGCGCGGCTGCCGACCGTAGCCGATGCCTTTGCCTAGCGCGGCGAGACCGCCGTGCTTGCTGGTGAATGCGATGACGCGTGGCGCGAAGCGGCGAACTTTATCTTCCAGCGCGGCGACATCGAAGGCATCGACGGGAAGGTCGGCATCGTTGCCGTAGTGGAATTTCGACAGATCGGTCAGCCCGATGCCGAACGACGGCAGTAGCGGATATTCGGCAGGCGCGAGCAGTCGCGGTGTGAGCCCGGTGGCGAAGAGCGTCCGCCAGAACATGTTGCCCGGATGCGCGTAATACGCACCCTCCTGCGCCGAACGCGTGCCCGCCGCGGTGCCGCAGAACACCAGGCGCAGCCCCGGTTCCAGCAGATCCGGCAGGACGAAGTCATCGGTGGCCTGGATGGGCGGCATCCCGACACTTTACCTCGCGCTTGCTGCGTCACAACACAACGTGGACATCCGCCGCATTAGGGTAGTCGCCCATGACTTCTGCCGACTGGATGCCCGACATCGCGCATCCGTGGACGCGTTTCGCGCTGATCGTCGTCATCGCGCTCGTGGCCGCGGGTCTCTCCCGACGCCTGATGCAGTTCCTGCTGCGACGGTTCGCCCTGCGACATCCGATGGGCGCGAGTATCGTGGCGCGCGCGAACGCGCCGCTAGAAGCGATTCTTCCCCTCGCGCTGCTGCTGGTCGCGTTTCGCGCCGCGCCGGAGCAACCCGCGCGATTGATCGCGTTCGTCGAACACCTGATCGGGCTCGGGCTCGTCGCCGCCTGCACATGGTTCGTCGTCCGCTGCGTGGGTGCCCTCGAAGCGGCGGTTTCGCGCTTCAACCCGATCGACCTCGAAGACAACCTGCATGCGCGACGGCTGCAGACACAGGTGCGCGTGTTGAGCCGCACGGCGATGGTCGTGACGGTGGTGCTCGGCATCGGTGTCGCGCTGATGACGTTTCCCGGCGTGCGTCAGTTCGGCGCGAGCCTTCTGGCGTCGGCCGGACTGGCGGGCCTCGCGGTCGGCCTGGCCGCGAAGCCGGTGCTCGGCAACCTGATCGCCGGCATCCAGATCGCGCTGACCCAGCCGATCCGGATCGACGACGTCGTCATCGTCGAGGGCGAATGGGGCAGGGTGGAAGAGATCACCAGCACGTACATCGTGGTGAAGATCTGGGACGAGCGGCGCCTCATCGTGCCGTTGCAATATTTCATCGAGCAACCGTTCCAGAACTGGACGCGCACGAGCTCGCAGATCCTCGGTACCGTCATGCTCTGGTTCGACTTCGGCATGCCGCTGGAACCCGTGCGCGCGGAACTCGAGCGCCTGTGCAAGAGCGCACCCGAATGGGACGGCCGCGTCTGCGTGCTGCAGGTGGTCGACAGCAACGACAAGGCCATGCAGCTGCGCGCGTTGATGAGCTCGACCAACTCCGGCAAATCGTTCGACCTGCGCTGCAAGGTGCGCGAGGGGCTGATCGCCTTCGTCAGGCGGGAGTGTCCGCAGTATCTTCCTCAGTATCGCGGGGATGTCGAGACTACGTGGCGTAACCCCGAGGCGTCGGGTGTGCCTCGCGATGGTGCGGAAGCGGAGAAGCGCGCAGTACGCGCCTGACGGCGATCCTGGCGACACGCGGCGCGACCTGGGCTGGCGATCGTCGCCAGGCATTGTCCTTACCTGCCTGGTGCGTTCGATTTACTGTTCCCTGCATCCAACTCGTGGCAGCAATCGGCAAGGCCCGTTTGCGCCGGCATGATAGCTTTCGCGGCAGTCGCCCACCGCCGGAAGCCGCCATGTCCACTACCCCCGATCCCGCGGCCGAACATGCCGCACGCCACTGGTTCTCGAAGGGGCTGCACGAGCTCGGTCATGCCGAGCAGCGGCTGCTCGACCGCCTCGCCCAGCGCAAACTGGTTTCCGAAGACGTCAACGCGGTGTTCCGGTCAGACCTGACCTTCGGTCAGCGGCTGGCCGACAACGTGTCGCGCTTCGGCGGCTCGTGGACCTTCATCATCGTGTTCGCCGCGATTCTGGTCCTGTGGACGGGTGTGAACTCGTTCGTGCTGAAGAAGCCGTTCGACCCGTATCCCTATATTTTCCTCAACCTCATGCTCTCGATGCTGGCGGCCGTGCAGGCGCCCGTCATCATGATGAGCCAGAACCGCCAGGCGGCGATGGACCGGCTCGATGCCACCAACGATTACAAGGTGAACCTCAAGGCCGAGATCGAGATCATGGGCCTGCACGACAAGCTCGATCAGCTGCGCACCGACCAGCTCGCCAGCCTGCTTGCCCGGCAGCAGGAGCAGATCGACCTGTTGATGAAGCTGGTTGCCGAAGGCGGTCCACGGAACGAACGCTGACGCTCCCGCAACGTGATCCCGGTGAAAACCGGGATCCACGGCGATGCGATGGGTTTTCGCGCGGGGTCACATCGGCTTTTGCCGGTACACCGCAGCGCATATCGATGCCACGTTAATCGCCTCTGCCGAAGACCGGGGCGGTGGGCCCCGGCGTGCGCCGGGGCGACGGTCTTGGCCGAACGCAACCGTACCGTCCGGTGGAGGTGTCGGGTGCCGTTTTCTGAGCGTCTCCACAGGGAGGCGAAGGCCGGACGAGGACTTAGCAAAGAAAACGGCAGCCGGCGCCTCCTCGCCGCGCGCCGGCCACCGCGATGGCGAAGCCGAGCCTTCACGTACATGCGAGGCATAAAAAAAGGCCCGGATCGCTCCGGGCCTTTTTCGCGACAGAGCGCGTGGCTTACATGCCGCGCGATGCCTTCTTGCGGTCGCCTTCCGTCAGGTGCTTCTTGCGCATGCGGATTTCCTTCGGCGTGACTTCGACCAGCTCGTCGTCGTCGATGAAGTCCAGCGCCTGTTCCAGCGTGAACTTGGTCGCCGGGGTCAGCTGGATGGCGTCGTCCTTACCGGAGGCGCGCATGTTGGTCAGCGGCTTCGGCTTGATGGCGTTGACGGTGAGGTCGTTGTCCTTCGCGTGGATGCCGATCAGCTGGCCTTCGTACACGGAGTCGCCTTCGGCCGCGAACAGCTTGCCGCGCTCCTGCAGGGGTCCGAGCGAGTAGGCCGGCGTGGTGCCCGGAGCGTTGGCGATCATCACGCCGTTCTGGCGCTTGGCGATCGGGGCCGGGACGTACGGACCGTAGTGCTTGAACACGTGGAACAGCAGGCCCGAACCCTGGGTGAGGGTCTTGAACTGGTTCTGGAAGCCGATCAGGCCACGTGCCGGGATTTCATACTCGAGGCGAACGCGACCGTTGCCGTCGGAGATCATGTTCTTCAGGTCGCCCTTGCGGATGCCCAGGCGCTCCATGACGCCGCCCTGGTGGACTTCCTCGATGTCGATCACGAGTTCTTCGATCGGCTCCATCTTCTGGCCGTCGATTTCCTTCAGGATGACTTCCGGACGCGACACGGCCAGCTCGTAGCCTTCGCGACGCATGTTCTCGATCAGCACCGAAAGGTGCAGTTCGCCGCGGCCCGAGACCAGGAACTTGTCGGCGTCGGAGCCGTCTTCGACGCGCAGCGCCACGTTGTGCACCTTCTCGCGGTCGAGGCGCTCACGCAGCTGACGGCTGGTGAGGAACTTGCCGCCCGAGAGATCCTTGTTGCCGACGAACGGCGAGTTGTTGACCTGGAAGGTCATGCTGATCATCGGCTCGTCGACGCTCAGCGCCGGCAGCGCTTCCGGGGTTTCCAGCGCGGTGACGGTGTCCGAGATGGTCAGCTCGGGGATGCCCGAGATGGCGACGATGTCGCCGGCTTCGGCGGTGTCCTGCTCGATGCGCTCGAGGCCGAGGAAGCCCAGCACCTGCACGACCTTGCCCTGGCGCTTCTTGCCTTCACGGTCGATCACGGCGACCGGCATGCCCTTCTTCAGGGTGCCGCGCTGGATGCGGCCGATGCCGATGACGCCGACGAAGTTGTTGTAGTCGAGCTGGCTGATGCGCATCTGGAACGGGCCTTCCGGATCGACGTCCGGCTTCGGCGCGTGCTGCATGATGGCTTCGTACAGCGGGGTCATGTCGCCTTCGCGAACGTTCTCGTCGAGCGAGGCGTAGCCGTTCAGCGCCGAGGCGTAGACGATCGGGAAATCCATCTGCTCGTCGGTGGCGCCGAGCTTGGCGAAGAGGTCCCACACCTGCTCGACGACCCACTCGGGGCGCGCGCCCGGACGGTCGACCTTGTTGACGACGACGACCGGCTTGAAGCCCATCGCGAACGCCTTCTGAGTGACGAAGCGCGTCTGCGGCATCGGGCCGTCCATCGCGTCGACCAGGATCAGCACGGTGTCGACCATCGACAGCACGCGCTCGACCTCGCCGCCGAAGTCGGCGTGTCCCGGGGTGTCGACGATGTTGATGCGGTTCTTGACGCCTTTCTTCTTGTCTTCCCAGGTGATGGCCGTGTTCTTGGCCAGGATCGTGATGCCACGCTCCTTTTCCTGGTCATTCGAATCCATCACGCGCTCGGCGAGAACGGTGCGCTCGTTGAGCGTGCCGGACTGCTTGAGGAGCTGATCGACGAGGGTGGTCTTGCCGTGGTCGACGTGAGCCACGATGGCGATATTGCGCAGGAATTCGATCGACATGCGTCATGCGCCGGCGTTCAGCCGGTGCACCTCTTTGGTGTGGGAAGCCGCCGATTATAAAGGAAAAGAAAGACTTTCGCATGACTATCCACTGGCGGGCCCAGCGGGCCGTTTCCCGGGGGTGGCAGGGCCGATATGCTTGGCCCCCGGTGATGCCCAGGGGATGGTGATGAGCGGACTTCGGCGCGGGGGATCGCGGGTGGCGGCGTGGGTGGGCGCGGCCTTGCTGGCGGGCTCCGTCGTCGTCGGACTGGCGGCGGGAGGCCTGCCCGATGCCGCTGGGCGCCCGGATGTCGCCGAGGAAGCCGGTAGCGGCACGAGCTCGGCCGCGCGCCCGAACGGACCGGCGGCCTCTCACCGGATGGACGCCGCGCCAGCGGCAGCCGGCGCCAGGGCTGAATCCTTCGGAGAAACAGCCGCGGCCTACCTCGAACCCGGTGATGGTTACCCCGAAATCGCGGCCCGCCTCGGGCCGGCAAGTGAGCATGACCCGGTCGCGCTTTTCCTCCTCGGTGAGGCCGCCAGCGTCTGTGTGAGCGAAAGCAGGCCGGATGCGGCACGTCGCGCCCGGACCGCAACGGCGCGGGCCTTCGTGGAATGGAAGGTGGCTTTCTGTCGGGGCCAATTTGCCGGACCGGAGCGCCGCGACGCGATCCTGCGGAAACGCATGGCAGGCCTCACCGCCCGACACCCGGAATGGAAGGACGTCGGCGATTCGCCGGGTGGGACTTCCTTCTTCGACGCGGTGCTATCGGGTACGTCCCTCGACGAGATGCAGATAGCGATCTCCATGCTGTCCGTCGGAGAGCACTGGGAGCTGGGGCACGACCTGGTCGACGGAACGCCTCTCGAGGCGGATCTTTCGCGATACCAGGAAATCGCGCTGGAATCGCTGATGTGCGACGTCACCGGCGGATGCGGTCCGAACGGACTCAGGACGGCGATGCTCTGCGTCCGGTATCCCGAGCCGACATGCCACCCCGAGCGCAGCCTCTACGACACGTGGAACGACCGGTTCGCACCGGACGAGATCGCCGTCATCGTCGCGCTGCGCGAGCGCATCGTCGCGGCGCGAGCAAGACACCCGAAGAAGGAGCCGGACTAGACCGGCCCCTCGCCATCTCAGAGCAACCCGACCTGCTGGCTGGCCGTGTACCAGAGCAGGCCGTAGTGGCCGTACGGGAAGGTGTAGCTGGCCGTTTCGCCCTGGATCTGGGAGGTGTGGACGCCGTAGACGATGCAAACGCCGGTGGCGCAGTTGATCTCGTCCGCGTACGACTTGAACGAGTACATCTTCGCGCCGAAGCGGCGTCCGGCGAGGCCGTTGAGCAGTGGGCTGCCGATCGACAGGCCCTGGCTACCGCACGTGCTGTTGGCCACGTTGTACGGGTAGATGCCGCAGGTGTACAGGCCGCGGAAGGCGCCGGCGATGCCGATGAAGGTGTTCACGGAGCCCGAGGCGCCGATCCGGTCGATCACATGGGCCGCGAGCGTCGCGCCCATGGAGTGGCCGATGACGTCGATCTTTCCCGTGCACGACGACGCGAGGGCGTCGACGATGGCGTTCTCCACCGGTACCTCTTCGCTGCCGTTATGGTCGTTGCAGGCGGCGCACAGGCCGTTGCCCCAGCTGGGCGCGATGATCTGCGACTCGACGTAGCCGCGCTGGCGGAGCAGGTCGTGGGTGGCCTGGAAGTCGGAGGGACTTCCCGTGTTGCCGTGCACGAGCACGACGGAATCGACGCAGGCGGCGCGGACGGGTCCGCAGATCAGCAACGACAGGGCGATGAGCGACAGCAGGGAACGCATGGCTTGCCTCCGTGGTGTGAGACGCGCCGGGTCAGACCACCCCCAGCGCGTAGTAGGCGACGATCGCCACGAAGACCGCGAGGGTCTTGATGACGGTGATCGCGAAGATGTCGCGGTACGACTGGCGGTGCGTGAGTCCGGTCACGGCGAGCAGCGTGATCACGGCGCCGTTGTGGGGCAGGGTGTCCATGCCGCCCGAGGCCATCGCGGCGATGCGGTGCAGCACCTCCATCGGGATGCCTGCCGCTTCGGCGTTGCGGACGAAGCTATCGCCCATCGCGGCCAGCGCGATGCTGAGGCCGCCGGACGCCGAGCCGGTGATGCCGGCGAGTGCCGTCACCGAGACGGCTTCGTTGACGAGCGGATTGGGAATCGCATGGAGGCCGTCCGCGACGACGCGGAAGCCCGGGAGGGCGGCGATGACCGCACCGAAACCGTATTCCGATGCCGTGTTCATCGACGCGAGCAGCGCGCCGCCGACGGCGGCCTTGCTGCCTTCCGCGAAACGCGCGACGACGGTGCGCCACGCGAAGGCGAACACGGTGAGGATGCCGAGCAGCAGCGCGCCTTCCACAGCCCAGATCGCGGCGACCTTCGAGACGTCCTGCACCACGGGCGGCGCGGAGCCGACGACCGTGGGCACGAACGACTGCGTGGCACCGTACACACGCGGTATCGCGAGGGTCAGCAGCTTGTTGGCGACGCCGACCATGACGAGCGGCAGCAGCGCGACAAGCGGGTGGACGAGGCGGTCGCCGCCGTAGACCGCCGGTTCGTTGGCGAGATCGTCGCCATAGCCTTCGCCCGTCGCCGCGGCGGCACGACGCCGGCGTTCGAGGTAGAGCAGGCCCATGCCCAGGATGAACACGGAGCCCAGCGTGCCGAGCCACGGCGCGGCCCAGGTGTCGGTGCCGAAGAACGCCGTGGGGATGATGTTCTGGATCTGCGGCGTGCCGGGCAGCGAGTCCATGGTGAAGGTGAACGCGCCGAGCGCGATCGTGCCGGGAATGAGGCGCTTGGGAATGCGGGCTTGCCGGAACAACTCGGCCGCGAACGGGTACACGGCGAAGACGACGACGAACAGCGACACGCCGCCATAGGTGAGCAGGGCGCAGACCAGCACGATGGAGAGGATGGCGCGCTTCTCGCCGAGCAGGCCGATCGTGCCCGCGACGATGGCGCGCGAGAAGCCGGACAGCTCGATCAGCTTGCCGAACACCGCGCCGAGCATGAAGACGGGGAAATACAGCTTCAGGAAGCCGACCATCTTGTCCATGAACAGGCCGGTGAACATCGGGGCGACAAGGCCCGGGTCGGTGAGCAGCACCGCGCCCAGCGCCGCGACGGGCGCGAACAGGATCACGCTGTAGCCGCGATACGCGACCAGCATCAGGAAGGCCAGCGCGGCCAGCACGATCAGCAATGCCATCGAAACGTTCGTCCCCGTGGGCGGCGCAGATGGCCGTCGTCGGGGGAGTATCCGCAGGCGACGCAGGGCGCGGCACTGTACCAAGGTACAAGTGTCGCCTTCGCGGCGCGTTTCTATCCTGCATGTCATTCGGCGCCGAGGGGGCGTCGCTCATTGGTTATTCGGGGGATGTCCATGAAGCACGCACCGCTGACGCTGGCGATCGGCCTGGCCTTGGGTTTCGCCGCCGCGCTTCCCGCGATGGCGCAGGACGCCGCGCCGGCAACCGCGCCGGCGACGGAAGCCGCGAAGAAGCAGCAGGAAGCCACGCAACTGACCGAGGTCACCGTCAGCGCACGGCGCCGCGACGAATCGCTGGAGAAGGTGCCGGTGGCCGTCAGTGCGTTCTCGGCGGAAGACATGAAGGACCTGCAGGCCACCAGCATCGACGGCCTGCAGGGCGCCGTGCCCAACATGAACATCGTGCAGGGCCGCGGCTCGTCGTCGTCGGTGAACATCTTCATTCGCGGCATCGGCCAGCCCGACGCGCTGCAGACCTTCGACCCCGGCGTCGGCATGTACGTCGACGACGTCTACTACTCGCGTATCCAGGGTGCGCTGGTCAGCCTGTTCGACGTCGATCACGTCGAAGTGCTGCGCGGCCCGCAGGGCACGCTGTACGGCAAGAACTCCACGGGCGGCGCGGTGAAGATCGTGACGCGCAACCCCGGCGCCACGCCGGAAGGTTCGGTCGAAGCCACCTTCGGGAACTACGGTCGTCGCGAAGGTCGCTTCTACGGGTCCACACCGCTGAGCGCGGACGGCGCGTGGTCGGCATCGCTGGCCGGCGCCATCACGCGCAACGACGGCTACGTGCACGATTTCGCGGGACGCGACTTCAACAACGACGATACGAAGTCGGTGCGCGGCAAGCTGCGCTTCCATCCGTCCGAGACGTTCGACGGCGTGCTGACCCTCGATTACACGAAGATGTCGACGGCCCTCACGCTCGGTCAGCCGGTGTCGCCGCTGACCCGCACCGACCTCGCGCTGGGTACCGTGACGCTGTTGCGCCCCGATCTGGACAAGAAGTACGACTTCCACACGCAGACGTCGTTCCCGCCGGGCGACGGGCAGGAACTCACGCACAAGGGCGTGGCGCTCAACATGAACTGGAAGCTCTCCGACCAGTGGAACCTGAAGAGCATCACGGCGTATCGCAAGCTCGACAGCTCGTCGTACATCGATATCGACGCGTCGCAGTTCGAGCTGGGCGATGTCTTCGTCGGCTTCCGCCAGAAGCAGCTCAGCCAGGAACTGCAGCTGGCCTTCGATAACGGCAGCAACGTCCAGTCGGTGTTCGGCGCGTATTTCCTTCGCGAGAACGTGCCTTCGACGCAGTACGCCTATGCGGACGATCTCTTCGCGGTCGCGGGCCGCACCATCCCGTTCCTGCGCAGCATCGGCGACGACCTGACCACGAAGAGCTGGGCGGGCTTCGCGCACGTCAACTGGGAGTTCGTGCCGACCTGGACGCTGGCCGCCGGTATCCGCTACAGCAAGGAAAACAAGGATTACGATCGCACCACCAGCACGTTCTGGGGTGTGCCGCTCACGGCGCTGAACGAGACGGTCGCGTTCGCGCGCGAGAAGGACTGGACCGCCTGGACGCCGACGGTCAGTCTGCAGAAGCAGTTCGATCCGCAGACGATGTGGTACGTGTCGGCGAGCCGTGGTTTCAAGTCCGGCGGCTTCAACGGTCGCGCCAACTCGGTGGCGGAAACCCGCACCGCCGAGTTCGATCCCGAATACGTCTGGACCTTCGAGACCGGCCTGAAGATGCGCAGCGTCGACAACCGGCTCCAGGCGAACCTCGCCGCGTTCCACAGCAACTACAAGGATTTCCAGGCGCGTGTCTCGGAAATCCAGAACCCGGGCTCGCTCACGCCGACGTTCGCCTTCCCGGTGATCAACGCCGCGAAGCTGAAGATGGACGGCTTCGAGGCCGAAGGCGTGGCGCTGCTGGGCGAAGGCACGCGCCTGAGCACGCAGATCGGTTACCTCAAGGCGAAGTACGACCGTTTCGACGATGCGCGCCTCGACCCGACGAATCCGCAGTACAACCCGAACATCCACGCGCACGTGCCGTTCTCGCCGAAGTGGACGGCGCGCCTCGCAGCCACGCAGACATTCAACGTGGGCGGCGGCGCGCTGACCATCGGTGCCGACGCGTCGTATCGCACCGAAACCTGGCTCAGCGTCGACAACTACGACGCGCTCGCGCAGAAGGCGTATACGCTCGTGGGCGCGTTCGGTATCTTCGATTCGGGCGACGGGCACTGGCAGTTCCGTGCGGGTGTGCGCAACGCGACCAACAAGGTCTACAAGACCGACGGCCAGGAGTTCTCGAGCGTCGGTAACATCCGCACCGCGTACTACGGCATGCCGCGCAATTACTACGGCTCCGTGCGTTACAACTTCTAAAGGGGAATCCGATGAAACGTCTGCTCCTGCTCGCCGCGCTCGCCGCGGGCCCCGCCGTCGCGGCGGATGCTCCGGCGAAGCTCCCTGCGCTGAAGGTCGACGCGTCGCGCGTCACCGTCGTGGGGTTGTCGTCGGGCGCATACATGGCGACGCAGGCGCAGGTCGCGTTTCCGGATGTGTTCCACGGGGCCGCGCTGGTCGCTGGCGGCCCCTATGGATGTGCCGGCGGAAAGCTGGAGACGGCCCTCGGCTCCTGCATGAAGGGCACGCCGGCACCGGACGTGACCGCGCTCGCCGCACAGGCGAAGGCGCGGGCGGCGAAGGGCGAGATCGGTCCGTTGGCGAAGCTCGACGGTGCGACCATCTACGCGCTGCACGGCGCGCAGGATGCGCTGGTGGCCCCGGTCGTCGCCGACGCGTCGGCGGGATTCTTCGAGGCGTTGAAGAAGGGCGATCCGGCACTCTCGCGGCTGCGTGTGGAAAACGACGGCAGGCGCACTTTCGCGCATAACCTTCCTATCGGCGCGAAAGGCGACGACTGCGATAAATCGGTGTCGCCGTTCCTCGGGCATTGCGGGTTCGACGCGGCCGGCGAGATCTTCGCGAAGCTCTACGGCAAGCCATCGAAGACGGCCGCCCAGGCGAAGGGCGAGCTGCGCGAGTTCGACCAGGACGCCTACCGCGTCGACGGCAAGGACGCGTTCCTCGGCACGAAGGGCTTCGTCTACCTGCCGCCGGACTGCCTCGCGGGGAAGCCTTGCGGCGTGATGGTCGCGCTGCACGGCTGCAAACAGAACGTCGATCTCGTCGGCAAGGCATTCGTGGAGGACGCCGGATTCAATCGCTGGGCGGACGTCTACGACGTGGCCGTCCTGTATCCTCAGACCCGCGCGGTCTTCGCGCCATTGAATCCGCAGGCATGCTGGGACTGGTGGGGATACTCGGGGGAGAACTACGACACGCGCGCCGGGGTGCAGTTGCGCTGGCTGGTGGATGCCGTTCGTGGGTTGGGACTGAGGTAACCGGGCTTTCGCCGATGCGATCGGCTCCCCCCCCTCCGGTAGAGTGCTTACTACCGAAGGGGTGGGAGCCGATAGTATCGGCGATTGGCGCTGAAGGCCCATGAACCCCTGGCTCGTCACCGCCGCCGCGGCGATCTGGCTGTGTATGCTCTTCGGCGTGGCGCTGCTGGGCGAGCGTCGTCCCGCGCTCTTCGAACGCCGCTGGGCGATCGTCTACGCGCTTTCGCTCGCGATCCACTGCACGTCGTGGACGTTCTACGGCACCGTGACGCAGGCGTCGCGCTCCGGCTGGTGGCTGCCGCCGACGTTCGTCGGCGCGATCCTGATGTATGCGCTGGCCGTGGGCGTGTTGCGCCGCCTCGTCGTCATGGCGCGCGATTACAACGCGGGTTCGGTGGCGGATCTGATCTCCGCACGCCTCGGGCGCCATCGCGGCCTCGCGGCGCTGGTCACCGTCGTCATGCTGATCGGCATCGTGCCGTACCTCGCCCTGCAGCTGAAGGCGGTGGCGATGAGCTACGGCCTGCTGGCCCAGGGGCGACATGCGGAGGCCCCGGCCTGGCAGGACAGCGCGCTCTATATCGCGCTGCTGATGGCCGCGTTCGCCATGCTCTTCGGCACGCGCCGCGCGTCCGCGATGGCGCACAACCGCGGGCTCGTGCTCGCGATGGCGTTCGAATCGCTGTTCAAGCTCGGCGCCATGCTCGCGCTGGTCAGCCTGCTCATCGGCGCGGCACCCGATCCCGCCACCGTCGCGCGGGCGGCGGCGATGCCGCACGACGCGAGCGGATTTCCCTCGCTGATCCTGCTCGGCGCGCTGGCGATGTTCACCTTGCCGCACCAGTTCCACGCGGGCATGGTCGAGTGCCGCGACGTGCGCCACGTGTCCACGGCGCGCTGGCTCTTCCCGCTGTACATGCTGCTGATCTCGCTGCCCATTCTTCCGCTGGCGCGCCTGGGCGACGCGACGCTCGCGCCGCTCGGCGTGCCGTCCGATCTCTACGTGCTCGCGCTGCCGCTCTCGCGCGAGCAGGGAGGGCTGGCGCTGTTCGCGTTCCTCGGCGGCCTTTCCGCCGCGACGAGCATGGTGGTCGTGGCTACGCTTGCGCTGAGCCTCATGGTGGTCAATCACTTCATCGCGCCGATACGCGTGCTCGCCGGTTGGGGACGCGACGAACGGGGCGACCTTCGTGGGGAGGTGATCACGCAGCGACGGGTCGCGATCTTCGTCGTGATTCTTCTCGCATGGGCGTACAGCCGCATGCTCGCGGGCAACGACGCGCTCGCGGACATCGGCGCGATCTCGTTTTCCGCGCTCGCCGGCCTCGCGCCCACCCTGCTGATCGCCGTCTATCGGCCACGCACGGGTGCGCGTGCCGTCGGCGCCGGCCTCGCCATCGGCACGCTCGTCTGGTTGTACGTCGTGCTGCCCGCGCTCGTCACGCCCGCGCCCGGATGGGTCGTCGATGGTCCCTTCGGCGTGGCGTGGCTCGCCCCGGACCGCCTGTTCGGTCTCGACGAATGGAGCCGTCTCGGGCGCGCCGTGGTGCTCGGCATCGGCGCCAACCTCGCGACGATCGCGCTCGTGGCTCCGTCGCGCTATGGCCGCGTGAGCATGCCCGCCGCGGAACTGGGCGGTGTCGACGTCGGCGATCTCCGGGCGCTGGCCGCGCGTTTTCTGCCCGCCGAGCGCGTGCAGGCGCTGTTCCGGGACGCGGTGTCCACCGGGCCGGCCGGAGGCGCGCTCGCGGCACGGGTGGAGCACGAACTCGCGGGCGTCATCGGCGCCGGCTCGGCGCGCCTGCTGCTGCAGGTGGTTCACCGCCAGCGCCAGGACGAGCTGGATACCGTGGCCGCCATCGTCGACGAAGCGACGGAAGACCTGCGCTTCAATCAGCGCGTACTCGGCGCGGCGCTGCAGACGATGAGCCAGGGCATCTGCGTGGTGGACGCGGAACTGCGTCTGGTCGCGTGGAACCGGCCCTACGCGGAGCTGTTCGGCTACCCGCCCGACATGCTGCGCGTCGGGCGCCCGGCCGCGGACCTCGTGCGGCACAACATCGTCGCCGGACTGATCGGGCCCGGCGACGTCGCGGCGCGTGTCGAGCGTCGCCTCGCCCTGATGCGCGCCGGTTCGCCGCACCTCGCGGAACGGCGCTTCCCCGACGGCACCGTCGTGGAGATCCGCGGCAACCCGATGCCGGGCGGCGGTTACGTGGCCACCTTCACCGACGTCACCTCGTTCCGGCGGACCGAAGACGAACTCATCCGGGCCAACGAGACGCTGGAACTGCGTGTCGTCGAGCGCACGGCGGCGCTGCAGCAGGCGAACGAAGCGAAGAGTCACTTCCTCACGGCGGTGAGCCACGACCTGCTGCAACCGCTGCATGCGGCGCAGCTCTTCGCGCACTCCCTGCGGTCGGGCCATGGCGACGCCGATACGGCACGGCATCTCGATGGCGCGCTGACGGCCACCGAAGACCTGCTCGCCGGCCTGCTCGACATCGCCCGCCTCGAAGGCGGGCGTCTGACGCCCCGTATCGCGGAGGTCGCGCTTGCCGATGTGATCGGGCCGCTGGCCGCCGAGAGTCGCGCGCTCGCCGCCGAACGCGGCATCCGCTTCGATTGTGTCGCGACGGACCTCTGGGTGCGAACGGATCCGCAACTGCTTCGCCGCGTCGTGCAGAACTTTCTCGCCAACGCATTGCGCTACGCCGAGGGTGGGCGCGTACTGCTGGGCTGCCGCCGCCGCGGCGACACGGTGCGCATCGAAGTGTGGGACACGGGGCCCGGCATCGCCGACGACGATCGCGAGACGATCTTCGAAGCGTTCCGGCGCGGCGATACCGCCGCGGGGCAGGGGCTGGGACTGGGTCTGGCGATCGCGGAGCGGACCGCCGCCCTCATGGAACATCCCCTTGGCCTGCGTTCGTGGATCGGGCGTGGCAGCGTGTTTCACGTCGGCGCACCGATGGCGCCGCGCGGCGTGCCGCCCACGCCGGCACCGGTGCCGGCGACCGTCGCCACGGGACACGCGATCGTGGTCGACAACGACCCCTCCGCCCGCGCGGCCACGGCGGCCTTGTTGCGCGGATTCGGCTGGACGGTGGATGCGCTGCATGCGCCCGAAGGTGCCGCGTCGCGACCGGATCTGCTTCTGCTCGATTACCACCTCGACGCCGGGCGCACGGGCCTCGACGCGTTGCACGTGTTGCGCGAGCGGTTCGGCGACGTGGCCACGGTGTTCGTCACGGCGGATCGCGACGCCGGCCTGCGGGCCCGTCTGCAGGAGGCGGGTGGCACGGTGCTCTACAAACCGCTGAAACCGCTGGCGATGCGCCAGGCGATTCAGCGGTTGGTGGCGGTCTCCGTGTAGGAGCGCTCTTGTGGGAAGCCCGCTGGCGAGCGAATGGGTGCTCGCCGCGAGCACCCATTCGCCCGCCAGCGGGCTTCCCACAAGGGGCACTCGAGGTGGTCGGCTCAGGGCCCGCTGTCGGCCAGGTCGAGCGAGCGCAGCAGCACGCCCGCCTGCGTGCGATTGCGCACCTCGAGCTTCTCGAAGATCGCGGTGACGTGCGCCTTCACCGTGCGCTCCTGCACGCCGAGCCGGTCGGCGATCTGCTTGTTGAGCAGGCCTTCGGCAAGCAGCGACAGCACGCGGAATTGCTGTTCGGTCAGGCGCGCCAGCCGCGAGGCGAGCGCGGTGTCGCCGGCGTCGGTGGGCTGCGCCGCGACGGCGCGCGCGAGATCCGGCGGTAGCCAGTGACCTTCTGCGAGCACGGCGCGCACGGCGTCGGCGATGAGGGCCGGATCGGCGCTCTTCGGCAGGAAACCCGCCGCGCCGTGTGCGAGCACCCGGCGCACGACGGACGGTTCGTCGTGCGCGGACACCACCAGCACCGCCACGCCCGGAAACTGGCCGCGTAACGCGGCGAGTCCGGAGAGGCCGCGACTGCCCGGCATGCGCAGGTCCAGCAGCACGAGGTCCGTGTCGGGCTCGGCGCCGAGCGCGGCGAGCAGCGCGTCGAGATCGGCGACGTCGCCGACCGTCGCATCGGGCACCGCGGCGAGGGCCGCCTGCCGGAGCGCGGCGCGGAACAGGGGATGGTCGTCGGCGACGAGAATGCGATTCATCGTCGACGACGGTAACGGGCCGACGCGTCGCCGTCGAGTGCGCATGCCCTTTCGTACGATGGCGACGCCGCGTGCGCTTGCTATCGTGGCCCGATGTCACGCATCTTCCCCCTGGCCGTCATCGCCGCCGTGTCGTTCGGTGTCCTCTCCTGCGCGACGGCGCCCGCCACGAGGAAAGGATCCATGCCCGTCACCGATCGCTTCGGCGAAGTCCGCGTTACCGAGCATCGTCACGGCGACGACCTGCTGAGTGCCGGCCTCGGGTTGCGCGGCCTCGCAGGCACGACATCCGCGTTCGCGAATCCGGCCGCACCGACGCCCGCCGAATTGCGTCGACGCGCCATCCAGGCGAGCTGGAAGGGCATCGCGGATCTGGGTCCGCTCGGCGGATTCGGGTCGGTCTACGGGCAGGTGCCCGATGTGCCGGGCCGCGAGTTCACCGCGTTCGCGACGCTGCCCGGTGGAAACGCCTCGCATCGCGTGCTGCTGCAGTTGCCCGACGGGTTCGATCGCACGAAGCGCTGCCTCGTCGTCACCGCGTCGTCGGGATCGCGCGGCATCTACGGCCCCATCGCGCTCGCGGGCGGATGGGGCCTGCCGCGCGGGTGCGCGGTCGCCTATACCGACAAGGGCACGGGCGCAGGGTATTTCGATCCGTCGGACGCGAGCGGTGTCGCGCTCGATGGCACACGGGCCAAAGCGGGCACGGCCCCGCTGGAATTCGAACCGAAGGGCCTCGCCGCCGATGCGGGCATCGCGGTGAAGCACGCGCATTCGGGCGATAACCCGGAAGCCGACTGGGGCCGCCACGTGCTGCAGGCCGCGCGCTTCGGCCTCGCGATGCTGGATCGCGCCTTCCCGGACGACGCGCCATTCACCGCCACGAACACGCGGATCGTCGCCACCGGCCTTTCCAACGGCGGCGGCGCGGTGCTGCGGGCGGCAGGCGATGACGACGAAAGCCTGCTCGCGGCCGTCGTCGCGCTCGAACCCAACATCTACGCGCCGCGTGGCCGGCCGTTCTACGACTACGCGACCGAAGCCGCGCTGCTGCTGCCGTGCGCGCTCGCGGCACGCGAGTTCGACGACGTGCCGTTCGCCCGCGTCGCTCATGTCGCGCCGCCCGCCTGGGCGATCCGATGCGCCTCGTTGCGTGCGCACGGCCGGCTGTCGTCGAACACGCCGGCCGCGCAGGCGGACGAGGCCCTTGCCATGCTGCGCGCGTCGGGCTGGCAGGACGATGCGATGAAGGTCGGTGCCTCGTCGACTTCGCTGGACCTCTGGCGTGCCGTGACGGCCGCGTACGCGAGCGCGTACCTCAGGCGCCCGGCCGACGACATGCCCTGCGGATTTTCGTACCGGGCACAGCACACCAACGGCGTCGCGGGCCCCGCGGATGCGGCGATCCGGGCCGTGTGGTGGGCCGACGGGTCCGGCGTGCCGCCCGGCGCCGGTGTGGTGCTGGCCGGTGGCACGGACGTGTCGCTCGATCCGACGTTGCCGGGCAATCTCTGCCTGCGCGATCTGTGGACGGGGACGGGCCCCGACGCTCGCAAGCTGCACGAAGGCGTCGACGCCACGATGGCGGCCTTGCCGCGTGCCGGCCTGCCGGTTTTCGTCGTGCATGGCGCCCAGGACGGCCTGATCCCGGTCGCTTTCAGCTCGGAACCCTATGTCGCGTGGCTGCGCGCCTCGGGCCGGTCCCCGGTGTTCTGGAAGGTGCCTTACGCGCAGCATTTCGACGCCTTCCTCGCGTTCCCCGATTTCGGCGACCGTCACGTGCCGCTGCTGCCGTTCGGCTACGCGGCGCTGGACCGGGCCTGGGCGCATCTGACCGAGGGCAGGGCGCTGCCCGAAGACGCCACGGTCCGCGACGCACGGCCGCGCGGCGCGGGCGCGCTCACGGGCACCACGCTCGGATGGCCCGCGAACTGACCTTCGTCACGTCTTCTCGCTTGAAGTCTTGGGGCAGGGGCGCCATCTTCGGTAGCCTTTGCAGCCCCCGGATCCGGCCGCACCCGGCGATCGGACCGGTTTTCAACGAGTTACAGGAATCGCGATGACCATCAACGTCACCATGAAGACGAACAAGGGCGACATTCACCTGCGCCTGCACGACGAGAAGACCCCGATGACGGTGGCCAACTTCGTCAACCTCGCGAAGCGCGGTTATTACGACGGCCTGTCGTTCCATCGCGTGATCGCCGACTTCATGATCCAGGGCGGTTGCCCCGAGGGTTCGGGTCGTGGCGGCCCGGGCTATCGCTTCGGCGACGAGTTCGACAGCAGCCTGAAGCACGACAAGCCGGGCATCCTGTCCATGGCCAACGCCGGCCCGGGTACGAACGGCTCGCAGTTCTTCATCACCCACGGCCCGACGCCGTGGCTGGACGGCAAGCACAGCGTGTTCGGCGAGATCGTGGGTGCCGAGGACCAGGCGGTGGTCGACGCCATCCGTCAGGAAGACACCATCGAGAAAGTGGAAGTCTCCGGTGACGTGGACGCCCTGCTCGAGAAGCAGGCCGCCAAGGTGAAGGAATGGAACACGGTGCTGGACGCTCGCTGAGCCGTTCGGGCCCGATCTGTTGAAAGCGCCGCCTCCGGGCGGCGTTTTCGTATCCGGGATTCGCCGATACGATCGGCTCCCACCCTTCGGTAGCCAGCTATCGAAAGCTATCCCGCCGGAGGGTGGGAGCCGATCGCATCGGCGAACCGCGCGGCAGCGCGGCCAGAGCCCGACACCGTGTTAAAATGGCGGCCTTTGCCCCGTCCGAAGTCGAGGAAACGATGCCGCAGCTCGCCAAGCGTATCGGTCGCGCCAAGCCCAGCGCGATCATGGTCATTGCCGAGAAGGCCAAGCGCCTGAAGGCCGAGGGTCGCGACATCGTCAGTTTCTCGATCGGCGTGCCCAACTTCCTCCCCGGCGAGCACGTGTACGCCGCCGCGCGCGAGGCGCTGGCGAAGGACTCCGGCCAGTACGGCAGCAACCGTGGCCCCGATGCGCTGGTCGACGCCTTTCTCGCACACATCGGCGCACTCGGCCTCACCGGTTACACGCGCGCCAACGTGAGCACGGGCGTGGGCGCGAAGCAGATCCTCTACAACCTCGCCGAAGCGCTGCTCGACGAAGGCGACGAGATCGCCTTCCCGGCGCCGTACTGGACGAGTTACCTCGACATCGCCGAGATCGTCGGCGCGAAGATCAACATCCTGCCTTGCCCGCCCGAGCAGCATTACAAGCTCACCCCGGCGCAGCTGGAAGAGGCCCTGAAGCGCAAGCCGCGCGTGTTCCTCTTCAACAACCCGTCCAACCCCACCGGCATGGTCTACACGCGCGACGAAATCGCCGCGCTTGCCGACGTGATCGCGAAGTATCCGGACACCTGGATCATCACCGACGACATCTACAACACGATGGTGTTCGACGGCGTGGGCTACCACAACTTCGTGCACGTCCGTCCCGATCTGAAAGACCGCGTGATCTTCGTCGACTCGCTGTCGAAGACCTACGGCATGCCGGGCTGGCGCGTTGGTTTCATCGCCGCGCCGGAGGCCGTGGCGCTCGCCGTCACCACGCTCAACTCGAACCACATCACGAGTCTGCCGGAGGTCGTGACCGCCGCCGCCGTCGCCGCGCTGTCGGGCCCGCAGGACATCCCCGCCGCGAAGTGCGTCGAGTTCGCCGCCAAGCGCGATCGCGTCTACGACGCGCTGGTGTCGATTCCCGGCGTGGTCTGCCCGCGTCCGCAGGGTGCGTTCTACGCGTTCCCCGATATCTCGGTGGCCTTCGGCAAGACGCACAACGGCGTCGCCATCGAATCCGACGTCGACTTCTGCGCCGCGCTGCTCGAGGCCAAGGGCGTCGCCTGCGTGCCGGGCTCGGCCTTCGGCGAGCCGCGCGCCCTGCGCATTTCCTATTCCTGCCCCGACGACGCACTCGACAAGGGCATGGCCCGTATCGTCGAGTTCTTCGCCGAGCTCACCTGATCGTCAGTCCCCAAGCGATATTCCAAAGGAGTCGAAAGATGAAAGCACCCGTTCGCGTTGCCGTCACCGGCGCAGCCGGCCAGATCGGTTATGCCCTCCTGTTCCGTATCGCCGCCGGCGACATGCTGGGCCCGGATCAGCCGGTGATCCTGCACCTGCTCGAGATCACCCCGGCGCTGCCCACGCTGCAGGGCGTGGTGATGGAACTCAACGACTGCGCGTTCCCGACGCTCGCGGGCATCGTCGCCACCGACGACGTGAACGTCGCCTTCAAGGATGTCGACTACGCGCTGCTCGTCGGTGCGCGTCCGCGCGGCCCGGGCATGGAGCGTAAGGACCTGCTCGAAGCCAACGGCGCCATCTTCGGCCCGCAGGGCAAGGCCCTGAACGACCACGCCAAGCGCGACGTGCGCGTGCTGGTCGTCGGCAACCCCGCCAACACCAATGCGCTGATCGCGCAGCAGAACGCACCGGACCTCGATCCGAAGTGCTTCACCGCGATGGTGCGCCTCGACCACAACCGCGCGCTGTCGCAGCTGGCCGAGAAGACCGGTTCGCACTCGACCGACATCAAGAAGCTCACGATCTGGGGCAACCACAGCTCCACGCAGTACCCGGATCTCCACGAGACCACCGTGAAGGGCAAGGCCGCGCTCGATCAGGTCGACCAGGCGTGGTACGAGAGCGACTTCATCCCGACCGTGCAGCAGCGTGGCGCGGCCATCATCAAGGCGCGTGGCGCGTCGTCGGCCGCCTCGGCCGCCTCGGCCGCCATCGACCACATGCGCGACTGGACGCTGGGCACGGCGGAAGGCGACTGGGTCTCGATGGGTATCCCGTCCGACGGTTCGTACGGCATCGAGCCGGGCGTGATCTTCGGCTACCCGGTCACGGTGAAGGACGGCAAGTACGCAATCGTGCAGGGTCTGGCGATCAACGCGTTCTCGCAGGCGCGCATCGACGCGACCAACAAGGAACTGCGCGAAGAGCGCGCCGGCGTCGAGCACCTGTTCGCTAAGTAATCCGCGGCGGTTCGATGCAAACAAAAAGGCCGCGCCGCAAGGCGCGGCCTTTTTGTTTGCGCGGCACACTGGCAACCTGCGGGTGGGAGCCAGCACACTGGCTCGCACCGGAGCTCCGTAAGCTTGACTCTGCCGATACACCCACTGCGAAACGATTCTTCCATGGCCCATAGCTCGAAACTCGTCGTCTACGTGGCGCTCGCCGCGAACATCGGTATCGCCATCGCGAAGTTCATCGCCGCGGCGATCAGCGGTAGCTCGAGCATGCTTTCGGAAGGCGTGCATTCGCTGGTCGACAGCGTCAACGAGGTGCTGCTGCTCTACGGCCTGCATCGTTCGCAGAAGAAACCCACGCGACAACATCCGCTCGGCTTTGGGCGCGAGCTCTACTTCTGGAGCTTCATCGTCGCGCTGCTGGTGCTGGCGCTCGGCGCGGGCTTCTCGCTGTACGAAGGCGTCAATCACATCCTGACGCCCGAGCCCTTGGGCGATCCGACGATGAACTACATCGTCCTCGCCGTGGGCGCGGTGTTCGAAGGCTCGTCGTGGTGGCTGTCGCTGAAGAGCGTGCAGCGGAAGAAGGGCAAGCTCGGTTACTTCGAGGCCTTCCGGAACACGAAGGATCCGACCACGTTCTCCGTGCTTTTCGAAGACAGTGCGGCGTTGCTCGGTCTCGGGATCGCCGCGTTGGGTGTGTATTTATCGCACGCGCTGAACGACCCGAGGATCGATGGCTGGGCGTCGATCGGCATCGCCGTCGTGCTGGCGGCGGCTTCCGCGTTGCTGGCGCGCGAGAGCAAGGCGTTGCTCATCGGCGAACCGGCGCAACCCAATCTGCTGGCGAAGGTGTGCGGGATCGCCGGGAAGGTCGACGGCGTCGAGGCGGTCAACGGGGTTCTCACGGTGCAGATCGGTCCGGATCAGGTGCTGGTGGCACTCTCGATGGCGTTCGACGACCACCTGACGTCGGTTGAGATCGAGGACCGCGTGCGGACGATCGAGGTGCGCACGAAGGAGGCGAACCTGCCGATCGTGGCGCTGTTCATCAAGCCGCAGACGCCGGAAGGCTGGCGGCAGCGGTTGCGGGAGCTGGATGCTGGGGAATCGCCGGCCGCTATCGACGATTGATCGTCGCATCACCGTTTCATTGGCCCGCTGCCGCGGGTTCGCCGATACGATCGGCTCCCACCCTGGCCTCGGTGTAACTACCGAAGGGTGGGAGCCGATCGTATCGGCGATGCTCTTACGAGTGCTCGCTTTCCTTCGGCGGCTTGCCGCGGCCTTCGATGTGGCCACCGAAGCCCATGCGCATCGCGGAGAGCAGCCGCTCGGCGTAGGTGTGGTCCTGGCGCGACCGGAAGCGGGCGAACAGGGCGGAGGTGAGGACCTCGGCCGGCACGGCCTGCTCGATCGCGGCGTTGACCGTCCAGCGGCCTTCGCCCGAGTCGTCGACGTAGCCGGAATAGTTTTCCAGCTCCGGGCCCTTGGCCAGCGCGCTCGCCGTCAGGTCGAGCAGCCACGACGACACCACGCTGCCGCGACGCCAGACTTCGGCGATGTCCGCCATGTCGAGGTCGTAGCGCTCGCGCTCCGGAAGATGCGCGGCGTTGCGGTTCTTGAGGATGTCGAAGCCCTCGGCGAACGCCTGCATCATGCCGTATTCGATGCCGTTGTGGATCATCTTCACGAAGTGGCCGGCACCCGCCGGGCCCGCGTGCATGTAGCCGTTCTCGACGCGCGGATCGCGGCCTTCGCGATCTTCGGTGCGCGGGATATCGCCGGCGCCGGGTGCGAGGGTCTTGAAGATCGGATCGAGGTGATCCACCGTAGCCTTGTCGCCGCCGATCATCATGCAGTAGCCGCGATCCAGGCCCCACACGCCACCGGACGTGCCGACGTCGACGTAGTGGATGCCCTTGGCAGCCAGCTCTTCGGCGCGGCGGGCGTCGTCCTTGTAGAACGTGTTGCCGCCGTCGATGACGATGTCGTCCTTGCCGAGCATGCCGGCGAGGGTCTGGATGGTGTTCTCGGTGATCTCACCGGAGGGCAGCATCACCCACACGACCTTCGGCGACGGCAGCGCCTGGACCAGCGCCTGCAGGGAGTCGACGGCCTCACCGCCGTCCTTCGCCAGGGTGGCGCGCGCGTCGGCGTTGTTGTCGTAAACCACGGTCTGGTGACCGTCCCTCATCAGGCGGCGGGCGATATTGCCGCCCATGCGGCCCAGTCCGATCAAACCGATTTTCATGCGTGGGATCCTCGATGTGTGCAACGTGGGGAATATGCGGATACCCGGTGCGGATGCAAGGTATACATAGGGATGGCTGCCCCGGCCGGAATCGCCCGCGGGCGTACGCTCCGGGCGAGGGTGACCTGCACAATAGTGCGTCCTGAGGCCGCCGAAGTCGACCTTCCTTCACGGATTGCCCCCTGTGGGAAGCGCGCTCGCGCGCGAATGGGTGCTCGCGGCAAGCACCCAATGCACGCGCCGGGGCGCTTGCCACAGAGGCTGGCGGTCGTCCCGTGCGACCTGACTTCCGGCAGGCTGGAGCGCGGCTCCTCGGCACGCGTATGCTCGACGGTCGTCCCTCGAGTGCGCCCCATGACCAAGAACGTCGTTCGTCTGTCGCTTGCCGCTGTCGCCTTCGCCGGCACGCTCGCTGCCACGGCCGCCACTTTCGACCCGCGCGAGACCTTCGCGCCGTTCGTGTATCCGCAGCCGGTCAACGCCTACCGGTCGGGCAGCGGTATGCCCGGGCCGTCGTTCTGGCAGAACCGCGCCGACTACGACCTCGCCGCGACGCTCGACCCGGTGAAGAACACCCTGACCGGCAAGGCCACGATTCGCTACACCAACAACAGCCCCGACGCGCTCGACGTGCTCTGGCTGCAGCTGGACGAGAACCGCTTTACCGCCGACGCGCGCGGCAACTTCACGAGCGGCAAGGCCGAGAAGCGCCATACGGATGGCTTCCGCATCGCGTCGGTCACGGTCGGGCAGGGCGGCAAGGCCGCCACGTACGTCGTCAGCGACACGCGCATGCAGGTGCGCCTGCCCGAGCCGGTCGCGGCGCGCGGCGGCAAGGTGAGCGTCACGATCGCGTATTCCTACGATCTGCCCGGCGATTTCGGCGGCCGCACCGGCTTCGCCCCGTCGAAGAACGGCGCGATCTACGAGATGGCGCAGTGGTATCCGCGCATGTGCGTGTACGACGACCTGCGCGGATGGGACACGGCCCCGTACCTCAACAGCGAGTTCTATCTCGAGTACGGCGATTTCGATTACGCCATCACACTGCCTTCGGACATGATCGTGGCCGGGTCGGGCGAGCTGGTGAATCCGGACGACGTGCTCACCGCCACGCAGCGCGAGCGCCTCGCGAAGGCGCGCGAAAGCGACACCACGGTGATGATCCGCACGCCGCAGGAGGTGACCGATGCGTCGAGCAGGCCGAAGCAGGGCGGCACGCTGACGTGGAAGTTCCGCATGAAGAATACCCGCGACGTCGCCTTCGGGGCTTCGAAGGCATATGTGTGGGACGCGGCGCGCATCAACCTGCCGGAAGGCCGCAAGGCGCTGGCGATGTCGGTGTATCCGGTGGAAAGCGTGGGTGACAAGAGTTGGGGTCGTTCCACGGAATACCTGAAGGCGTCGGTGGAGCACTTCTCGACGAAGTGGTATCCGTATCCTTACCCTGTCGCGGTCAACGAGGCGGGTTCGGCCGCCAGCGGCATGGAATACCCGGGCATCGTGTTCGATCCGATGAAGGCGCCGGCGAAAGAGTTGCACATGGTCACCGCGCACGAGATCGGCCATACGTGGTTCCCGATGATCGTGGGCAGCGACGAGCGCCGTAACGCCTGGATGGACGAAGGCTTCAACACCTTCATCGACGTGTATGAGGCGGATGCGTTCAACCACGGCGAGTTCGCGCCGAAGCGCGATGGCGAGTACGCGCCGAAGGGCGGCAACCCGGTGGACGAGATCCTGCCGCTGCTGGCCGACGCCGATGCCCCGCCGCTGCTGATCGGCGCCGACATGGTCAAGGAGAAGTACCGTCACCCGGCCACCTACTTCAAGGCCGCGCTCGGCCTCGTGCTGCTGCGCGAGGAGATCATCGGGCCGGAGCGCTTCGACCCGGCGTTCCGCAAGTACATCGCCACCTGGGCGTTCCGCCATCCGACGCCCTCGGACTTCTTTCGCCTGATGGAGAGCGAGGCGGGCGAGGACCTGTCGTGGTTCTGGCGCGGCTGGTTCGCCAACAACTGGCAGCTGGACATGGCCGTGACGGCAGTCGACGGCGACACCGTGACGGTGGAGAATCGGGACCGGCTGGTCATGCCGGCGACGCTGCGCGTGACCTTCGACGACGGTACGACCCGCGACATCCGGGTGCCCGTGGAGACCTGGCAGCAGCACACGAGCTTCGGCGTGACCGTGCCCGGCGGGCGCCGGATCGCTCGTGCCCAGATCGATCCCGATCACCGCATTCCCGACCGGGATCGCAAGAACGATACCTGGCCCCACTAAGGACACCGCGCCATGTCGCCACGCAGGGACGCCATATCGAACCTGTTCGCCATCGTCGTCGCGGCGGTGGCCTGGCCGGCCCTCATGCTCCAGTACTGGCTCGTGGTGTGGTCGGGCCCACTGGGCGAAGTAACGCTGCGGTTCTTCAGCTTCTTCACCATCCTTTCCAACGCGATGGTCGCGCTGGTCGCGGCCGCGGCGGCGACGGGCGGCAACCTGGCGCCGCTGCGCTGGCTGCGGCACCCGCGCGTTCGCGGTCTCGCGGCGCTGTGCATCGGCGTCACCTGTTTCATTTATGCGACGATCCTGGCGTCCCAGTGGCATCCGCTGGGGCCGCAGCTGATCGCCGACCGCGCGCTGCATTATGTGGTGCCCGTGCTGTATCTCGTCTGGTGGGTGGCGCTCCTGCCGCACGGCACGCTGGCCTGGCGCGACGCGGTGCGCTGGCTGGCGTTTCCGCTCGCCTTCATCGTCTGGACCTTCGCCCGCGGCGCCGTCGTGGGCGAATACCCGTACCCGTTTCTGGACGTGGGCCGCCTCGGTTACCCCGCCGTGCTGCTGAATGCGTGCATGGTGGCGGGGTTGTTCGTGGTGCTGGGGGTCGTGCTGGTCGCCGTCGACCGCGCACTCGCGCCACGCGGGTCTACAATGGGCGAATGATCTTTCGCTGGTTCGAATCCCTGATCGACATCTTTCGCGAGGCGCCGGACCGCGCGCCGCCGAAGGGTGTCGTACGTTTCTACGCCTACTATCTACGGCAGGTGTGGAAGATCTTCGCCGTGGCGCTGCTCGTGGGCCTCGCGGTCGCGCTGATCGAGGTGGCGCTGTTCGACTTTCTCGGTCGCGTGGTCGACATGGCGCAGAAGACGCCCGCGGCCGAATTCTTCCAGGTGCACTGGCGCACGCTGCTGTGGATGGCCTTCGTGGTCGTCGTGCTGCGGCCGCTGGCGATCGGGCTGCACGACCTGCTGGTGAACCAGACGCTGAGCCCGGGCATGACCACGATGGTGCGCTGGCAGCACCATCGCTACGTGCTGAAGCAGAGCCTGTCGTTCTTCCAGAACGATTTCGCCGGCCGCATCGCCAACCGCATCATGCAGACGGCACCCGCGTTGCGGCAGTCCGCTGTGCAGGTGGTGGATGCGATGTGGTACGTCAGCGTGTACGCGGGTACGTCGATTTACCTGTTCGCGAAGGCCGATCTCCGCCTCGCGCTGCCGCTCGTGCTGTGGATCGCCGGCTACGTCGGCATGCTGGTGTTCTTCGTGCCGCGCGTGAAGGCGCGTTCGTGGAAATCGTCGGAGGCGCGCTCGAAACTGATGGGCCGCATCGTCGACGGCTACAGCAACGTGATGACCCTGAAGCTCTTCGCGCATACGCATCGCGAAGAGGCGTATGCGAAGGAGGCGATGCAGGATCAGACCGACAAGGCGCGCGCGTCGAGCCGCATGATCACGGGCATGGACGTGTCGATCACGTCGCTCAACGGCCTGCTGATCGCGGGCACCAGCGCGCTCGCGCTGTGGCTCTGGGCGCACGGCAACGTGTCGACCGGGCAGGTGGCGCTCGCGGTGGGCCTCGTCATCCGCATCAACAACATGTCCGGCTGGATCATGTGGGTGGTCAACGGCATCTTCGAAGACGTCGGGACGGTGCAGGATGGCATCACCACGCTCTCGCAGGAGCGCACCGTGGTCGACCGCGACGACGCGCTGCCGCTGCGCGTCGCGCGCGGCGAGGTGCGCTTCGACAACATCCACTTCCATTACGGCAAGGCGGGCGGCGTGATCGGCGGGCTCGACCTGCTGGTGCGGCCGGGCGAAAAGATCGGTCTGGTCGGTCCGTCGGGTGCGGGCAAGTCGACGCTGGTCAACGTGTTGCTGCGCCTGTACGACCTCGAGGAAGGCCGCATCGCCATCGACGGGCAGGACATCTCGCGGGTCACGCAGGAGTCGCTGCGATCCAGCATCGGCGTGGTGACGCAGGACACGTCGCTGCTGCACCGGTCCATTCGCGACAACCTCCTTTACGGTCGACCGGACGCGACGGAAGCCGAGATGCTCGCCGCCATGCGTCAGGCGCGCGCCGACGAATTCATTCCGGGCCTGTCGGACGGGGAAGGGCGCACGGGCCTCGACGCGCACGCGGGCGAACGCGGCGTCAAACTCTCCGGCGGCCAGCGGCAGCGCATCGCGATCGCGCGCGTGCTGCTGAAGGACGCGCCGATCCTGGTGCTCGACGAAGCGACCTCGGCGCTCGATTCCGAAGTGGAAGCCGCGATCCAGGAAAGCCTGGAAACGCTGATGCGCGGCAAGACGGTGATCGCCATCGCGCACCGCCTGTCGACCATCGCGAAGATGGACCGGCTGGTGGTGATGGAGCACGGCGCGATCGTGGAAACCGGCACGCACGCGGAACTGATCGCCCACGGCGGCCTGTACGCACGCCTCTGGGCCCACCAGACGGGCGGCTTCGTCGGCGTTGAATAGCGACCAGCCTTCGGGTGGGAGCGCGCTCGCGCGCGAATGGGTGTTCGCGGCCAGGCCGATTCGCGCGCGAGCGCGCTCCCACCCAAGAGTAGGTTGGCTTATCGCGAGCACCCATTCGCCCGCCAGCGGGCTTCCCACAAACCGCAGGCATGAGCCGGATGAGAGGCTGCCTTCAAAACGGCGCGCTTGTGCGGCGGGCGGTTCCGGCGACAATGTCACCCTGACTTGCCCGAGGTTCGCATGACGTCCGCCGCCGAAACACCGATCGATCCCGTTGCCGCTCCCGTCGAGCGCGACTGGCGGACCACGTTCGAACTGATCGCCCTTGGCGCCATCTGGGGTGGGTCGTTCCTGTTCATGCGCGTGGCCGCGAAGGATTTCGGGCCCTTCCCGATGGTGGCCACGCGCCTCGCCTTCGGCTCGGTGATCCTGCTTCCGCTGCTCTGGCGAGCCCGCGCCACCCTTCGCACGGGGCATCTGTGGAAGATGCTGGGCCTCGGCGCACTGAGCGCCGCGATTCCGTTCACGCTGTTCGCCTGGGGCGCCGAACGTGCCCCCGCCGGCATCGGCGCCATCGCCAACAGCATGACCGTGCTGTTCGCCGCGCTCGTGGCGTTCGTCGCGTTCGGCGAAAAGATCGGCACGCGCAAGGCCATCGCGCTGGTGGCCGGCTTCATCGGCGTGGTGATTCTCGCCAGCGGCCGCACCGCGGGCGAGAACGTGGCCCCGGCGGCGCTCGCCGGCGCGGCCGCCTCGTTCTGCTATGGCCTGGCGGGCAACCTGATCAAGCGGTTCCTCTCGGACATCGCACCCACCGCCGTGGCCGCCGGGTGTCTGCTGGGCGCCACCATCCTCACCGCACCGCTGGCCGTCCTCACGTGGCCCGGCGCGCCGATTCCCGCCAGGTCGTGGCTTGCGGTGATCGCGCTGGGCGTGCTCTCCACCGGTCTTGCCTACGCGTTCTATTTCCGGCTGATCCAGCGCATCGGCGCGCCTCGCGCGGCGACGTCCACCTATCTCGTGCCGCTCTTCGGCGTGGCCTGGGCGTGGATGTTCCTCGGCGAGGCGCTGACGCCGACGATGGCCGTGGCGGGCGCGATCATCCTCGGCAGCGTGATCTTCAGCCAGAAGCGGGCCTGATGGCCCTTCCACCCGTGGCCACCGCGCTGGCATAGTCCTGAGCCTCTACTGCCGCCGGGACTTTCCATGCCGCGTCTTCGCTACCTTTTCGCCTTCGGCGTCACCTCGTTCGTGGTCGCGCTCGCGGCGCAGGCCCAGGACGCGGCACCCGCCAGCGCCTCGTCGACCGGCACCGCCGCGCGCCCCGCGGCACTGGCCGACTTCGACGCGTACGTCGACGCCACGCGCAAGCAGTTCGACGTGCCCGGTATCGCCGTGGCCATCGTGAAGGACGGCGGCACGGTGCTCGAGATGGGTTCCGGTGTGCGCAAGCTCGGCGAAGCCGCCCGGGTCGACGCGCACACCCAGTTCGCGATCGCGTCGAACACCAAGGCGTTCACCGCCGCGTCGCTGGCGATCCTCGCCGACGAGAAGAAGCTCGACATGAACGACCGGGTGATCGATCGCCTGCCGTGGTTCCAGATGTCCGACCCGTACGTGACCCGCGAGATGCGCGTGCGCGACCTGCTCGCGCACCGCAGCGGCCTCAGCCTCGGCGCGGGCGATCTTCTGTACTGGCCCGCCACGTCGTACACCACGAAGGAAGTGGTGGAGCGCCTGCGCTACGTGCCGCTGACGAGCAGCTTCCGCGCCGAGTACGCGTACGACAACATCCTGTTCGCCGTGGCCGGACTGGTCGTGGAGCAGGTGTCCGGCAAGCCGTGGGCGGACTTCGTGCGCGAGCGCATCTTCATGCCGCTGGGCATGACGGAATCGCAGACCAGCGCGCCGACGACCATCGGTGCCGGCGACGACATCGCCACCGGCCACGCGAAGTTCGACTTCAAGGACCTGAAGCCGGTAGGGCCGATGTCGTGGAGCAACAACCCGTCGGCGGGCGGCATTTACTCCAGCGTGCACGACCTCTCGAAGTGGATGAACATGCAGCTCGCCGGCGGTGCGTACACCGATGCGAGCGGCAAGTCGCAGCGTCTCTTCAGCGAGAAGCGCCAGGCCGAAATGTGGTCACTGATCACGCCGATACGCATTCCCGAGCCCAGTGTGCCGGAGCTCGCCTCCGCCAGGCCGAACTTCTCCGGTTACGGCGAGGGCTGGTTCGTGTCCGACTATCGCGGCCACAAGCTCGTGTGGCACACCGGCGGCTGGCCCGGCATGGTGTCGCGCCTGACGCTGGTTCCCGACCTCAAGCTCGGCGTGGTGGTGCTCACCAATCAGGAATCCGGCGCGGCCTTCCAGGCCGTGACCATGCGCGCGCTCGACGCGTACATGGATGCGCCGAAGAAAGACTGGAACGCCGCCTACGCCGCCAGCGTGAAGAAGATGGAAGGCAACGCGGACGACAGCATGAAGAAGCACGAGGCCGCGCGCATGAAGGGCGCGAAGCCTTCGCTGCCGCTGGACGGCTACGTCGGCACGTATCGCGATCCGTGGTACGGCGACGTCAAGGTGGTGAAGCAGGGCGGCAAGCTCACGATGACGTTCACGAAGACGGCGCAGCTCACGGGCACCCTCGAGCCGTGGCAGCACGACACGTTCATCGCACACTGGACCGACCGTTCGCTCAACGGCGACGCCTTCGTCAACTTCTCGCTCGATCCGGACGGCAAGGTGCGCGAGGTGCGGATGGAGCCGGTGTCGCCGCTCACCGACTTCAGCTTCGACTTCCAGGACCTGCGCCTTGCGCCGGTCGCGCCGCCGTAAGAGCCGGGGGCGGCAACCTTCGGGTGGGAGCGCGCTCGCGC
>Ga0102588_1000530_pt1 | contig 39845 bp, 42 predicted proteins | sample AraplaMF_Col_mMS_FD_76854 | JGI IMG/M metagenome (GOLD analysis project Ga0102588, IMG submission 76854) | Arabidopsis root microbial communities from the University of North Carolina, USA - plate scrape MF_Col_mMS (SPADES assembly) (version 2) | ecosystem: Host-associated > Plants > Roots >...
CCATGAAAATTCTCGTCCCAGTCAAGCGCGTTGTCGATTACAACGTGAAGATCCGCGTCAAGCCGGATGGATCGGGCGTCGACCTTGCCAACGTCAAGATGTCGATGAACCCGTTCGACGAGATTTCCGTCGAGGAAGCCCTTCGCCTGAAGGAAGCCGGCAAGGCCGAGGAAGTGATCGTCGTCTCGATCGGCCCGGCCAAGGCAGAGGAAACGCTCCGCACGGCGCTCGCCATGGGCGCCGACCGCGCCATCCTCGTCGAAACCGATGACGCCGTCGAGCCGCTTGCCGTCGCAAAGATCCTCAAGGGTGTTGCCGACGCTGAAAAGCCGGGCCTGATCATCGTCGGCAAGCAGGCGATCGACGACGATTCCAACCAGACCGGCCAGATGCTTGCAGCCCTTCTCGGCTCAGCCCAGGCAACCTTCGCCTCCAGGGTCGAGATCGATGGCGACAGCGCCACCGTGACCCGCGAAATCGACGGTGGTCTGCAGACGATCAAGGTCAAGCTTCCGGCCGTCGTGACGACCGACCTGCGTTTGAACGAGCCGCGCTACGCAACGCTGCCGAACATCATGAAGGCGAAGAAGAAGCCGCTGGACAAGAAAAGCCCGGCCGATTTCGGTGTTTCCACCACCCCACGCCTCAAGGTTTTGAAGACGGAAGAGCCCTCCGGCCGCAAGGCAGGCGTGAAGGTGAAGTCGGTCGCCGAGCTTGTCGATAAGCTCAAGAACGAAGCCGGCGTCCTCTAAGGTTCGAGAAAGGAATACGACCATGGCCATTCTTCTTCTGGCTGATCACGACAACGCGAGCCTTTCCGACCAGACCGCCAAGGCCCTGACGGCGGCGACGCAGATTGGTGGCGATGTGCACATTCTCGTCGCCGGCAAAGGCGCGAAGGCAGCGGCCGATGCGGCTGCGAAGCTCTCCGGCGTCTCCAAGGTGCTGCTCGCCGAAAGCGACGAGCTTGCCAATAATCTTGCCGAACCGCTTGGCGACCTGATCGTCTCGCTGGCCGGCAGCTATGACACGATCGTCGCCGCTGCCACCTCCACCGGCAAGAATGTCATGCCGCGCGTCGCGGCTCTGCTCGATGTCGCCCAGATCTCCGAAATCATCGAAGTGGTTTCGCCCGACACCTTCAAGCGCCCGATCTATGCCGGCAATGCCATCCAGACGGTGCAGGCGACCGACGCCAAGAAGGTCATCACCGTGCGCACCGCCTCCTTCGCCTCTTCAAGCGAGGGCGGTTCGGCTGCCGTCGACGCGATCCCGGCCGTTTCTGATCCGGGCCTTTCGACCTTCGTGTCCGACGCGCTGTCGGCTTCCGAGCGTCCGGAACTGACTTCCGCCAAGATCATCATTTCCGGCGGCCGCGCGCTCGGCTCAGCCGAGAAATTCAAGGAAGTCATCCTGCCGGTCGCCGATAAGCTCGGCGCTGCCGTCGGAGCATCGCGCGCCGCAGTCGATGCCGGTTACGCCCCGAACGACTGGCAGGTCGGCCAGACCGGCAAGGTCGTCGCCCCGCAGCTCTACATCGCCTGCGGCATCTCCGGCGCCATCCAGCATCTCGCCGGCATGAAGGACTCCAAGGTCATCGTCGCCATCAACAAGGACGAGGAAGCTCCGATCTTCCAGATTGCCGACTATGGACTTGTCGCCGATCTCTTCGATGTCCTGCCGGAGCTCGAAAAAGCCCTCTGATCGGGCAGGTTGCCTTCTTTTCGCACTTGCGAATGACTGGAAAATTGTCTTCTATCGGTCTACTACTTTTGCCGGGCGATCTTTCGTCCGGCAATTTCATATAAAAATACCGGCAGCGCGGGGGTGGTGCCGGGCGGGGGTTGGAGATGAGTGCGGTGTTGAAGAATATTGGTATCATCGGTGCGGGTCAGATGGGCTGCGGCATCGCGCATGTTTCGGCCGCCGCAGGATATAAGGTTCACATCTACGATCTCTCTCAGGACCGCATTGAATCCGGCCTTGCCACCATCAACGGCAATTTTGCGCGCCAGGTAACGAACGGCAAGATGACTGACGAAGAGCGCAGCGCAGCGCTTTCGCGCATCACCGGCTCCGCGGATGTCAACGACCTCGCCCCCTCCGATCTCGTCATCGAGGCGGCGACCGAGGATGAAAGCGTCAAGCGCAAGATCTACACGCAGGTCTGTCCGGTGCTGAAGCCGGAAGCGATCCTTGCCACCAATACATCTTCACTGTCGATCACCCGGCTCGCGGCGGCGACCGATCGCCCCGAACGCTTCATGGGCATCCATTTCATGAACCCGGTGCCGGTCATGAAGCTGGTGGAACTGGTGCGCGGCATTGCAACGGAAGAGACGACCTTTTCCGCCGCCCGGGAATTCGTCGCGTCGCTGGAAAAGACCGTCACGGTCGCCGAGGATTTCCCGGCCTTTATCGTCAATCGTATCCTGCTGCCGATGATCAATGAAGCGATCTATACGCTTTACGAGGGCGTCGGCACTGTCGATGCCATCGATACCGCCATGAAGCTCGGCGCCAACCATCCGATGGGTCCGCTGCAGCTTGCCGATTTCATCGGCCTCGATACCTGCCTGTCGATCATGCAGGTGCTGCATGACGGCCTCGCCGACAGCAAGTATCGCCCCTGCCCGCTGCTGGTGAAGTATGTCGAGGCTGGCTGGCTCGGCCGCAAGTCCGGCCGTGGCTTCTACGATTATCGTGGCGAAACGCCAGTTCCAACCCGCTGACCGGATCAACGCCTGAAAAGGCGAATGGAACAAACGTGCGAGACATGCTTTCCTTGCCGTGAACGGAAGGAAAATACCATGTCGAGCGAATTGCCGATGTTCCTGCTGCAATGCTGCGTCCTGATCGGACTCGCAGGTGTCTTTCTCATTCGCGGCGCAGGCGACCCTTAATCGTCATCCTTACGACCCAACCGCCCCCTTGATCAGCGCCTTGGCATCCTCGCTGTCCCAGGCAGCCGGACCGTTCATGGCCGAGATCAAGCAGCCCTTGTCATCGAGCAGCAGCGTTACCGGAAGGCCGAAGGCCAGGCCTTCCTTCTTCAGGCTGTTGAAAACGCCGATCGTGTTGTCACGGTAGAGCTGTAAGGCATCCACACCGATTTCGCTGAGAAATGCCTTCGGCTTCTCATCGTCGCCAGTGTCGATATTAACAGGCACGACCTGGAACTTGTCACTGCCCATCTCCTTCTCCAGCGCATTCAGCGCCGGCATCTCCTCGCGGCAGGGCACGCACCATGTGGCCCAGAGATTGAGAAGCACCGTCTTGCCGGCGAAATGATCGAGCGTCATTGTCTTGCCGTCGGGACCGTTGAAGGCGACGGTCTCAAGCTTCTTCGGCTGGTTGGCAGCGACCATCGCGGCGACCTGACCCTTCATGAGCGGCGTCAGGTTGGCGGCGCGCTCCTTCGTCAGCGGGCATTCGGCCGAAGCCGTATCGCCGATGCCATTGCCAATGCCCGTCTCCTTCACGTATACCGCTGCCGCACCGGCAACAATGCCTGCAACGGCAGCGATTGCGATCAGTTTCACGGACGGCAGGCCGAAGGGTTTTTTCGTCGTCATTTCATTCTCCAGGACGGGCATCTTCCATGGCCGAGGACAACACGGACACCAAATCCTCCAACCAGATGTGGGGCGGACGTTTCGCCTCCGGCCCCGATGCGATCATGGAGGAGATAAATGCCTCGATCGGTTTCGACAAGAAGCTGTTTGCCCAGGATATCCGCGGATCGATCGCCCACGCCACGATGCTCGCCCATCAGGGCATCATTTCTGCCGACGATAAGGACAAGATCGTTCACGGGCTAAACACGATCCTGTCAGAAATCGAAAGCGGCAATTTCGAGTTCTCTCGTCAGCTCGAAGACATCCATATGAATGTCGAGGCCCGGCTTGCGACCCTGATCGGCCCGGCCGCCGGCCGCCTGCACACGGCCCGCTCACGCAACGACCAGGTGGCGCTCGATTTCCGCCTCTGGGTGAAGGAGGAACTGCAGAAGACGGAAGCCATGCTGACGAACCTGATCGCAGCCTTCCTTCACCGTGCCGAGGAACATGCCGAAAGCGTTATGCCCGGTTTCACCCATCTGCAGACCGCCCAGCCGGTCACTTTCGGCCACCACTGCATGGCCTATGTCGAAATGTTCGGCCGCGACCGTTCGCGCGTGCGCCACGCCATCGAGCATCTCGATGAAAGCCCGATCGGCGCGGCAGCGCTTGCCGGCACTGGCTACCCGATCGACCGCCACATGACGGCCAAGGCTCTCGGCTTCCGCGAGCCAACCCGCAACTCGATCGACACGGTTTCCGATCGTGACTTCGCCATCGAATTCCTGGCGATTGCCGCTATCTGCTCCGTGCATCTGTCGCGCCTTGCCGAGGAGATCGTCATCTGGTCGACGCCGCAATTCGGCTTCGTGCGCCTCTCCGACGCCTTCTCCACCGGCTCCTCCATCATGCCGCAGAAGAAGAACCCCGATGCCGCCGAACTGGTGCGCGCCAAAACCGGTCGCATCAACGGCTCGCTGATCGCCCTGCTGACGATCATGAAGGGCCTGCCGCTCGCCTATTCCAAGGATATGCAGGAAGACAAGGAACAGGTCTTCGACGCCGCAGAAAGCCTGGAACTGGCGATTGCCGCTATGACCGGCATGGTGCGCGACATGACGATCAACACGATCAGAATGAAGGCGGCAGCCGGCTCCGGTTATTCGACTGCCACCGATCTGGCCGACTGGCTGGTGCGGGAGGCAGGCCTTCCGTTCCGTGATGCCCATCATGTCACCGGCCGCGCTGTGGCGCTCGCCGAAAGCAAGGGCTGCGATCTCTCGGAGCTTCCGCTCGCCGATCTGCAGGCAATCAATCCCGCCATCACCGACAAGGTCTATGACGTTCTGACAGTCGAAGCTTCGGTCGCCAGCCGTAAAAGCTTCGGCGGCACAGCACCTTCGGAAGTCAGGAAGCAGATCGCCTATTGGCGCGCTCGCAATTAAGGCATTTCCGAGCGAAATGGAGGCCGGTTCGCCGCCCGGAAATGCGCACAGGCCGAAGCTTCAACAATCGGGGTGCACAAGGCAGATAAACTTCGCTATGAAGATGCCAGCCAGTGCCCCGTGCCCGATATGAGGATATTCATGCAGATGAGCTTGCCGCATTTCATCCGCCTTACGGTGGTTTTTGCCGTCATCGGCCTTGCCGTTGCCGGATGCGGCCGCAAGGGTGACCTCGATCCGCCGAGCGCCAATGCAACGAAGGGCGGCGATGTTTCCAAACCCACGAAACAGCCAGGCTCCGTCGACAAGCCCTTTATTCTCGATCCCCTTCTCTAAGGCCGGCTCCCGTGAACCATTTCGAGTACCGCGACGGCATTCTCTACGCCGAGAACGTTCCTGTTCCCGAGATCGCCAAGGCGGTCGGCACGCCTTTCTATGTCTATTCGACAGCGACGCTCGAGCGCCATTACCGGGTCTTCTCCGAGGCTTTCGGCGATGTCGATTCCATGGTCTGTTATGCGATGAAGGCCAATTCGAACCAAGCCGTGCTGAAGACGCTCGGCCGGCTCGGTGCCGGCATCGATGTGGTGTCCGAAGGCGAGTTGCGTCGCGCGCTTGCTGCCGGAATTCCTGCCAATCGCATCATGTTCTCCGGCGTCGGCAAGACACCGAATGAGATGGATTACGCACTCGAAGCCGGCATCTACTGCTTCAATGTCGAATCCGAACCGGAACTCGAAATCCTCAACCAGCGCGCCGTGCGTGCCGGCAAGAAAGCCCCTGTTTCCTTCCGCATCAATCCCGATGTCGATGCCCGCACCCATGCGAAGATTTCGACCGGCAAGAAGGAAAACAAGTTCGGCATCTCCTGGGAGCGCGCCCGCACCATCTATGCCCGCGCAGCAAGCCTGCCCGGCATCGCGGTAACCGGCATCGATATGCATATCGGCAGCCAGATCACCGAGCTGCAGCCTTTCGACGATGCCTTCAAGCTGCTGCATGATCTGGTCGGCACGCTGCGCGCCGACGGTCATGATATCCACCATGTCGATATCGGCGGCGGCCTCGGCATTCCCTACAAGGACGACAACAATCCGCCGCCCCTGCCGGACGCCTATGCCGCAATCGTCAAGAACCAGCTTCGCTCTCTGAACTGCAAGATCATCACCGAGCCCGGCCGCCTGATCGTCGGCAATGCCGGCATCCTTGTCACCGAAGTCATCTATGTGAAGGACGGCGGCGAAAAGACCTTCGTGATCGTCGATGGCGCGATGAACGACCTCATCCGCCCGACCCTCTACGAGGCCTATCACGAGATCCGGCCCGTGGTGATTTCGGCTGCCAACGCGCCGCGAATCCGCGCCGATGTCGTCGGCCCCGTCTGCGAAACTGGCGATTACCTCGCCCTCGACCGGGAAATGGCGACCCCGAAGCCAGGCGATCTCCTCGCCGTCGGCACGGCCGGCGCCTATGGCGCGGTCCAGGCGGGCACCTATAACAGCCGCCTCCTGGTGCCTGAAGTGCTGGTCAAGGGCGACGAATTCCACGTGATTCGCCCGCGCCGCACCTATTCGGAACTGATCGGTCTCGATTCGGTTCCGGCCTGGCTGGACTAAAAGTCGCAATCACTTTTTGGCGACCGCATACGAAAAACTGGTATTCACACGCCCTCGCCCTCGCCTTCGCCATAAAGAGTGCTATCCTTTTCTTTCGCGAGCGTATTGCCCAGCAATCGCCGGAAGCGCCCTCTGTTTCCTGAACGCCAGATCGCGGAGACCGGATTGATGACAAGCCCCGCAAGGCAGAAGAAGAAAGGCGCATTCGCGCTTCAACCCTCTCTGGCGCGGCTGGTGGCGGCAAAACGTTTCCTGGCCCGGATCGTGCTTTTCGCCGAACAGATCCTTCCGCTGCTGATGCCGGCTGTCTGCGTCATCGCGATCTATCTTTCCGTCTCCTGGTTCGGCTTTTTCCGCATTGTGCCGGACTGGCTGCGCATCCTTCTCCTGACTGCCTTTGCTGCTGGCTTCCTCGCTTCACTGCTGCCGGCGCGTTTTCTTCGCTGGCCACGGGTGAGCGAGGCTGACCGCATGCTCGAAGAGCGCAACGGCCTGCCGCATCAGCCCGTCATGGTGCAGGAGGATGAGCCGGCTTTCGATACGCCCTTCTCCCGCGCCTTGTGGCGCGAACATCAGACGCGCATGGCGCAGAAGATCGCAACGCTGGACGCCGGCCTGCCGCGGCCCGATATCGCCCGGTACGATCGCTTCGCGCTGCGTGCCGTTCCGGCGCTGCTGGTCGTCACGGCCTTCGGCTACTCGCTGTCGATCAACGGCGGCTCCGTCGCCGACGCATTTCAGCCTGCGCCCGCGCAGGTAACGAGCAATCCGGCCGTGCGTATCGACGCGTGGGTGACCCCGCCCGCCTATACCGGCCGGCCGCCGATCTACCTGACGGCAGATGGCAGCGAACAGGCGCCGATCGGCATTCCACAGTTTTCCAACCTGACGGTGCGTGTCAGCGGCGGCCAGTCGACCGAGAAGGTCATCTTCAGGAAGGCCAACGGCGAAAGCCAGGAAATCGCCGTTCAGGAAGACACCCGGCCACAGCAGCCGACTGCGCGCGTCAATGAAGAACAGGCCTCAGGTGCAGCCACAGCACCCCAGCTGATGGCGCAGACGCATATCATGAAGCTCGAGGAGAATGGCGCGCTGCAGGCGAACGGCCGCACCTGGAGTTTCGACGTGCTGCCCGACAAGGCGCCGGAAATCGCCTTTGACGGCATGCCGCGCCGCGCCGTCAACGGTGCGCTGGAAATCGGCTTCACGGTGAAGGACGATTACGGCGTGCAGGAAGCCCGTGCCGAGATCGTGCCGGTCGAATCCGATCCGGCCGCAACGCCGCTCTATCCGCTGCCGGAATTCCGGCTGGACATTCCCCGCCGCAATGCGCGGGACGGCAAAGGCCTGACGAGCAAGAACCTGACCGAACATCCGCTCGCCGGCAAACGCGTGCGTATCACCCTCGTCGCCAAGGACGCCGCCGGGCAGACGGGTCGCAGCCCGCCCTATGAGATGGTCATGCCCTCGCGGCCCTTCAGCGAGCCGCTCGCTGCCGCCGTTGCCGAAGAACGCCAGACCTTTGCCCTCGACACCCGCAAGATGTCGGAAGCGATCGCGCTGAACGAAGCTCTGACGATCCGGCCCGAGGAGACAATCCCGAACACGACCCACTATCTGCTGATCGAATCAGCACTTGCGCGCATGAAGCTCGCCAAGGGTGACGAGCAGCTCAAGGATACGGCCCAATATCTCTGGGACATCGCTCTCGGCATTGAGGAAGGTGACCTTTCGCTTGCCGAGCGGCGGCTGCGCGACGCCCAGCAGAACCTAGCCGATGCGCTGAACCGCAATGCGCCTGACGCCGAGATCAAGAAGCTGATGGACGAGCTTCGCAAAGCGATGCAGGACTATATGAACGAGCTGGCCCAGCGCCTGCAGAACATGCCGACGCAGCCCAACCAGAATGCCCAGAATTTCCTGCGCCAGCAGGATCTGCAGCGCATGATGGACCAGATCGAAAACCTGGCCCGATCAGGCAATCGAGATGCTGCCCAGCAGATGCTCTCCGACCTGCAGCGGCTGATGAACAACCTGCAGACGGCCCGCCCGCAGCGCGGCCAGCAGCAAGAAAACAGCCAGCTGACGCAGCAGATGGACAAACTCGGCCAGATCCTGCGCGACCAGCAGAAGCTGATGGAGCAAACTTTCCGCCTCGACCAGCAGCTCCGCGACCGCATGCAGCGTGGCGATCCCAACATGGACGACATGATGCCGGGCGAGGAAGACCAGCAGCAACAGCAGCAGGGCCAACAGGAACAGCAGGGCCAGCAGCCCGGCGACCAGATGACGGCGGAGCAACTGCGCGAAGCGTTAAAGCAGCTCCGCGCCCAGCAGGATGCGCTCGGTAAACGGTTGCAGGAACTGCAGAAGAGCCTTGGCGATATGGGCATGAAGCCGGGCGAAGGTTTCGGTCAGGCGCAGCGCGAGATGGAAGGCGCCGGCCGCGACCTCGGCCAGGGCAATGGCAGCAGCGCCCTGGAAGGGCAGGGCCGGGCTCTCGAAGCCTTGCGCAAAGGCGCTCGTGACATGATGAGCCAGATGATGCAGGCACAGCAGGGTCAGCAAGGACAGCAGGGTCCGAACGGTCAGCTCGGCCAGGGCAACCAGAACGGCCGCGATCCGCTCGGTCGCCCGCGTCAGACCGATCTCGGGCCGGATATGAACAACGATGTGAAGATACCCGACGAGATCGATGTTCAGCGCGCCCGCGAGATTCTGGACGCTATCCGCGAAAAGCTAGGCAACAATCCGACCCAGGCGATCGAGCGACAATATCTCGAGCGGCTGCTGGATATTCAGTGATGCTGAGAGAATGGAGGGCTGTTGGCGTGCCTTGGAGCGCCGTGCGTCCATTCGGACGCACGAAGGACGCCCCAACTCTTTGAATCTTCGCATCGACCCGAAAATCGAATCGATTTTCGGGTCGATGCCGTAGGAGCACGCCCGCGCCAAAAAAATGTTAAGCCACCAGCGCTCGCGCCACGGCCTTGCGGATATCCGGCAGGGCGAAGGGTTTCGGCACGACATCGACGATCTTTTCGGCGAGGTCGTCGGCCCGTTCGCGCTGTTCGGCATAGCCGGTCATCAGCAGGATTTTCAACGCCGGAAAGGCGTCCTTCGCCTGATGCGCAAGTTCGATGCCGTCCATGACCGGCATACGGATATCGGAAAGCAGCAGGTCGTAGCTGCCGCCTTTCAGCTTTTCCAGCCCTTCCGCCCCATCGGCGGCTTCATCGGTCTCATGACCGTCAAGGCGTAGTGCCCGGGCTACGAAAGTACGAAGGGAATCCTCGTCTTCCGTGATCAGAATTTTTGCCATCTGTGCATTGCTCCGTCGTCATGCCCCGCGACGGAGATCGCATGCGGTTCCCTAGCGATCGGTAAACGCGCCAGGCCGATCGACGGAATGGTTAACAAGCCGTCTTGAAGCAGGACGCCTTATGCGTCACCGGTAACCACGCCGACGAAGGGCAGTTCGCGGAAGGCGTAGGCGACATCCATGCCGTAGCCGACGACGAAATAGTCGGGGCACTCGAAGCCGACATAGTCTGCCTCCAACTCTTCCTTGCGCTTGACCCGCTTGTCGAGCAGCACGGCGATGGTGACATTGCGTGCACCGCGCTCATAGAGCAGTTCCTTGGCAAACCGCAGCGTGCGGCCGGATTCGAGGATGTCGTCGATGAGCAGGACGTCGCGATCCTTAACGTCGCTGTCGATGTCCTTGACGATACGCACGCCCTGCGAAACCGTGCCCGCACCGTAGCTTGAGAGCGTGATGAACTCGACCTCGGGAGCAAGGCCCGTATCGTGCAGGGCACGCAGCAGATCGGCCGCGAAGATGAACGAGCCCTTGAGCACGGCAATAACCAGGAGGTCCTTCGTCGGGCCGGCGGCGATATCCTGCGCCATGGAATGATTGCGCTCGGCGATCTGCTCGGCGGTGAAGAGCGGCTCGATGTTTTTTCCGCGCACGACAGGCATAAAGGCTTGCTCCACAAAAAAGAAGGGTAAGGCGTTAGCACATTAATTCCGGCGAAACACCCCGAAAGGACATGTTTTCCCGCCTGCCAACCCAAAAACGCTTCTCGGCGCTCAAGGCATGAAGGAAAGCCGGACCTCAGGCACCTTGCCCCCGGCATGCTGCACGCGAGCGGAAAAGCCGCGGCTTTGGCCGGCATAGATGGCATCCGTCGGCGGCGTGATGACAATGCTCGCCGTCAGCCGCTCGTCGGCGACGAGATCGGCGCGGATCGGCTGCACCGATTGCGTGACGCCGCTGTCATTCTCGATAATGCCGTTGATGAGCAGGATGCGCATGCCATTGGCATCGCGCGGCGTGATCGTGACATGCGAGAAATGAAGGGTCGTGGCGGCAGAAGCCTCGCCCCTCGAAAGGCCGGAGAACCCGCCGGCAAGACCGAAGACCAGAACGAAGAGTGCAATCACCAACACCGCAAAACCGCGCGCCGACGCGCGCTGCAGCCAGATCTCAATCCCGCGCAGGATCGCGGCAGCAGCAAGCAGGACCGGCGGTTCGGTGTTGAGCGGGGCGCTGCGACGGCGATTATCGTTATGGGTCGTATCGCGGGTACCGGCAGACGCGCCTTGCGGCCGTGCCTTACCGACGACAACGAATTCGGCATCGGCAACGTCATCCCTGCGCGGCATGCGGCGGGGCCGCCGGATAGCCGGTTCCGGCGGCAGAAAATCATAGGCTCGGCCGGCGGCCTGTCGTCTGAAGGAGGATGCTTCCATGGTGGCGACCTCTCGGATGTCCACATGGTTTCGCTGCCCAAGACAATCTTGGCATTGAAACGAATCCAGCCCAGTCGTAAATTTCAATGGTTAATGCTTCGCAAAGATCGCCATCAAACGGGCGTCTTTCCGGCAAAATTTACCCGCTGTTAACGGTGTTGGTTAACAAGTCATGCGGTGAAACCACGAAAGACTGAGCTGCCCGTTGATCCACTTCGAGAATGTCGGTTTGCGATATGGTATGGGACCGGAAATCCTCCGGGACCTGACCTTCGACATCCCGAAAAAGTCCTTCCAGTTTCTGACCGGCCCGTCCGGTGCCGGCAAGACCACGCTGCTGCGCCTGCTCTTCATGTCGCTGCAGCCGACGCGCGGCCTGATCCGCATGTTCGGGCGCGACATATCCGAGATCCCCCGCCCGGAGTTGCCGCTGCTGCGCCGCCGCGTCGGCATCGTCTTTCAGGATTTCCGCCTTCTCGACCATCTGACGACCTATGAGAATGTCGCCCTGCCGCTTCGCGTGCGCGGCAAGGACGAGAGCACCTACAAGACCGACGTGCTGGAACTTTTGAAATGGGTCGGCCTCGGCGAGCGCATCAACGTACTGCCGCCCGTGCTCTCCGGCGGCGAGAAGCAGCGCGCTGCAATCGCCCGCGCATTGATGGACCGGCCGGAAGTGCTGCTTGCCGACGAGCCGACCGGCAATGTCGATCCGCCGATGGCCAAGCGTCTGCTGAACCTCTTCATGGAACTGAACCGCCTGGGCACCGCAGTGGTGATCGCCACCCATGATCTCTCGCTGATGGATCAGGTGGAAGCCCGCCGCATGATTCTTTCGGAAGGGCATCTCGATATTTATGACTAAGACGCCCACCAGGACCCGCGCAAAGACGCCCGCCGCTGTTCCCGCCCAGCAGATCAAGCGGCCGGAGATGCGCGTGCGCCCGACGGCACCGATCCTGCCGCCGACGAATATTCAGGGCAATGCGCTGATGGTAGTGATCGCCATCATGGCCTTCCTCGCCTGCCTGACACTCGGCGGCGTCAGCATGGTCCGCTCGACGGCGGCAAGCTGGGAAAGCCAGATCTCCAGGGAGATCACCATCCAGATCAAACCTGACGACAACCTGGACATGGAAAAGGCTCTCGTTCAGGCCCGCGATATCGCGCTGACCTTCGTCGGCACCAAGAGCGGCCAGATCGTTGACGAGGCCGCCACCGCACGCCTTCTCGAGCCCTGGCTCGGCAGCGGGCTGGATATCAAGGAACTACCCGTGCCGCGCCTCGTCATCATCACCATCGACGAGAGCCATCCGCCGGATTTCGCAGCAATGCGCGACCTGCTGAAAGAGAGCATTCCGCAGGCTTTTCTCGACGACCACCGCACCTGGGTCGACAGGTTGGTTGCGATGGCCCGCACCACGGTCATGATCGGTACCGGCGTCCTGCTGCTGGTTTTCACTGCCATGGTACTGACGGTGGTCTTCGCCACGCGCGGCGTACTCTCGGGCAACCGTCACATCGTCGAAGTGCTGCATTTCGTCGGTGCCGAGAGCTCGTTCGTCGCAACGGAATTCCAGAAGCATTTTCTGAAGATCAGCCTCAAGGGCTCGGCGATCGGCAGCGCACTGGCCGCCCTCTTTTTCGCAGGCGCCGGCTTCCTGCAGAGCAGGACGATCGCCACACCCGAGACAGATCAGGCAACGGCTCTCTTCGGTACCTTTTCGGTCGGAGCGCTCGGCTATCTCGGCATCTTCGCGACGATGATCGTGATCGCACTGCTGACAACCGTGACCGCACGGCTCACCGTCATGCGCACGATCTATGAAATCGATACATTGCGCTCCGATCCGACGCGCGCGGACGGCATAGCGAATTAGTGCGGCCATGACGTTTTGCCATGAAAGCGTCTGTTCCGCGCCGCAATCAGCGTATAATCACGACTCATGACGATGGGCCATACGACACGCAATCCGATTCGCCCGGACCCGGAGCTTGAAGGCCCCGCAAGTGTCCCGGCACGGCGTGGCCCTGTCCGCCGCATCTTGCGCTGGATGGGCTTTTCCTGCGTGTTGATCGCTGCGCTGATCTTCGGCGGCTTTTTGCGCTTTGCAGATTCGGTAACGACCCTGAAGCCACCTGCAGAGCCGCGGGCGGACGCGATCATCGTGCTCACCGGCGGCTACCAGCGCATCGATCAGGCCGTCGAACTCCTGCAGAAGGGCGCCGGCAAGCGGCTGCTGATATCGGGCGCGCACCCTTCCACCACGCCAACGCAGATCCGCAAGATGACTCAAGGCTCCGCTGATCTCTTCTCCTGCTGCGTCGACATCGGTTACGACGCGCTCGATACGATCGGCAATGCCGAGGAGGCCTCGAACTGGATTCACGCCAAGGCCTACAAGAGCATTCTGGTCGTCACCAACAACTACCACATGCCGCGCACGCTCGCCGAGCTTTCCTATGTCGATCCCGACATTCAATTCATCCCCTATCCTGTCGTCAATTCCGATCTGAAGACGCGCGATTGGTTCACCGATCCGAACGCCTTGCGCGTCATGCTGGCCGAATACGCCAAGCTGCTGCTGGCCGGTGCGCGCAACATCGTCGGCCTGCGCCATACCGGCCTGCGTTCCGCCAACCTGACCGGCCAGAGCTGATGCGTAGATTCAAAGAGTTAGAGCGTCCCTTGTGCGTCCGAATGGACGCACGGCGCTCTAGCGGCAATCAGACGCTTTTTATAACGGGCAATATCGTGTAGGCCGGTCGGCGTGACCGTGCCTCGGGAAAATTTCATGATCGCCCTGCGTTCCGTTCTGTTCAACACGATCTTCTATGCCAACCTCATCATCAGGATGATCGTGCTCTCCCCCTTCTACTTCATCGCGCCGCGCAAGCTCGCCTACAGCGTTCCCAAAAACTGGGCGCGCTCGAACCACTGGCTGATGCGGGTGATCGTCGGCACTACCTTCGAGATCGAGGGTCTGGAGAACCTGCCTGACGGCAGCTACATCATTTCCCCGAAGCATCAGTCCTTTTGGGACACTTATGCACTGCTGCCCAACCTCAAGGACCCGGTCTATATTCTCAAGCGCGAGCTGATGTGGATCCCGCTTTTCGGCTGGTACGCCAAGAGGCAGCGCATGATCCCGGTGGACCGCGGTGCGCGCGGCAAGGTGATGGTGGAGGTGCTGAAGCGCACCAAGCAGGAGCTCGCCACCGGCCGCCAGCTCATCATCTATCCCGAGGGCACACGCCGCTCACCGGGTGCCGAGCCAGTCTACAAATACGGCATCGCCCGCATGTATCGCGACCTGCAGCTCCCGGTCGTGCCCATCGTCATGCATCCCGGCCTGTTCTGGCCGCGCCGCAGCGCCATGCGTTATCCCGGTCATTTCAAAGTGCGGATTCTATCGCCCATCATGCCCGGCATGGACCCCGATGCCTTCTTCGCCCATCTGATCGACGTGACGGAAAGGGCCAGTGATCAGCTTCTGATCGACACGGTGGAGCGCAATCCACATGTTCCACTGCCGCCAACCGCCGTGGAGCGGCTGGCTGAACTGCGCAAAGAGAAGGCCGCGACTGCCTAAGCTGTCGCGCGCAGTCGCGTGATTTCCTCGACCACTTGCTCCAGCCACCGGTCCCGAATACCCATCTCCTTCAGATGGGAAAGCGTATTGAAGACATAGGCATCGTTCGGGCCGGACTGGCCGACCGAGACATCGACGACCCGCGCGGCGGCAAGCGCATCCAGCGCGCCGGCATATTGCTCATGGGCGCGGTCGACCACATAGGCGACGGCCCGCGCGCTACGGCCATCCGAAAGCTGCAGCGGCAGATGCCGTTCCAGATAGACATTGGTGACGAGTTCGCGGGCTCGCAGATAGTCAATGACCTCGTCCCACTTGTCCGGCACGACACGGAAAGCCATGCCACGACAGGCGCCGCCCCTGTCGAGACCGAGGACGAGACCGGGATTTTCACGACTGCCGCGATGGACGAAGGAACGGACGCAGAGCGAGCGCCGGTAGCCGTGAATCAGGGCCTGCGACCGCTCGACGAATTCGAAGCCCGGATTCCACATCAACGAGCCGTAGCCAAATACCCAAAATTCGTCCATATCGCACGCCAGATCAAAATCAGATTTCGCTCTCACCATTGGAGAACATCATGGCAGCGTCAAGCCAATCCGGCAGCGGCCAATATAGCAGCGGCAGGAAATTCTGGTTGCTGGGCGGCGCCATTCTTCTGGTGATCGCTCTCTATACAGGCGGCTGGTTCTACGCAGCTTCCGCGCTGAAACAGACAGTGTTGACCGCCATCGCTCCCCGCGCCGATACCGGCGTCAGCGGCGAATGTTCCGATATCGAATTCCGCGGTTTCCCCTTCCGCATTGGGCTCTTCTGCTCGAAGGTGGATGTCGACGACAATGTCAACGGCATCTCCGCCACCTTCGGTGCGCTCCGCTCCGCCGCCCAGGTCTACGCCCCCGGCCACATCGTCTGGGAACTTGACGCACCGGCTGAAATCCGCACCGCGCAGGGCCTGACGGTCAATGCTCAATGGGACAATCTGCAATCGAGCCTCGCCACCAAGGCGCAGGGCATCGACCGCACCTCGACCGTCATCGGCGGGCTGAAGGCCGTGGCGGTCTCCTCCTTTACCGGGCAGACCGTCAATTTCGATGCCGCCCGCACCGAGATCCACCTGCGGCAGAATGGAGCGGATCTCGATGGCGCGATCTCGGTCGAAAACGCCAATGCCGTGGTCAAGGACTGGCCGCAGGTCTTCCCGAAATTCTCCGCGAGCGCCGACCTGACGCTGACGGGCAAGGCCGGAATGATCGATGGCACCGACAAACAGGGTATTCACGGTTCTCAGGGTGAGCTTCGCCGCATCGTCGCCGATATCGGCGACGGCAAGGTAATGACCATCTCCGGCCCTTTCGCCTTCGACGAAAACGGCTTGCTTTCCGGCAAGTTCAAGCTGGAGATTGAACAGCTCGGCCCCTGGGGTGACAGCATCAAGCAAACCTTCCCCGACATGGCCTCGACCGTCGATACGGCGACGAAACTCCTGAAGGCACTTGCCGGTGGTGGCGACAAGGTTTCCGTCGATCTGGTCGTCGATCACGGCAATGCAACTGTGAGCGGCTTCATTCCGCTCGGCAAGATCCCGCCGGTTTAATCGAGCTTCTTGAGAAAGAAGACTTCCGGCACCGTCTGGATGCCGGGCAGTTCGATCGATCCGGTTTCAGAAAAACCGTTGCGGCGATGCCAATCCTGCGGAGCGCTTTCATCGCACTCGCTCGAGGTCATCAAAAGACGCGCACCGCTCTCGCGCATATCCTTTTCCCAGGCGAGAAACAGCGCCGTGCCGACACCGGACCGGCGATGACCATCCAGCACCCGGATCCTTTCCATATAAGGGATTCTGCCCCAGAAGCGGGAGAAGCGCAGGAAGCCGACAATCTCACCTTGCTCGCGGGCAACAAGATATTCGCCGAGATCAATGCAACGCGAAATCCAAGCCTCGCCGACATGGCCGTCTTCGCGAAGCAGCCATTCCTTGTCCGTCTGGCCAGGCTTCGCAATCTCCACCATGACTATCTCTTTTCCAGCGGGTGCGGGCGGCCGAAGTCCGGCGCATCCACGTCCTGGCCAGCCTGGACGATCGAGCGGCGGATGGCACGGGTGCGGGTGAAGAGTTCGAAAATCTTGTCGCCCTCGCCCCAGCGAATCGCCCGCTGCAGATAGGCGAGGTCTTCCGAAAAACGCGCCAGCATTTCCAGGATCGCATCTCGGTTATGCAGGCAGACGTCGCGCCACATGGTCGGATCGGATGCGGCCAGACGCGTGAAGTCGCGGAAACCGGAGGCGGAATATTTGATGACTTCCGATTCCGTCACGGTCTCCAGATCGTCGGCCGTGCCGACAATATTGTAGGCTATGAGATGCGGCAGGTGAGAGACGATCGCGAGCACCTTGTCGTGATGCTGGGCGTCCATCTCGTCGACTCGGGAGCCGAGCGCTTCCCAGAAACTGCGCAGCGTCTTCAGCGCTGTCGGGTCGGTTCCTTCGAGCGGCGTCAGGATGCACCAGCGCCCCTGGAACAGGCCGGGGAAGCCCGCATCCGGGCCAGACTTTTCCGTACCCGCGATCGGATGGCCGGCAATGAAATGCACATGGCTGGGCATATGCGGCTGCATCTGGGCAATCACGGAAGCCTTGGTGGAACCGACGTCGGTGACAATCGCACCCGGTTTCAGATTGCCGGCGATCTCTTTCGCCACACTTTCGGAAGCGCCGACCGGCACCGACACGATGACGAGATCGGCATCCTTAACCGCTTCCTCCGAGGAGGTCGTATAGCGATCGCCAAGCTCCAATTCTTCGGCACGCTTCAGCGTCTCGGCGCTGCGCGTCGCGACGACCACCTCATTGGCTAGGCCCAGTCGCTTGATGTCATGGGCAAGCGAAGAGCCGATCAGGCCGATACCGATCAGGGTGATGCGATTGAACTGCACTGTCATGCCTTACGTCCCATGAATTCGCCGAGCGCCTCGATGACACCGCGATTGGCCTCTTCAGGACCGATACTCATACGCAGCGAGTTCGGAAAACCGTAGCCGCGCACTGCGCGCAGGATATAGCCGCGGCTCGTCAGGAACTCGTCGGCATCCGCCGCCCGCTTACCGTCGACATCGGGGAAATGGATGAGAACGAAGTTGGTGACCGATGGCGTGACCTTCAGGCCGATGGCCTCGAATGCGCTCGTCAGCTTTTCGATCCACATCTGGTTGAAGGAAACGGCCTCCTGAACGAAAGACTGGTCGCGAATCGCCGCGGCACCCGCAGCGATTGCCGGCGCATTCATATTGAAAGGCCCGCGCACACGATTCAGCGCATCGATAATCTCGGCCGGCGCGTACATCCAGCCGACACGCAGCGCCGCAAGGCCATAAACCTTAGAGAAGGTGCGTGTCATGACGACATTGGCGTTCGAGGAGACGACCTCGATGCCGGCTTCGTAGTCATTGCGGCGAACATATTCCGCATAGGCTGCATCGAGCACGAGGATGACATGCTTCGGCAGGCCGGCCTGCAGGCGGCGGATCTCGCTGACGGGAATATAGGTGCCCGTCGGATTGCCGGGATTGGCTATGAAGACGATCTTCGTCTTGCCCGTCACCGCAGCAAGGATCGCATCGACATCGACCGTATGGTCCTTTTCCTTGGCCACGACAGGTGTGGCGCCGGCACCCATGATCTGGATCTTGTAGACGAGAAAGCCATGCTCGGTGATGATGCCTTCGTCCCCGGCGCCGAGATAGACGTGGCAGAGCAGCCCGAGCAGCTCGTCGGAGCCGTTGCCGCACAGAATGTTTGCCGGGTTGAGGCCATGCACGGAAGCGATCGCCTCGCGCAGTTCGTGCGCCTGACCGTCCGGGTAACGTTCGAGATTGCCTGCGGCCGCCTTGAATGCTTCAATCGCCTTGGGGCTGGCGCCGAGCGGCGTCTCGTTGGAGGAAAGCTTGTAGACGCGCGCGACACCCGGCGCATGCTCCTTGCCCGGCACATAGGCAGCGATATCCAGAATACCGGGACGCGGAACGGGCTTGCTCATCTCAACGCTCATGGATCGACCTTGGAAATTGCCGGAAAGCCGGCGAAAGACTTGAGTGCAATTAAAGCGGAATGGCGATTTTGTCGAGGGCTGCAGCGCTCAGCGGCTGCGCGTGGTCGGCACGCCATGCGGCGCAAGGACCGGCACAAAAACGCGGCGTGAAGCACGCGCGGCAACAGGAAGGCCCTGATAGAGCCGCTTCTGCGCCTCGACGATGATGACGCCCGAAAAAGCCGGCCACAGCGTGCGGCCGATCCGCTCGAAACCGCGGCGCAGGCGCAGCACCGCGCGCAGTTTCGACGGCGGGAAGAACAGCGCCTCGGCCGTGGCGCCTGGCGTGAAATTGGTCTCGCGCAGCAGATGGGTCAGCTGACCGCGCGAATAAGGCCGGCCCGAACCGAAAGGCGTATGCTCCATACGCGCCCAGACACCACGGCGGTTCGGCACGACGATGACGAGCCGTCCACCCGGCGCCAGCACCCGCCAGAGCTCCTTCAGCGTTTCCCGCGGGCTTTCGGCAAACTCCAGCGAATGCACCATCAGCACGCGATCGATGGAGGAATCCGGCAACGGCAGTTCCTCGTCGAAGATCAATGCCGTGGAGGAAAGCGAGCCGACAGGCCAGTTCACAGCCCCTTGCCCGGCCGGCATGAAAGCAAACGTGCGTTCCGTATCCGCCTGGAACCGGTCGAGAAAGGGCACGGAATAACCAATGCCCACAAGCCGCTCCTGCGGCAGGCGCACCCAGAGCGACGACAGCGCCATGGCAATCGACTGCTCGGCCATGTGTCCAAGCTCGGAATGATAGAATTGGCGAAGGTCGACGATATCGGCGTGCATTATCCCAAATGTTATCAGTGACCGGTTGGACTTCAAGGCCGGAACCTCTACATTCCCGGTCAGTTCAAGGGATAAGGGATTATTTGAGCAATGAAACCTTTGGAATTAGAAGTTTTTCTTTGCCGCAGCGACAATTTCGGCGTTCTCGTCCATGACCCGGAAACCGGGCAGACCGCCTCGATCGACGCGCCTGATGCGGCAGCCGTGGAAGCCGCTGCCGTGCGCCGCGGCTGGAACATCACCCATATCTTCACGACCCATCACCATATCGACCATGTGGAAGGCAATCTGGCACTGAAGGAACAATACGGCCTGGAGATCATCGGCCCGGTCAACGAAGCGGTGGCGATCCCCGGCCTCGACAAGACGATGGGTGATGGCGACAGCTTCCTCTTCGGCGACCACACGGTCAACGTCATCGAAACGCCCGGCCACACGGCGGGCCATATCTGCTACCACTTTGTCGACGACAAGCTGCTCTTTGCTGCCGATACGCTTTTTGCGCTCGGCTGCGGCCGACTGTTCGAACGCCCCGCCGCCGACATGTGGCATTCGCTGCAGAAGCTTGCCGTTCTTCCGGATGAGACCGCAGTTTATTTCGGCCACGAATACACGCTCTCCAACGCCCGTTTTGCAGTCACCATCGACCCGGACAACGAGCGCTTGAAAAGCCGCGCGGCGGAAATCGAGGCATTGCGCGCCGAAGGCAAGTTCACCATTCCGACGACGCTGGCGCTTGAAAAGGAAACCAATCCCTTCCTGCGCGCGGCCGATCCGGCCATCCGCCGCAACCTGCTGATGGAAGGCAAGACCAATGAAGAGGTCTTCGCCGAGATCCGCAAGCGCAAGGACAATTTCTAGGACATGGCCGGGAGAGAACTCACCATCGAAGAGATCATCCGCGAGCTTAGCATGCAGCCGCACCCCGAAGGCGGCTGGTATGCACAGACCTTCCGCGACATCAATGGCGGCGAACGCGGCCATTCGACGGCAATCTATTATCTGCTCGCAAGGGGAGAGCGCTCGCACTGGCACCGTGTCCATGATGCGGCAGAGGTTTGGCATTACTATGCCGGCGCGGCGCTCGCACTGCACCGCTCCGGAGACGGTCGCCACAGCGAGACGCTGAAACTCGGCACCGATATTGCCGGCGGCGAACGGCCGCAGGCGATCATCCCCGCCAACTGGTGGCAATCGGCCGAAACCCTGGGCGACTATACGCTGGTCGGCTGCACGGTGGCGCCCGGCTTCGAATTCTCGAAATTCGAGATGGCGCCGCCTGACTGGAAACCCGGCGCTTAAGCTTGTTCCGCCACCGGCTGCATCTGCGGCTTGCGGCGGAACATTTCTTGCGCTGCCAGCACCGCGCCGCCGGTAATCAGCAGGCACGCAAGCACAATACGCCAACTGGGCTCGGCAATGCCGAAGACGGTCAGGATCAGCGTTGAAAGTAGTGGCGCGGCATAACTTGCAGCGCCAAGGATCTGAATATCGCCATTCTTGACTCCGTAATCCCAGGCATAAAAGGCTGCACCGACGGGAAAAATGCCAAGGCCGACGACGGCAATCCATTCAAAGCCCGTCTCCGGCCAGACGGTTGTCTCAAGACCCAAATGACAGATCAGCGAAAGCGCCGACGTCGCAAGGCAGAAGCCGGTGACGACATCGGTCGAAACGGCATCGAAACGCCGCGTCAGCAGCGAATAACCGGACCATGTGAAGGCGCAGAGAAATGCCGCGCCATAACCGACGGCATAGGCGCCGTCGAAATCGATGCCGTTACGCCCGACGATCAGGAAGGTGCCGCAAAGACCTGCCAGAGCGCCGACGACGTGATACCAGCGCAACCTCTCGCCCGGCAGCAGCGCCGAACCAACCACGATCAGCAGCGGCCAGAGATAGGCAATCAATCCCGCCTCGACGGCCGGCGCATTCCTGAGCGCCGTGAAATAGAGGAAGTGATAGCCGAACAGACCGGCAATGCCCGTGATCCAGACCTTTGCCGGCTGCCTCAGGAGGGCGATGTGCGATGGGTTGAGGATGAGCACGAGAATGCCGGGAATGCTGCCGATGGCAAAGCAGATGGCCGAAAGCTGGAACGGCGGCATCTTGCCGGAAGCGGCCGTAAAAAGCGCCAGGAACGACCACATCAGAATGGCCGTAAAACCGATCAACGTTGCCCGAAGCTTCACTTGGTCCCCCTCGCGGAGACTTACGAAAGCTCCGTCAGCTGTTCACGCGGCCGTACTTCACAGCCGTGATCGTCACCGTCCCGTATTCCGTGGGAATGCGGACGTAGACCGGAGCATATACATTTGCCGCCTGCGCCTTGGCAAACCAGATTTCCATGCGGTTGCTCTTGCTGAGGTAGACGAGATCCTTGCGTCCCCTCTTGTAGCCGGAGCGCGGAATGAAGCGCACGCCGCAGACGGTCGCCTTACCCTTGAATCCATCTGTCGAGAAATCCTCGTCGCCCTTCGGCGAAAGCACGAGGTCCATGCGCGTTTCGCCGTCGAAGATCGGCAGCTTCTGCGAGCAGACATCGGTATCGCCGGTGAAGATGAGGCCCGAGATCGGGTCGAGCACGGAGCGCATGTCACTCTGCGTTACCGGAATCCATTCCTTCGGCCGGCGCGGCTCCGGTGTCGTGGTGGCTGAAACGATATTGCCGTTGCGGTAGCTGACCTCGTAGGTGCGAACCTTTTTGCCGGTCTTGTAATAGAGGACATATTTTGCCGCCTGCAGCCGGTCATTGCGGACCACCCCGGTAACACTGGTCTTGGCCAGAATATCGGTGACGAGATCGGCAAGGCCAGCCGATTTGATGTCGCCGTCGATTTTATAGCTGTGATCGTCTTCGATCTTCGTGAGAAAGGCCGCTCGCGCGATCGTCAGGCCGGCAAGGGCTACCTTGTATTCCGTGCGGTGCTGTATCTCGCTTGCACCAGCCGGCAAGGCCAGGAGCGCCGCAAATGCCGAAACTAAAATCCGTCTGCCCAGATGAGCCATGGTGAAAGCCTTGTCCTGCCGGGCCGCTTGCGCCCTTGCACTGCGGTCTATACTCCTGCCGCATTGCGAAGAAAACAGCAGCTTTTTGACAGAATTGCGGGAAAGGCCAAGGTTTGGCTTGACGCGCGCGACCGGTCTGACTATAGAACCGCAACTTTCCAATCATGGCCTGATGGATTGCGCAGCTGGTTGTTGCCGGATTGTCATTCAATGGCCCGAGAAAAACAAGAAATAGGTGTTCCATGTCCCGCATGTGCGAATTGACCGGCAAGGCAGTCCTGACTGGTAACAATGTCAGCCATGCCAACAACAAGACCAAGCGCCGGTTCCTCCCGAACCTGTGCCAGGTTACGCTGATCTCCGACGCGCTCGGCCAGCGTTACCGTCTTCGCGTTTCGGCTGCTGCTCTTCGTTCCGTCGAGCATCGTGGCGGCCTCGATGCCTTCCTGCTGAAGGCAAACGAAGGCGAACTTTCGATGCGCGCCCGTCTGCTGCGTCGTCAGATCGTCAAGAAGACCGCCGAAGCAGCAGTGGCTGCTGCCTAAGCTCGGACTCAGCCTTCCAAAAGCTTCAAAAGGCTTGCACGGATAATGTCCGGACAAGCCTTTTGTTTGTTGGCCTGGCCCTAGTTCCAGCCCGAAATCTCACTCGAACTGGTGGCATCACCCAGGATAAAAAAATGCTGAAGACCCGTTATACGTTTGCCTATGTCGCGCTGATGACGCTCGTCGTCGTCGCCTCCAACTTCCTCGTCCAGTTTCCGCTGAACGCCACGGTTGCCGGCATCAATCTCGCCGACATTCTCACCTGGGGCGCCTTTTCCTATCCGATCGCCTTCCTGATCACCGACCTGACGAACCGCCAGTTCGGCCCGCAGGCTGCGCGTAAGGTGGTTTTCGCCGGCTTTGTCGTTGGTGTCGCCCTTTCCTTCTTCACCTCGGTTCCGCGTATTGCGATCGCCTCTGGCTCGGCCTATCTCGCCGGCCAGCTTCTCGATATCGCCGTCTTCAACCGCCTGCGTCGTCAGGCTTGGTGGCGCGCACCGCTCGTCGGCTCGCTGATCGGTTCGGCGCTGGATACGGTGATGTTCTTCTCGCTGTCCTTTGCCGCCTTCTTCGTCTTCCTCGGCCCCAACGAACCCTTTGCGCTGGAAAATGCGCCGATCTTCGGCATCCTCTCCACGGAAGCTCCGCGCTGGATCTCTTGGGCACTCGGTGATTTCTCGGTGAAGATGCTTGTCGGCCTGGTGATGCTGCTGCCCTATGGCGCACTCATGAACGTGCTGCGCCCGATGCAATCCGCTGCGGCACGGTAAATAGCGTCCCACAATCCGCCCTCGGATCGGAATCTTCGCATTCCCCACCTTTCGCCTGGATGGCGATCATTTCTGGTCGAGCGACCCAGGAAAACGCTCTGATCATGAATGCTGGACGGGCTGGCTGCAGACCTTGCTGCGGCCAGCCCGCGCCAACCGATGGCAACGCCAACTGCAGATCTCACGACGACTAAAGGCGCCCTGCAATGACCGCCGGGTGGCTCAGCACCTCCGCAACGAGTTCGTCGACAGGCCGTGATGAATCGAGCTGCAAGATCGGCCTCGTCAGCGTCTTCAGCCACTCCTCATGCCCAACGAGACTTCGGCGGTCCGGTCCCGCCGTATCGTAGCTCTCTGCCCATTCCATGAATTCGCGGCTTTTCGCCGCCATGTCGCCACCAGGCCTGATCCTCTCGCCGTAGTGCTCCTCCTCGCGCCTGCGGATGCGCTCCATACGCGCGACGGGATCGATCCTCAAAAAGACCACAAGATCGTAGAGCGGCTCGAATTCCGCACCCCATTTCACTGCAGAGCCGGAAAGCACCCAGCCGGCATCAGGCAGCGCTTCTTGCCTGAGCATCACGATACGCGCCCCAACCTCGCGCTGCGTCGTGAAGGGCGGATCGGTCGGCATCCAGAAGAAATGATCCGTATCGAGATGACGGATGCCGAGCAGCTCGGCCAGCGCCAGGCCAAGCGTGGTCGTGCCAGAGCCCGAGGCTCCCGTGATATGGATGCGCATCATACAACTCTCAAAGGCTGATATCGAAAAGGATGGTCCGCATAGCGCAGGGTTATGACAGCCTTTCGACGGCCGCTCAATCGACCAGCCGGAATTCCAGCATCAGATTGCGCTGCAGGATGGAGTGATTGTCGTCCGACACCAGAACGACATGCGTCGTGCCATCGGCTGCCTGGAAGGCATCGAACCCTTCCATATTATCGATATTGTAATTGAAATTGCCCTCAACGAGCAGCTCGCCGTTCACGATGGCGCCCGGCTTGATGTCCGCCCCCTTGATGCGACGAATGCGCATACCGATGCCTTCGGCCATGTTGAAGCGCCGCTCCAGAAGAAGCAGGTCGCCGCCCGGCAGGAAGGCACCATCAGTTACATCGAAGCTGCCATCCTTCTCGACCGTGAACTGCCCCTTCAGCGGCCCGCCCAGAATAGCCGCAAGCCGGTTACCGTCCTCGTCGAGACTGCGCTCCGTCACGATCACAGGCGCCCCTTTCAGCGGGCTCGAGGCGGGAGCCACCACAACGGTTTCAATGCCGCGGTTTGCCCGCATCTCGTCGCGGGGAATGAGGATCCCGACCGCCGACAAGGATCGCGAGTCGAGAAAACCGGGGTCCGGATAGACGTCGACGCGATGGTCCTGCTCGAAGGAAACGAGAATCCGGTCGCCATCCAACGCGAGGCCTTCTGCATCCATGTGGCCCTTGCCCTCATAGGTCCGGCCGACGCGATCCCGCATCGGCGTGATCTCGACGCCCGAAAGGCCCGACAACCTGCCCTTGGCGTCGCGTTCGATGCTGCCGGTCAGCCAGTGCCCGGTATCGAGAACGCCGACGAAACCCTTGCCGTCAGGACGCATGCGGATGGAGGAAAGCGAGCCGAAGAGCGAATTGCTCGACACCATCTCCAGCCCGCCGATAAATTCCAAGGGGCCGAAGTGGGTTTCGTTACGGCCGATACGGAAATCCGAAATCTGCCGGCTGATGATCTTTGCGGGCTCGCCCGCATAAGCGCCAGACAATCCTGTCGCGAGGCCAAGGACGACCAGAGCCACGCGAGACGGGTTTTCAAACGCCATGCGGATGTTTCTCCGAGACTGTATCAGCCAGCGCGGCGCAGGCGGCCACCGCGCGGCTGCGCGGCATGATCCTCGAACAGCTCGGCAAGCTGTTCGGTCATGGCGCCGGCAAGCTCGTCCGCATCGACGATCGTCACGGCGCGGCGATAGTAACGCGTCACATCATGACCGATGCCGATTGCCAGAAGCTCGACTGGAGAACGAGTCTCGATCTGCTCGATCACAGCGCGCAGATGCCGTTCCAGATAATTGCCCGGATTGACCGACAGCGTCGAATCATCGACCGGCGCGCCGTCGGAAATCATCATCAGGATACGCCGCTGCTCACGCCGTGCCAGCAGACGGTTATGCGCCCAGATCAGTGCCTCGCCATCGATGTTTTCCTTGAGCAGGCCTTCGCGCATCATCAGGCCGAGATTGGGCCGTACACGCCGCCACGGGGCATCGGCCGACTTGTAGATGATGTGGCGCAGGTCGTTGAGTCGGCCCGGCGTCTGCGGCTTGCCATTCGCAAGCCAGTTTTCGCGTGCCTGACCGCCCTTCCATGCCTTGGTCGTGAAGCCGAGGATCTCGACCTTGACGCCGCAGCGCTCCAGCGTGCGCGCCAGAATATCGGCGCAGGTGGCGGCAACCGTGATCGGCCGGCCGCGCATGGAGCCGGAATTATCGATCAGCAGGGTCACGACCGTATCGCGGAACTGCGTGTCGCGCTCCATCTTGAAGGAGAGCGGCTGCGTCGGATCGATGATGATGCGCTGCAGGCGCGCCGTATCGAGATAACCTTCCTCGAGATCGAAATCCCAGGAACGGTTCTGCTGCGCCATCAGCTTGCGCTGCAGGCGGTTGGCGAGACGGCCGACCGCACCCTGAAGATGCGCCAACTGCTTGTCGAGGAAAGCGCGCAGGCGTTCCAGTTCGGCGGCATCACACAGCTCTTCGGCGGTAATGATCTCGTCGAATTCCTCCGTATAAACGTGGTAATCGACCTTTTCGTTGAAATCGGCAAACGGCGTGTTCGGACGGCGGGTCTCGCCCGGCGTCTCGGAATCGTCGTCTCCTTCTTCCATCATATCGTCGTCGGAGATCTCGGCGCCTTCGGTCTCGCCGTCCTCCATCTGCTCGTCGGAGACTTCGCTGTCCTCGACGGGGGCGGCATCGCTGCCGGCATCCTCGTCGATCTCGTCCTCGTTCTGCTCGTCGCCCGTCGGCTGATCGTCCTCGTTGGACTGATCGTCGGAGTCCGGATCGCTGTCGTCATCGCCATATTCCTCGGCCATTTCCATGGCCGAGAGCATATTGCGGATGACCTTCGAGAAGGCCTGCTGGTCGTTGATGACGCCGGAGAGATTGTCGAGCTCGCTGCCGGCCTTTTCCTGGATAAAGGAACGCCAGAGATCGAGCACCTTGCCGGCGGAACCGGGCGGCTTCTGGCCGGTGAGCTTCTCGCGCACCATCATGGCGACAGCCTCACCGATCGGCGCGTCTTCCTGCCGTTCGATGCCGGTGAAATTCGCCTTGGCGTATTTCTCCTCGGTCATGGACCGCAGGTTCGCGGCCATGCCCTCCATGCGCAACGCGCCGATCGATTCCACGCGCGCCTGCTCGACGGCGTCGAAGATCACGCGGGCATCCGAGCCTTGTGGCGCCATGGTGGAATGCACCTTCTCGTCATGGCAGGCGATACGGAGCGCCATGGAATCGCCAAGACCGCGCGTAACCGCAAGCTCATGCGCTGTCGGACGCTTGGAAAGCTCCGGCAGGCGGATTCGCTCACCCGTCATGCCCGGACGCTCGTTGGCGAAAGTAACCTCCACCTCGGCATCACCAGCGATAGCGCGTACGGAACCGGTTATTGCCCGGCGCAACGGTTCGACATCGACGGGCGCACCAGGCTTTGCTTTCGAATTGTCACCACGAGATGCCATGATCGACTGGCCTCAAGCCCCCAGCACGATGTTGGCAGCGCTTTCCTTCAGCTCCACGCCGAAGGCGCGCTGATAGTGCTCGGCCACCAGCGGACGCTCCAGTTCGTCGCACTTGTTGAGGAACGTGACGCGGAAGGCGAAGGCGATATCGCCGAAGATCTCCGCATTCTCGGCCCAGGTGATGACGGTACGCGGGCTCATGACGGTCGAGAGATCACCGTTCATGAACGAAGCGCGCGTCAGATCGGCAACGCGGACCATCTTGGAAACAGTATCGCGGCCTTCCTTGTCCTTGCCGAAGCTCTTCACCTTGGCGGCGATGATATTCACTTCGTGATCATGCGGCAGGTAATTCAGTGTCGAGACGATCGACCAGCGGTCCATCTGCGCCTGGTTGATCTGCTGCGTGCCGTGATAGAGGCCCGTCGTATCGCCGAGACCGATGGTGTTGGCGGTCGCAAACAGGCGGAAGGCCGGGTGAGGACGGATGACACGGCTCTGGTCGAGCAGCGTCAGGCGGCCGGAGGATTCGAGCACGCGCTGGATGACGAACATAACGTCCGGACGGCCGGCATCATATTCGTCAAAGACGAGCGCGACATTGTGCTGGTAGGCCCAGGGCAGGATGCCGTCCTTGAATTCGGTGACCTGCAGCCCGTCCTTGACAACGATCGCGTCCTTGCCGACGAGATCGATACGGCTGACATGGCTGTCGAGGTTGATGCGCACGCAAGGCCAGTTGAGGCGGGCGGCAACCTGCTCGATATGCGAAGACTTGCCCGTGCCGTGGTACCCGGAGATCATCACGCGTCGGTTATGGGCGAAGCCCGCAAGGATCGCGAGCGTCGTCTCGCGGTCGAAAAGGTAGTCGGTGTCGAGATCCGGAACATAGGCGTCGCCCTTGCTGTAAGCGGGAACGCGGATGTCGGAATCGATGCCGAAGACCTCCCGGACCGAAACGGTGGTATCGGGCAGTTCGGAAATATCAAGGTCAATCTTGCTCATCATGTCTCCAAGGCGGGTGACGGCCACCCGACCACACTATCTCAGCCATTGCGCAACCATGCGCCGCAGTATCTGTTCCGCGTTCTCCAAGAGTCGGAACGTCGGCGATACTTCTCCGGGACTGAAACGAAACCTCGGCGGGATAATGACCGCTGGCGAGCATTCTTGAAAGAGTCCCAGACAAGAAACGCCGCGTCCGGAAGGTCGGCAGAGGCAATGTCGGGAAAACACGCAAATATATGCCGCGGTTGCCTGCGGCCTCAGCCGATGTGGACCATACCCGATTGAAACTTAAGAGCAAGGACGGGAATTAACAAAAACCGTTCTGCTTCAATAATTGATAGGCCTGGATGACGGCGCGGAAACGCTCTTCCGAGCCGCGGTCGCCGCCATTCGCATCGGGGTGATGCTTCTTGACCAGTTCCTTGTACTTGCTCTTGATCTCCGCAGAGGTAGCATTCGCTGCAAGTCCCATCGTATCGAAAGCCTTGGCCTCCAGCGATTTCAGCTTGCGGGCCTGCGGGAAACGCGGGCCGCTGCCCTTGCCCCCACCTTCCTTCACGAAGCCGAAGGGATCACGCACGCGCGAATAGGCGCCGGAGCGGACTTCGGCATGCAGCGGACTGTTCTTGGCATCCTTGTTGACGCCGACCGTCCAGGTGGGGCGGTGACCGGTGATCGCCTCCTTCTGGTAGCGCGCGATCTCACCGTCCGAGAGGCCGGAGAAGTAGTTGTATCCCTTGTTGTAGTCCTTGACGTGTTCGAAACAGAACAAAAAGAACTGGCCTTCCGCATTGCGTCCCACAGGAGCGCGATGCGTGCCTTTTTTGTCGCAGCCGTCCCACTGACAGCTTGGAGGCGCCTGTTCGGGCTCCTGCTCTCGCCTGCGGCGCGTTCGGATGCGATCGAAATATTTGGAATCAAGTCTCATGGCGGCGCTAATTATGGGGCTGCTGACCGATGACAACAAGAATTGACAAACGGGAATGTTGCTGGCTTGGTGGGAACCTTTTTCGTGAACGCAGAAGACGTGATGATGACACTCCAAACCCGCATCGAAGAGAAGCTCAAGGAAGCCTTTGCGCCCGAACGTCTCGCGGTCATCAACGAGAGTCATCTGCATGCCGGCCATCAGCCTGACATGACGGGCACGGGTGAGACGCATATGCGCGTCCGCATCGTTTCGGAAAAATTCACCGGCATGCCGCGACTGCAACGCCATCGGGCAATCACCGACCTCTTGAAGCCCGAGCTGGATGCCGGGCTTCACGCATTGGCCGTCGAGCCGGCTGCGCCGGGCGAACCGACGCGCTGGTAGAAAACCTACTTTTCACGCAATTCCGGACGCAAAACCGCTACGCACTTTTGCGTGAATTGCTCTAGCGGATAATAAGCGCCGTCGCGTAAAGCCCGAAACCAAAGACGGTATGAGCGAGCAGATTGAGCACCCGGACCTTCGTGGGGGTGGACGTCTTCGAAGCCGCCCAGCCAAGCCCAAGACCCGGCTGCATCAGGAACCAGCCCGCACCGACGGTGACGATGCCGAGGATCCAGGCCGGCAGGAAAGTCGGCGCTGCAAACCAGGTCGGACCGACGAAGATCGCCAGCAGAATGCCGTAGAGGATTCCGACCGCGTAGTGGCCGATCCAGCCGAGCGCCAGCTCGCTGGCATAGGGCTCGGCATCACCGATACTGTCGTGAAAGACCTTACCCTTGCCGAGGTGCCAGAACCAGCGGCCGGCTGGCGCCCAGTTCGGCGACGGCGTCACGCCGAGCTTTGCGAGCAGGATCGCCCAGATATCCATGAGGACGGTCGCCCCGATGCCGATGGCGACGGATCGCCAGAGAATGTCGAACATGTCAGATCCTGTAGGATAAGCCGGCGCACGGAAATGCCGCCGGTGATGCAAATCTTGGTCAGGCGGGTTTGGCCTCGTCTTCCTCGGCGGGGCGGATGCGCAGCTTGGTGATGCGGTTCTTTTCTCGCTTCATCACGATGAAGCGCTTGCCGTAGAAGGTGAAGGCTTGGCGCTCTTCGGGAATGGTCATTGATTCATGAATGACGAGGCCGGCAATTGTCGTGGCCTCCTCGTCCGGCAGGTTCCAGTCCAGCGCACGATTGAGATCGCGGATCGGCACGCCACCATCGACGACGATGGAGCCGTCCGCCTCCTGGCGCACGCCCTGCATATCGATATCATGCTCGTCGGAGATATCGCCGACGATCTCTTCGAGAATATCCTCCAGTGTCACGATGCCCTGCACCTCGCCATATTCGTCGACGACGACGGCGAAATGCTGCTTGCGGCGCAGGAAGGCATTGAGCTGATCTTCGAGATTGGTGCTGTCAGGCACGAACCAGGGCTTCTGGGCGATCTTCACGATATCGAGTTGCTGCGGCTCCATGTTCGGCTCGGCGAGCGCCCGCAGCAGATCCTTGGCATGTACGACGCCGATGATATTATCGATCGTACCGCGCCAGAGCGGCATACGCGTATACGGGCTTTCGAGGATTGCCCGGACGACCGATTCCGGCGGATCGTCCGCATTGATCGCCCGCATCCCCGTACGGTGGACCATGATGTCGGAAAGCTCGAGCTCGCCGAGATCAAGCACGCCGCCAAGGCGGTCACGGTCGGCCTTTACGACCGATCCTTCGCGATGCAGCAGATCGACGGCGCCGCGCAATTCCTCATGAGCCGACAGCATCGAGACTTCGCGCGACAGATTGATCCCGAAGAGGCCGAGGATCCGGCGCACGATCGCATTGACGAACGAAGAGAGCGGACCGACGACGGCGACGAAGAGCCGCGTCGGTATTGCAACATTGAGCGCAAAACGCTCCGGCGTGGAGATCGCCCAACTCTTCGGCAGAACCTCCGCGAAGATGACAAGGATGATGGTCATGGCAAGCGTTGCCAGCGCCACACCGGAATTGCCGAAGATCCCCAGAAATACGCTTGTCGCCAGCGAGGACGAGAGGATGTTGGCGAGATTGTTGCCGATCAGCAGCGCACCGATCAGCCGGTCACGACGCTCGATGAGGGTTCTGACGAGACCCGCGCGCTCATCGCCATTGGCTTCCAGCGTGTGGATCCGGCTTCTCGAAACGGCAGTCAGCGCGGTTTCGGATCCCGAAAAGAACGCAGACATCAACACCAGGGCCACGATCGAAATGATCTCCGGCCAGTAGACCGATAAAAACGCCAGGGTGCCCTCGACTGACATCAGGGATGTTTTTCCTTGAGAAAGCTGATCACTTCGGAAGCCGGCACGTCATCGGCGACGAAGGACTGACCGATGCCGCGGGTGAGAATGAAGGTGAGCTTGCCGCCCTTGACCTTCTTGTCCTGTGCGATCGCATCCATCAGCACCTCCGCCGGCGGCAGGGCGCCTGGAATTTCCGCCATGCGTGTCGGCAGGCCGACCGCCTTCAGATGCGCCTCGACGCGGCTGGCGTCATCAGGGCTCGCGAGATTCATGCGCGCTGAAAACTCATGCGCCAGCACCATGCCGATCGAAACGCCTTCGCCATGGACCAGACGGCTGCTGTCATAGGCGGTCGCAGCCTCCAGCGCATGGCCGAACGTATGGCCGAGATTGAGCAGCGCCCGCTGGCCGTTTTCCCGCTCGTCGGCAACCACGACATCCGCCTTGGCCTGGCAGCTCACCGCAATCGCCTCGATACGCGCCGAGCCGCCTGCAAACACAGCCTGCCAGTTATTCTCGAGCCAGGTGAAGAAGTCCGGCTTGTCGATCAGGCCATACTTGGCAACCTCCGCATAACCGGCACGGAATTCGCGCTTACTCAAAGAGTTCAGGACATCCGTATCGGCGAGCACGAGATCCGGCTGATGGAAGACACCGATGAGGTTCTTGCCATGGCGGCTGTTGATGCCGGTCTTGCCGCCGACCGACGAATCCACTTGGGCGAGCAGCGAGGTCGGCACCTGAACGAACCGCACGCCGCGCCTGATGATGCCGGCCGCAAAACCCGAGAGGTCGCCGATAACGCCGCCACCAAGTGCGATGACATAGTCATTGCGTTCGATGCGGGCTTCCAGAACCTTGTCGCAGACATTGACCAGATGCTCGAAACTCTTGGTCTTCTCGCCGGCCGGCAGCACGATATCAGCTGAGGCGATGCCGGCAGCATCGAGACTCGCCTTCAAAGCGTCAAGATAAAGCGGCGCCACATGCTCGTCAGTGATAATGGCCGCCTTGCGGCCCTTGAGCCGCGAAGCGATCTCGCCGCCCGCGCTGGCGATCAGCCCCGGCCCGATCATGATATCATAGGCTCTATCGCCAAGCGGCACATGCACCTTGCGGACGGCGGAAGCGGGGGTGATCGCGTTCATGATACTGCACTTTCCTTCTGGGCCTCGACCACGGCTCTCAGCACTTCATCGGCCATGACTTCCTTGCGCACGTCGCGCGAAAGCACCGTGAGATCGGCCTCGGCATAAATAGGGTATCGGGCGTTCATCAGATTTTCGAGCGTCTGCTTCGGGTTCTCGGTCTTCAGCAGCGGACGTGTGTCGCGCTTGTTGACCCGGTCCCAGAGCACATCGAGATCGGCCTTCAGCCACACCGACAGGCCACCCTTCTTGATATGCCTGCGCGTGCGGGCGTTGATGAAGGCGCCGCCGCCGGTGGAGACGACGCGCGGACCGCCCTTCAGCAGACGCTTCATCACCCGCGCCTCGAGCGCCCGGAACTCTTCCTCTCCATAAGCCGCGAAAAGCTCCGTGATCGTCATGCGCGAAACGCGCTCGATCTCAATATCGCTGTCGATGAAGGGAACGCCGAGTTGTTGCGCGACGAGGCGCCCGACCGAGGATTTTCCGGCCCCCATAAGGCCGACGAGGATCAGATTGCGTGAACCGAGCGCGGCGCGAGCTCTATCTCTCAGGCTGTCTGCAACGGAAACTGGGGGTTCACTCATCGGTCCATTCACACTTTGTTTGCAAACGGTATCGACAAATGCGGGTGTAGCGTCAAGTCGCAGGCAAGGGAATCATGGTCTCACTGCCGCTTCTTGCACTTGCAAACATGCTTCTTATAACAGAAGCAGAGTTCTAGGGAGTAGCCGGATGCCGAGCCTGATCCGTTTCCTGTCCGTCCTGGCGGTCATCGCCGGACTGATCTATGGAGCGATGTGGGCGCTCGTCACCTTCGTCGAACCCCAGGAACGTGATGTGACGATCCGCATCCCCTCCGAGCGCGTAAACCCGCCTTCCACCGGCACGATCAACACCACGAAGAAGTGACGCGATGAAGGATCTCGGCCGCGTCCATGTGGAATCATTCCTTGAAATGATGAGTGCCGAGCGCGGCGCCGCGGTCAATACGTTGCAATCCTACGAGCGCGATCTGGACGACCTTCGTTCTTTCCTGCACGGCCGCAGCATCCGCCTGACGGAGGCAGCATCGGGCGATCTCGGTGCCTATCTGGCCTCGCTTTCGGCGCAGGGCTTCAAGCCCTCCTCGCAGGCCCGCCGGCTTGCCGCCATGCGACAGTTCTACAAATTCCTCTACGCCGAGGGCCTGCGCACTGACGACCCGACCGGCATTCTCGACGCGCCGAAGAAGGGTCGGGCACTTCCGAAGACGATGGGCGTTGAGGAAGTAACGAAGCTGCTGACCCAGGCGGAGACGGAGGCTGCCGACAGCGCACCTGGCCAGCTTCATCGCCTGCGCATGCTGGCGCTGCTGGAATTGCTGTACGCGACCGGCATGCGCGTCAGCGAACTCGTCTCGCTTCCCGCCCGCGTTCTCGATCAGGAAGGCCGTTTCCTGATGATCCGCGGCAAGGGAAACAAAGAGCGTCTGGTTCCGCTCTCGCAATCGGCAATCGCCGCACTGAAGTCCTACGGCCGTATGCTGGCACTGGAAAACGCAGCGTCGAAAGAGCCTCAGGATAGCCCCTGGCTCTTTCCGGCCGCCTCTAAGGAAGGTTACTTGCCGCGACAGGTCTTCGCGCGCGATCTCAAGAATCTGGCAATCCGAGCCGGCCTCGCACCGTCGGTGATTTCGCCGCACGTCATGCGTCACGCTTTCGCCAGCCATCTTCTGGCCAATGGCGCCGACCTGCGCGTGGTGCAGGAACTCCTCGGCCATTCGGACATTTCGACGACACAAATCTATACGCATGTTCTGGAAGAACGGCTCCAGCAACTCGTCCATACGCACCACCCCCTTGCAAAACAGGCGAAAAAGCACGAATAGGACCGGCGACAAGGGGCGGAACCAGGAAACTGTCCCGCGCACAAGGAACGGAAACGCACCTCATGCACAACTATCTCGACTTCGAAAAGCCGATCTCCGACCTCGAAGGTAAGATCATCGAGCTTAAGAAGCTGGCAACGGAAGACGAAAGCATCGACACCTCCGACGAAGTCGGCAGGCTCGAGGTCCGCGTCCGTGAGGCGATCGTCGAGATCTATTCGAAACTGAACGCCTGGCAGAAGACACAGGTCGCGCGCCATCCGCAGCGGCCGCATTTCGTCGACTATGCCAAGACGCTCTTCCAGGAATTCACGCCGCTCGCCGGCGACCGCAAGTTTTCAGAGGATGCCGCCATTCAGGCCGGCCTTGCCCGCTTCCGCGGCCAGCCGGTCGCCGTCATCGGCCAGGAGAAGGGCAATGACACCAAGAGCCGCCTGAAGCACAATTTCGGCAGTGCCCGTCCTGAAGGTTACCGCAAAGCGATCCGCATCCTCGAAATGGCGGATCGTTTCCAGCTTCCGGTCATCACCCTCGTCGATACTGCAGGCGCCTATCCGGGTGTCGGCGCAGAAGAGCGCGGTCAGGCCGAAGCCATCGCCCGTTCGACGGAAATGTGCCTCGGCGTCAAGGTGCCGCTGATCTCGATCGTCATCGGTGAAGGCGGCTCGGGCGGCGCGATTGCGATTGCCACCGGCAACCGCGTCTACATGCTCGAACATTCGATCTACAGCGTCATCTCGCCGGAAGGTGCCGCCTCGATCCTCTGGCGCGACTCCACCCGCGCCAAGGAAGCTGCGACCAACATGAAGATCACGGCCGAGGACCTGAAGGCGCTCGGCGTCATTGACGGCATCATCCCCGAACCGCTTGGCGGCGCCCACCGCGATCCCGACAGCGTCATCGCTGCCACCGGCGATATCATCTCCAACGCGCTTGCCGAAATGGCCTCCCGTTCCGGCGAACAACTGCGCAACGACCGCCGCCAGAAATTCCTCGCCATGGGCCGCAATCTGTAAAATCCACAGGCTGACTCAGTCGATTGGGGCCAAATCTTGGCCACAATAATGTTATCTGTAACATCTGCGCTTGCAGGAGACGTCCGCGCAAGTCATAGGCTGGTAAGGATTTATCAAGTATAAGCCGCCTATGATTCCGCGCTACGCCCGGTTTCCTTAAGCGGGTTGGGTCGCATTATTGATGGGCTGATTGAATGCGCATACGTCATTTTGCCTATGTTTCGCTCATGGCGCTGGCTCTGACCGGCTGCAACGACGCATTGGAATCGGCCCAGGGTATCGACCTGTCGACCGTCAGGAACAAGGTGGAGCAGCCGCTTCCCGCCCACATCCTTGCCGACATGTCGGCCAAGAGCATGGATCGCAATTCGCCGATCATGATCCGCATCTTCAAGGAGGAAGGTGCGCTGGAAGTCTGGAAGGCGAAGACGGACAATCGGTTTGAGAAGATCGCCGGCTACAAGATCTGCGCTTGGTCCGGCAAGCTCGGCCCGAAGGTCAAGACCGGCGACCGGCAGGCGCCGGAAGGCTTCTACAACCTGAGCCGCGCCAACCTGAACCCCAATTCCAAATATTATCTGGCGATCAATACAGGTTTCCCAAACCGGTATGATGCCGTCAACGGCCGCACCGGCAGCGATCTGATGATCCACGGCGCCTGCTCGTCGTCGGGCTGCTACTCGATGACCGACCAGCAGGTTCTGGAAATCTACGCCTTTGCCCGCGACGCCTTCAAGGGCGGCCAGGAAAGCGTGCAGCTTCAGGCCTTTCCCTTCCGTATGACGGCCGAGAACATGGTCAAGCATCGTCTCGATTCGAACTATGATTTCTGGAAGATGCTGAAGGTCGGCTACGACAATTTCGAAGTCACCAAGCGCCCGCCGGAAGTGAATGTCTGCGAGAAGAAATACGTCTTCAACCAGCAGGCCACGAACGGCGGCAGCTTCAATCCGGCCGGCGCCTGCCCGGCCATGTCTACGCCGCCGGCGCTGACGGCAGCGCTCGCCTCCTACGGCAAGACCTATGATGCCGATTACCAGACGGCGCTGAAGAAATATGACGGGCTTGCCTGGTACGACCCGACGGAAGCAGAACGCAAGGCTGTGGTCGCCAAGCAGCGCAAGGGCCGTGAACTCGCCTATGCTCCAACCGGCACGTCGCTTGAGGCCGGCCGCATGGTCAAGGTTGCCGAACTCGAAGACATGATGGCCAATCAGGCCGCAAAGAGCGTGGCTGCAAAGACCGCAGCTGCCGCTACGCCGACGACACAGGCTCAGGCCACGACCGTTGCCGCAGCGCTGCCAGCCAATATTCCGGTGCCGATGCAGAACCCGCTGGCCTATGCCGCACCTGAGCCCGCACCACAGGAAACCGCAGACGCCACCAAGAAGCCGTTCTGGAAGTTCTGGGCCAGGAACTGATCGGCTTGGACGCCGTTTTCTACGATCTGCGCGGGCTGAAATGTCCGCTTCCCGTCATCAAGACACGCAAGAAGCTGATGGCCATGCCGAGCGGTGCGATGATCCTCGTCGACACCAGCGATCCGCTTGCCGTGATCGATATCCCGCATTTCTGCAATGAAGACGGCCACGAACTCGTCAGCACGGAAAAGACCGAGCGCGGCCACCGCTTCCTGATCCGCAAGGGATAGGGCCTTTTCTGATTAAAGCGTGTCGCAATCCTTCAGATTCGCTTGCCGCGCTTCAGGCGCTTGTTTTGCGCATGTTGTTGTCGCAAAACCACCGCACACCTTTGCGCGACATGCTCTAGATCCGCATGCCCGGAATGGCGAGCGGATTGTCGCTGAGGGCTGCCCGATCAGGCGTATCGATCCGTGGCTTGCCGAGGAAGGCGTCGAAGAGATCCTTCACGAAAGCCTCCGGCAGATCCTTGGTGATCAGCACCATGCGCGTGCGCCGGTCTTCGGGGTTCGGCCAGGCCGCAAGCCGCACCGGCGGGTGGAAAATGCTCTGGACGCCATGCAGCACCAGCGGCCGCTCCGGCCGGTCTGATGTCGCGATGATCGCCTTCATGCGCAGAAGCTTTTCTCCATGCGCAGAACGCAGGAGATCGATGAACATTTCGAGCGCCATCGGATCGATTGCCTTCTCCTCGATGATCGCGAAAGAACGGATCGACGCATCGTGACGAGTGACGTCGTGCGGGTCCTGATGCTCGTGGCCATGATCATGATGATGGTGGTGATGACCGTGATCGTGATGATGATGACCATCATGCTCGTCCTCATCATGCAGCCACCGGCGGACATCGGCGATTTTTGTGCCGGGATCATAGAGCCCGTTGACGAAAATACGTGCCGAGCCTGCCTCATCGCTGTCGGCATCCATGATGGCGGCACGCGGATTGAGGCCACGCAGACACGTCATCAACGCATCCATATCGCCGGCTATGCTCTGTTTCGAAACGATCAGCCGATCGGCGACAGCCGCCTGCTTGCGCGCCTCCTCGTGATTGTCGAGCGTCTGCAGGCCGTTCACGGCATCGACGACGGTGACGACACCATCGAGCTCGAAATTCTGCGCAACAATCGGATTGCCCATGATCGCCTGCATGACCGGAGCCGGATCGGCAAGGCCGGTGGTTTCGATGACCACGCGCCTGACCGGCTTCACACGGCCCGTCTGCATCGCATCCATCAGGTTCGCCAGCGTATCGACCAGTTCCCCGCGCACGGTGCAGCAGAGGCAGCCATCAGAGAGCTCGATGATGGAATCACCGGAGCTTTCGACGAGCAGATGATCGATGCCGACATCGCCGAATTCATTGATGATGACGGCCGCATCCTTCATGGCAGGATCTTTGAGGATGCGGTTCAGAAGCGTCGATTTACCGGCACCGAGGAAGCCGGTCAGGATGGTGACCGGGATCTTGTCGCTGAACGTGCTCATGATGTTTCCTCAGAAGGATTTCGGCCGCGGCAGCGGAACCGGTACATTGGCGAGCGCTTCGACCGCATCGCCCTTGGCAGACTTGTCGTTCTGGGCGACCGGCTGCGGATCCTGGCCCGGAATGAGGCCGGCGAACACGAATTGCGGCTCGTGATCCATCTCGTGGATATAGGGTGACTGCACCTTCATGCGGCCAACCTCGTCGCGCGTTTCGCTGCGCACCTTGGCGCCCTTGGCGCTGCAGATATCGGCCGTGATGTCGTTCACCTGGTCCTGTCCGGGACCATAAGGCTTCAGCGAACCAAGCGTATCGTTTGCTGCAAACTGCGTAGTGAAGCCCTTCTGCAGCAGGTTGGCGGTGGCGTCGGCACGGGCCGCCAGGCTGTCGGTACCGAGAACGACGGAAACCAGTGTGCGGCCACTCCGGGTCGCCGAACCAATCTGGTTGAAGCCCGAAGCGCAGATGAAGCCGGTCTTCATACCGTCGGCGCCGGCAAAGCGGCCGATCAGCATGTTGATGTTCGGGACGTTCTGCTTGCCGTTCGTGAAGCCTTCCAGCGAGAAATAACCGGCATATTGCGGGAAGTCGCGGCGCAGCGCCACCGTCAGGATCGCAAGGTCACGGGCCGTCGTATACTGGCCGTTGCCCGGCAGGCCGTTCGGATTGACGAAATGCGAATCCGACATGCCAAGCTTCGCCGCCTCGGAATTCATGCGCACGACGAAAGCTTCCTGGGTGCCGCCGACCGCTTCCGCAACGGCAACGGCGATGT
>Ga0102588_1000535_pt1 | contig 39447 bp, 42 predicted proteins | sample AraplaMF_Col_mMS_FD_76854 | JGI IMG/M metagenome (GOLD analysis project Ga0102588, IMG submission 76854) | Arabidopsis root microbial communities from the University of North Carolina, USA - plate scrape MF_Col_mMS (SPADES assembly) (version 2) | ecosystem: Host-associated > Plants > Roots >...
GAGGAGCGCAAGCGCACCGGCTTCATGGTCATGGTCTTCCTGGTCATCTTCTCCGGACTGATCTACCTGACCAAGCGCTCCGTCTACGCAAACAAGGAACACTGAGGGATTTGCCCAGAGTTTAGGGAAAGGCGGCCTTCGGGCCGCCTTTTTTGTTGGTTCCGGCACTGGCAGTTGATAGGGTGCAGCCGAATTGAAGCCCTGCAGAATACGGACATTCCATGAGTGATACGATTTCGGAGCTAGCAGCCAGCATCCGCTCCATCCCGGATTACCCCAAGCCCGGTATCATTTTTCGCGACATTACCACGCTTCTCGGCAATCCGCGTGCCTTCCGCCGCGCCGTTGATGAACTGGTCCAACCCTATGCGGGCCTGAAGATCGACAAGATTGCCGGAACCGAAGCGCGGGGCTTCATCCTGGGCGGCGCCGTCGCACACCAGCTCTCCGCCGGGTTTGTGCCGATCCGGAAGAAAGGCAAACTGCCACGCGATACGGTGCGCGTTGCTTACAGCCTTGAATATGGCGTGGACGAGATGGAAATGCACCTGGATGCGGTTCAGCCGGGCGAGAAGGTTATCCTCGTCGACGACCTGATTGCGACCGGAGGAACGGCCGTCGCCGCCACGCAGCTTCTACGGCAGATGGGGGCGGAGGTTGTTTCTGCCTGCTTCGTCATCGACCTGCCGGACCTTGGCGGTCGCCGAAAACTGGAAGAGCTTGGCGTGGACGTTCGCACGCTGGTGGAATTCGCGGGCCACTGAGGCCCGCGACTATTCAAATTCGATGACGGTGCTTTCGAACCGGACCACCGGCGTGCCGTCAGCGAGCACCCCCTCGCAAAAAATGGTGTTCAAGCGACGCCCCGGGCGGGACACCAGCGGGCGGCTCGAAAGCAGCGTGACGGAATAGGTCACTTCCTCGTCGGCGAAGACCGGCCGGAGCCATTGAAGTTTCGTGAAGCCGGGAGAGGGGCCAAGCTTGGGCGGCTTGATACCCTCGCTTGCCAGTCGCGCGCATTCCGCGCTCCAGTAGGCAACGAAGGTTTTCATCCATGCCGCGCAGGTGTGCCATCCCGACGCGCAAAGGCCGCCAAAGAGCGAAGACTTCGCTGCCTCGGCATCCAAATGGAACCGCTGCGGGTCGAAGCGCTCCGCGAAGTGTACGATGCGCTCGGCCGTGAACAGGTAGCTGCCGATTTCTGTCTTTTCGCCACTGGCGTAGCGTTCAGCCATGATCATGCGGTCTTCTCCAGCATGTCACGCAGGGCGAACATGATCGAGTTCGCTGAGAGGCAGACGAGTTCGCCCTTCTGGTTTTCGACCTCGTGGCAAAATTTCACCATACCGATGCCCGGTCTCGAGCGCAGCGCGCGCGACTCGATGACCGTCGAATGGCCGGAGAGCGTATCGCCGGCAAGGACAGGCTTTCGCCATTCCATGAAATCGACACCGGGCGCACCTTGGGAGAACGAATTGACGAGAAAGCTCTCCGCCATCATGCGCATGAACAGCGCGGACGTGTGCCAGCCGGATGCCGCCAGTCCACCGAGAATGCTGGCGCGGCCCGCTGCCTCGTCGACATGCATCGGCTGCGGGTCGAATTCGCGCGCGAACTCGATGATCTCCTCTGCCGTTACTGCTCTCGGGCCGAGCGCAAAACGCCGACCCGGCTGAAAATCTTCAAAGGCGAGTTTCTGATCGGACAAATTCTTCTTCACCTCGTAGGAGTTTCAGAACGACTACAATAGCATTCGACGCGACTCAACGATTCCCACGAGATTTTGAACATGCCAGAACTGAAGTTGATCCTCGATGAGGCTGAGCGTGAAGGCATCATTGCGCGCCAGGCTGCTGACCGGCTACTGCCGTTCCTGATTGCGCGCGGCGTCAAGGTCGATCAGCCTTCGCCCGAATTGCACAGACCGTTGGCGCCTTTTTCGGATACCGAAACGCCGAGCTTCGTGCGCGGCTTTCACGACGTCCTGATAACCATCGGCATCATCGTAGCTTTGGCCGGCCTTTGGGGCATCGCTTCGATCTATGCCGTGCTGCCGGCAATCGTTGTCCTTGCCGAGATCCTTGTTCGGCGTCAAAGGCTGGCGCTGCCGGCCGTTGCGCTAACGATCGCGCTTGCCGTCTGGACGGCAAGTGCGGCCGCGCAGTGGCTGGACGACTCACTTTCCTTCGTTGCGATAGGTGGCAACGTTGCGCTGCAGTACACCCTTGCCTTTCCAGTCGTGCTGGGGCTCTTCTATCTGCTTTATCGCGTACCGCTCGCGCTTGCCCTGACGATCATGGGGGCGGCTGTGGTCTTTCTGCAGTTGGTCCTGCGCGCGCTTGGCTGGCTGACCGGCGATCCTCTGTTCGAGGTCAATCATCCGCTCGTGTTGTCGATCATCGCGATCGCGTGTGCGGTCGGTCTTTTTGCCTTGGCCATGACATTCGACCTGCGGGACCCGCTGCGTCGTACAGTCAATTCCGACGTTGCCTTCTGGCTTCATTTGGGTGCCGCGCCGGCTTTGCTCTATAGCGTCATTTCGCTTGCGGGGCTCAGCGGCGGTACGCTTGCCGCGTTGCAGACCGTGTCGTTTCGCACGCCGGTGGTCATCGCGACCGTCATCGCGCTCATGCTGATCGGGCTTGTCATCGACCGGCGTGCCTTCGTGACATCGGGATTGGTATCGCTGGGCTTTGCTGTCTACGGCATCTTCCGCCAGGGGGACGCGCGCGTCGATACCTATATTTACATCACGCTTCTGACCGTTGGCGTGATCGTGCTCGTCATTGGGACCGGATGGATGCCGCTTCGGCGGTTCGTGATGCGCCGGCTGCCGGTAGCGATCCAGGAGAAACTGCCGCCGGCATAGGCGGCAGTCGCCTCGGTTCCGCTTTAGGTGTTGAAGCGGAAGTGGATCACGTCGCCGTCCTGGACGACATATTCCTTGCCTTCGTCACGGCCCTTGCCTGCTTCCTTGGCGCCGACTTCACCCTTGAAGTTGATGTAGTCGTCGTAGGAGATGGTGAAGGCGCGGATGAAGCCGCGTTCGAAGTCGGTGTGGATGACGCCGGCAGCCTGTGGCGCCTTGGTGCCGCGAACGATCGTCCAGGCGCGGGTTTCCTTGGGGCCGACGGTGAAATAGGTGATCAGGTCGAGCAGATGGTAACCGGCACGGATCAGCCGGTCCAGCCCGGCTTCCTCGAGGCCGAGCGCCGATAGGAACTCGGTTGCTTCTTCTTCGGGAAGCTGGGCCACTTCGGACTCGATCGCGGCCGAGATGATGACGCATTCGGCGCCCTGCTTCTCGGCCATGGCGGCGACTGCCTTTGTGTGTTCGTTGCCGGTCGAAGCGTCGGCTTCCGCGACGTTGCAGACATAAAGGACCGGATGCGACGTCAGGAGGTTGAGGCCCTTGAGGATCTCGATCTCCTCGGCCGCCAGCGTCTTCAAGAGCAGGCGTGCGGGCTTGCCTTCGTTCAGCAGCTTGATCACGGCTTCCATGACCGGCAGCTGTGCCATCGAGTCCTTGTCTTTGCCGGTGGCGCGCTTGCGGGTCTGCTCGACGCGGCGCTCAAGGCTTTCGAGGTCGGCGAGCATCAGCTCGGTCTCGATCGTGTCGGCATCGCCGACCGGGTTGATGCGGCCCTCGACGTGGGTGATGTCGTCGTCCTCGAAGCAGCGCAGCACATGCACGACGGCATCGACTTCCCGGATGTTGGCGAGGAACTTGTTGCCGAGACCTTCACCCTTCGACGCGCCGCGCACCAAGCCGGCGATGTCGACGAAGGAGATGCGGGTCGGGATGATTTCCTTGGAGCCGGCGATTGCCGCCAGCTTCTGCATGCGGGGATCTGGAACGGCGACTTCGCCGGTGTTCGGCTCGATCGTGCAGAAGGGATAGTTTGCCGCTTGCGCTGCTGCCGTTTTGGTGAGCGCGTTGAAGAGTGTCGATTTGCCGACATTCGGCAGACCGACGATACCGCATTTGAAGCCCATGGCCTGAAAACCTGCTGTTCTTGAATTCGTTGGTGCTGGCTATGGGATAAAACGCGCCTTGCGGTCAAGCTTTTAGCGCAAGTCTCTTGCATTCTGAGGGGTTGAACGCCCGCCCTTGCAGCGCAATATAGACATCGGCGAACGTTCTCGCCTCTCCATGTCATCAACGGGTGGGTTTCCGATGAGTGACAACGATATTGCCCTTAAACCGAAGACAAAGTCGAAGCCGAAGCTGGACCGGCCGAAGCTCTATAAGGTGATCCTTTTCAATGACGATTACACGCCGCGCGAATTCGTGGTGATGATCCTCAAGGTCGTCTTCCGAATGAGTGAGGAGACCGGCTACCGTGTGATGATGACGGCGCACAAGATGGGATCAAGCGTTGTTGTGGTCTGCACGAAGGATATCGCCGAGACGAAGGTCAAGGAGGCGATGGATTATGCCAAGGAGGCCGGTTTTCCGCTGATGTTGACGGCGGAGCCGGAGGAGTAGTTGTCGGCGCGCCGGACCTGATAGCCTGTCTTGTCCTGCGTGAAGCCGCAGTTCTCGTAGAAGCGCAGCGTCGCAGGATCCTTCGAGCCGGTTAGCAGCATCACCTTGTAACAACCTGCTTTCCATGCGGTTTCGATGGCGTGCTGGATCAGCACCCGTCCGTAGCCCCGCTGCCTGTAGCGGGCCGCCGTGACGACGTTTTCGATCAGCGCATAGGATGCACCGTTCCTGGTCAGGTTGGGGACGACGATCAGCGTCACGGACGAAGCGGCGGCCTGACCTGCGATGCCGACGAAGACAGTCATTCCCGGTTGCGCGAGGATCGCTTCGAACCGCTCTTCGGCACGCTCGCGGTCGATGACCGGATCAGCAGGGTTTAGGTCATGGTAGAGAGCAAGCAGGCTCGGAAGGTCGGCGGCCTCGGCGGAACGTATGACGAGTTCGTCGATTGACATACTCAATCACCCTTGTTGCCGAACATCTTCTTCAGCATTTCGGCCATTGGTCCTGTTGTGGGCAACTTCGGCTGGTTGTTGTTGCGGGCCGCGCGGATATGAGACTTCGCCACCGGCTTTTTCTCTGGCTTCGGCGTTTCTTCTTCGGCCTTGCCGCCGAGTGCAAGTGCCAGCTTGTTCATCAGCTGGGAGTCTTCCTTGCGAACCAGCAGGTCGGCGTTATCGGCAAGTGCATCCAGCAACGGCTCGAGCCAAGCCTGATCGGCCTTGGCGAAGTCGCCGAGCACGTGATGCTGCACCAATTCCTTGACACCAGGGTGGCCGATGCCGAGCCGCAGGCGGCGATATTCCTTGCCACAATGAGCGTCGAGCGATTTGATGCCGTTATGACCGCCATGGCCGCCGCCCGTCTTGAGGCGTGCCTTGCCTGACGGCAGGTCGAGTTCATCATAGATTGCGACGAGGTCGGCCGGCTGCAGCTTGTAGAAGCGCATGGCCTCGCCGACGGCTTCGCCCGAGAGGTTCATATAGGTCTGCGGCTTGATGAGCAGCACCTTCTCGCCTGCAATTTCGCCTTCGGCGATCTCGGCCTTGAACTTCTTCGACCAGGGCGAAAAACTATGGCGGCGGTAGATGGCATCGACGGCCATGAAGCCGATGTTGTGGCGGTTTCCGGCGTATTTGCCACCGGGATTGCCGAGACCCGCGATAACAAGCATGGCTCGTTCATTCCTTGCAATGTGCTTTATGCGTTCACCACCGCGAAACGGCGTCAAAGTCAAGACGGCGAGACCGCAAACGTTGAAAAATCAGTCTGCGGGGCTCAGGCCATACGTGATGAAGATGGACTTCTGCGTGCCGTCGGCAATCAGCTTGTCCAGCGCCGCCTGCATCTTGGCCAGCAGGTCGCCAGGGAAGTCCTTTTCGCAGGCGATCCCCATTTGTTGCGTGGAAAGCACCGTGACCTTCTCCAAGGGTTGTTCTGCCTTGAGCTTCTCGAAGTAGATTTCGGTGATAGGCATCATGTCGATGCGGCCATTGAGCAGCTTGCGCAGCGTCGAATTGAAGTCAGTGGTGACGTCGAGCTTCGTGAAGCCGCTCTCCTTCAGTGTCATCTCCGTATAGTCTTCGCGCTGGGTACCGACCGTATACTTCTTGGCTTCCTCTAGATCCTTGGCTGCCACGCCGGAGCCCGTTCTGGTGATGAGGATGTTGCGATCGACCAGCAAGGGTTCGACCCATTTGAACATCGGGTCGCGCTTCGCATTGTGAGCGGTCGTAAAGACGCAGCTCATAGGGGTGGTCTGGGCAAGATTGTAGGCCCTGGCCCAAGGCATCATCTCGATCGTGTAGTCGATCCCGGCGTCCTTCATCACTTTTTCGACCTGCTCGACCGACGCGCCTTTTACGGTCTTTCCGTCGCGGTAGCTGAAGGGGGGGTATTCCTCCGTGGCGAGTGTGACGCCGGCGGCAATGGCATGTGTCGAGGCACCGAGGCTCAACAGAATAGAAAGCAGCAGTCTCTTCATCGTGTTGCTCTTCTTCCCCGGTTCACGAAGCTCGTGCGATGAGCTGGCCCGACGCTGACAGGCGCTCGATCAGAGCGGCGGCATGCTGCGGACGATGGAATAGGTATCCCTGACCGAAGTCGAGGCCCATATCGTGCAGCGTGTGGCATTCGTCCTCGGTCTCGATACCCTCGGCGATAACGGTGCAGCCCATCCTGTGGGACAGCGTCGTGATGCTCTCCACCAGCGTGCGGCTCTTTTGGCGAACGTCGTCGTTGGCGTCGTTTATTGACCGGGTGAACGACTGGTCGATCTTGATGATGTCGACCGGGAAGCGATTGAGATAGCTCAGCGACGAATAGCCCGTGCCGAAGTCGTCGAGGGCAATCCGGCAGCCGAAGCGGCGCATCTCGGTAACGATAGTGCGGATCAGCGGATTGTTATGCATCAACACTGCCTCCGTGATTTCGACGACGATGCGCTGCGGGAGGATGCCGTGGCGGCCAAGCAATGCGGCAAGGCGCGCGGGCAGGGCGGCTTCGAACTGCAAAGGAGAGAAGTTGATGGCGAGATAGCTGTCCTGCATGCCCGGCAGCCTGGAAATGGCTGCAAGGTGGGCGATCGCCTTCTCCATAATGACATTACCGACGCGAATGATCTTGCCCGTCTCCTCCGCGACATTGATGATCTCGGCCGGCGCCATCAAACCCTTTTGCGGATGGTTCAGGCGCATCAGCGCCTCGAAACCGGCGACTCCGCGGCCGTTGAGGCTGACAATCGGCTGCAAATAGGCGTCGAACCAATCCTCCGCGAGGCCTGCCTCGATGTAGGTCTCGATTTCGGCGCGAGCCCTAGTGTGGTCCATCATGCGGTTGTCGAAGAGCTGCGCACCGTTCTTGCCGTCGCGCTTCTTCGCGTACATGGCCATGTCAGACTTCTGCAACAGCTCGGCAGCGTTCGCGGCATGACGCGGGTAGATGGCGATGCCGACGCTGGCGCTCAAATGCAGGTCCGGACCGAACGGCTCGACAAAGATGGAGGCGATCTGCTCGGCCATCGCGCCCGCCCGCCGTGCGGCATCTTTTGCCGGCAGAAGGATTGCGAATTCGTCGCCGCCCAGGCGTGCCGCCTGGTCCGATGGCGCCAGATGCATCCTCAATCGGTCGACAAACTCCCGAAGAGCCCTGTCACCCTCGGCATGGCCGAGATTGTCGTTGATCCATTTGAAACGGTCGAGGTCGACGAACAGGCAGGCAAGTTCCTGACCGAGCGCGTCCGCCTGCTGAATTTTGGTATCGAGCACGGACTCGAAACCCTGACGGTTCAGCAGGCCGGTCAGATGGTCGCGGATTGCTTGCTCGTGATTGCGTGCCTCGGAAGCTTTCAGCTCGGTGACATCGGTCATTACCGACAGCGAGAGCCGGTCATGACCCGCGGTGGCTGCTGTCGATTCAAGGATGAGCACATCCATGATGCTGCCGCTGGCGCATATGAACTTGACCGTCACGTCGAATGCGGCGCCGCCATCGAGGTCATTCTTGCGCCCGAGGAAGGCCTCACGCGTATCTGGTGTAACGAGGTCTGCAAACCTGCGGCCGACCACCTGCGGCCGCTCATAGCCGGTCGCGACGAGCCAATAGTCGCTGACCGCCGTTATGCGGTCATCCTCGTCGAGCGAGAACAGCATCGCCGGCGTCAGGTCGTAAATGTCGACGGCACGGCGATGCGCGAGCTTCAATTCGCGCTCCTCGCTTTCGAGCTTCGACTGCATCTCATTGAAGCCGCTGGCGAGGCGTCCCATCTCGTCGTTCGATTGCCAGTTGACGTGATGACGCGAGCCCAGCTGGCGGGTTGCCTCGACGGCTGCCGTCAGGCGCATCAGTGGCCGGATGATGAAGATTCGATTGCCGATCAAGGCGGCGCTGAAGACGGCCAGCACCGCGAAGATGAAGATCGACATGAAGACGATCTCTTCGTGCTTGAGGCCGGAGAAGAGACCGAGCGCTGGATAGAACACGGAGATCGTGCCCAGGTTCTTCGGGCCGTCGATCGTGTTGTATATGATCGCGCGCGACACCTGGACGAGGTTGCCGTTGAACGACTTCGGTATGGTCGACTGCGTGACGTCCAGCTGGCCGGACTGGTCGCGAACCTGGACCTTGACGATCGCGCCCTGCGAAACGATCGTCGCGCTGATCTGCGTCACGCTGTCATCATCAAGGTCCCAGAGCGGCTTGGCGAGGGCCTGAGAATTGGCGACAAGAAGAACCGAGATGTGGTCGCGTATTTCCTTGTCTGCGCGCTCGGAAGAAAGAAAAAGAAAAAGGACGAACAGTGGAGCAACGAAGAGCAGCAAAGCTCCGCAAATGATTGCCAAAAAACGATTTTCAACGGAATTGTGCATTGTTCCGTTTTGCTCCCAGCCGCACTTTGCATTCACGGTTTTCGACGCCCGTGGGTCTTTCAAAAACGTACCGGCATGCTTCCATGAAATGTATTAAATGTTGCTGAAACAGGCTCCTTGCAACCAATGAAAAGGGCCCGCCTTCGAGAGAAAGCGGGCCCTATGCTTTACAAATTATGGAAGCGATCAGGCTTCTGCTTCGCCTTCTTCTGCAACCGTTTCGTCAACGCCGCCAGCCGGGGCGATAACCGTCGCAATCGTGAAGTCGCGATCGGAAATGGTCGGCGTTACACCCTTCGGCAGGGTAAGGTCGGAAATGTGGATGCTGTCGCCGATCTTCTTGCCGTTCAGGTCAACGTTGAAGAATTCCGGGATCGCATCAGCCGGGCAGTGAACTTCGATTTCGTGACGAACGATGTTCAGAACGCCGCCAGCCTTGAGACCCTGGGACTTCTCTTCGTTGATGAAGTGAACCGGGATTTCAACCGTGACCTGGGTGTTGCCGGAAACGCGCAGGAAGTCCACGTGCATCGTGAAGTCACGGACGGGATCCAGCTGGTAGTCCTTCGGCAGAACCTTGTACTTCTTGCCGTCGACCTCGATGGTCGCGATCGTGGTCATGAAACCACCGGCATGAATGCGCTTCGTCACCTCATTGGTGTTGAGAGCGATAGAAATGGGGGCCTGCTTGTCACCATAGATGACAGCGGGAATCAAACCGTTGCGGCGAAGTTCACGGGCGGACCCCTTACCAACCCGTTCGCGCGCCTCGGCCTTGAGCTCGTAGCTTTCGTGGCTCATGACTTTTCCTTCCGAGGTTATTTGGAGAGCCCCGCGGAGGCCTATGCTTGCCGCGGAACTGGAGGCGGGTTACCCCATCCTCATCCGCGTTGCCTCCAAGGGTGTCTGCGCGGACGCGTGCGCTATAGTATAGATGTGACGGAAACGCAAGCTGGTGCCTTACAGGTGGCGGGGATCATGGTGCGGGACAAGCACTTGGCGAGTGGCACCAGGCAACGGTTGCGGAAGTTGAAGCGGATCGCGAAGGCTTAACTATACGGCCGGATTTCCCCCAGAGATTAAGTAATACAAAATGTCGGCGCGGTTATGAAGGCCAAAACGCAACCTGGTCTCTCCGATGCCACGTCTCCTTACCTGCATTGCAGCCGAACACAGCTGGCCGCACCTGACCTTTGCAACCGTGATCTGCCTGCTTGGCTCGCTACTCACGGTACGGCTTTTTTCGCGGGTTCGGCGCACCCATGGGTTCCAGAAATTCAATTGGCTGTTCCTGTCAGGGTTCGTCGGCGGCGCGACAATTTGGACGACCCATTTCATCGCCATGCTTGGCTTCCGAGCGCCGACGCTCAGCGGTTATGAGTCGGATCTGACGCTGCTGTCGCTTTTCATCGGCATCGCCTCCGCCATGATCGGCTTTTCGGTCGCCTCGATGCGAAGCCAGGACGCGCTTGTCGAGGCCGGGGGCGCAATCGTCGGCCTTGGTGTCGCAGCGATGCATTACGTCGGTATTGCCGGCTACAAGGTGGCCGGCGAGGTCCAATGGAATACTGCCTATGTCGTTACCTCGCTGATTGCGGCGGCCGGTTTTGGCGCGCTCATGGCGCGCCGGGTTGTGCGGCCGACGGCGCGCTTCAGCCCGGTTGGGGCGGCCTTGCCGCTGATCCTTGCGATCGTTTCCACGCATTTCCTCGGCATGGCGGGCATGACGATCGTCCCGGATGTGACGGTCGCAGTTCCTCGCGAAATTCTCTCGGTGGGCGTGATGACCAGCTTGGTCGGTACCGTCATGGTCATCATCCTGCTCCTCGGCGCATCCACCTACATTATCGACATGCAGTCGACGGAAGCGGCCGTCGCTCGCTATCGTCATCTCTCGCTTCACGATCCACTGACGAACCTCGCAAACCGCGCGGCGCTGAACGAACATCTCGCCACCGTGACCAAACGGACCCATGAAATCGGCTGGAATGTCGCCGCTCTCTGCTTCGACCTCGATCGGTTCAAGGAGATCAACGATGTGCATGGTCACGCGGCTGGCGACGCCGTGCTGCGGGCGATCGGCGAGCGGCTGGTGAAGGTCATGCAAAAGGGACAGTTCGTGGCCCGGATCGGCGGCGATGAATTTGTGGTCGTCATGCGCGATCACGTTGGCCGCTCCGAGGCCAGAAGTGTTGCGCAGCGCCTGCTCGACGAGATCGAGCGACCGGTCGAGTGGAATGGCCAGTCGCTTAGCGTCGGGTCCAGCATCGGCATCTCCAGCTTTCCGGACAAGGCGCGCACCGTCGATGACCTGCTTTCGCAGGCTGACGTTGCCATGTATCGTGCCAAGACGACGGCGGGGAGCAGTATCTGCTTCTACGATCCCTCGATGGACGAAGCAGCGCGGGAACGAAGTGCGCTGGCGATCGAGATGCGCGAAGGGCTGAAGAGGGGCGAATTCGAACTCTTTTATCAGCAGCAGAACGATACCATGACGCGTGCGGTGTTGGGTTTCGAGGTGTTGCTGCGCTGGAAACACCCGACGCGCGGCTACATCTCGCCGGTCGAATTCATCCCGATCGCCGAGAAAACGGGTTTCATCATGGAGCTCGGCGAATGGGTGTTGCGTAACGCCTGCGTGGAAGCGGCCAGCTGGAAGAACCCCTTGAGCATAGCGGTTAATGTCGCGGCCCAACAGCTCGCAGACAGCCGTCTGCCGCAGATTGTACAGCAGATTCTCGCCGAAACGGGTCTGGTACCGCCACGCCTCGAACTCGAGATTACGGAGACCGGCATCATTGCCGACCACGGGCACGCGTTGAACGCCATCCGCCGGCTGAAGGAGCTCGGCGTCAAGGTGGCAATGGACGACTACGGCACCGGCTATTCGTCTCTCTCCACGCTGCAAAGCTTCCCGTTCGACAAGATCAAGATCGACCGTGCTTTTGTCGATGGCGTCGTCACCAACAAGCAGTCGGCAGCGATCGTTCGCTCAACGCTCATTCTTGCGCAGAGCCTTGATATTCCGGTTCTCGCCGAAGGCGTAGAACGCGAAGAGCACGTCGATTTCCTCCGCCGCGAAGGTTGCCTTCAGGTGCAGGGCTTCCTCTTCGGAAAGCCGATGCCACGTCCAGACATCGAGGCCCTCGTCAATGGCGATGGAACAGGCGCGACAGATCGCCAGGTCGTTGCTTCGAGGGCCGATGCGGCGGCCTGACCACCGCACTGCAACACGGCTTGACATCCGCCGCGCGGAAACCTCACATGCTCGCAAAACACAAGCGGCGGAGGAGTTCGGATATGCGGCTCAATCTTATTGCGGCAACGAGTACGATCGCGCTCGCCTTGGCATCTGCGGCCTATGCCGCTGACATCAACCAGGCTGGGGCCAGGCAGGTTCAAGAAAGCCTGACGAGACTGCTGCCGAAGAGAGTGGCGAAAGACGGTTTCGTGACCGTCAATCCGGCTGGGACACGCTACGAGATCATCTATGATTTTGCGAAGCTTCTGAAGAGCATCGATCCGGGCAGCTTTACAGTCACCGGCTTGACGCCGTGGTCGATGTTCGCAACGCGATTGGATACCGGTCTGTGGAGCGTGGAGGGGAACAATTCCCTCAATGTGTCTGGCAGCTTCAAGGCGTCGGGACAGCCAAAGACGGAATTTGCCTACATCATCGAGACCTTCATTTTCAGTGGCGTTTTCGACCCGGCGATCAGCTATCTCCGCTCGGGCGACTTCTCTACGAAGGCCGTGAATTTCTCATCCAAGACCGAAGCCGAGGAAGTAAGCGCCGGCTTTGATAGCATGAAATACAAACTGACGTCGTCGGAGGGTGCTGCGGCCGGCACGACGAATTTTGCCACCAGCGGCTCGGCCGCGGGATTCCTAGAGAAGATCAGCAGTCGCGAAGTGCCTCCGGTCGAAATCCGCGCTGACACAATCGATTTCGCAGCGGCGGTGAACGGCCTGCCCGTGAACAAGGTTCGCGACATCATCATGTTCGTGGCCGACCACGCCGACGAGAAGAAACTTGCTGTGGCGGACGGCGAGAAGTTGAAGGAAATGCTTCGTGACGCGTTTCCGTTGCTGACGAGCTTCAACGAAACGATCGACTTCAACAATCTCACAGTGTCGAGTGCCGCGGGTAACGGTGGCGCCAAGAACCTCAATTATGAGGTTGCACTCGACGGCGCGACCGACGCGACGCGCTTTGGAGTGGGTGTGACGGCGGATCAAATCAGTTTCGCGAGCGCGATCGTTCCTGCGGCCTATTCAGACTTCGTGCCCCGGCAATTGCAGCTGCAGTTGGCGATACCCAACATGGATTTTGCGGCGTTCGGCGATGAGTTTCTCAAGGTCGATTTCAGCGGCGCATCGTCAGAAGACAGCGGCAAGAAGGCGGTCGAGCGGCTCTTCAAGGGCGGCGAATTGGTCATGGAGTTCCCGAAGATCAGCGCGGTCTCGAGCGTTTACGATGCCGAGATTTCCGCAAAGGTCCGCGGACGGGTCGATACTTCCAAGGATTATTCCATGGAAGCGACGGTTCTGGCGCGTGATCTCGACAAGACGATCGCCGCCGTTCAGGAGCTTGCGAAGACCAACGCCGAGCTCAATCAGGTGTCGTTCGGCCTGATGATGGCCAAGGGCTTTGCGAAGACTGATCCCGACGGGCGTCAACGCTGGGATATCAGCGTCGCGCAAAACGGCTCCGTCACGATCAACGGCCAGGTCATCAAGGGCGCGGATTGAGCCTGCTACGTTAGCCTTGCAGCTCAAGGCGAGGGGCCTTGCGGGGCGCCCCCGGCAGGTCCATGCTGTGTTGCCAGTGTCGGCTCTCTAGGTGAGGCCGGTGCGCTCAGAGAGGCAGGCCGATGAATTGTGCCGCCTGTGGTTTTGCGATCGAAAGTCGTTTTGCGTTCTGCCCGAAGTGCGGCGCAAGACAACCGATCGTCTGCGCCTCCTGTGGCGAGACATGCCAGCCCGATTTTGCGTTTTGCCCAAAATGTGGAACACCTCTTGGCCCGGCCGAAGGTCGTGCAGTTCCTGCCGAACCGCCGCCGCGTGCAGTCCCGCCTACATCCATGCCTGACGATGCCGCCGACCGGCGTCCGCTGACCGTTCTGTTTGCCGATCTCTGCGGCTTTACTGCGCTCAGCGAGAGAACTGACCCGGAACTGATGCGCTCGCTGCAGAACGAACTGTTCGAGGAGTTGACGCGGGCCGTGGAGGCTTATGGCGGCTATGTTGACAAGTTTGTCGGTGACGCGTTGCTTGCGCTGTTCGGGGCCCCGACAGCACATGAGGACGATCCCGATCGTGCCCTTTGCGCAGCACTCGACATGATTGCGGGTGCTGACCGCCTTGGCGCCAAATGGCTGGATCTGGCCGGTGGAGATCCGCTGCAGCTGCATGTCGGCATCAACACAGGGCCGGTGGTCAGCGGTGGTTTCGGAGCGGCGGCTGCGCGATCCTACTCGGTGACCGGCGATACAGTGAATACGGCCCAACGACTGCAAACGATGGCGGGTCCAGGCGAGATACTGGTAGGCCCGGTAACCTACCGTCTGACGCGGCATGCGTTCGCGTTCGACAATCTCGGTTCGCTTGCCCTTCGCGGGAAGACGGGAAATGTACAGGTACATCGTCTCCTCGGACGGATGGAGACGCCTCACGCCGCGCGCGGTTTGGAAAGCCTAGGCCTGCACGCCGAACTCATCGGGCGTGACTCGGAACTGTCGCGGATGTCCAATTGCCTGGATCGCGCCAGTGGCGGCAATGCGCAACTCGTCCAGCTCGTCGGTGAGGCTGGCATCGGCAAGTCAAGATTGGTCAAGGAGTTTCTGCAGAACGTCGCCGAAGCCGAGCGGTTCGGGCAGGTGGTGGTACGGCGTGCCGTCTGCTCACCCCTCGGGGAGCAATCTTATGGGACGCTAGCATCGGTTCTACGCAGCGCCTACGGGATAGCTGAGCGGGAAACCGCAGCCCGGACGGCCGAACTGCTGGCAACGGGATTGGTCGACCTTGGTTTTAGCGAGAGCGAGGTCGCGGGTCTGACGCCGCTCCTTTCTCATGTCTTGGGCCTCGGCGATCCGGATGGAGCGCTGCGGTATGTCGAGCCAGAGCAGTTGCGGCGGCAGATCTTTTACGCCACGCGTACGATCTTTGAACGGCGGCTGTCGCTAAGCCCACTGCTGCTGGTGGTGGAGGATCTCCATTGGGCGGATGCCGCTTCGATCGAGGCGCTACGCTTCGTCCTGGACCGGCTCGAACGTACGCGCCTGATGATGCTGACGACAGGACGGTCGGTTGCCGAGGGCGAAGGCCTGGAGTCAAGCCGGATCAACCGCACCGTCATGCGGCTCGCGCCGCTTTCGAGTAAGGATGGCGAGGCTCTGCTGACGCAATTCTTTGGCGTGGACAGTTCCGTGCCTGCGAAGACGCGCTCACGAATTCTCGCGCGAGCGGGCGGCAATCCGCTGTTTATCGAGGAGATCGTACGGGCGCTGATCGAGACCGAGGCACTTCATTTCGAGAACGGATGCTGGCGCATGGCGGGTGGCGAAATGGGAACCGAGGTGCCGATGAGCCTGCAGGCGATGCTGCTGGCGCGCGTCGACCGCCTGCCGCCCGACGTCAAGCGTTTGGCGCAGGAAGCTGCCGTTATAGGTCCACGCTTCGATCTGGCATTGCTTCGCGCCGTCGCATCGGATGCAGAGCGTGTCGAGCGTGGGCTGGATTATCTCTGCGAGGCCGAGGTCGTTGAGGAAACGCCTGGTGCTGCTTCGGCAAAGGCGATCTCTTATTGCTTCCCGCAGCAGCTATTGCACGATGCCATCTATGGCAATCTCTTGCTACAGCGCCGCAAGGAGCTGCATGCGCGTATCGGGGCCGCGATCGAGAGAATACATTACGGCATACCCGCTCGACTCGAGGATATCGCACAACTCGGCCGTCACTACTGCCGGGCCGACGAGGTGAGCAAGGGCGTCCGATACCTCATGGCCGCGGGTGATTTGGCCCGCAAGACCTACGCAAACGACGATGCGATGCGCCTCTACCGCGAGGCGCTTGCGGCAATTTCGGATAACCCGCAAGCCGGTTCGGAGTTGCTTGCTCTCTATGAACGGTTCGCTGATCTCTGCGGGCCGGCGGGAGAGCGGGAGACGGCCCGCGAACACTATGGCCGCGCACTGACGACCTTAAAGGAAGCTGGTGATCAGCCGGGTGCGGCGCGGATCCTGCGCAAGCTCGGCCGCCTCAATCTTGCTGCGGGCAGAAGTGATCTTGCGGACGCCGACTATGCGCAGGCCGCCTCGCTGTTGAGCGTGAGCAATGCACCCATCGAACTTGCCCATCTGCTTCAGGAGCGTGGGCATCTCGCCTTCCGCAAGGGCGATCAGACCGCTGCCGCGCGTTGGGCCGATGATGCACTGTCCTGCCTCAACACTGCAACATTGGATGGGGAAGGCTCCGTGGCCTCGGAGGCTGCGCAGGTGCGAGCGGAGGCGCTGAATACAAAGGGGGTGGCGCTGGCGCGGCTGGGGCGGCACCGCGAGGCGGTGCGCGAAGTCGAGCGAAGTCTGGAGGTTGCCGAAACGGCGGGGCTTCTCGGCGCGGCCTGTCGCGCCTATTCCAATCTCGGCGTTCTCTATACGATCGTCGATCCGCGGCGTGCCATCGATGTGTGTCGCCAGGGCCTCGATGTTGCCAAGCGCATCTCCGACCTCGGTTTTCAAGCCCGGCTTTTCGCCAACCTCGCGGTCGCCTGCTGCACCTTCACCGACAACTGTGCCAAGGAGGGAGTGCCGGCGGCTGAAAGAGCGATCGAGATCGACCGGGCGCTGGATCAGCGCGATCACCTGGCGGTGCCCCTCATCGTGCTCGGACAGATCCATCAGTGTCACGGGGAACCGGACCTGGCTCGGAACTACTACGAGGAAGCGCTTCAGCTCGCGCGTGAAATCGGCGAGCCACAGCTTCTCTTTCCATGCTATGATGGGCTTGCGACGTTGAACTTGGAAAAGGACGATATGGCCGAGGCGGAGCGCTACTTTTCGCTCGCGCAGGATGTTTGCGTCAGGCATGGGCTGGATCCCGACGCGCTGGTCGTGCTGCCCTTCCTGGATTGATTCAATGCCGGCAGGTAAGGTGCTGAGTTTTCGCTATTTTTTCTTCTGCTCGGCTTGCTCGCCGACGCGCAAATGAAGGAGGGTGCCATGCCCGAAAATCAAAGCGAGAGACCGCTGCAGCCCGGTGACCGCGCGCCGAACGTCATTCTCGATGCGATCACGCGTCAGGGCAAGATATCGATCGATGACTTCCGAGGACAGAAGCCGGTTTTGGTCGGCCTGTTTCGCGGGCTCCACTGTCCATTCTGCAGGCGGCAAATCGCCGCGATGGCGAGCCTGGCGGGCGACCTCCAGCAAAAGGGCATCGAAAGTCTGACGGTGGTCAATACGCCTATCGATCGGGCACGCCTCTATTTCCGGTATCATCCCTTGCCCAATCTGCTGGCGGCCTCCGATCCCGACAGGGTATCGCATCGCGCCTTCGGGCTTCCCAACATCGAGTTCACGCAATCGGAAACAGCGTGGCCCTACAAGGTTAGCCTCGACACGCTAACGTCGATGCGCGTCGATATGCCTGACCTGCCTGAGCCGATGGCCCCGCTGGCGGCTGTTGAATACCTCGACAATGCCGATGGTTACGAGTTCACGGACGACGACAAGCGGATGATTGCGACGGGTGAGGGCCAACTGGTCGGCGAGTTCCTTCTTGACCGCGACGGCGTCGTCAGATGGTGCTTTACCGAGGTGGCCGACGATGGCCGACGTATGTTCGGCGTACCGGCTCCCGAGGAGGTCATGTCGGCCGCGTCAAACATTGCTGCCTAAGCGACTGCGGTCAGTCAGATCCGCTTGTCGCGCTTTTACTCGTTTTCGAAAAACGGAGTTCGGCTCCCGCATAAGCGGAAGCCGACTTGTCAGGGTCGCCACTTCATTACCTGCATGCGCCCTGGCGTATGATGCGGAAGCCGCTGTTGTTAGCTTCACAGGTATTCGAGAAGGTGCGCAGTTGTGAACCTCGTTGGCCGCAGACTGGGCGGTACTCACGCGTGCATATGCCACCGGGCCGCGGCGGTGGCGGACGCTGCGGGCGCACTGTTATGCCGGGCTGGCGGCGGCACTGGCCGCGGCTGATGACCGTAAAGTTGGCTGCTTGAGCCTGGCACGCGTTAGAGAAGGTCTGAACACGTCCGCTGCGTTGGCCGCAGACCGGAGCGTACTCCATGGTACACACCTGCGGCCTCGACGGAAGAGGTGTCGGACGCGATGTCATCGGAGGCGGCCGGCGGCACTGGCCACGGCTGATGATTGTAAAGTTATTTGCACGCGCCTGGCATGCATTGGCGAAGGTCTGGACACGTCCGCCGCGTTGGCCACAGACGGGATTGTATTCCAGAGTGCATATCTGCGGACTGGGCGCGCGAGGTGGCGGGCGCCAATAATTGGGTCCTACGTCGGCAGTGCAGGCAGACAGAAGCGAAATGAGCCCAAACAGGGCGATCTTCCGAGGCAACAGGAAACCGGCGAGCGTCATGACTCTTCCCCTGCAGCTAGATTTCTTTTCAAATCCTAGCTCAAGTTGCATTTCCGGGGAAGATCAAACGTCTGCGGTGTTGAAAGTTTTGAAACGCTTCAGTCGAACAGGCTGGAAACCGACTCTTCCTGGCTGGTGCGGTTGATCGCTTCACCGATCAAGCTCGCCGTGCTCACAACGCGGATGTTGTGAGCTGACTGGACAGCCGTCGTCGGCTGGATCGAGTCGGTGATGACGAGCTCGCGAAGCTTCGACGAAGTGATGCGGGTGACCGCGCCCCCCGAGAGAACGCCGTGGGTAATATAGGCGGTGACGCTTGCCGCCCCTTTGGCAAGCAGCGCATCGGCTGCGTTGCAGAGCGTGCCGCCGGAATCGACGATGTCGTCGATCAGCAGGCAGTCCTTGCCTTCAACTTCGCCGATGATGTTCATGACTTCGGATTCACCCGGGCGGTCGCGGCGCTTGTCCACGATCGCCAGCAGACAGTCGAGACGTTTGGCGAGCGCGCGGGCACGAACAACGCCGCCGACATCAGGCGAAACCACCATGACGTTGCTGATGTCGTAGTTGGCCTTGATATCACGGGTCAGGACCGGGATGGCGTAGAGATTGTCCGTCGGAATATCGAAGAAGCCCTGGATCTGGCCTGCATGCAGATCGAGGGTTAGCACGCGATCGGCGCCGGCTTCCGTTATGAGGTTGGCGACGAGCTTGGCGGAGATCGGCGTGCGCCCCGAGGCACGGCGATCCTGGCGGGCATAGCCGAAATAGGGAAGAACCGCAGTTATGCGGCGCGCGGACGAGCGGCGCATCGCATCGATCATGATGAGCAGTTCCATGAGATGGTCGTTCGTCGGAAAAGACGTGGACTGGACGACGAACACGTCTTCACCGCGAACGTTTTCCTGAATTTCCACGAAGATTTCCTGATCGGCAAATCTTCTGACGCTGGCTTTGCCCAAAGGCACATTGAGATAGCTGCAGATCGCTTCGGCGAGATGCCGGTTCGAATTGCCTGCGAAAACCTTCATCTTGGTCCGCCTATTTCCTGCTGATAGCCGCGCTTTTTAGCCAGCTTGCTCCTGAATGCAAGGGCTAAGGCGTCATCTGCGCTCATATTTCTAAAAACCTTGTGGCTTAACCGCCGCGAGCATCGCGCCACGTTGAGAAGTCGGTGATGGTTTTCGAGGCGATTTGCTGCATAACCGAGGCGGGAACGCCGGCCCAGGGATCCAGCGCCTCCGAGGGTACGCTTTCCTGTCCCTGGATGCGGTGCAGGCGCGCGCCGCTGCCATCGAGAATATCCCAGACATAGACCACGGTGACCTTGCCGCTGTCGGAAAAGGCGGAGAGGTATCCCTTCAGAATGTAGGCGCTTGAGCTGTCGTTCGAGCTCTTGATGGAAAGGCCGTGCGAGCGGGCCTCCGCTCCGAGTTGGCGCGAAAGCGGTGTAACCGCCTGAACCGGTGCCCCGATGATCGGAAGGAAGCGGACGGTCGTCCCACCTGCCGAGGACGAACTCGTATTCAGCATGGCAGTCTGGGTTTGCTGTCTAGGCGGTTCGCGAGCGGGCGCTTCCACCATGTCTTCTTCCTCGGCCTGGGCGTTGGATATTGGCTCCGGCAGGGTCTGCGCCTTGATTGGCACGGAGGCTGCCGGCGAGCGCATATCGCTTTCCAAGGCCATCGCCTGGGCTTCCATCGTGGTAGGCGGTGCGCCTGAACCTTGACGATAGCTCGCCTGGCTGTAGGCGGGATGATATCCGTTCGACCGCTGCTGAGCGGCAAAGGCCTGCTGGCGGGGCTGGGTTCCTGCCATGCGTTCCACGTCGCCCTGCGTTACCGGCGATGAGCGCATGTTTGGTGAGGAATCGCCGATGTCGACCAGCGGGACCAAGGCGTCGGTGGTGTTGCAGGCGGTTAGGGCAAAGCAGGCAAGGAGCACTGGCGCAGTCGCGACTCGCGTCATCCCTCGTTACATCCTTCCCAGTGCCGGCCCCATGCACTTTATGAAGGCCGGTGCGGGTCTGTGTCAATTCCGGATTCTTGTCTCAGACGTTGATGAAATCCAGAGAGTGGCGGGAAAGCGCGCGGGGTGTGTTGTCCGTCGTGAGATAAGTCTGCCCGAGGGTCATCGCAGTTCCCGTGTCGGAATCCATGATGATCATGTGCACGAAGAGCGACATGTTCGGTTCGATTGCTTGCGGATTACCGACATGGAACATCTGATGCTCCATCCAGGATGGCGAGAAACGGGCGCCCAGCGAGTAGCCGCAGGCATTGAGGCGATGGCGCGACAGGCCGCGCTCGTCCATGATTTTCGCATGCATATCGAAGACGTCGCCGAAGCTGTGGCCCGGCCTCAATACCGTTTCGATTGCCTGGATGGTTTCGAAGCAGGCGTTGTAGAGTTCGCGATGGCGATAGCTCGGTTCGCCGATGACGACGGTACGCATCATTCCCGCATGGTAGTGCGCGTAGGCGCCTGCCCATTCGAGCGTCAACTGGTCGTTGGTATCGAGCTTGCGGCGGCCGGCCTTGTAGCGGCAAAGCAGGGCGTCCTCGGCAGAGCCGATGATGAATTCGTTCGCGGAATAGTCGCCACCACCGGCAAAAACGGCGCCCTGCATCGCGGCCAGAATATCCGCTTCGTCTGCGCCGGGATTGGTCAGCGCGAGTGCCGCATCAAGCGCATCGTCGGCCAATACAGCAGCGCGTTCAACATAGGCGACTTCGGCTGGGCTCTTGATCAGTCTCAGGCGGCTGACGAGATAGGACGCGTCGACGATCTGGCCGAAGGACGTCAACTGCGCGTCGAGCATCCGGGCTACGCGGCCCGTCATGCCATGGGTGTCGTATTCGACGCCGATCCTGGCTCCGAGCAGATCCATCTCGACCAGCAGGTTCCGAAGGTCGACGGTCGGATCGGCATTTACGCGGTCGACCCAGACTTGCACGTTTTCCAGAATGGAGGTGTGTTTCGCCTGACGCAGGTCGGCAGAGCGTGTGATCAGCGCCATCGTCCCGTCGGCCTTGACGACAAGCGTTTGGAAGAAGCAGTAGCCGAAGGTGTCGTAGCCGGTCAGCCAGTACATGCTTTCCTGGGCAAACAGCAGCAGGGCATCCAGCTTCTCTTCGCGCATCTTGTCTGTCAGACGCGCGAGGCGGACGGCGAATTCGGGTCGGTCGAAGTGCAAGGCCATACCGCTCAAATCTCCCTGATTGCGATTGCAGAAATCTGCCGACCGTAGTCCGGCTCTTTGTTATGTGTGGTCCGGCGGTACGAGAAGAAACGCTCGGCATCGGGATAGGTGCAGAGCCCAAGGCTTTCTGCGCGGATGCCGGCGGCGCGCAGCCGGTCGATCGTCAGGGCAGGGAGGTCGAACATCGCGTGTTCAGGCTTTCCTGATGGCACGAAATAGCGCTCGTAAGATGGATCCTGAGCGACAAAGCGTTCCACAAATTCCGGCCCAACCTCGTAGCTCGCCTGGCTGATCGATGGGCCGAGGCAGGCAACGATGGCTTCGCGCTTCGCGCCAAGCTGGACCATCGTGTCGATCGTGTTTTCCAAAACACCTGTGAGGGCACCCTTCCAACCTGCATGAGCGGCGCCAATGACACCGTTTTCCGAATCGGCGAAGAGGATTGGCCCACAATCGGCAGCCAGCACCCCGAGCGCTATGCCCGGAGTTGCCGTTACCAACGCATCCGCTGAGGGGCGGGAGCCGTTATAGTTCCTGTCGACGACGACCACATCGGGAGAGTGTACCTGGTGCACAGTAGCGAGACGCTCGACAGGCAATTCAAACCAGCTAGCCACGCGGCGGCGATTCTCCTGAACCTTCTCGCGCTCATCGTGCGAGCCGAGGCCGACATTCAGGCCGCGATAAATGCCGTCCGAAACGCCGCCTTGCCGGGTGAAGTAGCCATGGAGAATTGCGTCACCGGTTGCCTCTTTCAGCAGCGCGCTTTGGATCGGTGCCGGAGATGCTGCTTGCGTCATTAGAACTTCCAAAATTGCTTGAATGCTTGTGCGCCTTACTGGATGGCAATGCCTGGTCGATTGCCGCGGATGTTGGCCCAGCGGCGCTCGCGCTGTCAATCCACCGAACGGAAGGGCATCAAATCCACCGTCGGGTGCGAGACCGCCAGCACCTTGAAGAGTTCGCCCATACGCCCTTCACCTTCGGCGGCCAGTCGGTCGACTGCGGTCTGGATGATTTGCTGCGTATGTGGTGCTCGATCCCGGCCAAGCACGGCAGCGCGATCGAGAATGCCGAGGCCGACGAGAAAATCGCCCTGGTGAAGCATGCCGTTGACGTGGACCCCGGCCGCAGTGGCGGTCTGTGCCAATGCCTGGAAATCGACGTGGCTCGTCAGGTCCGCTTCACCGGGATGCGCCAGAGGCGGATCATACTCATGCATGCGCACCGCCTGCAGCGTGTCGCCGTAGCCACTCACAACGTGCCCATAGTCAATGGCGACAAGCGTCCCGCCATGTTCTTTCAGGCGATCGCAGATCGATAGCATCACCGACTGGCGCGCCGGCGAGACTTCGAAGATTGTTCCCGGGAGTACGTCCTCTTCCGGCCAGGGGAGGAGGCTTGAATCGATCCCGGCCACGCCGGCGCCGAATGTCAGTTCGCCTGCTGCGTCGACGCCCACCATCCGCTCGCGGAAGCCCGCCGGCGTCCGCACGAACTGACGGATCGGAATCGCATCGAACAACTCATTTGCCGCGACGAGCGAGAATCCCGGCGGGACTTCATCGAAGCCCTGATGCCAGCTGACCTTGTCGCCGTGGGACGCCAGCGTCTCCTGCTGGATGTCGCGCAGCCGCTCGCTTGTCTCGACGAGGTGCACGGTCATGTCTCCGAAAAGCGGCGGCGCGATACGGGAAATGACGCGCAGCATATCCGACATCATCGTGCCGCGACCGGGACCGATTTCGATGAGACGGACACCTTTGGGCGTCCCGTGTCGCTGCCAGGCATGGACGATGAAGACGCCGATCATCTCGCCAAAAAGCTGGCTTACCTCGGGTGCAGTCACGAAGTCACCTGTGCGGCCAAAAGGCTCGCGGGTCCTGTAGTAGCCATGTTCGGGGTCGGCGAGGCACAGCGAAAAAAAGTCCGTGACGCTGATCGGGCCGTTCGCCTGAATGATAGCCTTGATCTTCTCACCGAGCGCGGTGCTCATGAATGCCCCTCCTGTCCGGCTGCGATCAGTGCTGCAGGGCAGCCTGACGGCGAGCGCGAAGCATGGCCCAGATTCCCAGCAATACCATCGGCGTGGAAAGCACCATGCCCATGGTGAGCCAATTGGTGCCCAGCAGGTAGCCCAGCTGGGCATCCGGTTCGCGGAAGAATTCGACGAAAATGCGGGAAAGCGCGTAGCCGCAGACGAAAACGCCGGTGACGAAGCCAGGGGTCTTCAGTGCGCGGAAGCCGTAGATCAGCATGGCGAGAACCAGGAGGAGCACGATGCCCTCCAGACCTGCCTCGTAGAGCTGGCTGGGGTGGCGAACAAAGTCGCCGCCGGGGCAGTAACCGTCGGCCCGCTCGATATATTGGTTACAGAAAACCATGCCCCAAGGCACATCGGTCAAGCGCCCCCAAAGCTCACCATTGATGAAGTTGGCGACGCGGCCGCAGAACAGGCCGATCGGGACGACTGCTGCGACAATATCGAACAGGCTCCAGATCGGTATGCTGTTGCGCCGCGCGAAGACGATCATCGCGATGGTGGTGCCCGTCAGGCCGCCGTGGAAGGACATGCCGCCATTCCATATCTGTATCGCCCGGATCGGGCTCTCGATGACAGCAGGCATGTCGTAGAAGAGGATGTAGCCGATGCGGCCGCCGAGGACGATGCCGAGCGCGACCCAGATGATGAAATCGTCCAGTTGCACCTTGGTGATCGGGGACACGTCGCCCGGCCACAGCTTGTTGTTCCCGGCGATCTGACGCGCATAGTACCAGCCGAGCATGATGCCGGCGACATAGGCAAGTCCGTACCAGTGAATTGAGAGGGGGCCGAGCGAAAAGGCGATCGGGTCGATCTCGGGGAACGGCATGATCGCCATGAAATTGGCTGCTGTCGGCAAGGTTGTCCCATTCGGTGGCGCAAAGCCCGGAATATGGAATCGGGCGTCTGACGCGGTTCAGTTCAAGGCGTCCTTTGCGACTTTCTGAAGGCGCGCCAAGCTTGATGTGGGCGGAAGATGGCGCTGCGATCAAGAGCGGTCAAGTCGATTGTTGGCGATCGGAGGCCGCCGGCTGGCTTATCCAGAGCAAACCGCTTGCATCCTCCGCGGCGAAGCCCTACCTCATTCTTGAGGGGCCGAAGTGGCCCTAACTGGTCTATAGCAAAGGGAGAAAATCGCCATGACGACTGGAGCAAACCGCATCATGGACGAGTTCGCCAAGCTGATGACGGATGCGGCCGGCGCTGCCCAGGGTGTGCGCAAGGAAATCGAGACAGCCTTCAATGCGCAGGCGGAGCGCTGGCTCAATACGCTCGACATCGTGAAGCGCGAGGAATTCGAGGTCGTACGCGAAATGGCGATCAAGGCGCGCGATGAAAATGATGCGCTGCTTGCGCGGATCGCCGCCCTTGAAGAGAAGCTTGCGGCCAAGGGCAAGTAATTCCCGTTGTGAGACAGGCCGTGGTGTGACCTTTATGAGACACACCGCGGCTGCGGCCTAAAAACCAGGTGCGGTTATCCACCTGTGGACACTGCCAAAAAGATCAATGGGCAGAGTCATTTAAACCCTCCTTCTGAATCTAAACCCGAAAAGCTTTCCACAGTGCCGTTCCCTAAAACGGCCTTCAGGGGCTGGCGTGTCGCCGAGCCCGTTATACACTGATTTTAAATGATGATTCGAAGCGGTTGGTAAGCTCCAGGCAGGTTTGACTGCGTTAAGTCTGGTAGTGGTTCAACGGTCATCACGGTTGGTGGTTCCGGCTGTTGCGTGTGTTCTCCTTGTGTCTCGTTGACGAAGTTGGTTCGCATTCACTCCGGTCAAGAAGGTGCTGCATGAGCCTCATGGAATTGGAAGTCGAGCGTCAGTCGAACCCGGTCGATATGATCGAGTATGTCGCCGCCAATAACGACTGGTCTTTCGAGCGGTCGGGTGACGACGAAATTGCGATGACGGTTGAAGGGAAGTGGGCCGACTACCACGTTTCCTTTTCCTGGATGGAAGAGTTCGAGGCGCTGCACCTTGGCTGCGCCTTCGACGTCAAGGTTCCCGAACAGCGCGTTAACGAGGTCACCAAGCTCTTGGCCGCGATCAACGGCCAGGTCCTGATGGGACACTTCGATCTTTGGCGCCAGGAAGATGTCATCATCTTCCGTCAGTCGCTGCTGCTTGCCGGCGGTGCGGAGCCGACCAATCGACAGGTCGAGGTTTTGCTCGCTAGTGCGCTCGATACCTGTGAGGCGTACTATCAAGCGTTCCAGTTCGTGATCTGGTCGGGCATGGAGGCGAACCGCGCCATGGAAGCGGTTCTCTTCGAAACCGTCGGCGAGGCGTAAATGTCATCCGCATCTTCAGGTCCTATCGTTCTTATCGGTGCCGGCAATATGGGGGGCGCAATGCTCTCTGGCTGGCTGAAGAGCGGAGTGGCCGGTTCTTCCATCGTCGTCATCGATCCCGGTCCGTCCGAGCAGATGATGAAAACAATCAACGATGCCGGCGTAACGCACGTTACCTCGGCTCCTGCCGGGCTGACGGCAAGCGTTCTCTTTCTGGCGGTCAAGCCACAGGTGATGGATGCCGTGCTGCCTCCGGTCAAGGGAACGGTGGGATCGGAAACCGTCGTTGTGTCGGTCGCCGCCGGAAAGACGCTGTTGTTTCTTGAAAAGCATCTCGGTGAGGCTGCGATGGTGCGCGCTATGCCGAACACTCCGGCCATGGTCGGTCGTGGTGTTACGGGTGCGTTTGCCAATGCCCGCGTCACCGATGCGCAGCGTGAGCACGTCCATTCTCTCTTGCGTGTATCCGGTCCGGTAGAATGGGTTCCAACCGAAGCCGACATCGATGCCGTTACGGCGCTGTCGGGAAGCGGACCGGCTTATGTGTTTTATCTCGTCGAGTGTATGGCAGAGGCAGGCCGTAAACTTGGCTTGCAGGCGGACCTTGCCATGCGTCTTGCACGGGAAACGGTCGCGGGGGCTGGTGAGCTTTTGCACCAGTCCCCCGACGACGCCTCGCGGCTGCGGCAGAACGTGACATCGCCGGGCGGCACGACCGCCGCCGCGCTTTCGGTCCTGATGGCCGAGGACGCGATGCAGCCTCTTTTCGACAAGGCCCTCGCGGCAGCGCGCAGGCGCGCCGAAGAGCTTGCCGGCTGAGGACAACCTGTATGGCTGACGAAATCACCTATGCCGACTTCGAGCGTGTCGACATTCGTGTCGGTACGATCGTCGAGGCAAGTCCGTTTCCGGAGGCGCGAAAGCCGGCCTTCAAGCTGCTGATCGACTTCGGGCCAGAGATCGGTCTCAAGAAGTCGTCGGCCCAGATTACGGTTCACTATACGCCCGAGAGCCTTGTCGGTCGGCAGGTTCTCGGCGTGGTGAACTTTCCGCCACGGCAGATCGGCCCGGTCCGCTCGGAAGTCCTGACCTTGGGCTTCGAGGATGAGGCGGGAGCGATCGTTCTTGCAGGAACCGACAAGCCCGTACCGAACGGCAAGAAGCTGATGTGATCAGTGGATCTCGCGCGACAGCGGATCGGTCAGCGAGAAATCGTGGAATACGGCTTCGAAGCCGGCGCGTTGCGGCGAGCAGAATACCGGCCCGACGGCAACCTCTGCATACGCCGGATCGAACCACGCAAGGCGTGCCATGCGCCAATCTTCCATGCGGTCCGTTCTGTATTGAATGAACAGCGCATCGCCATTGCGTGTCACCCGCACGCCCATGCGCTCGAACGTGTGGTCGAGCCGAAAGGCTGACCAATCGGAATTGCCGTTGGTCACGACGACGCTGAAATGCATGGCGCCATCGGTATATTCGATCCCGCATTTCATCCAATGCGTGGCATCAGCCCGTACCATGAGGCCAGCCTGATCGTAGAGTTCCTGGTAGCGTCCCGAGAAGGAAACCTCGGCGGTGAAGTCGCCTTGTCGCGACCGGTGCAGGAAATGTCCGTCGTCGCGGTGGAAGCCGTAATATGTCCCCTGCCAGAAATCGGTCTTGGGTCCCGACCAGACATGCAAATCCCCGCCGCGCATCTCGAAGCGAGGCGGCGGGTTCAGCCATGTCATTGAGCTCGTGTCCATCGTCATCTTTTCCTCACGCGGGCAGGCGGACGGTCGCCCGAAGGCCACCCAGAGGGCTGTCGCCAAGCGTGACGTTGCCGCCGTGGCTTCGTGCGATGTCGCGAGCGATTGCGAGGCCCAGGCCGGTGCCCGAGGCATCGAGATTTCGGGCTTCGTCGAGCCGGAAGAACGGCTTGAAGACGTCCTCGCGGTTCCTTTCTGGAATCCCCGGGCCGTCATCGTCAAAGGTGATCGTCAGCCACTTGGCGCTGTGCCTGGCGTTGATGTCGAGCGTGTTGGCGTAGCGGCGGGCATTTGAGGCTAGGTTGGTCACAAGGCGCGTGAAGGCGTTCGGGCGCACCAAGATCTCGTCGTCTCCGTCGATCGAGTATGTAAGCTTCTTGCCGTCGTGAAGTTCGAAGTCTGCCGCCACTCGTGCGAAGAGCTCGCTGAGCTTCAGGTCGCCAACGTCCTCTTCGACCTCGCTTCGGGCAAACGCCATGTAGGCCTCGAGCATCGACTGCATATCGTTGACGTCGTCGTTCAGGCCGTGAAGCTCCGGATTTTCGCCGGCCAGTGCCAGCTGCAGCTTGAAGCGGGTCAGGATCGTGCGCAGATCGTGGCTCACTCCGGTCAGCATCGCCGTGCGTTGCTCGATCTGTCGCTCGATGCGCTCGCGCATCAGAATGAAGGCAAGGCCCGCACGACGAACCTCATCTGCGCCACGCGGGTGGAAGTTGTCGGCCTTCTGCCCCTTGCCGAAGTTTTCGGCGGCGTTGGCCAGCGCTAGGATCGGGCGGATCTGCCCGCGCAGGAAGAGGATCGATATGCCAATCAGGACCAGCGAGGCGCCAACCATCCACACAATGAAGATGTGAGTGTTGGAGGCATAGGTCGAGCTGCGCCGTGCCAATACGCGAAGGATCTTGTCTTCCAGCTTGATGCGGATCTCGACGAGGCTGGAGTCGCCGAGCGTGTCGATCCAGAAGGGGCGCTTGATCTGATCGCTGATCTCGTCGCTCAGGATACCGTCCAGGATGGAGAAGAAGGGCTTTGTGCGTGGCGATGGCAGATCGCCGTCCGGTTCGATCGAGATCTGCAAGTTCATCTGATCGCGTGCGATACGGGTGACTTCGCTAAAGTCCGTATCTTGCGGATAAGTCTCGATGATCTGGATGATGGCCGCTATGTCGCGCGTGACGGCAGCTGAAAGGCGTTGGGTCACCATCTGCCAGTGGCGCTCCATGAATACGGCGGCGACAACAGACTGCAGGAGCACCATGGGGATAATGATGATCAGCAGCGAGCGGACGTACAGGCCCGTCGGCAGATAGAGCCGAAATCTGCGCAGCATCCACCGCCAGCCGCGGGCGGGCGAGCGGTCGTCGCGCCGAAGAGAGTCGAATGTCACCATTTGGCCGCTGGTCCTGGGGTTGCGACTGTCAATCGATGCTCAATCGGTATCCTATACCACGAACCGTCTGCAGCCAGACCGGATTTGCGGGATCGTCCTCGATCTTGCGTCTCAGGCGATTGATCTGCACATCGATGGTGCGCTCACCGACATCAACATCGTTGCCGATAAGCTCGTGTCGCGGAATGGTATCGCCGGCGCGTTTGGCGAACAGCAGCATGATTTCCTGCTCGCGATCCGTCAGCCGGACGACTTCGGACGCCTTCTTCAGCTCCTTGCGTGTGAGCGAGAAGGTATATGGTCCGAACATCACCTGTTCGATTTTCGGCGCATCGTTCGAGACATTGCGGCGCAGGATGTTGTTGACGCGCAGCACGAGCTCGCGTGGGTCGAAGGGCTTGGCCAGATAATCGTCGGCGCCTGCCTCGAGGCCCTCAATGCGGCTGCCTGACTCCGCCAGCGCCGTGAGCATGATGATTGGCACGTTCTTGATCGTGCGCAGACCCCTGGTCACTTCGATCCCGGACTCACCCGGCATCATGACGTCCATGATGATGAGGTCGAAATCCAAGCCGGCAAGCTTGCGTTGAGCTTCCGCGCCATCCGCGGCCACGGTCACCCGGAAGCCGTTCTCGGTCAAATAGCGGTTGAGCAGGGCGCGGATACGCGTGTCGTCATCCACAACAAGCAAGTGCGCAGCGTCGTCCGAAATCACTGTCTTTGTCGCCATTCAATCCGCTCTCGAGTTTGGTCTATTCCGCATACCTCTGAGGAAGGCCTTTATGCCTTCCCGTACCTCCGGAGAAGCCCCGTCGAATGCTCTCTCAATACGGCGCGATTGCGGCTCCGCCAGAGCAAGAGCAAGCTCGCGCCCCATCTTGGTAGGATAGAGCTTGCGCTGCCGCCTGTCTTCAGGCCCCGCAATCTGTCGAATATACCCCGAATCAATGAGTTGTTTGAGCACTCTTGCAAGACTCTGCTTGGTTATCTTCAACGTATCCAGCAGATCGGCAACCGTCATGCCCGGGTTGCGGTTAACAAAGTGAACGACACGGTGGTGCGCGCGCCCGAAGCCGATCTCTGCCAGGATGGCGTCAGGATCCGAAACGAAGTCACGATAGGAGAAGAACAGAAGCTCGATGATCTCAAAATCGATGGTTTCTGTGTTTTCCATCGGCATTTTCAGCAGTTCGGGCTTGCCCGCCTTTGGGCTCGTCTGGCGTGCCAATTTGGCATTTCCTTTCTTGTTGCGCACCTCGCGGGAAGCTCAGATAAAAATATGCCAGCATTTGACGTATCTTTGCGCCGTTGCTTGCTTCCCCCACGCGTCGCGAAGCCGGAAGGGGATGCCGTTTCCACCGGAAATTTGGCCCCACTTCGCAAACTTCACCACAATGCGTAATTTTCCCCTTTGTCAGTGGATAAAACGTATCGGGGATAACAATCAACAACAATGGCGTACGGGCAGCGGAGGAGAGCGAACGGCTGCGGTGCGTTCGTTCAGTGGAAAAACGCAAAGATCCACGTGTCGACCTATGGGTTTCACGCCGCAAACCTGGTGTTCATGGGAGAACACGGCTGGGCTGTGACGGAAATCGGGCCACACCGGTTTATGCCGGCGACGATCAGCGAAACACTGATGAGCGACTATGTAAGAGAGATAGATCGCGTGGCCGCTGCCGCCGACTATCCTCCAGCAAAGGACAGCGACCGGGTTCCCAGGGAGCCTCGGCCGCTTCTCGATGGGCTATCTATCGTGCGCGGGCGGCTACCGCTCCTACGATCGTCGACAGGATGCCGCCGCCGATCAGGCCGCCGATACCGTCGGCAATCAAACCGGTCATTGCAGCTTCGCCGCCGACCATGCTGAGCAGCATGCCACCGCCGATGCCACCGATCGCGCCGGCGATCGTCCGGGCGACGGTATTGATTGCAACCTGCTTCAACGCGCCGCTTGCGACATTGCCGCCGACTGCACCCGCTATTACCTGTGTGATGATGGGCAATAAGGCTTCCACGATTTCCCTCCTTCGCGTTTCCTCAAACGCCACTGCCGGCTGCGCGATCCGAAAGGATAGCCAGCCCTACAGGCGATCCGACCTCCGACCGGGAGCAGGGGATATCGTCTGAATTTCAGTATTTTATCATGATTGAATATTTAGTGGAATGGAGAGCAACCCACGCGTGAAAGTTTTCCACGCTGTCTGCGCAAAAAAAGGCGCCCGCGGGGCGCCTTTTCCATGTTGTGCGTTACAATCAGTTGTAGACGTAAACGATGCGGCGGCTGCCGGGGTCCACAAGGACCGGTCGATCGTTGATTCGGACATACCGATACTGATAGTCCGGAATTTCCTGGAACGTCACATCAGCCGGCACGGAAGCACCCACGACGACATCGCCACCGAGGCGCACGGTCTGTGCCGGATTGGTCTGGACATAGGTCGTGACGGTTTCAGGTGGGGTAACGGCGTCGACGGAGCCAACCGGTCCAAGCAACTCGTCGCCCGGTGCCGGCTCAGGAGCGACGCTTGCCGTCGTCTCATAGGTCACGACGGGAACGCCTAGATCGGACTGGTGCTGCTCGACGACGACGGTGCTGCCACCCTGTTCGACCTGCAGATACTGAGCATAGACCCAGCCACGCACGCCGTTGACGTCAACACGGCACCAGCGGCTTCCCTGGATGCAACCATCCAGCATTGCCTGCGAGCCGCGCGTCGCGATTCCGATTGAGGGATATTGCGGACCGGGGCCTGCGCGAACGTTCAGATCGTTGATGGCCGTGGCAACCATGTCCGCCTGGGCAAGACCGGCGCTTCCCACGACGATCGCGCCAGCCAGGAACAGATTTCGCTTCAAGGTCATCTCGTTTCTCCTTGTCTTAATACAGGCAAGTAACGTTTGGGGTGCAGACGATGTTCCGCCGCCTTCGCTTTCGCCGGTAAACGATTGTATCGACGTGTTAAATTCGAACGTGGCTGGTGATCGAACCCTGAAGCCAGACTGTGTTCACTAAATCGCGGGCTGCGCACGGTGTGATTTCGGACTATAGGAACCCGGGACAAAGACAAGCGAGGCACTCATGGGCATGCTCCAGGCCGGCATTATTCCGGTGACACCATTTCAGCAGAACTGCACGATCCTCTTCGACCCGGAGACCAAGGAAGGCGTCGTTGTCGATCCCGGCGGCGATGTCCCGGCGATCCTCGAGGCCATCACGGCGAACGGGTTCGACATCAAGGAAATCTGGCTGACACATGGCCATCTCGACCACGCAGGTGGAGCTAGGGAGCTCAAGGAAGCCCTTAACATCGATATCGTCGGTCCGCACGAGGACGATCTTCCCTTGCTGCAGCGGATCGAGACCCAGGCGCAAAAGTATGGCATCCCGTCGGGCATGCAGAATGTCGTTCCGGATCGTTGGCTGAAGGATGGCGACAAGGTCTCGTTTGGCACGCACGAGTTCGAGGTGTACCACACACCAGGCCACGCGCCCGGCCATGTCATCTACTTCAATCGCGCACAGAATTTTGCCCATCTGGGCGATGTGCTTTTCAACGGCTCGATCGGTCGGACGGATCTACCCGGGGGCAATCACCAGCAACTGCTCGATTCGATCCGCGACAAGGTCTTGCCGCTGGGCGATGACGTCGGCTTCATTTGCGGACACGGGCCGGGCAGCCGGATCGGCGACGAGCGACGGAGCAATCCCTTCCTGCAAGGGATCTGAGCACCCAAAACAAAAGCGCCGCTGAGAGGCGGCGCTTCGTGTTTGATTGCGCGTTCAGGCGATTAGCCGGCGTTGCAGAAGTGGCTGCGGCCATCGTTGCCGATAAATGTGCCGCTGCGCGGGTCAAACGACCGGTAGCGATAGGAGCAGTAGCGTTCCCACTGCGGAGTCCAGGGCTCGATGTCGGCGGCAACCGGACGATAGTAGCGGGGCGGGGGAGCGCGATAGACCGGAACGGCTTCGTATTCCGGGTCGTAGGGCGGGTCGATGTAGCGCGGCTCATCATAACGCGGCGCGCTTGCAATGGCTGAACCCACAATCAGACCCGTTGCAAGGCCGACGGCGCCACCGACAAGCGCATCGTCGCCATGGTGGTGACGGTGCCAGTCACCAGCCGACGCGACCCCGATCGATGATACTGCGAGGGCAGCAGCGGTTGCCGTCATAAGGAGCGTCTTCGCAAGCCTGTTCATTTGTATTTCCCTGTTTTAACCGATACCGGTTCTGCACCTTGATGATGGCAAGGTAAGGGCCGCGATCTGAATGCAGGCTGAATGACAAAACCCGGCATCGCTGCCGGGCTTCAACTCGAATTGACAGCGTTGGCTAGAGGCTCAGCCTGCGATCTGCAGGTTGACAGCCTTGGGGCCCTTGCCGCGGCGGTCCGGCTCCGTGTCGAAGCTAACCTTCTGATTCTCCGTCAGTCCGGCCAAGCCAGAAGCCTGAACGGCAGAAATGTGTACAAAGATGTCCGCGCCGCCCTTGTCCGGCTTGATAAAGCCAAAACCTTTGTCGGTGTTGAAGAATTTTACTGTGCCAGTCTCGGCCATGCGTCAGGTCCTTTTATCTCTGCCCGCCATCCACACGGGCAGCATCACTGATATTGCCTCCTCACGGAGACGTTAGCAGGCAATTATTGAAATGTGAGAAAAAGGTCCCCTCTAGCACAACCAAACTCACCACGGGACTGACGCCCGCTTTCTCGGAATTGGTTGACCGGAATTTTAGCGTCTCCGGCGCGCACATTCTCAAGGACTTCCCATGCTCGCAAAATGCCCGAACACGGTGAGAGTGCTGCGATTATTAAATTTTGGCAAGCAAAAGTTTTTTAACGCGTCTGTGCTGAAAGGCACCTATAGGAGGCATTTTTGCACGCCCAGAGCAAAATTTTGGTCGTTAGCCGCCGCCGAGCAACGCTTTATATCGTTGGCAATATAGTTTGGGAGCAGATTTTGCCAAAAATGCAACGCTAACGCGACTACGCAAAGGCTAAAGTTTTTTTCTTTTCCGGGCGTTCAACCCAAGTTTGGGCTCGGTTTCAACCTCTCCGAAGCTCGACGGCGCGTAATTTCGGGCACCACCTCAACCAGAAGCATGGCGGTGAACATTAGCGCGCAGCCGGCGTAGCCGAGCGGCGGCATGGTTTCGCCCAGCAGCAGAGCGCCGAGCGAGGCGCCGAAGAGTGCTTCAGATGACAGGAAGATCGCTGCCTGCGACGAGGTCGTGTAGCGCTGGCCGATGACCTGCAGCGAGAAGGCGACACCGGACGAGAATATCCCGACGTAGAGGATCTCGGGGGCTGCCGCCCAGACCGCTGCCCAACTGATCGGTTCCGCGACGATGGCAACGACGAGCGCGCAGGCCCCGGTCACCGCAAACTGGGCGGTCGAAAGGGTAAGCGGGCGCCCGGTTTCGGACACTGTGATGCCGGCCAGGGTGATCTGCCCGGCCCAGAAGACCGCGCAGACGACCGTGAGCAGATCACCGGTCGTCAGTGCCGAGAGTTGGCCACCGGACAACATGTAGATGCCGGAAACGGCCATGATCGCGCCGGGCCAGATGATCCAGTGCGGGGAGCGGCGCAGGAAGACGACAGCGATCAGGGGGACGATCACGACGTAGAGGCCGGTGATGAAGCTCGAATTCGTCACGGTCGTCGTCTGCAGGCCGATCTGCTGGGTGGCGGCGCCACCGAATAGCGCAAGACCCGTCAGCAGATAGAGCTTGAGATGGCGCGGCGCGGTCTTTACCCGCGCCTTGCGGGCTTCGAAGAGCATGAACGGCAGGACCGCGACTGCGGCAATCACGAAGCGCAGGCCAATGAACCAGAACGGACCGATTGCCTTCATTGCCGTCGACTGCGCGACAAAGCCGCCGCCCCAGATGGCAGCTGCAAGCAATAGAAGGAGGTTCGCCTGAATGCGCGTCATGTCGTCCTCGGTGCGGGAGAGTATGGGCGAGCGTTAGCAGTTGCCTTTGGTTTGGGCAAGGGTGAAGAATGTCGCCACTGGGTAAGCGCCTGAGAGCAAACGGATGGCAACGAAAACGGTTTCATCGGCGGACGAAAAGGCTGCGCCGCGACAACAGCGCCATGATGCGCCAGCGGGGTATTGCGGCAACTCGCTCACGCGAAAGCTCGGCCTGAGGGAAGGGCAGGCGGCGCTGCTGATCGGTGTACCCGAGATCGCCGAGATACAATCCTTTGAGCATTTCTCCTCCGTTACGAAAGCTTTGCCATCAATGATTGAGCGTCGCTTCGACTACGTGCATGTTTTCGAAGCCCGCCGGGTAGTCCTGGAAGGTATTGCCCGGGCTGTATCGGGCGCTCTCAAGCCCGACGGGATGCTTTGGATTTCCTGGCCCAAGAAGGCGGCGCGGGTGCCGACCACAGTCACCGAAGACGTTCTGCGATCGATATTCGTGCCTTTGGGGCTGGTTGACGTCAAAGTCTGCGCTGTCGATGAGACATGGTCCGCCCTGAAGTTTATGTTTCGAAAGTAACTGCGCGCCGGCCTCTAGGCTTAGTGTCAACCATTGTTTACCGGCGCCCGCGACACTCTTAGCAAGGCACCATCGTCTTCATCCGTGAGGAGCAGCAGGGCGCCGTCGGGTGCGACGATCACATCACGCATGCGGCCATAGGAGCCGTCGAAAATCCGCTCCTCGGCGACGAAAGCTCCGCCTTCATCGCGCTGCATTCGCGACAGCAGCTGGAACTTCAGCGCAGCAACGAGAAAGTTGCCGTCCCATTCGGGAAACATCTTGCCGCGATAAATGGCCAATGCTCCCGGCGCGATCGACGGGTCCCAATAATAAAGCGGTTGCTCAAGCCCTTCCTTGGCTGTGCCTTCGCCGATCTCGGCGCCCGAATAGTCGCGTCCGTAGGTTATGATCGGCCAGCCGTAGTTTTTGCCGGGCTCGATGTAGTTGATTTCGTCACCGCCGCGGGCGCCGTGCTCCGCCGTGTAGAGCTTGCCGTCTGCGGCATCGAAGGCGATGCCCTGCGGATTGCGATGGCCCTTCGACCAGACCTCCGGAAGCGCCTTGCCGCCGTCCTTGAAGGGATTGTCGGTGGGAATGCTGCCATCGGCGTTGATGTGGATGATGGAGCCGGCATCGTCCTTCCAATCCTGGGCACGATCCCTTTCACCACGGTCACCGACACTGATGAACAGCGAGCCGTCCTTGCCGAACGCTATGCGGGAGCCGTACTGGATGTTGCCGCCGGTGAAGCGCTTCATCGTGAAGATGGATTTGACGTCGTTCAGCCTTGTTCCGTCATTTGACAGCGTGGCGCTGAATACCTCGGTGCCGGAGCCGCCCCTGGCCCTGGTCGCGGCCGTGAGGAATATCTGGCGGCTTGTTGCAAAATCAGGCGCGATCGCAACGTCCATCAGACCACCTTGCCCCCGGGCGCTGACTTCAGGGACGCCGGCGATGGGGGCAGAGAGCTTGCCGTCGCGTATGATGCGCAGCCGTCCCGGTCGTTCGGTAAAGAGATAGGAACCATCAGGGAGCACCTCCACGGCCCAGGGGTGCTCGAGGCCTGTTGCAATGGTGTCGACTTGAACCTCGACCGTCTTCGTCTTGACGATGTCGGCAGAAAAGCTTGGGGAGGCGGCCAATGCCGCGGTTGCGAGAAAGAAGCCGAATGGAAGCCGTGCAAGTGTCGTCATGGTCTGTCCCAATGCCTGTCGTCTGGTCAACGTGGAGCGTCGTCCACCGGCTTCAACCTCATTCGCGTGGGATAACGGCTTTGTGTTTGCCGATGGCGAGGCGACGATCGGTCGCGGGTAGACGAGTGGGGACCTCTGCTTCGGTGGCGAGATCCGCCCACGGTCAAGGCCTGGTGTCTTCGCTACGAAGTTCGGCGGCAAAGGAGTGCTGCGAGAGAATTTGCGACAGTTCGGCCTTGGCCTTGATATAGAGCCCGCCGGCGATCAGCACCGTTCCGTAAAGCGCAAGAGCGGCGATGCTAACGACAATTGCCTTCTCGATGACGGAGAGACGGGGCAGGCGCATACGGTTTTCCTGCGCTGTATTCGCGTCGTAAGCGGTTGCCGCCGCCGTCGCCATGGCGAGCTCGATATAGGTCGGAAGCGGGCCGAATTCGTCCGCCTCGTGGTTTCGAACTCTGGGTCCCGAATTCACGGGCGTCATTGGCTGGCTCCGGCAAAGACGCCGTGTAGTCGCCGGCGCCAGATGGCCAGCCCGCATGTCGCGACCAGTGCGGCTAGAAGCATAAGGCTGCCGCGGGTGATCCGTTCGTCAGCGCCTGTCGCCCTTTGCGGCAGCTTTACCGACACGGAGTTCTGTGCGCCAAGCCCCACTGCCTTTACCGTTGGCGCGGCTGCCATTTGCGATGTGGCTGACTGTGCGTACACCTGCTGGCTTTCTTCGGCGTAGACCGTCGTTACCAGCCCGAAGGTCATAAGGATCGACGCAGCGAAAGCCACAACTGCAACCAGTAGTGAGATGGATACGCGACGGGCGCGAAGGCGCCTGATGACAAACTCGTCTTCCAGAAACATGGGTATGCCCTCAATAACCAATGCCGGATGCAACAAAATGGGGCTTCGATCTCGGCGTGCTCGCGACCGAATTGCGGCAGGCCGCGGCATTTGTTGCGACCAATTCGTGGCAAGGGCCAAAAGTGCCGAGGATTTTGATTTCCGGGCGTAAATCGCAACTCTCTTCAGAAACTGATTCAAGCACTTCGCAAAATGATTCAGCCAGCCAAACGCGCGAGCTCGCGAATCAGGACGCTGGGTCAGGCGATTGATCACGAAGAATCATTGGCACCATCACGCCTTTGCGCTTGAAATGCCTGCCTACATTGGACATAGAGCTTAGCGCAGAATTCCGGTCCCGGCTTTTCTGCCCAAATCAACCGTATAGGACCGATATCATGGCCTTTCTTGCCGATGCTCTTTCCCGTGTGAAGCCTTCAGCCACCATCGCCGTTTCCCAGAAAGCGCGCGAGCTGAAAGCAAAAGGACGCGATGTGATCGGCCTCGGCGCCGGCGAGCCGGATTTCGATACGCCTGATAATATCAAGAAGGCTGCCATCGACGCGATCAACCGCGGCGAGACGAAGTACACGCCGGTCTCCGGTATCCCTGAACTCCGCAAGGCGATCGCCGCGAAGTTCAAGCGCGAGAACGGCCTGGAATATTCGTGGGAGCAGACGATCGTCGGCACCGGCGGCAAGCAGATCCTTTTCAACGCCTTCATGGCGACGCTGAACCCGGGTGATGAAGTCGTCATCCCGGCGCCGTACTGGGTATCCTATCCGGAAATGGTCTCGCTGTGCGGCGGTACGCCCGTCATCGTTTCGGCGACGCAGGAAAACAACTTCAAGCTCCAGGCCGCCGACCTCGACAAGGCGATCACGCCGAAGACGAAGTGGTTCATCTTCAACTCGCCGTCCAACCCGTCGGGTGCTGCCTATACGCATGACGAACTGAAGGCCCTGACGGACGTGCTGCTGAAGCATCCGCATGTCTGGGTGCTGACGGACGACATGTACGAGCACCTGACCTATGGCGACTTCAAGTTCGTCACGCCTGTCGAAGTCGAGCCGAAGCTCTACGACCGCACGCTGACCATGAACGGTGTTTCGAAGGCTTACGCGATGACCGGCTGGCGTATCGGCTACGCAGCAGGCCCGATCCAGCTGATCAAGGCCATGGATATGATTCAGGGCCAGCAGACCTCAGGTGCGACCTCGATCGCCCAGTGGGCTGCCGTCGAAGCGCTGAACGGTACGCAGGATTTCATTCCCGCGAACAAGAAGATCTTCGAAGGCCGCCGCGACCTCGTCGTGTCGATGCTGAACCAGGCAAAGGGCATCACGTGCCCGTCGCCGGAAGGCGCCTTCTACGTCTATCCGTCCTGCGCCGGCCTGATCGGCAAGACCGCGCCGTCGGGCAAGGTGATCGAGACCGACGAAGACTTCGTTTCTGAACTGTTGGAGAGCGAAGGCGTTGCCGTCGTTCATGGCTCGGCATTCGGCCTCGGCCCGAACTTCCGCATCTCCTACGCGACGTCGGAAGCGTTGCTCGAGGAAGCCTGCAAGCGCATCCAGCGCTTCTGCGGCGCCTGCAAATAGTCAGAACTATCTCGAAACAAAAGCCCGCCGGAGACGGCGGCGCCGGAGACGGCGGGCTTATACATTGCGAGGCCGGTGCATCGGTTATGATGCACCGGCCTCGTTTGCCATTGAGGTGATTGCAACACCGCAGTGACGATGCGCAGAGCGGTTGGTCCTAGCGGGCCTGAACTTTCGTTCGTAAAAA
>Ga0102588_1000536_pt1 | contig 39250 bp, 33 predicted proteins | sample AraplaMF_Col_mMS_FD_76854 | JGI IMG/M metagenome (GOLD analysis project Ga0102588, IMG submission 76854) | Arabidopsis root microbial communities from the University of North Carolina, USA - plate scrape MF_Col_mMS (SPADES assembly) (version 2) | ecosystem: Host-associated > Plants > Roots >...
TAGTGGGCCATAAGGTTATCGGCTTTGACATGGGGGGCACCTCAACCGATGTGGCCCACTATGATGGCGAGTACGAACGCGTCTTCGATACCGAAGTTGCAGGCGTTCGAGTGCGGGCGCCGATGTTGCGCATTCATACCGTCGCCGCTGGCGGCGGCTCCATCCTTCATTTTGAAACAGGTCGCTTCCGCGTCGGTCCCGATTCGGCGGGCGCCAATCCCGGCCCCACCTGCTACCGTCGCGGCGGGGAATTGGCGGTGACGGACGCTAACGTCATGCTCGGAAAACTGCAGCCGGATCTGTTTCCCGCGATCTTCGGGCCGGACCAGAACGAGCCGCTCGATATCGGGGCGGTGCGCGAGAAGTTCGAGGCAATCTCTGCGCGAGGCACCAGCGGACACTGTCCGGAGAGCGTCGCGGAAGGCTTCATAAAAATCGCGGTCGAGAATATGGCCAACGCTATTAAGAAGATCTCGGTGCAGCGTGGCTACGACGTGACAGGGTACCTTCTGAACTGCTTCGGTGGTGCGGGTGGGCAGCACGCCTGCCTCGTTGCCGATGCCCTCGGAATGTCGATGGTGTTGGTTCACCCCCTTTCCGGTCTGCTGTCCGCCTACGGCATGGGCTTGTCGTCTATCTTCGCATCTCGTCAGCAAGCGTTCATTAAACCTCTGACGGAAGCGTCGCTCCCAGAGCTTGAACGCTTGATCAAAACCCTGAGGATCGGCGTTCGTGACCAATTGGAGGCGCAAGGCATTTCTCCCGATACAATGGAGTTCAGGCCCGTACTCGCCTTGCGATACGAGGGCACGGACACTGCGCTCCCGGTCGATTTTGGCCTTGGTTCGGTATCAAATGCGAGGACCGACTTCGAGCGGGCGCACAAAGCGCAGTTTGGCTTCGTCTACGACGGGAAAGCGGTCGTCGTTGAATCCGTGAGTGTCGAGGGAACCGACCGATCCGAAGGCCGCAATCAGGAGCCAAGTCACGTGGCGACGGCAAGTACTGCCCGTGCCTCGGAAACTCGGCCAGTCTTCTTCGAAGGCTCCTGGCGTGATACTGGCGTCTTCAGGCGAGAGGATCTCTTTCCGGGTTGCCAGGCGCTCGGCCCGGCACTTGTCATTGAAGCCAATCAAACAATTGTCGTTGAGCCGGGATGGCGGGCGGAGATCACCTCGAATAACCACGTGCTGCTCCGCCGTGTCGAAGCGAAGAAGAATGTATCCGCCCTTGGGACCGAAGCCGATCCGATCATGCTGGAGATATTCAACAATCTCTTCATGTCTATCGCCGAACAGATGGGTGTCACACTTCAAAACACCGCCTATTCCGTCAACATCAAGGAACGATTGGATTTTTCTTGTGCTGTCTTCGACCGAACCGGCGCGCTCGTAGCCAATGCACCACATATGCCGGTGCACCTGGGATCCATGGACCGGTCAGTGGAGACAATAATCAAGCTGAACGCGGGGCGCATCCACCCGGGCGATGTGTTTGCTCTCAACGCCCCGTACAATGGCGGGACACATCTCCCCGACATAACCGTCGTCACGCCTGTGTTTGACGATGCAGGATCCACGATCCTGTTTTATGTTGCTTCGCGCGGACATCACGCCGACGTTGGCGGAACAGCTCCGGGTTCAATGACGCCGCTTGCAACGACCGTCGAGGAAGAAGGCGTTCTCTTCGATAACTTTCCACTCGTCGAACGCGGTCGTTTCCGTGAATCCGAACTGCTCAAGCTACTGACAAATCATCCTTATCCGGCGCGCAATCCGCAACAGAACATCGCCGATCTAAAGGCTCAGATTGCTTCAAACGAAAAGGGCGTGGCGGAACTGCGCAAAATGGTTGCTCATTTCGGCCTGTCGGTGGTCGAAGCCTATATGGGGCACGTCCAGGACAATGCGGCTGAAAGCGTGCGCCGGGTCATCGAGCGGTTGCCGGACACCGCCCAGTACGACTATCCAACCGACACCGGTCAGCTGATCAGGGTCAAGATTACAGTCGATCGCCAGAGCCGTGAAGCGACCGTGGATTTCACTGGAACGTCGGCGGTTCAAGCCAACAATTTCAATGCGCCCGAGCCGGTCACCCGCGCTGCCGTTCTCTATGCTTTCCGCGTGATGGTCGAGGCCAATATCCCGATGAACGCGGGCTGCCTGAGACCGATCAACATCATCATCCCCGACGGCTGCATGCTAAGACCGGCGTATCCGGCAGCGGTTGTCGCCGGAAATGTCGAGACTTCGCAGCATGTCACCAATGCTCTTTTCGGCGCCATGGGGGCGATGGCCAATGCGCAGGGAACGATGAACAATCTGACTTTCGGAAATGCGAAATACCAATATTACGAGACAATATGCTCGGGTTCTCCTGCAGGACAGATGAATGATGGCCGGGGTTTTGCTGGAACGGCTGGCGTTCACACGCACATGACGAATTCGCGGCTCACCGATCCGGAGGTCCTGGAGCTTCGATTCCCGGTTCTTCTGGAAGATTTCCACGTCAGGCCGGACTCGGGCGGCAAAGGCACCTGGAACTCGGGCGATGGAACGGAACGAACCATTCGCTTTCTCGAGCGGATGGAGTGCGCTATTTTATCCTCCCATCGCAATCAGCCGCCTCGCGGGATAAATGGGGGCGGTGACGGTCGTGTTGGCGCAACGAGAGTCATGCGACTGGATGGCAGCGTGGAGACGCTGAAGGCAAGTGATCAAACGGTTTTGGAAGCCGGCGAGGTGATTACCGTCACGACGCCAACGGGCGGCGGCTTCGGCCCCTGATTGTCGTTCGCCAGCCGGTTATCGAGCCCCCCATCATCCCAGACATTGCCCCGCCATATGCATGGCCCCTTACCTTCGAAGGGCATCAAATTGATCGGTGCAAGGTTCCTGGGTCACGTATTCTTCGAAGCAGTTCCAGCCGCGGATCGCGGGTTCCAACGACGGCTCAGCGTCGTCGCATTGGTCGCGCCACAGGAAAGTGAAAGCATAATAGCGGCTCGGTAGCTTCGGATGAGAACGAGACCTACGAAGGCAAGGCCGCGCGCCCTCCAACCGTTCAATCGGTCTGAAATGCAAATTCGCCTCACTTCTGCAACGGGAGAAAGAGCAACAGCGACCGCTCGCAATATCCAGCGCAACCTCCAGCCACGCTGCCCCTTTGCACGGGCGAGGTCATGGGCAGTGTGTCGTTGCCACTTCAGGGCCAATTCAGAAAAACTCTTGCGAGCCGGATGGTAGGCAATCATTCTCTCGCAATAATGTGTCCGATAGCCGTTCTTTAACGCTCGTTGTCCCCAATCACGATCCTCGGCAATATCGATGCCACCGAATTCGCCAATCAAGGCAAAAATCTCAGTGCGTACTGCCAGATTGCCCGTTCCCGTAAATCCTTGCTTTTCAATATACTCTTTCATGCGATACGCGAATACGCTTTCGTAGGCTTCGAGAAGTGTCGGACGCTTTGGATCTTCACACCCGATCCGTACGTCTCCACCAAGAATGGACTTGCTTGTATCAGCGGAGAACTGATGCGTGATTTCATCCAGCCAACCGTCTGCGGCAATACAGTCAGCATCGATGAAAGCCAAGGTGTCTCCCGCAGCGTTTGCTACACCGAGATTTCTGGCAGGGCCCGGACCAGGCACTGATTGCGACAGAAGTTTGACATTTGGAAAGGCAGCGCAAATCTCCGCTGGCATCTCTCTGGACCCGTTGTCCACCACGATTATCTCGAACGGAAGCCCAGCGTTAGTCTCGCGTGTCAGCGACATCAAGCAACGTCGAAGCAATTCGGGCTGGTCAAGATGCGGGATAATGACGCTTATCATCGACGCCCAATCTCCTACGAAATACTGTGCGATAGGCCGTCAGATAGCGACGAGCTTCGTTCGCCCACTGGAATTCACGATCGGCGACAGATCGCCCGACGGCTGACATCTCCATGCAGCGCTGTGGATCGTCGACAAGCGCGAGAATTCCGGTCGCGAGTGCTTCTGGCGAATGCTCCTTAACCACAAGCGCCGCTTCTGTCGCATCACGCGTGGCTTGCCGAAGATTGAACTGAACGATGGGAAGGCCCAGCATCATGTATTCAAAGACCTTGTTCATAGAGAGCTTGTCGTTGAATTCATTGGGTGGGTCCGGAATGATTCCAATGTTTAGTGCAGACAGGTGAGCCATGAGGGGCTGGCCACTCAAATAGCCACTGAAGCGAACGGCATCGCCGAGGTTGAGGTCGGTCGCGAGTTTTTTCAGTCGGCTAAGCTCCGGACCGTCACCAATGATGAGGCCGTGGACATCGCCTCTCTTGCGGTGATGGACAATCTCGGCGAGGGCACGGACCATGGTCTCCACCCCGTCCTGTTCGCCCATAATGCCAAGATAGCCGATCAGGTGCTTGCCAGGGACAACGAGCGACTGATCAGCAATTGTGCGCCGGAACCGTGAAGCTTCTGGGTAGCTTTTGACGACAACAACGCGATCGGGTGCCATGCCGCCGCGAGAGATTGCAATGTCACGGAACGTCTCGTTTGTCGCAATACTGACATCCGCCAACCGGAAGGTCTGCCGTTCAAAGAAGCAGAGTAATCGGTGAAAGATGTCCTTGCGCCCGAACTTGGTTGCGTAAAGCTCCGGGCTGAGATCGTGGTGGTCGAATACAAAGCGGGTGCCGAACAGCAATTTGTGGATCAAGGCAACGAGGAACATCAGATCCGGCGGATTGCATGCCTGAATGGCGTCAATCGACTGTCGCCGCCGGACGCGGAACGAAAGACGTGTCTGATGAAACAGCGCGAGGCAATACTCTCTCAAGTAGCCAGGCGCGCTGGTGGCTTCCCGAAGCGGATGTCGGTAAATATGGACGCCGTCCAGAATTTCATAGCTTTTTTCGTACCCCTTTCCTTTGGGGCAAATCACGGACACCTCGTAACCGGCGTCGTTTAGGGCCCGGGCTTCCTGCCATACCCTGCGATCGAACGGAACCGGCAGATTCTCGACGAGGATCAGAATGTGATGGTTGCTAGGAATGGCGGCCTCCCGCGTGTTGAATACACATCGAGGCTCAAAGATACGGCCCTGCCGGGACGGCATTCCAGTTAGCAAACCGGTTAAAAAAGGCGGCTTTTAGTTGATCCGTGGTTCACCCATAAGGGTATCTATGAATCAGTCCAGTATTATATGTAAAAATGCTCAATAATTGTCATGTGTACATGAGTTCCAAAAGGAAAAGAGGCGGTGCCGGAGGGTGTTTGCAAGGAAAATGATGGAAGTATATTGCTTTGTCCGATTTCTTCTGGCGACGTGCAGCGGGTGGCGAACTTCCTGCATGCAGAACTAAATGGGAAATTGTCGCCAGCGACGTGGGCCTCAGCGATACGACCGTCTTGGAAGTCGACATCCCCCAATCACGGGTACATGCTGATTGCAGGCGAGCAAATCGTCGGTGTGTATGTTGCTTTCTATTCGGAGCGGCGTGTTGGGCAAACCGTCGAGAAGTTCTGCAACCTGAGTGCCTGGTGTGTCCTGGATGGCTATCGGGCTCATGGTTTACGACTCCTGAAAGCACTCCTCGGCCAAGGTTGCTACACGTTCACGGACCTTTCGCCGAGTGGCAACGTCGTTCCGCTCAACCGTCGGCTCAAATTTCAACTAATCAATACTGCCGTTTCTATGGTGATAAACCTTCCTCGGCCGAGTTGGGGAAGCGGCGTTTCGATCATCACCGATCCTCATCTGATCGAGCGTTATCTCGACGCTGGCAATCTCGGTATCTACAGGGATCATGCTCTTGCGCCGGCCGCGCATCATCTCGTTGTGAGAAAGGGCGATCGTTGCTGCTACGTCATCTTTCGCAAGGATACGCGCAAACGGATGAGGGTGTTTGCGTCGATCTTGCATGTCGGGGACCGCGACCTTTTCGCGGAGACTGCTCACCACGTTTACAGCTATTTGCTAACGCGCTTTGGGATCGTCGCGACCTTTGTCGAAGAGCGCTTTGCCGACGTGCACCCAAGACTCTCTATCTCGCTTCGATCTCCGCGTCCCCGGATGTTCTTGAGTGATCGGGTGTCTCCAAGCGAGGTCGATTACCTCTACAGCGAACTTACCTGCGTACCCTGGTAGTGAGGAGTTTCGAGATCAATGCAGCCGACGATCAAGATCCATATTTCCGATCTGCTTCGCCACGGGGCAGCTTCGTTCGGCAATTCTCCTGCCCTGACCTACAAGAATATCACCACTGGCTACGTTGAGCTTTGGCAAAGGGCCTCCGGATTTGCATCAGCTCTGGATGTCCTCGAGACGTCCGCCGGTGACCGGGTGGCAGTTTTCCTCGACAAGCGGCTAGAGACCGCCGTCTCCATATTCGGTACTGCTGCAGCCCGCTGCGTAACGGTGCCCATCAACCCCATTCTCAGACCACAGCAGGTCGCCTACATACTAGCTGACTGTGATGTCAGGGTATTGGTCACGTCCGCAGATCGTCTGGCCCAACTCAAGGGACACCTTGCCGGAGTTCAATCGCTCCAACATGTCATACTTGTCGATGGCAAAGGCACGGAAGTACAAGAGGACGGTACCTACCCGTGCATCCACTCTTGGATAGAGATCGTTCCGACGGAGGCATCCCCTCCATTGCCAAGGGGCGTTGATTGTGACGTTGCTGCCATTCTCTATACATCTGGAAGTACCGGCAAGCCGAAAGGGGTCGTTCTCACCCATCGCAATATGATCGTTGGGGCCGAGAGCGTAAGTCACTATCTCGGGAACAGTCCGCAAGACACGATTCTCTCAGTGCTACCGCTGAGTTTCGATGCGGGATTAAGCCAGCTTACGACAGCCTTCAACTCGGGCGCACACGTCGTACTCATGAACTATCTTCTGCCTGGTGATGTCGTACGGCTTTGCGAGAAATACAAAGTGACCGGCATTACCGGCGTTCCGCCTTTCTGGATCCAGGTTGGCGCTCTCGATTGGCCAACTGAAGTCGGCGCTAGGCTACGCTACTTTGCAAATACCGGTGGGAGAATGCCCAAGGCAACACTCGACCGGCTGCGCGCGTCCTTCCCCAATGCGCTTCCATATCTGATGTATGGCCTGACGGAGGCTTTTCGTTCAACCTATCTCGATCCGACCGAGATCGACCGTCGACCGGATTCGATCGGCAAGGCGATCCCCAATGCAGAAATCCTCGTGGTGCGGCCAGACGGGACGCTTTGCAGTCCTGGCGAACCCGGCGAACTGGTGCATAGGGGGCCACTCGTGGCGCTTGGATACTGGAACGATCCTGCCCGCTCCAGCGAGCGCTTTCGGCCATGGCCTGGAACGGGTTCAACCTGGCGGCAACCTGAAATGGCGGTGTTTTCGGGAGATACGGTGGTTAGTGATGAAGAAGGCTTCCTGTATTTCGTCGGTCGACGGGATGAAATGATCAAGACGTCCGGGTACCGTGTCAGCCCGACCGAAATCGAGGAAGTCGCCTACGCAACGGGTCTGGCCCGTGACGCCGTTGCGATGGGAATCGATGATCAGGCGCTCGGTCAACGGATTGTACTGGTTGCTAGCCCGGTTGCCGAGACACTCGACGTGGGTGCGCTGTTAACGGCGTTCAGACATCGCCTGCCGCAATACATGGTGCCTTCGAAAGTTATCGAAATGGCATCCATTCCAACCAATCCGAACGGTAAGTTCGACCGCGTACTGTTGAGGGAGCAACTGGGACAGTGAGCGCACATCCTTCCGTGGAAATGTTTGACGTCGCCGAAGACTGTCTGGCGGTCGGAGGGATACGTCTCGATCGCCTGGCCGAGCGCGTCGGGACCACACCGTTCTTCGCCTATGATCGCCGATTGATCACAACGCGGGTCGCCTATCTTCGTTCCGTGCTGCCAAAGGACGTCAGGCTGAGTTATGCCGTTAAGGCCAATCCGATGCCCGCGATAGTCCAGCACCTGGCAGGACTCGTGGATTCACTGGATGTCGCTTCCGCATTCGAAATGAAGACAGCGCTCGATACGGTGATGCCCGCTTCCAGCATAAGTTTTGCCGGGCCTGGCAAGACGTCGGCTGAACTGATCCAGGCGGTCGCCGCTGGCGTGACGATCGAGATGGAATCGGAGACCGAGGCTCGGCGCATTATCGAGGCCGGAAGTCGCCTCGGCATCACACCAAGGGTGGCCTTGCGGGTGAACCCGAATTTCCAGGTCAAGGGATCAGGGATGAAAATGGGTGGTGGGCCGCAACAGTTTGGCGTTGATGCCGAAGCGGTGCCGTCACTCCTTCGTAAGCTTGCCGACACGGATCTGGATTTCCTCGGGTTTCATGTATTTGCGGGTTCGCAAAACCTTCACTCGGATATCCTCTGTGATGCCCTGTCACGCAACGTCGAGCTCCTGCTAGAGCTAGCGGGCAGCTGTGTCCAGCCTGTTCGCTACCTCAATCTTGGCGGCGGATTCGGCATTCCCTATTTCGAAAAAGATAATGCGCTGGATATCCTGCCTGTTGGAGCGAGGCTCAACCAGCTGATCGAAACCGCCATTCGTCCGTCATTACCGGAAGCGAAGGTGACCATCGAGCTCGGCCGTTACCTCGTCGGCGAGTCGGGCGTCTACGTCACGAAGGTGGTTGACCGCAAAGTCTCTCGAGGACGAACCTATCTGGTCGTCGACGGCGGGCTGCACCATCAGCTGGCGGCCTCTGGCAATTTTGGCCAGGTGATCCGTCGCAACTATCCGATCGCCATCGGCAACAAGATGAACAGGCTAGAGCGTGAGACGGTATCAGTGGTCGGTTGCCTTTGCACGCCCCTCGATCTCCTCGGCGACAACGTCCTTTTGCCGCCGACCGATGTTGGCGATCTTGTCGTTATCTTCCAAGCCGGTGCTTATGGCCTGACAGCCAGTCCCACCGCATTTCTCGGGCATCCGACGCCGCCGGAGGTCCTCGTCTGACTCGCCTCTACCGCGCCACCATCCTAAATCAACAATCATTGTGAGGCATCATGAACACTTCAACATTAGAGTCCGTTAAAGATGTCATCGCTGAAACGCTTGGCATTGAAGACCGGGCCCGCATCGCGGACCCCTCAACCCCACTATTTGGCCATCTGCCGGAACTTGATTCATTTGCCGTGCTGAGCCTTGCCGCTGCTCTCGAGTCTCATTTTGGTATCCACATCGACGATGATGACTTCAGCGCGGAGCTCTTCGAAACGGTCGGCTCACTTGCATCATTTGTGGACCAGCATTGTGCGAAGTCGCAGGTCGCCGTCGCATAAGGTTCCGAAAGGAAACGGCAGGCAGAGCAGGCGCCCTGTTCGCAAACGCACAAAGAAAACTGAACGGGTGAGGGGTAACATGTCAGCGTTAACATGCACCACGTTTTATCCGCTGAGCACGAGCGAAACGGATGCGAGTGTTGCTGTCGTCATAGTAACATTCAACAGTGCCGATGCCCTGCCAGCGTTGTTGGATTCGCTTGTCGATGGCCTGAAGGGCTTGGATCGCTTTGAAATCATCGTTGTCGATAATGATTCTAAGGACGGGTCGGCAGAGATCGCTGAGGCCCATCCGCTGCACCCCACCGTCGTCCGTACGGGAAGAAATGCCGGCTATGCGGCGGCGATCAATATTGGATCGGAAAGATCAGATGCCAATGCCCATCTACTAATTCTAAATCCGGACCTCCGGCTGTATCCAAACGCGGTAAAGCCGCTGATTGAAGACGTCGCGACATCGAAGGCGGGAGTGGTGGTTCCGATCAACTACAAAGAGGATGGGACGATCGATCCTACGCTGCGACGTGAACCTTCGATCATCACCGCCTGGGCAGACGCTATTCTCGGAGGCAAGCTGGCTGCGCGCCTTGGGGTTGGTGAAATCGTCGGTGAGCTGCGCCACTACGACCAGCGCAGACCCGTCCAATGGGCAACTGGATCGGCGCTGCTCGTAACGGCCAAGGCCCGAAAGGCCGTCGGGGCATGGGACGAATCGTTTTTCCTTTACAGCGAAGAGGTGGACTATCAACGCAGAATCCGCGAAGCAGGATTTGAGATCGTCTACGAACCGCGTTCGAAGGTTATGCACGCCAGTGGCGGAAGTGGTACTGGCCCTCGGCTCTTCGCCTTGCTGACTGCCAACAGAATTCGTTATTACCGCCGCCACCATGGGGCGCTGCGAACTTCGATATTTAAATTGGGGGTGATCATTGGACATGCCGCAAGGTTGTGGCGCGGAGCGCCTCATCGTGCCGCGTTAGTAAGCGCGCTGATGCCTGGTCGATCAGCCGCCGCGTTTGTGGAAAGTACAAGAGGCTAGGCATGGCGAGGGAGAGTGAATGCCGTATCATCAACTTCCATGGGATTGGAGAGCCGCTGCGTGAGCTTGAGCCCGGCGAAGCCGATTATTGGCTCACTCGCGATCGCTTTCTAACGATCCTCGACCGCATTGCATCTCATCCCGAACGGAAACGAATATCCATCACCTTCGATGACGGCAATGCCTCCGACCTTCTGATCGCGGCACCCGAATTACGACGGCGCGGTCTCCGCGCAGAGTTTTTCGTCTTGGCCGGCCGCATTGGGAAAACGGGTTCACTTTCTGCAAGCGATATTCGCGCCCTTATCGCCATGGAAATGAGGATCGGGAGCCATGGTGTCGCTCATCGCGATTGGACGCGGCTCAGTGCCAGTGAGCTTCACTACGAACTCGCTGCGTCAAAAGAGCAACTCGAGGGAATATGTGGTTGCGCAGTGAACGCAGCCTCAATTCCATTTGGATGGTACAATGCCGCCGTTCTCAAGCAGATACGCGATACGGGATACAGAGCTGCCTATTCCAGTGGGGGAGGAACCGCTGAGATATCTGAATTTCTCAAACCCAGGAACTCGATGCGATCAGGTATCGCAGACGGCACGCTGGACGAAGTTCTTGTGGGACAAATTCCGTTCTGGAGGAGGCTTCGCAATACAGCCCGAACGAAGTTTCGAGTTTAGGCAGTGCTACCACAAGGTTGTGAGGCAGGCGGTGACTCTCGAAAAAAACTAGTCTGCAGGGAGAGAATTAAATGGCGAAGTTGCTGCTGGTGGCGCCGACGTGCAATGGCGAAGACGTTGGCGAGGCATGGGTGGCGTATCAGTGGGCTCGGCGGCTGGGTGACCGTCACGATGTCACGTTGCTGACCTATTACAAGAAAGGTGCAACACCTGTCTCGCAGCAACTGACCAACGTGAAAATAGTCGAATGGCGCGAACCACCAATGCTCGGCCGGGCAGAACGCCTGAACAGCATCCTAAAGCCTGGCTACGTGCCCTTCTATTACCGCGCACGACGCTGGATACGCCAGGCGATTTCGGACGGAGTTCGGTTTGACATCGTGCACCAGCCGGTGCCAGTCGCAATGCGGTATCCCTCACCCGCGGCAAATCTTGGCCTACCCCTGGTAATCGGACCAGTCGGAGGTGGATTGCCCACCCCGCCGGGGTTTGTTGCAGAGGATCGCTCGGCACCCTGGTACACAAAGCTGCGTAACTTCGATCGCTATCGACTTCGCTGGGATCCGTTGTTGCGTGGCAGTTTCGCAAGCGCTGACTGCATTCTCGGCATTGCCAGTTATGTCGAGGAATTGTTGTCTCCGGTCCCTATGCGGCGCTTCGAAGTAATGAGCGAAACGGGGATCGATGAGGTTCCCCCTGCCATTGACAGGTCCACACGATCGGGCACAGTGCGGTTGCTATATGCCGGACGTCTAGTCAGGACCAAAGGAGCCCGCGACATTATCCGAGCAATGGCGATGCTTCGCGATCTGCCTGTTGAGTTGGCAATAGTAGGAGATGGTCCCGATCGCGGAGAATGCGAGACCTTGATTTCGTCGCTCGACCTAGGCAATCGGATCCAGCTCTTCGGCTGGCGCGCCAAAAGCGAGCTTCCGCAATTCTATCGCGATGCCGACGTTTTTGTTTTTCCCAGTTATAGGGAACCAGGCGGAAATGTTGCCCTCGAGGCAATGAGTTTTTCGTTGCCGCTGATCGTGGTTGACCGTGGTGGTCCCGGTAGTGCGACATCGGATCTCTGCGCAATCAAGCTCGGCGTTTCTACTCCAGTTGCGCTCGCCAATGACATAGCATGTTCAATCCGCAAGCTTGTGGAGAACCCCGAGTTGCGCGCGCAAATGTCCGCGGCGTCCTACGCCCATGCGCAGAAGACGGCCCTGTGGTCAGCCAAACTTGACCGCATGGATGCGATTTACGCTGAACTGATGGACAATGCCAGGAAAGTTGTTTGTTAACTTAGGTCACAGCTTCGCGCACGCACGCACGCGCTGAAAGCTTTGGGATTAATCCATTTGTAGGGCACGGTCATCGGAAGGATTAATCGCTGTTGGCAGTGAATATGACTACTGTTCCTTCTTGGTCCCGATGGCCGGCGAGGGGGAAGGAGACGGTGCGAAAATGATAGCAACTAGGTATCGCTCGTCACGGTCAGCCCAGCCAATTTTGCGCACATCTGATGTAGGCGTTCGGTTGCCAGCAAACGGTCCTGCAGCGACCGGAGAGCGATCTTCCGAAAAGGAACTTGCAGCTCGGTTGGCATGGCCTGTCAAGCTTTTCCTTGGAGGCCTGCTCGTCCCTTGGATCTTTCCGATTGGGCCGGTTAATTTGTCTACCTACCGGATCATCCTCCTGTTCGCAATCCTGCCGTGCATTGTGATGTGGTCAAAAGGGAAGGCGGGAAAAAAAAGAGCCGCTGATTTCGGCCTTGTTCTCTTTTGTTCTTGGGCAGCTATGTCATTTGTCATTGTTCAGGGCATTGACCAGGCAATTGAGCCCGGGGGTATTCTCTTCATCGAAACGATGGGGTCGTACCTGCTGGCACGGGTTTGCATTCGCAATGCTCAGGACTTCCGCAACATGGTTGTGTATGTCGCCAAGCTTATCGTAGCCATGCTGCCTTTTACTGTGTACGAATGGATCACCGGGACCAATCTCCTGCTTCTTGCGTTCGGATCAGTATTCCGGACGGAGGCAATAACGTGGATGGCGCCCAGGATGGGTTTTTCGCGCGTTCAGGGGCCTTTTAATCATTCGATACTATTCGGTACCTTTTGTGGGAGCATGTTCGCGCTCACATTCTTGACGACAAAAGGAAAGCTATCGGGCATTTCGCGCGGCGTTCTAACGAGTCTAGTGGGATTTTCAGCATTCCTGTCCATGTCTTCGGCGCCAATGGCCGGAGTGCTTTTTCAGATCGCCCTGCTGTTGTGGAACAAGGTGCTTGGCGGATTCGCCGCTCGGTGGAAGCTGCTTTGGGCGATTGCGTTTGTCGGCTATCTCATTGTTGAGATTGGCTCCAATCAAACGCCGGCGCAGTTCTACATTTCGCATTTCACGTTTGACCAGCAGACGGGCTGGTATCGGCTTTGGATCTGGGAGTATGGGTCCGCATCCGTCGCTAATCATCCAATTTTCGGAATTGGGCTGGGTGATTGGGCGCGGCCATCATGGATGTACGGAAACAGTGTTGACAATTTCTGGTTGTTGATGGCCATGCGGCATGGTCTGCCTGGCTTCATGTTCCTGGTCCTATCCCTCCTTAGTATCTCGCTCTCTATCGCGAAGAAAACAGATGTCGATCCAGATGTGGACGCCTGCCGGACGGCTTATCTCATCTGCATGGGAGCATTTGCTTTTGTTGGCTCGACCGTGCACTTCTGGGTGGCCGCATACGCTTGGTTTTTCTTTCTTGCCGGCTCCGGTGTATGGATGCTCGATTGCAACCTCAGCCATCGAGAACAGTCTCGCAATAGCAACGATCGCAAGGTGCAGGGCCGCTATCGTGTTGTCCCGGCCGGCGCCCGGCATGCCAAGCGCTTATCTACATCGCAAGCGGGTCAAAAATTGGACAAGTAAATGGCGCGCGGTGTTGCAATTCAGTCGCAAGGAAGGAACAGGGCCGAAGAAGTGGGCCGCTGATTTGCTGGATCGCAAGCCGCGCAACGTCGTCGCAGTGGCGTTAGCTAACAAGATGGCCATGATCGCCTGGCAATGATGGTTTTGGGAGAGCTGTATAGCGCAGCACTCAGGATGAGACAGTTGCGACAATCTGGATGAGACTCCTGTGTCGCGGCCGGCGTGATCGTATCGTGCTGATTGTCGCTGGCAAGAGTCTCGTCGTGTTCTGATTGCCGCTCCGCGACAAACTGGGAAGAGCTTTTGATTGTCGCGAAGGCGGCAGGTTCTGCAGCGCTGGCGTTTGGCTTCCATGGCGGAAGGTCGGCGATTGCTTTCGACGTTCATTTCGAAGATCGTTGCTTGATGAACAAGTCGGTCCACAGCGGCAAGCGTCACGGCCGTGTCCGGAAAGACGCGGTTCCATTCTGCGAAGGACTGATTGGCGGTGATCATGATGGAACGCCGCTCATATGTGCGGAGATGAGTTCGAAGAGCACGCTGGCTTCGGCCTGGTCCTTGTTGACGTGGACCAGATCGTCGAGGATGAGCAGATCGAACTTGTCGAGCTTTGCAATGGCGAATTCGATGACCTGGGCCTTTGAGACCATTGGCACGGCGTCGTATGCGAAGATGTCAACGTCTTTCCAGGCGGCAGATGCGCCTCGGCGAGGTGACGTTCGATCCTGCGATGCGCCCATCCAGCCAGTTCATGCTCGGCGAAGGTCGGGAGGAAGCGAGCCGCGGGTCAACCATCACAATTGGCCTGTTCGGCAAATTGCGGCCACAGCGTTTTGATCGTCGGCAACCGGAGCTCCTTGAGCATGATGCCGAGGCGGGCTTCGTCTATGGTGTTGTGAACGTTCATGCGACCTCTCCCGCGTAGGCAGCCCCCCATCAGGGCTTCATGGCTATTGAGGGATGCGAGTTGCACAAGTGGTCCGGGTCCGGGCCGAAGATCGAAGATCGCTCTCAAGGCACCCAGTCGGGCAATTTGTGGCGTCGAGCGTTCTGGCAAGCTCCTCAGCCAGTTCACGCTCGCAACCGATCATGAGCCGGCGCCAGCAGTTCGACGACGGTCTTACAAGCCTGCCGGTCAGGCAGTTGCTCGATGAGAGCGTCGAAAGCCCTGCGATACACCGGCCGGGGAAGAGCCTATCGCGATAGACCAGGTTGCGAAGCGCCATCGGTCTTTTTGCGCAGAGAGTGGATCACGTGGTGATAGTTGACGACCTCGTCCTGTTTGCCACTCGCGTTGGCGCGACCGTGCGGAGGACGCCGAGCATCTCGTAAACGGCGACCGCACGATTGGGGCGACGCCGACCGCGGGCTGCTTGTTCTGCGACGGAAGGCGATGCTCTTTTTCGATACGGAATGCGGTCACCCGGCTGATCGAAGGCGCTATACATGCCTGCACCCACCAACTCGCTACCCACCAAACGTCTTTGCCAAGCGGAGGCCGTCGATACATTCCCCTTTGAGGTGGACAAGGGTTAGGTATTCAGTTGCCGGTCTGCCGGATGTGCTGATCCTCGAACTGTTGGGGCTGGAATCTTTCGATCCAACTTCTGCGATGGCTCTTGCTTTGAGCGGGCCCACAAATCGAGTGGCCACTTGTTCCAGTCAAGGCGACCGGTAGTTCCGGTTGTCAGGCATCATTGGGCGTTTGGCGGAAGCGCCGCCAATGTTGTCGCAAACCGGGCATCCGGTTTCCGAGCTCCCGCCTGATCCGCCTAACTTCCGTTGCGATCAACATGTAAGACTGCTGGTGAAGTGGCAAAAAACCGAAGTCGGGACGCCGATTGTAACGCTGGAGGGTGTAATCTTCAGGCGCTGGTTCAGCAACAAGCTCAAAGGCAGCAACTCTGTTGTCGAGGATATTTACCAGCTTCCAGCTGGGGTCAGAGATCATATATCGATAAACACAGGCAACGGCAGGTATAGGAATATCATCCAGCAAAAGATGTCCGCCGACCTTCAGCAGTCTCGTTGCGTAGTGCCAATCGATAACAGGATACGGGAACGCGTGCGCACCATCTATAAATATGTAGTCGAAGGTACGCTCAGCACTGTCGCTCCATAGTTCGATAGGGTCGGAAGAGTTGGATTTCTTTGATACTGCGTCCGCCCCTAGATTGTCCGCGAACCATGCGTCCCACCCTGCCATCCGTTCGGGCCGATTAGAGATCCTCGGCAAAACGTCGTCCGAGAAACCCGCTTCGAATTCCAGGTGCGGATTGTCTATTCCAATTTCACGAAGATAGCTCAGCACTCGTTGGTGCTCATCATGAGTTGGGCTGATAACGGTGTGGTGCGCTCCCTTTGAAGCAAAGACAACAGTAGATGCGCCGCATCCGGTTTCTAGAGTACGCATGCCTTTGGACACCGAGCGTTGTATCTCACGCAATGTCTCCGGAGCAGCGTTCCAGCGCTGTGTTCCGCCCCAATGGAAGATAGGCTGATTTCTTTCTAGAGCCTCGACTATGTTCATAAATGCCCCCGTAGGCTGTAACCATGGCACATTTTCTCAACGAGCATGGGGGTGGGACTAACCGGCGTCAACACAGCAAACTACATTCATCGGTGTATTGAACATCCCCAATTAGTTGCAGATGGTAACGAAGTGGCGGAAGTTCGGGTTGTTACACCGGGAGAATGCTGCCACCACCATTCGCAATGCGCCCGACTTCTGCCTTGCCCCCGGGGGCAGCGCATATGTCTCAACCTCGTCGCGGTAGGCTGAGAAGCGAACCACGCGTTCTTCGACCAGCCATTGTGTGTGCGTTGGCCCGGCGCGCGCCTAGTCAGGCTCGCGACAGATGTCTCGTCATCAAGCGTGTGTCAAGCGAAGTGAAGATTTGACCCCGTACGGAGCCTCTCCTGAGAGCCGTTTGGCGTGTCTGACGAGGACTCGTCCGATGGAGGCCGCCAGCCGGCCGTGAAAAAGCGCTAGGAGCCGGCCAGGGGCGGCAAATCCTCGGAATTGGTGGTGGCTTGCCTCGGGATTCGCATGATGGCGGACGCGATAATCTTGAGCGCTACGCCCGAAAATGTGCCGAACGCGCATTCCAGCAGTTCTTCGTGATCCCGCCCCACGCGGCCTCTCACTTGACCAACTAATGACGGGCCAGCGACGTATTGCTTACGCTGGATTCCTTTCGACTGTCCTCGATCTCCAGGCGCCGACGAGCTGCATCACCTTCCTGGATGCTCGCTTTGGATGTCGGATCGCCTCCTTGGCGGGCCGCAACATGTCTTTGTAGTTTCCGTATTTGTTGATCGGAATTTCCGATACTTCCTTCCAGAGACCTTCAATGGCCTGGAAATATATGTCGCCCTTGCGTCGCACTTCCGGCGGTAAGGATAACATATCCACATAATTCGCTCTCGATATCATGGGATGAATCTCGAGTTGCTTCGGCTTCACGTATGAATCGCAAAAGCCCCATGCGCTCATCCGTAGTTCAAGGTAAGCAAGATCCAATATCAAAAATGTGTCAAAATGGGCAAGGGGAGCAAGCCAATTCTCCACCGCGCTTACCACCTCGTCGGTCCGCGGCAATTTCAACCTGGCCACCAGACCTTTGGCGTCTATGACTGTGTCGGGTCCGGCATTTAACCAGAGAAAGCCGCGACCCACCTCTCCTCCAAGGCCGCCTACAAAGGGTCCTCCCTCGAGCGGCTCGACGCTCGGGTGCATTTTAACGTTGTTGCCGCCAACGCAGTGACCAGCTCTAAACCGCCAAAGATCCGCCTCTGCTTCAGTTGCCTCACGGTACGGTAGGACTTGATGGCGCAAGCCGAACTGGCGCGCCAGGCGCCTAGCGCAGGCGACATCCAGATCGGCGGTCGGCGCCGCCACGGTCACAAAAGTCAGGTTCGCGAGCATGTGCCGGGAACATGCCAGCAGAAGGCGCGAGTCATTGCCTGCAGTCAGCGCTACACTGGTACTGCCGACGCCTGAAAGGATCTCTATCGTTTTAGAAATGCGGCCGCACATCCGTGCGCAAGTCGACGCGGGATCTGGAGAGACCGCGATTGCGGCGACCGGCCAGTGGCGGCTTGCCGTCCAGTTGTCTAAATCCAGGTAGTGATTGCAAAGAAGACGTTCGATGCCCTCGTGTGCTGTGAGGCCGGCCGTGAACCAACCGGCATCCTCAATATCGAGGGTTTTGTAAAGTTCTGCTCGAAAACGCCTCTTATATTCGACGGCGTTGAGAAGTGCCGAAGCGGTCGCGCCAGCAATTCTTGCCTCTGGATCATAAACCAGAGAGAGTGTGCCATTGGCATCAAGGTAGATGCGTCTCGATCCGAGCGCGCTGAGGATGAACAGGAAGCTTCCAGCCAATCGATAAACGTTCTTTTCGACGAAATCATCCAGGTCTTGGACATCGTCCAGCTTGACGTCGATTCTGTACTTCCCGTCGACAATAACGCCTCGATCAAGGTCGATGGGCATACCTAACAGCAAGCCGATGGACCGGTTGTCGGCATCCACTACCGGCACAACAGACGTTGTCGGGGCCAAGTTCAGGAACAGCGTGCCGAGTTTGCGTTGCTGCCAGCCGTGCGGGCAGGGCTTGGCGTCAGTCGAAATAACGAACTGTCCATCAAAGTTATCTGGTCCTGGAAGCAACATATCTTTTTTCCTTGGAGGAGGATGCTTAAAGTAATACAGAGCAGACCGCATCCTCAGGCGAAGATTTCCAAGTTTACCCGATAGTGTTCATGAGCGTAAACGCACTCATGGGTCATCTATTTGGATGAAAACGAAAGTAATGGATACGTATACGACAGCGCTTTTGCGCGTACGGATATGTTCCAAGCCCAGGAATTTGAATACTACCTCTCATCCGCAGAGTTGACCACAATTAAAGCGGACGCGCTCCAGACTAGTTGGCGGGCGGAACGGTCGCGCCGTCATCCCAGAGGTTGTTTTGCCAGAGGCTGCCTTCAGCATTGGAATCGAATGAGGTGACTGGTCCGTAGATGCCACACTTGCCCATTCCGCCACGTCGGAAGATGTTGTCGGTGAATACGATGTGATGCGCGTTTGGGTACGGCTTCCCTGTGGTGGAGCCGCCGTACACGCAGTACGAGCTTGCAGCCTGGCCGTTGAGGCCCTCGCGGGACTCGATCAGGTTGTCGGTGAACCTATTGTTGTTCACCGTGCCGAAATCGCCATAGCCGGAGACTGCGGCAGAGCAGCCGGATCCTTCGCCACCGTTGGGGTTGGGGTAAGCGATGGCGTCGCAGGAGATCGTATTGTGCACGAATGTGCCCTGTGAGTCCTGCCGGATGCCGGACTCGTGGTCGATGCCACGTTTGTCACCGTACTGGCCGTGGATATAGGAGTCGCGGATCTCGCAGGTGGTGTTGCAGTTGACGGAACGAGAGCCACCTGACACCTCGACGCGAAGGAGCTTGAACCTAGCCTCGCCAATCACGGTGGCCGTGGAGCCTGGCCCACGAACTTCAGAGTCTGTCAGGCTAAAGGATCCGTTCAGGTAGCAACAATCGGAGTACACTGTGCCGTTGATGATCGAGTTTGTAATGGCGGCGTTTGGACCAAGGAGCCGGAGCTGATCGCAGGTGATGACCTTCCGGTCGATCTTTACGTCTGCTGCAGTGATCGTGCAGGGCCCGGTGTACGGAGTAAGACTTGACTTGAGATTGTCCGGGACGCCCGTGTTGGTCTCGTTCGGGAAGCTGCGTCCTAGGACGACCGTGCCACCACCTGTTGGGAGGGGGCTGGAGGTCGGGGCAGGATTTGAGGTCTGCGAGGCGTTCCGGGCCACTGAGGACGTCTTAGGAACTGTCGGGGTTCCGGACTGCGGAGCCGTGGACGAAGCGCTCGGAGTGGAGCTGATGGGTGGGGCGACCGCGCCGGCCCCGAAGTTCACGTCGATGAAGTCGTTTGAGGACTTGTAGACGGGGGTGTGGACCCTGATCCCGTTGCCGCAGGTGGTCGCACCGTTGCCAGTCATGAAGCTGCCCGGCCACGACGGGCTACCCGGTTTCCTGCGACTGATGCATTTGCCGTTGACGAACCGATCCCTGCCTAAAGAACTGACGGTGCAACAAGCCTCGCTGGCATCAGATTCGGTGACGTCGAGCGGGCCTTCCTCCTGGATGGTTCCGAAGCCGCGAGAGCCCGCGCCTGGCCCTGAGCCAAGATTGACGGTCGTTGTCATCACCGCCGGGGTCGCAGCCGCGCTCGTGGCGAGCACCGCTACCGACGCTATCAACGCTGCAAGTGTCTTGATCGCCTTCGCCGTCGCGACCGCTCGCATAGTCGTCACGCTCCAGCCCGGTTTGCTCGCCAGGAACCTAAATGTATAGCTCTCTTGACCACGGGCGATATTAGGAGCCTGATATTCGGCGGATTATCTAGAAAACTTGCCATGAGAAACTTCCTTGCAGTGGATCTTTTCCCAAGCTTTAGAAAGTATCTACTCGCCCCGATCATCAGCATCGATCGTTGGTTCTTCAATCCTCTAAGTATAATTCTGTTTTTTCTGAGTATACGTAGGTATCCAATCAACTCTCGTCGGTCATTCATGGATATACTGTCGGCCGAGATAAAGCCAAGCACGACCGGTTCAATATCCTCATATATGGTCGTGTGCTGAGCCAGGCGAATCGCGAACTCCCAATCCTCGTTGGCACTCGCGCACTCATCGAACCAATTCGTTCCGGGAAAGCAACCCTTCTGGAACAGCGCATTTTGAACGCTGATCCGGTTCTCCGTCAAAAGTCGGACCAGCTGATTCTCGTCTAAACGAAGCGGCCTCTCTGGCGGCGGTGCTTGCAACATGCGTGTGGGCCCGTAGTAAACAATTTTTGCTCCCGTCACAACCTGGACGTGCTCCGGTAATGACGCAAGGAGATTAAGTTGTCGCTCGAGTTTGTTGGGCAGCCAAATATCGTCGCTGTCTTGAAAGGCTATGTAATCACCTGTTGCATGGGCAAGGCCCGTATTCCGCGCAGCAGCTGCGCCGCCGTTTTGCGATCGCCTTACATACTTGACCCGCGTATCGGCTACTCCCAGCACCACGCTTTCGATGTCTTCGGATGAGGCATCGTCAACGACAATCAGTTCAAGGTCCTTATGTGATTGGATAAGGACACTATTCATCGCAGCGACTAAACTGTGACTTCTGTTGTAGGTTGGAAGTATCACCGAGACAATGTTAGGCATAAAGGCTCCTATGCGCAGTGCGGCATTCGCAGCAATCTTAGTCTTCCTTGGCCTGCAAGTAATTTGCTCAATAGGTGGTAGCCGTCCCGATCCGCTAGGGAGGTAGTGGCACGACTTATGTGTGAGGAACTCGGTCGGTCCCCCGTAACAATCGAATCGGGCACGCGCGGCGGCGGTTTCGTTTGGTGCCAATGAGGAGGCCGAGTGGTGCGCGCCGACGGATTTAGATTGGCCGCAGTTGCGTCCTGGCGAGCCTTCCTGCCTGGCAAGGAAGGTGTCGAGAAAGACACGCTGATTGCGCCGGGGACTACCAACGTCAAAAGGAGGGGGGCCATTCACCAGACCTTGCTGCCGACAGCATTGTCTTTTGTAGGTTTCGATTTCGACGCTTTTGAAAAGGGTTGTGGTTGGCGATTTCCACCGACGCTGCCAAACCAGCGGCGCGCATTGCTTCGCTGAGCCGGGCCACGGGGGAGGCTTTGAGCATGGACTTGTACACATCCAATTGAAGATCAACAGCTCGTTGTAGTGAAAAACGCCTGCTCACAAACGCTCTGCCAAATTGGCCGAGTTCAAGTCGTCGCGCGGGATCGTCGATAAGTGGCTCGATTTGTTCCACCAGTCTATGGGGGCCAGGTGCGCCATCTGCCAGTCCGTAGAAGCCTTGTCTCAAAAAAAGCTCACAGCTGTTTTGCTCGAAGAGTTCTGAGAAACCTTCCTCGCCTTGAACGATGAGCGGGCGCCCGATTGCCATTGCTCGAAGTGCCGAGCTTCCCATGGCAATAACAAGATCGGCTGCCGCATACGCGCTGCGCGGATCGGGGTCGGCGCCAACGAGTGTCACAACTTCTCTGCCGTGACGTCTATTTACGTCATCCGCACGACACTGCAGCGCATCCCTGGCTGGGCCATCCCCGACCAGAATGAGTTTCACGTGACCTCTGCTTGCGAGCTGATCAACCGCGTCAATTCCTCTGACAAGCGCATCCAGCTTCAGGTCGAGTGCCAAACGCGAGACGCTTACAATCAAAAATTCGTCATCCGTCACGTTGTGTGCGGACCGAAATTCTCTTCCGCTGATTTCGGGGTTATCGCGTTCCACGTCGATCGGCGGCTCAAGGACCCAGACGTCCGCCCGATGGCGCTTGCGTGCTTCCGCGCCTAGGTCTGCGGTTCCCATGATCAAAGGCACCGACGCTGGGATTTGTGGCATGACCTGCATGCTCAGCACCGTGCACAGGAGAGGAACGCGAAGAGCCAGACCGGCACCAAAATAGGAATCGAGGCACGGCGGCCATTCGTATGCATGGATGAGATCAAGTCGTTCGCGGCGAGCTATTGCTGCGATTTGCGCGATCCGCGACGGCGCTGGTCGATACTTGAGGTCGTGGGCTGGCAAAAAGCGAAGCCCCCTTTCCTCGATGTAATCAACAAGGGGCCCGGGAATGCCGTAAATGGTAACCTCGTGACCCCTTTCGGCAACGCCAGCCGCGAGATCAATGGCGTTTATTTGACTGCCACCAAGCGCCAAGTCGTGAGGATATACAAGAATACGCAATACATCTCTCCATGAAGCCCGTTTCAAGAACATTCCCTGATCGCCAGCGCGGATATTTATTCACGGCGACGGAACAGCAATACCAGATTTCCGTAAATGCGAAGATATATTTAATGTGCATCGGCAAAGTCATGGATAATACGCTAAATCTACGACTTTTGGGTAGACTATTACCGATTTTAGCTCGCTTTACTGGAGAATGGTAAAATTGTCTTCTGATGCCCGGGGTGATGCAGCGGCGAAGATCGTTTCCGGCTCACTGATCCTCTCGTATGACCGCGTCAACTTAACAGAGGCCTTAACGACATGATCGCACCGAGCGTCACCTTAGGGGATGGCGTCGTTATTCATCATCCGGATTTGGTAAATCTTTACGGTTGTTCCATTGGCGCCGGGACGCGCATTGGCACGTTTGTCGAAATACAGAAGAACGCCTCGATCGCTGAAAACTGCAAGATCTCGAGCCATTCCTTCATCTGTGAGGGTGTGACCATCGAAGATGGAGTGTTCGTCGGCCACGGGGTGATGTTCACCAATGATCTGCATCCACGGGCCGTCAACATTGATGGTTCCCTTCAGTCCGACACGGACTGGTCGGTCGTGCCGACGCTGGTCAAGCGTTACGCGTCGATCGGCAGCAACGCGACCATCGTCGCCGGCATAACGATTGGTGAAGGCGCTCAGATTGGCGCCGGCGCGGTGGTTACCAAGGACGTGCCCGCCTACGCAATTGTTGCCGGCGTGCCGGCAAAAATCATCGGTCGTGCAAAGGATGCGCCAGTCGAAGTCATTTCATCCGGGAGAAGAAGATGATCGGGGTTGCCGTTGTCGGTTACGGGTATTGGGGGCCGAACCTGGTCCGGAATCTTGCGGAAACGCCAGGTGCAAAGCTCATCTGGGTATGCGATCTCAAAAAGGATCGCCTCGCCGGCGTCCAGCTGCGCTACCCGACAGTCCAGATTACGGACGACTTCGACGAGGTGTTGCGTGATCCCCGTGTTGACGCCGTCGCGATCGCGACGCCTGTGTCGGCCCACTACATGCTGGCGATGAAAGCCCTGATGGCCGGCAAGCATGTGTTTGTCGAAAAGCCCATGGCGTCAACGTCCGAAGAAGCACGCCGGATGGTCGAAGAGGCCGCGCGTCGCCGGCTCATTCTCGCGGTTGACCACACCTTCATTCATACAGGTGCGGTCCGCAAAATGCGGGAAATTATCGAGAATGGTCTTGGCGACATTTATTACTACGATTCGGTGCGCGTGAATCTCGGCCTCTTCCAGCATGATGTCAGTGTCATCTGGGATCTCGCGGTCCACGATTTGTCCATCATGGACTACGTGCTGCCGGAAAAACCAGTGGCGGTCTCGGCAACGGGCATGGGCCATGTTGCCGGCGAGCCCGAAAACATCGCCTATCTGACGCTTTTTTTCGAGAGCAAGATGATCGCCCACATCCACGTCAACTGGCTGGCACCCGTCAAAGTGCGCCGTACGCTGATCGGCGGCAGCAGCAAGATGATCGTCTATGATGATCTGGAGCCGAGCGAGAAGATCAAGGTCTATGACAAGGGCATCACTCTCAACGGCAATCCGCAGATGGACGGCAAGAAGGTCCACGACATGCGCGTCGGCTACCGCACCGGCGATATGTACGCGCCACAACTCGATATGACCGAAGCGCTTGGACGTGAACTCAAGCAGTTTGTCGATTGTGTCACGACAAATGGCCAACCGATCGCCGACGGTCATGCGGGGCTTCGCGTCGTTCGCATTCTCGAGGCGGCCACTCAGTCGCTTGCCCAGCGCGGACGTGTCGTCGAGCTCGAACCTGCGAGGCTGATTGCATGATACCCCTTCTCGATCTAAAGGCTCAGTACGCCGCCATCAGAGGCGAGGTTGAGCCCGCAGTGCTGCGCGTGCTCGCGTCGGGCCACTATGTCCTTGGCGAAGAAGTCGCTCGCTTTGAAGAGGAGTTCGCGGCCTATTGCGATGTCAAGCATGCGATCGCGGTCAACACTGGTACAAGCGCCTTGCATCTTGCTTTGATCGCTGCCGGCGTCGGCCCCGGCGACGAGGTCATTACCGTCTCCTTCACCTTCGTCGCGACCGCATCCGCAGTCTGCTATATCGGGGCGCGCCCGGTCTTCGTTGATGTCGAACCAGTAACCTTCACAATGGATCCGGCCAAGCTCGAAGCAGCGATAACGCCTCGGACGAAGGCTATTATGCCGGTCCATCTCTATGGGCAGATGGCCGACATGGACGCCATCAAGGCCATCGCTGACAGGCATGGGATTCCTGTCATCGAAGACGCCTGCCAGGCACATGGCGCAGAATACAAGCAACGCCGTGCGGGAAGTATCGGCGTGTCGGGCTGTTTCAGCTTCTACCCTGGCAAGAACCTCGGGGCCTGTGGCGAGGGCGGCATCGTCGTCACCAACGATGACGAGCACGCCAAGACGATCAGGATGCTGCGAGACTGGGGCCAGGAGCAGCGCTATCACCATGCGCTGAAGGGCTACAACTATCGCATGGATGAGATCCAGGGCGCGATCCTGCGCGTCAAACTGCGGCATCTCGAGGCCTGGACCGAGGCACGCCGCGTTCGCGCCGATCGCTACTCCAGCCTTTTCGCCGATTCGCGCTCGGTCAGCGCCCCCGTTGCGATGATGGATCGGCGCCATGTCTACCATGTCTACGCCGTGCGCTCGCGCGACCGCGAGCATCTCCAGCACTCGTTGCGGTCGGCGGGCATTCATACCGGCCTTCATTATCCGATCCCGATACACCTTCAAAAGGCGCATGCTGATCTTGGCTATCGTGCTGGAGATTTCCCGACATCGGAGGCAGCGGCGCGTGAGGTGCTCTCGCTGCCGATCTATCCGGAGCTGACATTGAGGCAAGTCGAGCAGATTGCAGCTGCTGTGGAGCAGGAAGCCTATGTCAGCTGACCCCTTAACCGGCGTGCGTTTTGTCCTGGCCGTGCATGGGCGTCAGCAAACCTCCGTGGATCCTGATTATGCCGTTCATCTGGCCGAGGAACTGACCCGATCCTATGGGACCGCGGGCCTCGTCGAACTCTACGCGCGCTTCGCGACGGGCGACGGTTTCGTCGACAGTTTCATGCGCAAGACAATCTGGAGAAGCCTGGCGCGCGCCTGTGGCGACGGCTTGCAAGTCGGCAGCGGAGCCGGTTTCAAGCACCCGGAAACCTTCGAAATCGGCAATGGCGTATTTATCGGCGCTCAAGCCTACATCCAGGGCAGATTCGACGGAACATGTCATATCGGAAACAACGTCTGGATCGGCCCGCAGGCCTATTTTGATGCCCGCGACCTCGTGCTTGAGGATCATGTCGGATGGGGGCCGGGCGCTAAGGTCCTCGGTTCAAGCCATACTGCACTGCCGGTCGACATGCCGATCATCCGCACCGACCTGGAAATCAAGCCGGTCCGCATCGGCGCCTGGGCAGACATCGGCACCAATGCCACCATTCTTCCCGGCGTGACCGTCGGCAAAGGTGCAATTGTCGGCGCTGGCGCCGTGGTTGTTGACGACGTCGCCCCCTTCTCAGTTGTTGCCGGCGTTCCTGCAAAATTCCTCCGCTGGCGAGCGGATCAGGATTCAAGCGGACCAAATTCGGAGTGTTAGAGTATGAAGAACAAGCGGATCTTGATCACCGGTGGCGCCGGTCTCATCGGCTCGCATATTGCCGATCTCGTCGCTCGCGAGGACCCCGAGGAAATCGTGGTCCTGGACAATTTCGTCCGCGGCAGGCGTGAGAATCTGGCTGACGCCGTCGATCGGGCTCCGGTTACGATTGTCGAGGGAGACATCAGGGATCGCGCACTTCTCAAGGACGTCAGTCAAGGCATTGACGTCGTCTTCCACCAGGCCGCCATTCGCATCACGCAGTGCGCGGAGGAGCCGCGGCTTGCTTTTGATGTTCTGGCAGGCGGAACGTTCGACGTTCTCGAGGCGGCCGTGCAGGCTGGGGTTTCCAAAGTTGTCGCAGCGTCCTCCGCGTCGGTCCTGGGGCTGGCCGACACCTTCCCGACCACCGAGGAACATCACCCTTACAATAATCGGACCATTTACGGTGCTGCCAAAGCCTTCAACGAAGGCCTGTTGCGCAGCTTTGCGGAGATGTACGGCCTTCGGTACGTCGCGCTTCGCTACTTCAACGTCTACGGCCCGCGCATGGATGTCTACGGCGCCTACACGGAAGTTCTGATCCGCTGGATGGAGCGCATTGCCAGCGGCCTGCCGCCGATCATCCTCGGAGATGGCACGCAAACGATGGATTTCGTGCACGTACACGACATTGCACGCGCCAACCTGCTGGCTGCCAAGTCCGATGTGACGGACGAGGTCTTCAATGTTGCAAGCGGCAGCGAGACGAGCCTTCGTGAACTTGCCGCCCTTTTGACCAAGGTCATGGGCTCTTCGCTGGAACCGCAATTCGGGCCGGCGCGCAAGGTCAACGCGGTGCCGCGACGTCTCGCCTCGACTGCCAAGGCAGAGAAGCTTCTAGGCTTTAGCGCAAACGTGACAATGGAAGAAGGCCTGCGCGATCTCGTAGAGTGGTGGCGCCAGGAAAAGAGTCTGAATGCAGGAGAGGAGCATGAGCCAGATCCCGGTTGCCAAGCCTGTTCTCGATGAGCAGGAGGTCGAGGCGGTCCGTCGCGTCATCCTGTCCGGCTGGGTCACCCAAGGCCCTGAGGTGGCTGCGTTCGAGGAAGAGTTCGCCGATTTTGTCGGCGCCCGGCACGCGTGTGCCGTATCCAATTGCACGACTGCGCTCCACCTCGCCCTGAAGGCGGTCGGCGTAGAAGCTGGCGATGAAGTCATCACGGTTAGCCACACGTTCATCGCAACCGCAAATGCGATCCGCTACTGTGGGGCCGTGCCTGTTTTCGTCGATATCGAAAAAGATGGCTACAACATCGATCCCGACTTGATCGAAGCGGCCATCACGCCCCGAACGAAGGCCATCATTTGCGTCCATCAGCTCGGAATGCCCTGCGACCTGCGTCGCGTCGTTACGATCGCCGCCCGCCATTCCATCCCGGTGATCGAAGATGCCGCGTGCGCAACGGGCAGCGAAATTCTCTGGAAGGGTCGATGGGAAAAAATCGGCAAGCCTCACGGCGATATCGCCTGCTTCTCCTTTCACCCGCGCAAGGTCGTGACGACAGGCGACGGCGGTATGCTGACGACGGCCAATCCGGAATACGATCGAAAGTTCCGCCTGTGGCGGCAACACGGCATGAGCGTCACAGATGCGGTACGCCACGGCTCGAAGCAGGTTATTTTCGAATCCTATCCTGAGTTGGGTTATAACTATCGCATGACAGACATGCAGGCGGCGGTTGGGCGTGAGCAGTTGAAGCGGCTGCCGGCAATCATCGCGAGGCGACGTGAGATTGCGAGCCGCTATGCCGAAGGGCTCTCCTCAACAAGCGAGGTCACGCCGCCGATCGAGCCGCCATGGGCCCGCAGCAACTGGCAGAGTTTCTGTCTGCGGCTATCACAACATCTTGACCAGCGGGGCCTCATGCAGGACCTGCTTGATCAAGGCGTCTCGACGAGGCGGGGGATCATGAACATCCATCTCGAGGACGCCTATGCCGAACAGGGCTCGCATCGCGTCGCAACGGGGCTGTGCCAAAGTATCTTGGCGCAACAACACTCGATCATTCTTCCGCTTTTTGCACAGATGACCGAGAGCGATTTGACCGCCGTCGTTAACTCGGTGCAGGCGTGGGTTTCCGCCTCCGAATTGGCAATCGGGCAGGTCGGTTAATTTCCACGCGAATACTGGGCTCCAAGCGCAAACACTTTGGGGGCGGAAGTGACAAGCAACTATGAGTTCAGCTGGCACCCCGGCATTGGCGACCCCACAATTGGGGGGTGGGTTACAGTCGCACTGTACTTGCTTGCCAGCATCAGCTGTTGGATGACTGGGGGGTGCGTCCTCCGACAAAATTTGAACGACAAATCCGATGCCCGTATTTGGCGCTTTATCTCAATGTTCTTTTTCATTCTAGGGATAAACAAGCAGCTGGACCTCCAATCTGGCATGACAGAGCTTGGCCGTATGGTCGCGTACTCGGAGGGCTGGTACGAACGACGCCAGGCTGTTCAGATTTATTTCGTCATTAGTGTTGCCGCAGCGTGTGTGGCCATTGTTCCGGCCTTCATCTACTGGATCAGGAAATCCCCCGTTCAGATGTGGATTGCATCAGTTGGCTCGACGTTTGTGCTCGGGTACGTGTTAATTCGCGCGGCATCTTTTCATCATCTCGACACCTTCTTTAGAAGCCGTTTCTTGGGCCTAAAATGGTACTGGATACTGGAGATGGCTGGAATCTCGATTGTACTGCTCGCTAGCGAGTGGCGAAGAGCAAAAGCTTTGCATCAAATAGGCGACCATTTGGCGAGTTAGGAATTCGGGTGCCCGCCACGGATGCGATCTGTCTCCCCAAGGTATGATCAGCAAGACCTTCAGCGAGAACCGGAGAATTGGCGGGAGTTCTCCCGAACCAATTTTCGGCATGTGTGAGCCTTTCATCCTCCTTTAATGGAAGAAAATGAGTGTTAGGCTGATTGACATCGCTATCGTCGGCCGTGAAGGCGACGGAACGGGAAAGGCCGAGAGGCGCGCATCCCGCAATGCCCGCAGGACGAAAATGACCGGCGCTTCGCAATTGAGGTATTGCGTATTGAAAAGCCGTTCGATTTGGCATCGCCTCGTCGTCGCGAAGGGCTTCCTGCCAACCCGGAGGTTGCGATTGACGTCGTTTTCAAACGCTCCGTATATTCAGGAGCGGCCGGATCAGTCGCGGAAACGCTTGCGCTGGAAGCAACCCGGCAAGGGTCCTCAGTGAGTAGAGGCCGACCACCATCGTAATTGCCAGCCCGAGACCGGTTGCTTGCCAGAGCGGTAAAAAGTGGAAGGCGCCGAACACCAATCCCGATATCGGAAGATAGCCGATGATCAGTTTGCGATTAGCCAACGACCAGCGGAAATTGGTGAAGCGTCGCGCAACGCAATAAATCAGGATGCTATGCCAAACGTAGAGACCGAAGAACGCAAAGCCTGCCCCGGCGGCGCCGAATTTAGGCACACACAGCCAGGCCAGACCGACATGAACGACGGTTGCGGCGACTTCTGACCAGAAGAAGATCGACTTGGCTCCCTTGGCAAGCACGATGAATCCAATCGGCCAGGCGACGATTCGCAGCATCATTCCAAGGCAGATCCAGCGCAAAACTTCAACGGCCCCCTGAAACTCCGAGGAATAAAAAAGCGCCATGACTGCGGGGGCCAAAGTAAGTGTAGCGATCAGACCAGGGCCCGCCAGCAGGATACTCACTTCTGTCTGTTCGTTGACCAATCGGTTGCTTTCTGCATTGTCCTCGGCAACGGCTGTGAGGCGCGGATAGAAGTCGGTGCCCATCGCCTGCAAGATGAAGCCGGCATAAAGCCCTCCGAGAGACCATGCTGCCTGATAAAGGCCGGCCGCATGCAGCCCGCTTTCCGACGAGACGATGAGGCGAATGGCGTAGGCGCTTCCCATCGTTAGAAAGCCACTCGCCATGAATACTATGCCAAGCTTGAAAAGCGCGGTCGTTTCCTGCAGTGCGCGTCGCGCGGAAAGCGCCACGCCTTCGATATCGATCCTGCGGCTGAACCACCACGAGGTTACGAAACTTGCGAAGGCCGCCGCCGCGAGGGCGATCGTGATCCCACGCGCGCCCAGGAAGTAAATGATTGGCACTCCGATGGCCAAACTGAATAGCCCTCCGAGCACGCTCATCCATGCAAGACTGGAAATGTCTCGCATTCCCTGTATCAGCGCTCCTCTTCCGGCCGCTGCAACCTGGAAGAATACCGCAAGTGACAAGATCATTACATTAAAGCGATGCTGGTTATCTCCGAAGGTCAACTCAGCCACAGGGCCGGAAATTAGAAACAGCAGCGCGGCTCCAACCAAGCCCAGGACGATGGAAACGCGCCGCAGCACAGCGACAACCTCTGATATCCGTTTGGTGTCTTGTGAACTGACAGCCGCTATCTGACGAACGCCACTGGCATTGATGCCAAGACCCGCGACGGTCTGCGCTATATCTGCGACTGAGTTGTATAGCGCCATCATGCCGATGCCTTCGGGTCCGAGAAGCACCGCCATAGCTTTGTTTCGGGCGATGGAGAACGCCACATTGATGACAGACGATCCGCCGATCAGCACGGTAGACTTGATAATCTGGTTGTAACTCTTGCCATCACCCCCGCTGGGCAATGACATGGGTGTCGGACCTGAAGAACCAGTCTTCATTGAGGTTGCTTCGACGTGATAGACACCGAGGTCATTGGCCGACGTCGCGTGTTATTGGTTCGGACGCATCAGGTGATAGGGACGCAGACGATCGAGGCGCTCCGATAAGAGTGACCTTCAACACGTCTCCTGGCACCAGTGACGTGGTCTCGGAAGCGGGCGTCTCGGTGCTCTTCCCGCCACTATTGTGGACGACCGTATACTCAAGCTTTGGTTTCCCGGCAGGACTTAGCGAGGTGTCCGATGAAAGGCTTTCCATGAGCACTTTCTGGACCGTGGCCTTCTTGACCTGCAAACTGCTCATGAGGGCGCGCTCCGTCTGCAGCGCAGAAGCAATCTCTGTCTGTCTTTTGTCCGCAAGCCCTTCAAGATCGCGGGTTGTTTGGCTGATGCTTTGTCGGGCCCGCATTATCAGGACGGTAAGATCAAGGCGCTCGTTCTGGTAGCCTCTCATCGTGCGCTCGGCTTCTGCTTGTCGTGTTGCAACAAGCGCGCCGCGATCTACAAGAGCAATGGTGCTGTTGAGCTGCTGTTGTGCTGAGTTTATGTTTGCGTCCGTACTCTTCATCTTCTCTTCGAGCACGCCGATCTCGCTTGAGAGTAGATCGCGAAGCGCAGTCAATGATTTCGTCTGCCTTGAAAGCTCGTTTGCCCGCGCCGAGAATATGGCCTCTTCCTGCCGGTGGACGGCAACCGCAGCGGCATCGTGCTGTTCTTGCTTGGATTGGAACGTTGTTTGCCCGGCCATTTCTGATTCCAGGCGCTCAATCTTTGCTGCCGTGCGCATTATCGAGTCATCGATCTCCTTTGCATCGCCGACCAATTTGATCACCGCTTCTGGACTTTCGGTCGCATCCTGAGATCGCATCTGGCCGCCGCCCAGCGCCAAGGCCTGTAGAACCGTCATGCCAGAGCGGAATTCATATTCGCCAGGATTCTTAACGTCGCCCACGACATAGATCGGTGGATATTTCACGATCTCGACGCTAGCAGCCGGTTCATCGACCAGTCCGATCTTTGCCTTCAACTCCTTGGCGATGGCAGACGCCAGGGCAGCTTCGTCCTTGTTTTCAACGGAGATCGCGCCAAGCAGTGGGACAGTGATCGTCCCCTGGTCCGAGACCGTATAGTCCCCTCCCACAGCAGCCCATTGCTCGTAGCTTCCCTTCGTTGGCATCCACTGGACAAGGGTCAGCCGGATCTTCGTATTCGGGAAAATCGGGGTCGCGAGGGCTGCACTGACATTCAGGGCAATCAACGAAGCACTCGCAGTTGCAACAAGCCGTGGAAAAGTCCGCGGAAACCGGCCGAAACCTGTGTGCAACATCATGTAACGCTCCAACAAGATTTCATGACATCTCAAGTTCAATCAGGAGTTCTGCAGCGCAGTGTGGAGCGCCGATGAATTTATTCTTTCATCCTACGCTACGAGGAGCAATATGCGGTAAGTAATCAATTTTCGTTAGTCCTTTTATCGATTAAAAGGATCGACCTTTTGAAATTAGCAAAGGATGATCGCACGAAACGATGTATGTTACCCAAATGGACTAGAGCGTCCGGCCGCTGTACCCACTACGATCAACTACCGCGCCTCTCAAGTCTGATGGGATAATACATGGTAATGTCCCGCTGTGGTTTTCAAGTTTGGATATGTTGGCAATGGGTGAAATTGACTTCCCGTTTTACATTTCAATTCTTCGACGGAGATTGCCGTATATACTGCTTTGTGTAACGACGACCACGATCCTTGCGCTTATCGTTGCGATACTCCAGCCGCGAATTTATCAGTCTTCAGCAAAAATTCTGGTCGAAGCGCCGCAGATCCCCGTCAACCTCGTCCGGTCCACCGTCCAGACCAGTTCCGTTGGCCAGCTGCAGATAATCCAGCAGCAGCTTACGACGCGGGATAATCTTGTGAGGCTCGCAGCCAAGCTCAACATCTACGCCGGTGAGAAGGAACAGCCGACGGCCGAGAATCTTGTGAAGAACATGCGGTCCCGCATCATATTTGAGGAAACGGAGTTGAGCGGCGGCGATGGTGCATCGGTCTTCGCAATCGGGTTCGAAGCCAAGTCTGCGGCCCTCGCGGCGCAAGTCGCCAATGAGCTCGCGACATCGATCCTGAACAGCAATCAGAAGCAAAGAACAGACAGGGCCGGAAATACGCTGGAGTTTTTTGATGACGAGGTGAAGAGACTGGATGACGACCTCGCTCGTATCGAAGCGAACCTCGTGAAATTCAAGAACGAAAACAGGGACACACTACCAGAAAGCCTGGAGTTTCGTCGCACCCAGCAGAGCACTCTTCAGGAGCGCCTCATATCGCTTGAGCGTGAGGAATCGGACCTGCGGACAAGACGGAGCCTTCTGGTTGAGACATATATGGTGACCGGTAAGTATCCAACGGGAGAACCGCTGACTGCAGAGCAACAAATGCTCCTCGATCTCAACAAGGCCCTCGCCGATCAGCTCACGGTCTTTTCCGAGACAAGCCCCAACATCGTCGCATTGCGGGGACGCATTGCCGCACTGCGGGGAAAGGTGGTTCCCAAGAAACAAGAGGGTACTGAGACTAAGGCGCAGTCCGGCCTCGATCTTCAACTGTCCGATGTGGACAGGCGAATAGATGCGATCGAAAAGGAACGCGAGCAGATAACCGAGAAGATTGCTTCTCTCACGCAATCGATAAGCGCCACACCAGCAACCGACATCCGGTTGAACGCCCTTGAACGAACGCTCTCGAACACGCAAACCCAGTACAACACCGCGATCGCCAAACGTGCGGAAGCCTCGCTGGGTCAGCAAATGGAGGCCCGGTCAGACGGTGGTCGGTTCTCCCTATTGGAAGGGGCTACAGAACCGCAACAGCCGTTGCGATCGAAGCGTCGTCTTATCGTCATCGGAGGCGTCCTTGCGGGCCTTGCCTTGAGTTTCGCTATTGTTGTCTTGCTTGAAATACTGAACAAAACGATCCGCCGCCCCGCCGAATTGATCCAGATGCTCCAGGCGCAACCGCTAGCGGTGATCCCATTCATCGATACCCCCTATGAGCAACGAACGCCCCCGTTAAAAAGGAGGCTCAATAGCGTCAAGCGCATGCTGAGCTACCGGTGAAGGACGTGTTGTCTTCAAACCGTTGGCTGATGAAGTGTACTCGAATAGCGTCAGGCGTCGCAGTGATTGAGGATTTGTAATGGAATTTGTTGGCAGATCGTCACGTAGCAGAGGGATTGTCGAGATGGGCGATCGCAGTCCGGCATTGCCGGAACCGCTGGAGATTGTGAGAGGGGCGTGGGAAGGGCTTCCCCCGCTTGTCATCGATCACGATGCAGCGGCCAACAATCGCATTATCACTTTGAACCGGTCGTCGCCGGCTCACGCCGCCTTTGACATGATGCGGACGAAGCTGCTCCGTCTCCTCAGAGAGAATAACTGGACTTCGGTCGCCATCACGTCTGCCACACCGGCGTGCGGCAAGACGTGCATTGCGCTCAACCTTGCATTCAGCCTCGCCAATCAAAGTGATTGTCGAACTGTCCTCGTCGATCTTGATTTGCGGCGGCCGCAGATAGGCAAGTCACTTGCCATCAAAAATCCAGGCTCGATCGAGAGCTTTCTGAAGGGCGATGCCGGTCTACGCGAGACGTTCTTCCGATACGGCGACAACCTGGCACTTGCGCCAAATCGACAGCCAGTCCAGTATCCGGCGGAGCTTCTTCAAAGCGCCGTGGCAGCCCACTCAATACAAGACATGCGCCAGGAAATAGAACCAGACGTGGTTCTATATGATTTGCCGCCGATGCTGTCGACCGATGATGTGCTTGCGTTCCTGCCGAATGTCGACGGTGTCATCCTCGTTGCCGCTTCAGATCAAAGCACGATCAGTGAGGTGGACATTTGCGAGCAGGCCCTGCGCGAGAAAACGAACGTCCTAGGCGTCGTCCTGAACAAGAGCCAGTATAGTCACGAACAGTATGGCTATTAGTAAAGAGGTCCTTGATAGTCCTGCCTCATCTCGTTGCTGGAGACCTCGCCTCAAACACCCTGTAATTTGAAAGGCGGCTCGGCCAGTCCGTTTGCTGCAAGCTCGTTGAGTCTTGAGGCAATTTCATCGGTTCCCCGCCCTTCAGCATAATGCATCAGACCACCGCGCCAGCGCGGAAAGCCATATCCGTGGATTTCCACAAGGTCGATGTCCTCAGCTCTTAACGCCACCTTCTCGTTGAGGATCTTTGTGGCCTCGTTGACCATCGGCAGGACGATGCAATCGATGATGCTGGCTTCATCCCACGCTCTCTGCGGCGTTTCCCGGGCTTCCCCGGCAATGATGTCGGCGACGATCTCCGAGTGCTTCGCCGTGCGATCCCCCTTGGCGTAGTCGTACCAGCCGCCACCAGTTTTTTGTCCAAAGCGTTCCAGAGCACAAAGCCGTTCCGCGATCGGCGCGAATGGGGTCTCGCCGCGGGCGCGTGCCGCCTTGCGCTGGAAAGCGGCAATATCGAGGCCGCCGAGGTCCTGGGCCTCGAAGGGCCCCATGGGCAGCCCGAAGCTGCGCATCGCTGCATCGACCGCCTGTGGGGTTGCGCCCGCCAGCAACAGGCGTTCGGCCTGGGCGCGGGTTACTTTCAGGATCCGGTTGCCGATAAATCCGTCGCAGATGCCGGCGCGCACAGGGATCTTGTTCAGCATCCTCGCAAGTGCAAATCCCGTTGCAAGGGTTGCGGGCGCGGTATGAGCGGTCGGTACGATCTCGAGCAGCTTCATGACATGTGCCGGACTGAAGAAGTGCAACCCGAGGAAACGCTCCGGGTGCCTGATGCCTGCCGCGATCTGTTCGGGATCGAGGTAGGACGTATTCGTGGCAAGCACCGCATCGGCGCGGCAGACCATCGACAGCCTGCCGAAGACCTCGCGCTTCACGTCGAGATCTTCAAATACCGCTTCGATGACGAGGTCGGTTGCAGAAAGCTGGCTGTAGTCGGTCGTTCCTGTTACGCCGGCCAGGCGCTCGGCCGCAACGTCTGGACTAATCTTGCCGCGCTTGACCGCGCCTTCGAAGATCGAACGCAGGTTGGAGAGGCCGCGTTCGACCGCAGCCTCGTCGCGTTCCACAAGCGTCACCGGCAGACCCGCGTCGCGAAGGGCGGCCGCAATACCCGCACCCATCGTGCCGCCGCCGATGACAGCAGCAGAACGGATTTTTCGGGGCTCGACGCCTGCAAGCTCAGGCGGCCTGGGTGCTGCCCTTTCTGCGAAGAAGACGTGGCGCAAGGCTGCGGCCTGGGGTGAGCCGCGCAATTCGAGAAATGTCTGCCGCTCGAAGGCCATCGCAGTGTCGAAATCGACCTCCGCCGCCTTCCTCACGCAGGCGAGCGCACGAAGCGGTGCTTCCTCGCGCCTGGCGCGGCTGGCGACCGCCTTTGAGGTCGTTTCCCAGAACGTCGCGTCGACGGACGGCACGCCGCGCTGGCGGAGCGGAAGTGGAAGGGACTGATCGATGGCAGAACGCGCAAAGTCGATCGCCCCCTTTTCCAGATCACCCTCGACAACGGCATCGATCAGCCCTTGAGACCGCGCCTTCGGCGCTGCCACGGGCGTACCTGTTGTGACCATCTCGGTTGCAAGCGCCGGTCCGATCAGTCGTGGCAGGCGCACGGTGCCCCCGGCACCTGGAACAATGCCGAGGCGGACTTCGGGCAACCCGACGCTTGCCGACGGCACGGCTATGCGAAAGCGGCAGCCGAGCGCCACTTCGAAGCCACCACCGAGCGCGCTGCCATGAATTGCGGCAACCCAAGGCTTGGCTGCCGTCTCGATACGAGCGACGAGGTCGGGAAGGTGAGGGGGCATCGGCGGCTTGCCGAATTCGTTGACATCGGCGCCGGCAATGAACGTCCGTCCGTCGCAGATCAGGACCACTGCGCGCACCGAAGGGTCGGCGTCCAGCGTCTCGGTCGCATTCCACAGCTCCTGCCGCACTGCCTGCGACAAGGCGTTCACGGGCGGGTTGTCGATGGTGACGACGGCAATGTCGCCGTTGCGTTCGATGGTTACGGTCATAATGTCAAATTCCCAGGTAGGCTTCGCGAATTCGTTCGTCGGCAATCAGGTCCTTGGCTGGTCCCGACATTGTAATACGGCCGGTCTCCATCACATAGCCGCGGTCGGCAATCGACAGTGCGCCAAAGGCGTTCTGTTCGACGAGCAGCACGGTGACGTTAAGCGCACGCAGGCCTTTCACCACCTCAAAGATCTGAGCGACGAGGATCGGCGCCAGTCCCATGCTTGGCTCGTCGAGCAGCAGACAGGAGGGGCGGGCCATCAGGGCGCGCGCAATCGCAAGCATCTGCTGCTGGCCGCCGGACAGGCCCCCGGCCGCCAGATTGCGTTTTTCGCGCAGCACCGGGAACATGACGAATGCCTCCTCCATGTCCCGTTCGACCTTGTCGTCCGAGAAAAGAAAAGCGCCGAGGCGCAGATTTTCTTCAACGGAGAGGTTCGTGAAGATCTGCCGTCCCTCCGGCGATTGCGCGAGACCGCGCGACGGGCGGCGATAGGCTGGAACACTGTTCAGGCTCTCGCCGCGAAACACAATGGAACCTGATGACACCGGCTGTATGCCGGAAAGGCAACGCAAAAGCGTCGTCTTGCCGGCACCGTTCGCACCCACCACGGTGACGATTTCGCCGGAGCCGACCTCGAGATCGATGCCGTGCAGAACCTCGATGCGGCCATAGCGAGAGCGCAATCCTTCAACCGTCAACATCAGCCGCCTCCACCGCTTGTGCGCCAAGATAGGCTTCGATGACCCGCGGGTTGCGGGCGACCGCTGCCGGTTCTCCTTCTGCGATCTTCTCGCCGTGATCGAGCACCACGATATGGTTCGAAATGCGCATCACCATCTTCATGTCATGCTCCACAAGCAGAATGGAGACACCCTCTGCCGCGACCTCGGCGATCAGGTGATCGATCTCCTCCGTTTCGACAGCGTTGCACCCGGCTGCCGGCTCGTCGAGAAGCAGCACGCGTGGTTGCAGGGCAAGCGCGCGGGCGATCTCCAGCCGTTTCAGCGCGCCGTAGGACAGGGAGCCCGCTGTTCTCTCGGCTGCCTGGGCAAGGCCAACACGCTTTAGCAGTTCGCGGGCTCCGGCTTCCGAGGCCTGGCTTCTCAGGCGCGAGCCCGGGAGCCCGAGGAGATCGGCGAGAATGGATCCCCGTTCGTGCAGGTGATGACCGACAGTGACATTCTCCAGCACCGTCATCGTCTGGAATATCTGCAGGTTCTGGAATGTGCGGGAGAGACCCCGTTCGGCGAGCAGATGCGGCCCGAGGCCAGTGACATCCTCCCCTGCGAGCAGGATACGCCCGCGGCCGGGCAGGTAGACGCCCGAAATCATGTTGAAGAGGGTCGTCTTGCCGGCGCCGTTCGGTCCGATCACCGAGACGATTTCGCCGGCCTTCAGGGAAAAGCTCACATCATTGACGGCACGCAGGCCGCCAAAGTCGATCCCGAGGCCTTCGACTTGAAGCAGGCTCATTCTCCCCTCCCTCTGATCAGGCGCGCAAGGCTCGGAAGCAGGCCGTCGCGCATGAAGATCATCACGAGCATCATGATCAGGCCGAGCACGAGCTGCTCATATTCCTGAAAGACGGTCAGGACCTGAGGCAGCGTCGTCAGGATGGCGGCCCCGAGGATCGCCCCGACGACAGAACCCGCACCACCAAGAACCGCCATGGTGACGAGCTCGATCGAATGCATGTAGCCGGCAACATCCGGGGTGATGAACTTGTTTTGCAGCGCCAGCAGGGAACCGGCAACCGACGCGTAGACTGCGGAGATCACGAAGGCCCTCAGCTTGTATTTCGCGACATCGATGCCGACGGTGCGGGCAGCGACCTCCGAGCCATGAAGCGCCCGCAACGCCCGCCCGGTCGGGCTGTGAAAGAGGTTGAGTGCGAGCCAGGCGCCGATCAGCATGATGAAACCGGTAAAGGCATACCAGAAGACCGGGTTCGACATGTCGAGACCGAGTGATTTCAGCAGGCCCCGCAATCCGAGGTCGGCAACGGCAATGCCATCAGGACCACCGGTCCATCCCGCTTCATTGGCAAGCACCATGGCAACCAGCGCTCCAAGCCCGAGGCTGGCGACGGCCAGGGAGCATCCCTTCAGCCGGAGGATAGGCCGTCCGACCCGCCA
>Ga0102588_1000542_pt1 | contig 39042 bp, 39 predicted proteins | sample AraplaMF_Col_mMS_FD_76854 | JGI IMG/M metagenome (GOLD analysis project Ga0102588, IMG submission 76854) | Arabidopsis root microbial communities from the University of North Carolina, USA - plate scrape MF_Col_mMS (SPADES assembly) (version 2) | ecosystem: Host-associated > Plants > Roots >...
ATTCAGGCCGGAAATCTACCGGCGCAAGCAGGCCCGGCGACCTTGTCAGGCACTGGGCAGGCGTCTTTCACGCTGCCATATAGCGCGCGCAACATGACGATTTCCTTTTCAGCGTTAAGCTTCAGGAGTCCCGACAGTACGCGCTATCGCTACAGGCTGGAAGGGTTCGACACGAACTGGCATAGCGCCGACAGCAATCAGAGGACGATCAGCTACGCGGTATTGCCGCCGGGCGACTTCACCTTGACCGTCCAGGCAGCCACCACACGCGGCGACTGGAATAGGCCGGGAGCAGGTTTGAAAATTATAGTGCTGCCTCCCTGGTGGGATACGTGGTGGTTCTACGGTACGGCGTTTGCGCTCTCCGTCACGGCTCTCGCGACCCTGTATCGGTATCGGGTGGCAAAGGTCGCAGCGCAATACCGCATACGACTTGAAGAGCGTGTGGGAGAGCGAAACCGGGTGGCACGCGATCTTCACGACACGTTGATTCAGAGCTTTCAGGGCCTGACTTTCCGGCTTCAGGCCGCACGGCATCTCTTGCCGATGCACCCCGAGGAAGCTGCGCGCATGCTGGATCTCGTTCTGGAGAAGAGCGACGACGCGATCATCGAAGGCAGAAGCGCCGTGCAGGCGTTGCGTGACACCAAAGGGATCGACGCAAACCTGGTCGAGGCTGTGCGGACTGTCGGCCAGGAACTCGCCTCAGTCGCGTCTGTTGTACCTTCACCGGTGTTTCGGCTCGACCTCAGCGGGCGCCCGACGGATATTCAGCCAAATGTTCAGGAGGAGGTCTATCGCATTACATCCGAAGCACTTCGGAACGCGTTCAAGCATGCGGGCGCATCGCTCATAAAGTGCGAGTTCGACTATGACGGCAGTGGGTTGAAAATTCGAGTTTGCGACGACGGCTTGGGCATCGTCCGCGGTTCTCATGACCGGGCTGGTAAACGTTGGGGCATGGCCGGAATGAAGGAACGGGCGGAGAAGATAGGTGCCGACTTGGCCATCGAGAGTATTCCGGGCAAGGGCACTTCGGTCGAGCTCACCCTCAAGGCGCGGCCGGGATTTCCGTGGACACGCTGGTGGAGGTGGCAAAGTTAATGACAGGGCAGCCGATAAGAGTGCTTACCGCCGACGATCACCCCCTCATCCGGGAGGGGCTCGCCGCGCTTATGGCTGCACAGCCAGATATCGTTATCGTCGGCGAAGCATCCGACGGACATGAAGCAATCGCGCGCTTCGATGAACTTCGGCCCGATGTCCTGCTGCTCGATCTGCAGATGCCGAATCTGACGGGACTGGAGGCACTGGTGGCAATCAAGGAGCGGCACCCAGGGGCCCGGATTATCGTCTTAACGACCTACGATACCGAGCAACTGGCGGCCAAGGCGATCGGGTCGGGTGCCCAGGCCTACCTGCTGAAGAGCTCAGTGAGGCGCGAGCTTATCGATACCATCCGGTCGGTCGTCAGGGGCAAGAAACATGTCGACGCCGGGGTGGCGACCAATCTCGCTATACATGCGAGCGACGACGCGCTGACGCCCCGGGAAATCGCCGTTCTCGCTCTGATTGCTCGCGGTAATTCGAACCGGTCGGTGGGAGAGCATCTGGCCATTACCGAACAGACGGTCAAAGGTCACGTCAAGAGCATCCTCTCGAAGCTCTCCGCGAATGACCGCGCGCACGCCGTGGCACTCGGAATAAAGCGCGGCATCATTGAACTTTAGCCGGTCAGGGCTGCCAGCAGCACGACGACGTCGTGATTGCGGCGATCGTTACCTAAGTATGTTCACCTTCGCCAAGTCGATCAATTGACTGGCTAGGCCGTCCAAGACGGCCTCGTGAATATGCCGAACTTGTGATCGCGGGAGGTCGTCGACGGCGGGGGTTATGGAACAGAGAAAGTTTCGAATACTAAGCTTGAATCATTCGTACGGCCGGCGACCCATTCACGAGTACTGAAGGATGTGTTGAGAATGGGGTTGCTCGATCGAGCATAGACTGGGGTCGAACGAGATAGCGGAATGCCTGCAGAGAAGGCGACTGCCGAGGAGTGTCGCAGCATGGTCGAGGGAATTGGCGTCCGGTGCCGTGACCCACGAGGCCTATCGAACGTGGGCAGATGCACCTAATGTCAAGAGAACAATCTTCCCCGATTACAAATAAGGTGCGTTAGGCCATCCGAGAGAGGCCTGCCCCGGCGAAACCCAGTAAAGTTGCGCAACCACTGCGCCCTCCAAGAGCATTCGGACCGCCCACGTTGTCGCCTCTACCGACGCGGTTTTACCAGTGTTTCTGGGGTTATCAGATGCAGCCGCTCGTCTTCCTTCGCCAAACTCTCGACATCGCTTGAAAAACCACTTCTACTGAAAAACAGGTAGTGCTTGCCCGTCGCTCCTTCCCCGTAAGTCGTTTTCTCGGATCGCTCACGCAACAATCGGACGTGGCCAAGGTCGATCACGCGCGATCGCCATTTGCATTCGCCATAGAAAAATGCACCATCCAACAATCGCCCCGCGACATCGATGTCGAAATCGGCGTGACCCCAAATCTGGCCAACCTCCTGCGTCGGAACCGCAAGGACCTCTTGCAGATGAAGCCTTGCGAATTGAAGGGTGATCGGTTCGAACGCAATCCCCATATATTCGGAGAACCGAGGCTCCACGACGCGGTCGTAAACCTCCTCGCCAAACCCGCTGCTGATCGCGCTCAGGTTTGGTCGCACGAAACGATGCCAGAACGACATCAGGCTGTCTGCAACGCGATAGCGGCGGTTTCGGCCCTTTTCGTCGGCATCCAGCGATTTCGAATTTTCGATCAAATCAAGCGCGAGCAGTTTTGCCAGGTACGGTCCAATACCGTCTGCTTTGACACCCAGTCGGTTTGCGATCTCCGACTTAGTGTTGCAACCGTCAGATATAGCCGCAACCACGCTTGAGTAAAAGGACGGCTCTCTGAGTTCGGTCTGCAGCAGCGTGTTCGGTTCGTCGATCAGGGTGCCTGTCTCTGTGAGCAAGAGTTTGATGACGTTATTGCGGAGCGGTTCCTGAGCGTCGCAAAGCTGAAGATAGTAGGGAATGCCGCCGAAAATCGCATAGGTTCTGATAATGTCGTCGGCCGTGTACTCCGGGAAAAACTTGGCGACGTCGACAAGGGGCAAGGCCTTCATGTCGAGCGACAGGGTTTTTCGCCCGTAAAGCGGGTTCCGTTCCGCCAACAGGTCTTCCATTTGAGAAATGGCAGAGCCGCAAAGGATCAGTTTCATCGCCCCATCTGCAAGTGCGCCGGAATCCCAGAATTTTTGCACGATCGATGGCAGTGCTGGCTCGTTATCAAGCAGATAGGGAAATTCGTCGATCGTGACGATCAATCCCGGATGCTCGCCGGCACGCTCGGCAACATAGTGCAGTACCCCCTCCCAGCTTGACAGGGCTTCGAGCTGTGGCTTTGATCCGATTGCCTTTCCGACATCGGATTTGAACTGTTCCAGGTTCAAAAGTGATGAGACGCGGGTCGCCTGAAAGTAGATTTCTGGGCGGGTCTTGGCGGCCTCCCGAAGGAACCGCGATTTGCCGATCCGCCGTCGGCCAAATACGATGATGAGGGAAGGTCGTTGCGAATCCAATTCGATCCGCACGAGCTTGAGTTCACGATCGCGCCCGAGAAACTGCATATGCCTGCCTTATGGTAATTATAATTACCGTAATCGTGATTACCTTAATCGTGTTTACCTTATTGACGATCGGTTTGTCAAGTTCTGCGCGCTGCAGCGCTCTCCAAACCGCGCCAGATTGTCGATTTTCCTCAGGCAACAGGGCAAGCCTATCCCGTTGAAACCCGGCTGTTGATCCTCGTAGGCAGAAAGAGTTCCCAAGTGTGTGTTTGTCGACCTTCGGCAATTAACCATTTAGACCTCCTCTGATCGACTCTTGCGGAAAGACTGTGTTAGGTAACCCGCTCGCGGTTGTCATCGGCGCAGATTCCTCGACCGTATCTGAGCTGGCTGCTTTCGCGCGCTGGACGAACCTTAGCGAAATGACCTTCCTTCTGCAGCCGCGGTCGGCGGATGCCGACTACCGCGTTCGCATCTTTACACCTGTTGCTGAATTGCCTTTCGCGGGCGACCCTACTTTGGGGAGTTGCCATACATGGCTGTCGTCCGGTGGAAGGCCAAAGAGTGATGAGATTGTCCAGGAGTGTGAGGCAGGACTAATCCACATTCGGCGCGACAATGAACGACTTTCCTTCGAAGCCCCCGAACTGCGCCGGTCGGGGCCGGTGGAACGCGACACACTGACGCCAGCCATCAAAGATCTGCGATTGACCTCTGATGACATCGCCGACACCAAGGTGGACAATGACCCTGGCTGGCTCGCTGTCCTACTGCGCTCGAGGGCTGACGTCCTGGCGCTGCGCCCGGATTTCTCCGTCCTGTCCGGACTGCGGGTCGGCCGGGAAGGACGTGTTTATGTGGAGCTGGTCGAAGATCGGATTTGGATCGGTGGCGACGTCACGACTTGTATCGAGGGCGTCGCAGCCCTCTAATTTGAGCGCCCGCCAACGAAATTACAGCCTCCGCGGCCTCGGCCGTAAGGTTACCGCACTGCCGTATATCGCCAGAGAGAATCGTGCAGTCTCGGTTGGCTTGGTGGAACGCCTCGGAGGCAATAAAAGGGGTCAGTCTCTTACTGCACCCGAACGTTGCTTCGGTCGAAGAAGTGCAGTCTCTCTGCCTTGGCGGCAATCCGCACCGGGGCGTCGATCTCTATTCTTGATCGGCCCGCGACACGAAAGACAACATTGTCGCCGGTCGGCAGCGTTGCGTGAACGTAGCTTTCAGCGCCGATCAGTTCGACAGCGGCGACACGCGCCTCGGTGGTAAGGGCCGCGGGTTGTTCTGCGCCTTCCGCCAGATAGAAATCCTCTGGGCGGATGCCGATGGTGGCGGTCTCGGCTGGAAGAAGGACCGGGTCGCTCAATGTCAGGCTCGGATTGTCGGTCGAAAACAGGTTCATCGCCGGCGAACCGATGAAGGTCGCAACGAAGGTCGTTGCGGGTTTCTCATAGAGCTCGATCGGTGTGCCGACCTGCTCGATCAGGCCGCCGTTCAGGACGACCAACCGGTCGGCGAGGGTCATCGCCTCCATCTGGTCATGCGTGACGTAAACGCTGGTGGTTGCAAGTGTCCGCTGAAGGCGCTTGATCTCGACCCGCATCTGTACGCGCAGCTTGGCGTCGAGGTTGGAGAGCGGCTCGTCGAAGAGAAAGGCGGCGGGCTCGCGAACGATCGCCCTGCCCATCGCCACACGCTGGCGCTGGCCACCTGAAAGCTGGCGCGGCTTGCGCTCAAGGTAGGGCTCGATCTCGAGCGAAGCAGCCGCCTTGGCAATGCGCCTGTCGATTTCGTCCTTGGGTGTGTTGCGGTTCTTCAAGCCATAGGCGAGGTTCTGGCGCACGGTCATATGCGGATAGAGCGCATAATTCTGGAAGACCATGGCGATGTCCCGCTCGGAGGGCTCCAGCTCGTTGACCCTTCGCCCGCCGATCCCGATCTCGCCGGCAGTGATACCCTCCAGCCCGGCGATCATACGCAGCAGCGTGGACTTGCCGCAGCCCGAGGGGCCGACGAGGACGAGGAGTTCACCGTCGGCGATGTCGAGCGACACGCCCTTGATCACGTCGATGCCGCCGCCATAGGACTTGCGGACGTCGTTAAGCTTGATTCCGGCCATTATTTCTCCGTTTCCACCAGACCTTTGACAAACCAGCGCTGCATGAGCACGACGACGAGGACTGGCGGGATGATTGCCAGGATCGCCGTCACCATCACGAAGTTCCACGGGGTCGCCGCATCAGCAAAATCCACCATCTTGCGCAAGCCGATGATGATCGTCGTCATGCGCGCGTCGTTGGTCACGAGCAGCGGCCAAAGATATTGTGTCCAGCCGTAGATGAAGAGGATGACGAAAAGCGCGGCGATATTGGTGCGCGATAGCGGCAGCAGGATATCGCGCATGAAGCGGAAGGGACCGGCGCTGTCGATACGTGCCGCCTCGACCAGCTCGCCCGGGATCGTCAGGAAGAACTGCCGGAACAGGAAAGTCGCCGTCGCTGACGCCATCAGCGGCAGCGTCAGACCGGCGTAGGTGTCGATCATGCCGAGATCGACGATCACCTTGTAGGTCGGCAGGATACGGACTTCGACCGGCAGCATCAGCGTGATGAAGATCATCCAGAAGAAACCCATGCGGAAGGGAAACCGGAAGAAGACGATCGCGAAAGCCGACAGGAAGGAAATCGCGATCTTGCCGACCGCGATGACGAAGGAAACGACGAAGGTGTTCCAGAGCATCCGCTCGAGACTGACACCGACGGTGCGCTCGACACCACCGAAGAGCGCTTCGCCGTAATTTCCGGAGAAGTGCGCACCCGGCAGCAGCGAGATCGGCGGTCGCAGGATCTCCGCCGAGCTCATCGTCGAGGCGACGAAGGTGTAGTAGATCGGAAAGGCGACGATGACGATGCCGAGGATCAGCATCAGATGGCCGAGAAGTGTGGCCAGGGGACGTTTTTCGATCATCAGCCTGCCTCACCCATAATGAACGCGACGTTCCACGAAGCGGAACTGGAAGGCGGTCAACGCGATCACGATTGCCATCAGGATGACCGATTGCGCCGCCGAGGAGCCGAGGTTGAGATTGACGAAGCCATCGTTGAAGACCTTGTAGACCAGCGTTTCGGTCGCCCGTGCCGGACCACCCCCGGTAACCGCGTGGATGATGCCGAACGTGTCGAAGAAGGCGTAAACGGTATTGACCACAAGCAGGAAGAAGGTGGTCGGCGCCAAGAGCGGGAAGACGATCGTCCAGAAGCGCCGGCTGCCGCGCGCACCGTCGATCGCCGCCGCCTCGATCAGCGATTTCGGGATCGCCTGCAAGCCGGCCACGAAGAAGAGGAAATTATAGCTGATCTGCTTCCAGGCGGCTGCGACAATCACCAGCAGCATGGCCTGGTTGCCGTTCAGCAGTGGATCCCAGCCGAAGCCGTTTCGGCGCAGTAGATAGGCAAAGGTGCCCATGGCGGGATTGAACATGAAGAGCCAGAGCATGCCGGCAACGGCGGGCGCGACGGCATAGGGCCAGATCAGCAGCGTCCGATACAAGCCCTGCCCACGCACCACCTTGTCGGCGGCGGTCGCAAGCGCGAGCGCCAGAACCATGGACAGCAACGCCGTCGAGATGCTGAAGACAACGGTTACCTGCAGCGAGTTCAGATAGTTCTCGTCGGAGAGAACCGCCCGGAAATTGGCGAGGCCGACAAAACCGCTCTTGAGTCCGAAGGGATCCTCGCGCTGCGTCGACTGGTAGAGCGCCTGGCTTGCCGGCCAGAAGAAGAAGACCACGGTAAGCACGATCTGAGGCGCGACGAGGAGATAGGGAAGGATCTTGTTGGGAAAAACAACACGCTGCAAATGAGGCTCCTGACAAACGGTAGTAACCGCCCGCGGCTTCGACCACGGGCGGCAGGAGACGTCCGTTAGTTGCCCAGGGCTTGCTGGATCGCCGCATTGCCTCGCTCGACCGCCTTGTCGAGGGCCGCTTTGGCATCCTGCTTGCCGGCGAGCATGGCCTCGAATTCCTCGTTCATGATGTCGCGGACCTGGGGCAGGTTGACGAGACGAACGCCCTTGGAATTTTCGGTCGGCGCCTTGCCCATCATCTGCAGGATCGGCGTTTCGCGAGCAGGGTTCTTGTCATAGAAGCCGGACTTCTTCGTGTCCTCGTAGGCCGCCATGGTGACCGGCATGTAGCCCGAAACCTGATGCAGTCGCGCCTGGATCTTGGTCTGGGAGAGGAAATGGAAGAACTCGGCGATGCCCTTGTATTCCGCATCCGACTTGCCGGCGAAGACCCAGAGGCTCGCGCCGCCGGGGATCGTATTCTGCGGCCGCCCCTCCCCATCATAATAGGGCAGTTGACCGATGCCGTAGTTCATCCCCGACTTGACGATGTCGCCGAGGCCACCCGAGGATTCCGTCATGATGGCGCATTCGCCGGAGGTGAAGAGTTGCTTTGCCTCCGAGGTCCTGCCGCCGTATCGGAAGGTGCCGTCCTTGGCGAGATCGGCGATCGCTTGGAAATGCTGGACGAAGAGTGGCGAGTTGAATTCGAGCTGCACATCCGTGCCGCCAAGCCCGTTCTCGTTGGTGCCGTAGGCGACGTTGTTCCAGGCGGCAAGGTTTTCCGTCTGGATCCAGGTCAGCCACGTCGATGTTAGGCCGCAGGGCGCTGCGCCACTCGCCTTGATCTTCTTGGCTGCCTCGAAGACATCAGGCCAGGTTTTCGGCGGCGTCTCCGGATCGAGGCCGGCCTTCTTGAAGACATCCTTGTTGTAGTAAAGGATCGGCGAAGAGGAGTTGTAGGGGAAGGACAGCATCGTGCCGTCCGGCTTCGAGTAATAGGCGACGATGCCGGGCAGATATTCAGACTTGTCGAACTTGTAACCGCCCTTCTCCAGCACCTGCGCAGCCGGCATGACGGCGCCCTCTGCCCCCATCATGACGCCACTGCCGGCGTCAAAGACCTGCAGGATTGCCGGTGGCTGCTTGGCGCGGAAGGCGGCGATGCCGGCGTTCAGGGCTTCCGGATAGGTGCCCTTGAACACCGGGACGATCTTGTACTCGCTCTGGCTCTCGTTGAACTCCTTGGACAGCTTTTCGACGACTTCGTTATTGGCGCCTGCCATGGCATGCCACCATTGCAGTTCGGTCACCGCAAAGGCGTGCTGGGCACCGGCCGAAAGGGCCGCGGCTGCGACGGAAACGAAAAGTAGACGTTTGGACATAATTCCTCCCTGTGGTTTGGCAATCGTCTGCGACCTTTTCCGGACGATCCTCCTCGATCGTTCCGGAAATCCTATTCTGTCTTTTCCCGAAAGCGGCGAACTCCCGATGCAAAGCTGTGCAATCGAAGAGAACTAGGACGCTTTCGCAATCTGTCGAGCATCGGAGCGAAGATCGCCTCAAAGGCCGGCGATACTCCTCAAATCCTCGATCGCCCCTGGCGCGGCGGCAAGCACCGGCGCGCCTTTCGTGAGCATCTCGCCCTGTGTCGGGAAAGGGTGGTACCAGCCGCCCGCTTCTTTCACGAGGCAATAGCCGGCCATGCAGTCCCAGGCATGCATGTAGGGCTCGTAATAGCCAACCAGCCGGCCCGCCGCGACATAGGCGAGCATCAGCGCGCCGGAGCCGTTGCGGACGAAATTTCCGCCGGCGTCCAGCAGGCTTTCGACCATCTTCCCGACAAAGGCCGGCGAGACGTAGTTGTTGGCACCGATCCCCGTCACCGCGTTGCGAATGTTGCGCGAGGGGTCGAGCGTCAGCGTCTTGCCATTGAGCGTCGCACCCATGCCTGATGCTGCGGCATAGAGTTCGCCGTGGCAGGGCGCGGAAATGACGCCAAGCACGGGAACGTCGTCGTGCAGAAGGCCGATCGAAACACACCAGTTCGGCATGCCGTTGACGAATGGGCTTGTGCCGTCAATCGGATCGACAACCCAGGTGAAGCCCGAGGAGCCATGTTCGAGCCCATACTCCTCGCCGAGGACACCGTCGCCCGGATAGGCTTCATGAAAGCGGGCGCGGATCAGGTTCTCGACTTCGCGATCGGCGATCGAAACGACGTCCTGTGGGTCGCGCTTGGTCTCGATGACGAGGGTTTCGCGCTTCCTGAAATAATCGAGCGCCACTTCGCCTGCCTCACGGGCAACCGCCTCAGCAAGCGCGAGACGGGCTTCGAGACCGGAGATGACATGCGACGTCATGAACTAATATCCTTCTTGTCAAAGCGGGTTTGGGGTCAACCGATAATGGCGATGCCACGGCTCTTGAAGCCGATCGTCACTTCCGTTCGCGGCGCGAGCGCCTGTTCGACAGCCGGGTCGACGACGAAAAGCGTACCGTTGCTCGTCTTGACCTCGTATTCGACACGGTCGCCAAGATAGGCGGCATGGGTGATCTCGCCATTGAACGATCCATCGGAGGTACGCGGCGCAAGGGTGATGGCGTTCGGACGAATGGCGAGCTGCGCTGGTCCGGTGCGGATGTTGCGGCCAGCAACCCGATGCTGCAGCCCCTCGACGCTGATCGTCGCGCTGTCGCCGTCGATGCCGACGATGTCGCAGGGCAGCACGTTGGCCTCTCCCATGAAGTCGGCGATGAAGGCGGAGGCCGGCGCGTCGTAGAGGTCGCGCGGCGCACCTGCCTGTGCGATCTGGCCATCCTTCATGACAATGATACGGTCGGAAACGGCAAGGGCTTCGTCCTGGTCATGCGTGACATAGACCGCGGTGAAGCCGAGACGCTGCTGAAGATCGCGGATCTCAGTGCGCACCCGCCGGCGAAGGCGGGCGTCGAGATTGGAAAGCGGCTCGTCAAGCAGCAGGACCTGCGGCTCCAGCACCAGGGCGCGGGCGACGGCGACACGCTGTTGCTGGCCGCCGGAAAGCTCGGCCGGCAGGCGCTGGCCCATGCCGGCGAGACCAACCAGCTTCAGCCCCTCCTCCGCGCGCTCGCGGGCCTCCTTGCGGCGAATGCGGGAGGACTCGAGGCCATAGGCGACATTATCGAGCGCCGTCATGTGCGGAAACAGCGCGTAGGACTGGAACACCATCGAGACGTCGCGCTCGTTAGCCGGAAGGGCCGTGACATCCTTGCCGCCGATCAGGATCCGGCCGGCCGAGGGATGTTCCAGTCCGGCCAGCATGCGCAGCGTCGTCGTCTTGCCGCAGCCCGATGGACCGAGCAGCGTGACGAGCGTACCCGGCTCGATGGTCAGCGAAAGATCGGGGATCGCTGTGAAGGCACCGAAGGTCTTGCGGACATTTTCGAAGACGACGGAACCGGCGGCGGTCTTGCTCATGCGGTTTTCTCCTGACCGAGAGGCGCGGAAGCGGCTTTACCGGCAAGCGCGACGCGGTTTTCGCGCCGCAGCCGGCGCTCGCCGACGAGAAGCTGGAAGCCGGCGATGATGACGATCATCACCAGGATTAGCGCCGAGGAATAGGCGATCGCCACGCCGTATTCGCCGTTCTCGACAAGGCCGACAATATAGGCGGTGGACATGTTGTACTTCGCGCTGACCAGAAAGATGACCGCGCTGATCGAAGTGATGGCACGGACGAAGGAATAGACGAGTGCTGCGGTGATTGCTGGCCGAAGCAGCGGCAGGATAACCCTGCGGATGGTGCGGGAGCTGTCGGCGCGCAGTGTCAGCGACGCCTCGTCGAGGCTCTTGTCGAGCTGGCTCATGGCCGCCACGCCCCCGCGCACGCCGACCGGCATGTTGCGGAAGACGAAGCAGGCGACGAGGATCAGCGCCGTGCCGGTCATTTCGAGCGGCGGCAAGTTGAAGGCCATGATGTAGCTGATGCCGATAACGGTGCCGGGAATGGCAAAGCTCATCATCAGCGCAAATTCGAAGAGGTTGCGGCCGACGAACCGCTGACGAACGATCAGATAGGCCGTCAAGAGGCCAACGGCTGCTGTCAGCGGCGCGGAGATCAGGGCGATCTCCATGGTCGTCCAGAAGGAGTTCCAGGCGACACCCGTCCAGGCAATGCCGCCATCGTCGCGCCAGCCGATCTCGAAGGCCTTCACGTAGTGCTCGACAGTAAGCGTGTTGTCGAGGCCCCAGGTGCGGACAAAGCCGCCGAAGAGGATCATAGCGTAGACGACGATGGTAAAGATCATCCAGGGAATGACGATTGCATGCACGCCGAGCGAAAGTCCGCGCGGCAGGGCGATATGGGCGCCCGAATCCCCCTTGCCCGTCACGGTCGCGAAACTCTTGCCGGCGAGCCAGAAGCGTTGCGCGATGAAGGCCGACATGGTGAAGAGAAGCAGGATCATCGCAAGGACGGCGGCCCGTGACGGATCGTTCTGCGAGCCGACGACGGCGAAGAAGATCTCCGTCGACAGCACGCCATGGCTGCCACCAAGCACCATCGGATTGCCGAAATCCGCCATGCTCTCGATGAAGGCGATCAGAAACGCATTGGCGAGACCGGGCTTCATCAGCGGCAGCGACACCCGCCAGAAGGTGCGCCAGCGGTCGGCACGCAAGGTTTGAGACGCCTCCTCCATCGAGGGGCTGACGCCTTCCACCACGCCGATAAGCACGAGGAAAGAGATCGGCGTGAAGGAAAGAACCTGGGCGATCCAGATGCCGGTCAGTCCATAGAGCCAGCGGCCCGGTTCCGCGCCAAGAAGAGTTGCCACCGTTTGGGTGACGACGCCGGCACGCCCGAACAGCAGCGTCAGCGCCAGACCGACGACGAAGGGCGGCGTGATGATCGGCAAGATCGTCAGCAACCTTAACCCCTTCTTGAAGGGAAATCGCGTGCGCGTCGCAACCAGCGCAAAGCAGAGGCCGAGGAGCGTCGCGCCGCTGGCCGTCAGGATCGCGAGCCAGAGCGTGCGCCAGGCGATGCCGCAGCGGTCGCCACCAACCAGGCAGTCGAGACTCCAGACGGACGAGTCCTGAATATTGGTCACGAACCCGCTCGGATCAAAGGACCCGTCGAAGGCCTGAAAGGCGCCGACGAACATGCTGCCTACCGGGTAGAAGACAAAGATTGCAACCAGCACGATCAACATGACGATGGCGCCGACAAGGAAGGCATCACCTTTCATGACGCCGCGTTCGGCAAGGCCGAAGGAGAAGAGAAGCACGAAAACGATGCCGGCAAGGATGGCGCCAGCACCCATCGAGGGCTGCCCATCTTTGAGCGTACCGAAAAGTACTTCGCTGATCGTCCAGCTCCAGCCGGAGAAGGTAATTGCCAATCCCTGCAGCGCCAGGAAGACAAAGCCGAGGCCACCTGCGAAGGCAAGCAGCCGACCGCGGCGGATCGGATCGGTCATCAGGCGCGCCGAGCCGCCCGCCAACAGGAACGCAAGGGCGCCGGCAAGCCACCAGCGTCCGTGCATCAATATCTGCAAAACGCCAGGCGCGGCGGCAGGGTCAGCTGGAAAGCCGGAAAGCCAGCCGAAGCTGTAAAAGCCACCTTCGATCCGATACCACGGAAGGAGAACGAAGGCAGCAAGGCCGAGAAGAAGAGCGACATCGAGCCGTCGATTGCTATGTGTCATGGTCGGGTCCGCGTCTTCATCCGGTTTCAGTTGTGCCTTCGGGCCGAACATAGTCCGGCCCGGGGCACGGGCGAAGTCAGGTTCAGTTCGCCTTGGCGCCGATCTCCTTGTCCCAGCGAGCAAGAAGCGCCTTGCGAACATCGGGATCGCCGTATTTCGCGAAATCGTAATCGATGAGCTTGATGTCCTCGAACTTCGGCGCCTCCTTCGGCACCTCGGCGGATTTGTTGGACGGAAGCTGATAGGACTTCGCTTCCTTCATGTGCGACTGCGCTTCGGCGGAAAGCGCCCAATCATACCATTTCTTGGCGTTTTGCAGGTTCTTGGCGCCCTTGACGATCGACATCGAACCGATTTCGTAGCCCGTGCCTTCGCATGGCGCGACGGCCTTGATCGGGAAACCCTCGACGGTCTGGGCGACCGCGTCGTGCATGAAGACGATACCGATGGTGGATTCACCGCGCGCGGCCGCCTTTACCGGCGCCGAACCGGACTTGGTGTATTGAGAAACATTGGCGTTCAGCTTCGAGAGATAATCGAAAGCCTTGTCCTCGCCCATGATCTGCACCAGCGTGGCAAGCGTGTTATAGGAGGTGCCGGACGAATTCGGATTGGCGATCTGGATCTCACCCTTGTAGCTCGCATCGACCAGGTCAGCCCAGCATTTCGGCTCCTTCAGCCCCTTCTTGGCAAGGATTTCAGAGTTGTAGCCCCAGCCGAGCGCGCCGGCATAAACGCCGACGGTGCGGAACTTGGCGCTCTCGGCCTGCTTCTTGGCCCAGTCCTGGAGCTGATCGAAAAGCGGCGACTTGTATTCCTGGGTCAGGCCTTCGGCGGCTGCCTGAAGATGGGGATCGCCGGTGCCGGCCCACCAGATATCCGTCTTCGGATTGCGTGCCTCGGCACGGATCTTGGCATAGGTCTCGCCAGCCGACAGGCGAACCATGTTCACCTTTATGTCGGTCTGCTTCTCGAACAGTCCCTTCATCAGGTCGCAGACCTGCGAATCCGCCGAGCAGATGACATTGAGATCGCCGGCGGCATGAGCCGAAAAGGCGACAAAGGATACACCCGCGGCAAGCAATGCCGCGGCCAACTTGACCGGTCGCATGATTTCCTCCTGGTTGTGACGGCGCCTCCACGCCGCTCGCTCTTGCAAGCGTGTGCAGAGCTTGCATACGGGCAAAATAACTGTCAACTCGTTTTTCGCAAAACTGTCATAAAAGTCTTGTGCAAGACCGCTTGCACGCACGTGCAACAAACGGCTAAGAAAGGACCGTGCGGGAGGGAAAGGTGCGGTCGAAAATTTTCGTTAGTGCACAGGAAGTCGCCGAAAGGGCCGGCGTATCGCGTTCCGCCGTCTCGCGAACCTTCACCCCGGGAGCGAGCGTTTCGGCAGAGACGCGCGAACGGGTGCTGCGGGCGGCAGAGGAGCTCGGCTACCACGTCAACCATCTTGCCCGAGGCCTGATGCGCAACGAAAGCGGCATCGTCTGCCTTATCGTTTCCGAGGTCGCGACGCCGTACCGGTCGGCGCTGCTCAGGGAGCTGACGCTGCAGCTGCAGAATGCCGGCAAGGTGGCGATGTTCATCAACACGGATCGCTCCGACGGCAGCGTCGACCGGGCGCTGCAACAGGCCATCCGTTATCGCGCCGATGCATCGGTCATTCTTTCAGGACTTCCCGACAAGTCGATAACGCAGCTTTGTCTGCGCAATGGCCAGCGCCTGGTGCTGATCAACCGCGACGACGATCAGCCTGGCCCGCTCCGGATCAATCTCGACGACGACGAGGCCGGCGGACGCATCCTGACAGCCTTCGTGCGGGCCGGCTGCCGCCGGCTTGCCTTTGCCAATTCCGAAGCGGGAACGCCTAGTCTCATGGGGCGCGAGCGCGGATTCGTTGCCGGCGCGCGCGCGCTTGGAATGGATGTCATCGTCGAACGTCACGGCTGGACGGGCTATGAGGCCGGGCGCGTTCTCGCCCATCGCCTGCTGACGGCCAAGGAGCGGCCCGACGCCGTCTTCTGCGCCACCGACCTTCTGGCCTGCGGTTTCATGGATGCGGCCCGCCACCAGTTCGGCATATCCATTCCGGACGAACTCTGCGTCGCCGGCTTCGACGATATCGAGCAGGCGTCCTGGTCATCCTACGAACTGACGACATTCGCACAGCCGGTCGCCGAAATCGCTTCGAAGGCCGTCGAATGGTTGACCAAGTTCGAGCGTGAGGACGGTCAAGGCGACGTTCAGTCCATCAGGTTGAGGGCCGAACTGCTTTGGCGAAAGTCTATTCGCGCCAGGAAATCATGACACCGCTACCGGCACGGCGAGTAAATGCTGCGCATACGCCCAACGTCGCCCATACCGGCTCGGGCTGGCGCCGCGACATGACGTCCTGACCACGCCGGATGGCGAAGGTCGACAGCGACGAGGACGAGATGGTGCCCGGCATCTCTGTCCGGCCAGGCGAGAGGCAAGGGTCGGCCATGCCCATTGGCGCTGAACCGTCAGCTTATCACGAGATGTCCTGGCGAAACGGTTCGATATTCGCGCCGTCCAGCCTCGTATTCGACAGGCCGGATCGGGCTCTTCAGCTCCTCGACGACAGCCATTCGTTTCTGGCGGCGACGGTCCGGATCCGGCACCGGAACCGCGGCCATGAGTTTCTTGGTGTAGTCATGTTGCGGGTTGCCGAAGACTGCCGCGCGCGGGCCGATTTCGACGATCTCGCCAAGATACATGACCGCCACACGGTGGCTGACACGTTCGACGACCGCCATGTCATGCGAAATGAACAGGAAGGCGAGATCGAGGCTGTGCTGCAGATCGAGCATCAGGTTGATGACCTGCGCTTTGATTGACACGTCGAGTGCCGAGACACTTTCATCAGCGACGATGACCCTGGGTTTAAGTGCCAAGGCGCGGGCGATACAGACGCGCTGTCGCTGGCCGCCCGAGAATTCATGCGGGTAACGTCGTGCCATATCGGGTGTCAGCCCGACCTTCAGGAGCATGTCAGCGACAACGTCCTTTGCCTCTATTGCTGTGCCCATCTTGTGCTCGAGGTAGGGCTCGGCAATCGCCTGACCGACGGTCATGCGCGGGTTGAGCGATGCAAACGGGTCCTGAAAGATCATCTGCACAGACTTGCGCATATCGCGCATCCCGCGCTTGTCGAGAGCGAGCACGTCGCGTCCCGCGACCAGCACGGATCCCGAATCCGGTTCGATCAGCCGCATGATGGCGCGCCCTGTGGTCGATTTGCCACAACCGGACTCGCCGACCAGCGACAGCGTCTCGCCGGCGAAAAGGTCGAAGGAAACGTTCTCGACAGCATGCACGCGGCCGCTCAGTCGTCCAAACAGCCCCGAGTGGATGTCGAACCGCTTGGTGAGCCCCTTCACCTCAAGGATCGGCTTGTCCTTGGATACGGTGTCAGGCACTTCGACCTGCTTGTCCGTTTCACCGGTTGCGGTGTTGACGACAGGAAAGCGCAATGGCCGGGCATAGGCCTGCATTGATCCAAGCACCGGGACGGCAGACAGCAGGGCGCGGGTGTAGGGATGCTTTCCACGGTGGAAGATGTCGGCGGTGGCACCGGTCTCCACCTGCTCACCGCGATACATGACGACTGTGCGGTCGGCAATTTCGGCAACGACGCCCATGTCGTGAGTGATGAACAGGACCGAGGTCCCCTGCTCGTCCTGCAGCATCTTGATGAGATCGAGGATTTGCCCCTGGATCGTTACGTCGAGTGCGGTCGTCGGTTCGTCGGCGATCAAGAGCTTTGGCCTGGAAGCCAGAGCCATGGCGATCATCACGCGCTGGCGCATGCCGCCGGAGAAGCGATGCGGGTATTCATCGAAACGAGATGCGGCGGACGGGATGCGGACCTTTTCCAGCAACCGGATCGTCTCCGCCCTCGCCTCCGCCTTCGACATCGCCTGGTGGCACAGCAATGCCTCCGCGATCTGGTCGCCAATGGTAAAGAGCGGATTGAGGCTCGTCATCGGTTCCTGAAAGATCATCGAGACGTCGTTGCCGCGGACCTTTCGCATCTCATTTTCGGAAAGCGACAGCAGGTCGCGGCCGCCCAGCATGATTTTGCCCTCAATGCGGCTCGAATCCGGCTGCAGGAGCCGCATGATCGAGAGCGACGTGACACTCTTTCCCGAGCCGCTTTCGCCGACGATCGCGACCGTTTCTTGCGGTGCCACAGAGAAGGAAACATCCCGCACGACTGGTTTTAATCCGCCATCCACCAGAAACGAGGTGGTCAGGTTCTGGACAGACAGAACCGGATCGACGGACCGTGCAGTGCTTGTCTCTATGGCGCTCATGATCGTTCCCTTCCTTCTATCGTTTGTCGCCTGTCGGTCCTCAGTCCGGCCAGCGCAGCATGCCGTCAAAACGATGCTTGCTGCGGTTTTCGAACGGGGTGGCGATGATCTCGTTCGAGGCACGAGCCTTGTTGAGCTCTTCCGCAAGGCGGACGGCGACGATCTCTTCCTGGCCAGGGTGCAGGTTGCAGGGATCGAGATAGAAATGCTGATGCTCGACCTCATGGTCGCGCACGATGACCGGCGGGTTGCCTTGCGACAGAGCGGCAGCGAGATCCCAGGCGGTGATGTGGGCCTCCGTCGGCGATATCACCACCCGCAAGCGGTCGAGCGGATTGTTGGTAGGATCGGGCTCGATCAGTGCCGTCACGCCCGGGCGGTCGTCCAGTTCGTTCTTCCAGAGGTTCAGGCAGGCGGTCTCACGTTCCCGGATGGCCGCATGATCGCGCTTTTCCCAAGCTTCCAACGCAGCCATGACGCCATAGACGCTTTCCTTGCCGACTTTCATGCCGCGGCCGATCCCCATGTTCTGCAGGAAGGCGCTGCGCACCAATTCCTTCTTGCCAGCGACGATGCCGGAGGTCGGGCCGCCGAGGAACTTGTGGCCGGAGTAGAGCGCGATATCGGCTCCTTGCGCCAGGAAGAGCTTGAGATCGTATTCGGAGGCCGCATCGACGATAACCGGTACGCCCTTCGCGTGGGCGAGCTCGACAAATTCGGTAAGATGAAGCAAGCCGTAGTCGACAACATGATGCGACACGACATAGACGGCCGCCGCCGTTTTCTCGGTAATGGCATTTTCCATATGGAAGCGATGCGTCGAGGTTGCCTGCCCAATCAGGACGACCTTGCCCCCGGCGAGGCGAATGGCCTGATCGACCGGCGCGCCGTAACTGACAACATGGCCCATCTGCACGAGGACTTCGTTCTTCTCGGGAGAGACATCGGGCAATTTCTCGATGGCCAGGAGATTGTCGCCGGTGATGGCGCCGGCGACGGCGAGGCTTATGCCGGCCGAGCACGATGCGGTGACAAAGCCAGCTTCACCACCAGTCAGCCGTGCGATGACGCTGCTTGCCTTGCGTTGCAGGTCGTTGATCTCGACGAACTGCGGCAGGATCGCTGCCATCGCCTCTATCGCTTCCGGCACGACGATCGATGCGCCGAGGCTTGTCATGGTGCCGGACACGTTGATGACCGGGCGCAGGCCGATCTTGGTGCGGATATCATCGGACATTCTATTTCTCCAGAGTGGCGGCAGGTTGCAAATTGCCATCGACAGTTATGCCATAGTAATGTAATAGCTTCTCGTTATCAGACGAGGAGCTTAGAATTGGACACCAAGACCTCATCCGCAGCCCCCCTCTACGAGGCCGCATCGATCGAGGCGGCCGACGCAAAAGGCGCGCGGCGCTCTCGCGTCAGCGGTATTGACCGTGCGTTGCAGGTAATTGATTATCTTTACGAAACCGGTTCTCCAGCGGGTGCTTACGCGATTGCCAAGGCGGTCCGGGCTCCGCTTTCCACCGTCTACGTTATCATCGACGATCTGGTCGAAAAGAACATGCTGGCTCGCAACTCGGATGGGTCGATCTGGCTTGGTTCGCGCCTCTATCATTATGGCCTCGCCTATGCCCGGTCGCTGGACTTCATGAGCGTTGCCACGCACGAGATGCACGATCTCTGCCGGCAGGCTGGCGAAACCGTGCAGGTCTGCGGTCGCGACGGCGATTACATGCTTGTGCTTGCGATGGCGGACGGCCCAAGCCATTTTCAGGTTGCCTCGCGTGTCGGCACGCGCGTGCCATTGAATTGGACGGCGTCCGGCAGGCTTCTTGTCGGCCACCTGCCCGAGAACGAGCGGGTAGAATTGTTCAAGCGTTGCGCCCGCACCTCGCCGACCGGGCGCGCTGAGATCGATGCGCGCACGCTTTCTGATGCCGCAGGCAAGGCTTTCGGGGAGCGACTGTCTATCCAGGTCGCCGAGTCGGACTACGCGGTTGCCTGCATCGCTTCGCCGGTCTGCGACCGGGAAGGCCAATGCGTTGCCACCATTTCGATCGTCCTGCCCGAACAGAAGGTTCTGTCCGACGAAAGCCATTACACCGAACAGGTGCGAGCTTCGGCGGAGCGGATCGAGAAGTTGATGGGATGGCGCAACCACTGACCTGACCTCCTCAGTCGTTGAGCGAGACGATCGCCTCGATCTCGACAGTGATGTTGCCTGGCAGGGAGCCGAAGCCAACGGCGGAGCGAGCATGCTGGCCGGCCTCGCCGAAAACCTCGATAAGGAGGTCCGAGCATCCATTGATCACGCTTGGATGGTTTTCGAAGTGCGGCACGGCGTTGACCATGCCGAGCAGCTTGACCACCCGCTTCACCCGGGAGAGGTCGCCGAGCGCGTCATGCATGACGGCCAGCAGGTTGATGCCGGTCAGCCGTGCATGCTGATAGGCTTCTTCCGTGCTCACTTCGCTGCCAACCTTGCCGGCGTGCAGATGACCGTCCGCTTCCCGCGGGCCCTGACCCGACAGATAAAGGATGTTGCCTTCGCGAACATGGGTAATGAAGTTGGCGATGGGCGGTGGAGCTGATGGCAGCGTAATGCCGAGCGCCGCGAGGCGCTCGTAGGGTGTCTGTACCGCTGCTGCGGCCTCTGCTGGGGACGTGTCCACGTCTGCTCCTATCATGCGGTTTGGACCTTCCGTTCAGCGCCACGAATAGCCGTGGCTGTGACGGACGAGCTTGCGGGCACGCGGGATATAGCGGCTGGCCGCGATAGCCTCCGATCCGATCACCGCGTATCGCGGTTCAAACAGCTTCTGCAGGCGGGAAACGTCGCCGTTGGAGTCGGTCGCTTCGAGATCGGCATCGATGAGGTCGAAGATGGTGAAATCCGCCCTCTCGCCAACGCAAAGACGGTTTTCCATCGACAGCTTGATGACCGAGGCCGGTGCGTGCGTCACAGCCTCCACGACCTTGTCGAAAGGCATGCCGACGGACAGGAGCTTCGACATGGTGGTCGCGAGATCCCAGACCGGGAAATTCATCGAATGACCATGCAGATCGGTCGAGATGGAGAACGGCAGAAGGCCGCGTGCGATGGCTGCTTCCGCCACCTTGAAGGAGAAGGATGCGCCGCCATGGCCAATGTCGAGGCGAATACCTTCGCCAGCGCAACGTTCGGCGAGATTGAAGAGGTCCTCGTCTTCCATGATGCTCGACCCGGCCTTGCCGTTGAAGCAATGGGTAACGACGTCTCCGGGACCGAGGATCTCAAGCACTTCATCATAGAGCGCCGGCGGCTCGCCGACATGGACCATCATCGGGATCTTGAGGATCTTGGCGATCTTCTTGCCTAGCTTGACAGGCGTGACACCCCAGGAACCGGTGATGACATGGCTCGCCCGCACCTTCAGGCCGACGATGTGTTCGCTATTCTCAGCATAGCATTCGAGAATTCGATCGAGGTCGATGTCTCTGATATCGCGCAGCTCGGCAACGCGGTTGCAGGCGACAAGGCCGATCGAACCAAGATTGAGGAAAGCCTTGATGCGCTCTCTCGACGGCTCGATGATATATTCGCGGAAGCCGTGGAAGTTGGCTTCGCCCGCTGATCCGGCATCAACCAGCGTCGTGACGCCTCGCTCGGCGCCGCATTCCGACGGACGGATCGAAATGTCGGTGCCGCCATGCCAGATATGGACGTGAAGATCGACCCAGCCGGGCGAGATCCATGCTCCCTTGGCGTCGACGCGCGCGGCATCTGCTGGCGCGGCGAGCGACGGGCCGATTGCGGAGATCCTGCCGTCGGCGCCGACAAGGATGTCCGTCGTGCTGCTGGAGGGGGAAGCCGCGCCGAAAGCCATAGGCTTTACATTGGTGATGAGGAGCGGCTTGCCCGCTTTTTCACCGGTCATTCTAAAGGTCCTTTCGAAGTCTTGGATCGAGCATGTCCCGGAGACCGTCGCCAACCATTTGAAGCGACAGTACGGAGAGGATAATGGCGAAGCCCGGGAAATAGGTCATCCAGTCGGCCTGACCGATATATTGACGGCCGGCTGCGATCATGGTTCCCCAGGTCGGGATTTCGGGGCTGACGCCGAGGCCGAGGAAGGAAAGTCCGGCTTCGGCCAGCATGGCGCTGGCAAACAGGAAGGTGCCCTGCACCAGGATCGGCGACAGAAGATTGCGAAGCACATGCCGCGTCATGATATGGAAGGTGGAAATGCCGAGCGCCTGCGCGGCCTCCACATAGGGTAGCTCGCGGATGACCAGGGTCGAGGCGCGAACGATACGCGCAAGGCGCGGCGAGTAGACGATCGACAGGGCAACGATGACCGTCGTCAGCGATGGCCCGAGAGCTGCGACAAGCGCGATAGCCAGGAGAATATCGGGAAAAGACATCATCGCGTCGATCAGGCGGGCGATCGGCATATCGAGTTTCTGGAAGAAGCCCGCAAGCAGACCGAGCGTGACACCGATCAATGCAGAGAGCACGACAACGGCGGCGCCGACCAACAGCGACAGCCGCCCGGCATAGATGGTGCGTGAAAACACATCGCGGCCGAACTCGTCGGTGCCAAACCAGAACATTTCACTCGGTGGCTTGAGCCGGTTGACGATCGACAGCTTCGAGGGAGAGTACGGCGCAATCCAGGGCGCCAATGCCGCCAACAGCACGAAGATGGTGAGCACGATGATGCCGGCGGCGACCGTCTTGCGTCTCAACAGGCGCCGAAGAAATTTGCTGCGCTCGGCTGCTGCGGCGGGTCTTTCGGTGGTGGTTGCGATATCAGCCATCAGTAGCGCACCCTTGGATCGACCAGCAGATAGAGCATGTCGATTGCGAAATTGATGAGGACGTAGAGGCCGGCAATGACCAGCAGTGCGCCCTGGATGACGGGGTAGTCGCGTCTGAGAACGGCAGAGACGACGAGATTGCCGACCCCCGGAAGGCCAAACACGGTCTCCGTTACAACAGCACCTGAAATCAGCACGGCGGCAGTGAGGCCAAGCACAGTCAGGATCGGGATCAAGGCATTCTTCAGCGCATGCTTGAGGACAACCTTGCGTTCGACCAGCCCCTTGGCGCGCGCGGTGCGAATGTAGTCGTCGCCGAGCACATCAAGCATCGAGGCGCGCGTAAAGCGCAGGATCAGCGCCGAGGAGACAAGGCCGAGGGCCAAGGAAGGCAGCGTCAGGTGGTACATGCGCTCAAGAAAGGACGCGCCGGGGCCGCCGTATCCGGAGACAGGAAACAGGTTCAGGCGCACGGCGAAGGACTGCATGAGAATGAGGCCGAGCCAGAAGCTCGGGATGCTTGCGGCCAGCATGGCAATGGTTGTCGACAACTGATCGATGAACGAGCCGCGTCGGTAGGCGGCATAGATGCCGATCGGCAGTGCGACGACACTTGCAATCAGGAGCGAGAAGATCGTCAGGAAGAAGGTGGGTTCTGCGCGTTCGAGAAGCGCCGACGTCACCGGCATGTTGAGGAAAATCGACTGGCCAAGGTCCCCCTTCAGAAGCTGTCCTATATAGAAGAAGTATTGAACAACGATCGACTGGTCGAGACCGAGGCGCGCGCGCAATTCGGCAACGTCCTGTGTTGTTGCATCAGGGCCGAGCATGACTGCGGCGGGGTCGCCGGGCGTCACACGCACGATCACGAAGACAATCGTGACGACGAGAAACATCACAACGATCATGCCAAGAAGGCGCTGAAGGATGTAGCGTATCATGGAAAGCGGCTCCTGTGTCCAGGCAGAGCACGATCGTGGACGGATGCCGGCCTCAGGACCGGCACCCAGCGCGCGGGGTTACTTCTTGATCGATGCGTTCCAGAAGTATGGCCAAGGGGCGGGATCGACACCCTGAAGCTTCGTTGACATGGCCGAGACGGCGTTGAAATCGCCAATCTTCATGAACGGCACCTCGTCGTACATCGTCTTCTGGACGTTGGCCCAGAGTTCAACGCGCTTCTTTGGATCGATCTCAGTGGTGAACGCATCGACGGCACTCTTGCGCGCCGGCGTGTCCCACCATCCAGGCGAGCTCGGAGACAGGGAGCCGATCAGGGCCGGCTCCGGTAGGAACGGGCTGTGGCTGATATAGATGTCCCACAGTGCCTTGTCGGTGCGCCGCTGTGTCAGCGTCGCCCAGTCGACAACCTGGAGGTCCACTGTAAAGCCCGCCAGCTTCAGATATTCGGCCGCGACCTGGGCCATCTTGTAGTGGAACTCGTACTGGCGGCTGGTCAGGATGCGGATGGGCTCAGCGTTGTAGCCTGCCTCCTTGGCAGCCGTGGCTGCGCCTTCCGGATCCGCGACATTGTAGTTGCCTTTGACACCTGCGTCCGTGCTCCAGGCGAAGTTGCCAGGATAGATGTTGCCATCCGCCGCGTAGAAGTCCGTACCGCCGAAGGCGGCTCCCATCATGTCTTCCATACTGAGCGCCTGGCGGATTGCCTTGCGGATCGCAACGTTCTTTGTAACGCCGGCAGCGGTGTTAAAGACGAATACCGGGTAGCCAAACGGCTTCAGGAGCAGCGGCTGGGTTGCCGTTGACGACTTGAGTTTGTCGTAGGATTCGACCGGCAGGGAGTCGATATAGTCGTATTGGCCAGAGACGGCGGCCTCGACGCGGGTGTTGGCATCCGGCACCGGTACGAAGCGGATTTCGTCGAGATACTGATGGCGGGCGCCGCCATAGCCATCACTGTCGCCGGAGCGCGGCTTGTAGTCATTGAAGCGAACGAGCTGGATATATTGGTCAGCCTTACGCTCCTTTAGCATGTATGGGCCGGTGCCGATGAAATCCGTCATCGTGTCGGCCTGCTTTTCCGCGGGAATGATGATCGCAGCGGAGTTGTTGAAGGCAAGCAGCGAGACCAGTGGAGCGTAGGGCTGTTTCAGCTTGATCGTGACGGTCGATGCGTCGGTTGCAGTGATCGACTCGATAAAGCCAGCAGCCTGTTTCCCGCGTGAGGCAAGCTTGGTCCAACGGTTGAGCGAGGCAACGACGTCGTCGGATGCCATGTCGCTGCCGTCATGAAACTTGATGCCCGTGCGCAGCTTGATCGTGTAGGTCTTCCCGTCGGCGCTAACCTCAGGGAGGCTTTCAGCCAATAGCGGCGTTACGGCCCACTTCTTGTCGAACGTATAAAGCGTCTCGAAGATATGCTGCGTGACGATACCGACAAGGTCGGCTGTCGACGTCATCGGATCGAGTGTGGGCGGTTCGCCAATCGTGGCGACGTTGATCACGCCGCCTTTTTCCTGCGCCAGCAGAAAAGACGGTGTTGCGATCAACGCCGTGGCGACGAGGAATGCGAGCTTCATTCTCATATCTATCTCCCGTTTTGTTCCACAATTATGGTATATGCGCTTTTATAAAAGAATACATGGAGTGATGGCGGTGTCAATGGCGGGACACGACACGAGTAGCGTCAATGCATTCGTGGAGGTGAGCGGAGCAAGTCGAAGGACGCCGCAGTTGGAACGCAGTTCGGCGGCACTCGCATGGCCGAGAAGGTCGTCACCTACTGTAAGGCCATGTGGAAACGGATGAAGCCGCACCATCCGGAGCTATTCCGCACCGACACGCCGAATCCGTGGCACGGCGTGACGCTGAAGCGCAGGAAGAAGCAGACCAATGGCCACGTAAACCGAGAGACGGTCTATGCCTTTGCGAGTTCCCCCACCGTCGTCTCCCCAACTGAGAGCCCCGCTTGGTCTTGCACTTCCGCGGGGCTTTTTTTGGGCCGGAGTTCAGCCGCTTGAAATGACTATTATTGTGCCGTTGGCTACAGAGCATTGACGTCAAGAGTCGTTTGAAGGCCACCACAATCATCGGGTGGCGGTTCCAAGCGAAAAACCTGCGTCGGGCGGCTTTTTGTCGCCCGATGCGCCGCTTCAAAACGGAGACCGGAATAGCTGCCTTTACGCAGCGCGTGCCCCGCCACGTAGATGTCCCTTTGAAGCTCTAATGTAACGGAATCCATCCGGGAATCGTGCACGTGGCTTGGCCATCTCTATCGCTACGGTCGAACGGTAGCATTGACGTAATCGGGCGGCAAACGCAGTAGTTTTAGCGCCCACCAAGGGCGCCCGTGCTATGATCACGGGGCCCGCACCCCGATTGCGGGCCGCTTGCATTCCTCCGAAGAGGGTTAAGTCGATGAAGAGGCACTAGGTCTCGAGTACCTCTACCTCGCGCGAAGCCTACCTCTAAGGTCTTTTTACGGAACTTTAATGTGAAATACGTATTGACTAGGTGCGTATTTTACTCACATAAGAGGTCCATGCTAGGTCACAGAACTCTGGTCTTTCCGCAAGGCTGCTCTGGCAGCCGGGATGTCCGAACAGGACATAGAAGCTCTGGTCGATCATCTGTCAGAGAATCCTGATGCGGGAGACGAGATGGAAGGCACCGGTGGGTGTAGAAAGCTACGCTGGGCCATTAGAGGAAATAACAAAGGTAAGAGCGGCGGTGTTCGAACCATCACGCTGTTTTCCGGGGAGAATCTTCCTGTGTTCCTGATCACCGCCTTTGGGAAAGGTCAGAAATCCAATCTCACCAAGGGCGAGCGGAACGATCTGAAGAAAATATCTGACCGTGTGGTCCAAGAATATTCAAGACGGGTTTTACCGATCGCAGTAGGAGAATGACAATGAGCAAGAAGGTATTCGATCAAATCGCAGAGGGCTTGAATGAGGCTTTGGCCGTTGCTCGCGACGAAGCCGAACCTTACAAGCTCCATGTGCCGGCCGAGATCGATGTCAAGGCCATACGTGTGCGCACGGGTCTGACGCAGAAAGATTTCGCGTCGACGTTCGGGTTTGGCTTAGACCAACTCAAGCAGTGGGAACAGGGCCGTTCGCGGCCTGTGCAGGCGATGAGGGCATATCTCCTTCTGATCAATTCTGAGCCGCGCAAGATGGTTCAGGCTCTCAGGGAGATCAATATCGCATCGCACGACGTCCCTATGAGACGCGCTGCCTGCTGAGTAAGGTGGGCAATACACGCCGGTGCGGACCCGCATGCCGGGTGGTGTGGCAGGGGAGCGATCAAATATGATCGCCCCCTATGCCGATTAAGGCCTATAGCGACTTTTCGCTCTTCCCGTTGGCTCGTCGATCTTGCTGGACAACACCTCTCCTCGGGTAGCGATCTTGTTGACGGTGTCGAGGACCGTATCCAGCTTACCGCCGAAGGACTCAACGACGCGATCAATCCGCTTGTTTGAGCGATGCTGGTCTTGTTCTCGCTGACCTTCTCAAGCATTTGAGACTGCTGGTACTGAAGCGGAGCAATCTGGCCAATCTGGGTATTCACCCGTCCATGGTCACTTGGTAGATCTTCCGACGCTCCTTGCGATCGAGAGCTTCGCGGTCGAACCGGTCTGCAAGCTCGCGCTGAGTTTGCTTCAGATCGTCCACGGTGTTGTTAAGATTGGCCCATACCACGCCGATACCCACCATGCATGCCAATGGTGAGAACAACGGCAAAACCGAGGATGACAACCAAGGCCCGCCAGTCGAAGCCAGAGAAGGCAGCAAGACCGAACCCACCGCCACCGATTGCCGTGCTAGCCCAGCCGAGGATGTTGGATTTCTTCCTGACGGTCTTGTCCACTGCGACCGGTACAGTCTCCTTCTCCTCGACGACAGGAGCCTCGGAGAACGCCGCCATCTTCGTCGAGACACCCGAGAGGGCCAAAAGGGCTCTATGCAGTGTCGCGCCGAATGCTGCCTTACCACGGGCCCTACGCCATGACGGCCTGGGCAAGAATATCAGACCCTGGCGAACGGCTTGACTATATCCTCCTTGAACATCCGGAGGCCTCTAGAAGAGGCCTCCGTTCCTGTCGTTCGAGGTTCCTTGTATGCAGATGGGAGGGCAGGCTCCTGCAGCCGAAGCCCGGGCCCAGGCCTGTCCCGGCATGCCCTCCCAAGGTCGCCTTCCAAACTTTCACATCGGCGGCACGATGCCGTGGGTGCCGACAACGACGCGAAGGGCGGACATCGAGCCATCGGCAGCCCGTTCTGACGGAATGAACACTGTCGCACCGCTCTTGATGTCGCTCTCGGTCGCCGGAGCGAAGGTGACGACGGGCGTGCCGTCCGGGATGGAGATTTTCTTCTCACCGCCCTTGTACTTTACCGTCACGGTTCGGCCGTCGACCGATTTGACCGCATCGGCCACGGTCGCGTTGGTCATCGAACTGTTCGGCTTCAGGTCCCAGGCATAACTGCCCTCGCCGGTGCCTTTCATGGCGGCAGGGAAAATCAGCACTTCGAGTGCGCCATCACCACCGTCGGCGGTGGGCAGGGACGCGATGCCAACGAAATCCCCTGGCTTGATGTCGTCAATCGACGCCTTGGCGACGCTCGAAACCTTCCAGCCATCCTTGAGCATGATCTTGGCATCGGTGCCTTCGCGTGTCTTCACCGACAGCGTGCTGCCCTCGAGGCTTTCGACCGTGCCACGGACGCGGATCGGGTCCGCAGCGTTTGCCGAAAAGCCCACCGTGCCGGCCATCAACGCGCCTGCAAGCAACGCAAAGCCGGTTTTGAAAATAGGGGACATCTGCTCTTCCTTCTTGAAACCCTGACTTCGAAACGGCCGGCGGATGCGGGCTGGAACCGTCGGCTTTCTCGAGGCGCTGCCAACAGGCCGGCCCCGCGAACATTAAATTCCGGCGTACCATTCGTAGCCACGGTCTTCCCAGAACCCACCATTGCCGCCATAAAGACCAGCCAGATCGGCAAGCGCCTCGATGCGCATCAGGTATTTTGCCTGCTTGTAGCCGAGCTGCCGCTCGACCCGGAGCCTGAGCGGTGCGCCATGCGGCACTTCGAGGTCCCGGCCATTCATCGCATAGGCGAGGATCGTTTGTGGATGGAAGGCATCGACGAGATCGATGCTCTCGTAATACCAGCCGCTGTTGTCGAGTGTTTTCTCGTATTCGTCGGCGCAATGGAAAACGATATAGCGCGCCTCTGGCTTCAGGCCGACCTGATGCAACAGGGCGCCGAGCGGAACGCCGGTCCACTGGCCAATGGCGCTCCAGCCCTCGACGCAGTCGTGCCGGGTGATCTGGGTTCGCGACGGCATCGCTTTCAATGCGGCGAGCGAGAAAGCCGCCGGACGCTCGACCAGCCCGCCGACCTGCAGCTGCCACGTCTGGAACTTCCGACCGAGCAGCTCCTGATATTGCGCCCCGTCCGGCATGCTCGTGCCATTGGCTCGAAAGGTCGGCGAGATATCCGCCATGGTGAATTCGCGCGCAAGTGTGTCATCTCCGATCAGCAGGCGTTGCGTGCGCATCGTCAGGCCCTCGGCGATCTTCAGGACCGACTGCACTTTCGGGTTTTCGGCCAACATGTCGCAGCCGCTGAGACCAAGCGCGGATGCGCCAATCGTCGAGCCAATCAGAAATCGGCGGCGGGTTATGAGGCGGCTCATGGCTTTGGCTCCGTGTGGATGGCGTAGCGACCGGTGATCATCGAACGCATATTGTTAAAGACGCCGGACACCAGAACCATCGCGACGTGGACGACAACGAAGGCAACGAGTGAGCTGGCGGTAATGAAATGCAGCGTCCGGGCCGACTGACGACCGCCAAAAAGATCGATGAGCCATGGTGCGAAAGCATCGAACCCCGGTGACATGGTGAGGCCCGTGGCAATCATCAGCGGCAGAGCCACGAAGATTACCAGCAGATAGGTCAGCTTCTGCAAGGCATTGTAGCGGCGCGCTTTTTCCCCCTTGGGAAAACGCAGTCGGGCATGGTCGACAATCTCCTGCGCCAGATGCGCGGGGGCCAGTTCGTCGGTCGTCGGCAACAGGTCGCGACGGAAATGGCGGGTAAGAAGACCGTAGCCCAGGTAGATCAGGCCGTTGACGACAAACAGCCATGCAAAGAAAAAGTGCCACCGGCGCCCGGTTGCGAGATCCTGGTAGCTCGGGAGCGTGATCCAGGCGGGGAACCCGCGTGCCGTGGGCTCGCCATCAACATTCGATACCCCGAGAATTCCGGTCGTGTCGAAGGACAGCCCGCCGACGCGAGTGACGCCGCGGGTGATATCCCCCTGCTCCACCGCCTCCAGGGAGAGGAAGGATGGATCGCTGTCAGCACCATATTGGCCCCAGTAAAGGGCCGGATGGGCATTGAAGATCTGCAGCCCGCTGAACAGCAGGACCGTCATGCACAACACGTTAAGCCAGTGCGATAGGCGCACAGTCAGGCTGTGGCGACGGATCAGCCTTCGTCCGCTCGTCATGCCAAGATCAGCAGTTTCCATTGATCGTCCTCACAGCAGTCGTCATCTTGCTATACGGCGCCACCCCTGCCGGAGTTTCACCGGCAAAGGCGCCACCTGATCACTTCATCGCATCGCAGCTCTTCATCATTTCGGTCTTCTTCATGCTGTCCTTCTCCATGCCGGCCTTGTGCATGCAGTCGGCCTTGCTCATGCCCATCTTCATGCTGTCTTTTTTCATGGAGCCGGTCTTCATGCTGTCCATTTTCATCGTGTCGGACTTCTTCATCGTGTCCGTGCCCGTCTGGGCGCTGGCCCCGCCCGCTGCAAGGAAAAGACCGAGAAAGACCACGCCTGAAGTGACGGCGAAAGGACGAATGCTCATTGCTGGTTCTCCCAGGTTGCGTGGTCGCCGCAGGATGCGACGACGGTCACATTGGCTCCTTCGGCCGCAGCGCTGACCGGTTACAGGCATCACGGTCATGTGATCGTGAAATTTCTATCGCTTCAGTTTTCTCGCTTTTCCTTTCGCCCGCGTGTAACGGTTTCCTCATCCGGCCGTATGAGTGCTCATAGACATGAAGCAATTGACCGAGCCCGAGCTGAAAGCCCTGATGCTCTTGTCCCTCGATGGCGACGAGGCGGCATATCGCTGTCTGCTCGAGATGCTGCGGCATCTGCTTGAAAGTTACTACACACGACGGCTCTACCGCTCAGCCTCGGCCGACGTTGAGGACCTTGTCCAGGAAACACTGCTGGCCCTGCATCAACGCAGGATCACCTATGATCGGGGCAGGCCGTTCACGGCATGGTTCTTCACCATCGCGCGCCACAAGCTGGTGGATCACCACCGCAGGACGGGTGGACGTTCCTATCTCGGACTGGAGATGGTCGAAGACATGGTGGACGCCTATAGCGAGGATGCGATCGCCGCGGGCATGGATGTCGACCGGTTACTGAAAAGCCTGCCCGCATGGCAGGGTGAGATGATCCGGGATGTCAGGCTCAAAGGACATTCCGTCGCCGAAACTGCGGCAAGCAGCGGGCGTAGCGAAGCCATGGTCAAGATCAGTGTGTTCCGCGGCATACAGGCAATGGCGGCGAAATTGAAAGGCGAAGGTAAGTGACGACCGATGACCTCATCAACGCTCTGGCAAGAGACCTGCGGCCGGTTTCGCCGGGTGCGCTCGAGCGGCTGCTGGCATTGGCTCTTGCGCCTGGTCTTGTGCTGTCGGCGGCCCTGATATTCTTTGCGCATGGCTTGAGGCCCGACCTGTCGACAGCGCTTCATTTGCCGGCCTTCTGGGTCAAGTCCTTCTATCCGCTGTTGCTCGCGCTAACTGGCATCGGCGCGCTGATGATCGTCGCTCGACCGGGTGGCGTTCCGCGCAGCTGCGGTATTGCCGCTCTTTTCATCTACCTGATCCTGGTCGCCCTTGGCCTGTGGCAGTTGCATGCATCTCCGGCAAGCGACTATCCGGCATTGATATTCGGGATTTCCTCCTGGTTTTGCCCATTAATCATCCTTGGTGCGGGCCTACCGGTCTTCGCCGCCAATATCTGGTTCCTGCGCCGCGCGGCCCCCACCCATCTTCGTCTGGCGGGATTTGTCGCCGGCATCACGGCTGGGGCCGTCGGTGCCTGGACCTATTCCTGGGGCTGTATCGAAAACGGACTGCCTTTCGTAGCGCTCTGGTACACGCTCGGCATCGTCCTGTGCGGCATCCTCGGCGCGTTGACATCCCGGTCGCTACTGCGCTGGTAAGCCAAGCCGGACTGGAGGTTCAGGAAACTTCTAAATTAAGTGCAATGGAACCGGCGAGAAGCAATCGCGCGGGGGCTTAACAGCAATTCGAAGCTTCAGATTGGCCCCGGGCATACCTGCATCTGTGTATGCGCCGAAGGAAAACTGCCGCGACTTAGTCCCGGCCTTTGACGAAGACATGGCCCAAAAGCAAAAAGCCTGCCGCGGGAGGAGGTGCGGCAGGCTTTTCGAAAAGAACCGAACAGCAACTGGGAGGAGGAGTGTCGCTGTTCCTTCAGACGCCCTGGGAGGAGATTGGCCGTCTGAAACTCGAAGCTTTGCGGGAGGAGTTGCATTGCTTCGACAGCTCCAACACTACATCGTTCGGCGGCAGTTTCCATGCCTTATGTTGCACTGCAGCTATGCAAATAATTCAAGCTGGAAAGACTGGCGATGAGTATGGGGCCCGAACCGACCTCAGCTATCGAGATCGACGCAAAAACGCCCGCGTTACCAGCGGGCGTCGAGCAGTCTTGCAGACGGAAGGTGTGCGCGGTCAGCGGGCGACCGCTGCACGGGCAACGCTGCGGATGTCGGCGCGGTCAATGCCAAGGTCCTGCAATTCGCGGCTGGACATGCGGCCGAGTTCGTTAACAGTCTGACGGAACTTGCGCCAGTTGTTGAAAGAGCGTGCTACGTTCATGATAATCCCCTTTCCTGAGGGCTAATGACGTCAGCAACCTTGCTTGGCTCCGGCGTCGTTTCGATGGCTGAGATATAGGCGGTTCAATCGGTTTAAAACAGTGACAATACTTCACCTCACCTATGCGTGTGGCGCATAGAATGATCTTTCGCTTTCAGAATGTGCTTGTTTTTTAACCCCGTGAGCGAGCCCGTTTCGCGGGAATGCGCCAGGGACGATGATCGCTTTTTCAGGCCGCCGCGCCAGCTGGCAAATAGACCTGTTGCGCTTTAAAGAGGCTGCGTGCCCTGAACGACTGTCCTCGGCTTCTCAGACAATCTCGGTTCGCAAAATCGGTGGAAGTGATCCTATGGGAGTGCTCGAAGGGCGCTCCTTTGACCACGCGGGAGGCTCCCGCTGTCCGCTGGCAAGGTCAGCGATTTCAGTAGGAATGAAGCGTTGTTGAATTGCCCTGGCGGTGACCGGCTACGGCGCGGTTTTCTCCTCCAGGACATACCGGAAGTCACAATGTGTGGCGCCTTGCATGATGGTCTGCGTGCGAGACATTTTGATGCGGGCATCGTAGCCTTTGCAGAAGACGGCATCCCGGTTACAGGACAGGAGATGGCCTATGTGGCCGAGCCCCATCTCGCGGTAGGTTTCGGCATAACGACAGCGCAGGACATTGTAGTCAAACGCCTTGTCATCCGCCCGCACGACCTCGATTTCAAGCGCGTCATCTTGCGTCCAAAGGCTTTGCAGCGCCTGAAACGTCAACAGACTGGTGCCTTCCTCCGTCGCGTCTGCGAATTCACGGGCGGCCCGCATCGCCGCCTTGCTTACAGCCGCATCGATGATCGCCTGTGCCTCCGCTTCGCCCAGCCGCTGCCTCAACTCATCATAGATCGGCGCGATAATGGCCGCTTCGATCTTGCGCCGCTGGAGGATGCCCATTGGTTTTGGCGCTTCTACAGTCGCTGGGTCCGGGCAACTTGTCTCTTCATTTGGCAAATTCGACATGCCGGGTTCCCTTTGCTTCGTCTGTCTAGGGTGGTGGGCGCAACCTTGCCACACGCTGCCGATCACGTTCAAGGCTCGATGTGGCAGTCAGGGCAGCGTTGAGCGCTGTACATGGCAATGAAGGAGCGCTGTTTGGCCATCGGTTCTGTAAAGCGCTGCGCTCGATTTCCGCGGCAACGACAAAAATTCGAGACGGAGCGATTGCCGATGCCGTTCGCGGTGCCGTCATGAACAAGGCCTACCTCGCCGTCAAGCTCTTGCAAGCGCTTGCAAATCTTGACGCGACGGTGCTCTCCTGGTTTGGCTGCCCTTCCCCCGATGACACTGAAATTATTCGAGTGATGGTATCAAGCGCCGTTTTCGGGCGTCAGCATCAGATGAGGTGGAAAGGAGCAGGCTCATCGCCGCGTTTGAGGTCCGAGCGCGGAATTCCGGAGCACCGTCGTCGCGTTGGTAGGCTCGATGGATTCGCAAAATAAGAAACCTCTAATATGATGTGGCCTGCGCCAGGAACCCATGTTAGGTTTTTGCCAGAAGCAACGGAGCAGGACATGGGCATCTTCGATAATGTGATTTCCGGGCTGACTGCGCTCGAGGCAAGCATCGCAGCGATCAATGCGAAACCGCTTCTGGTCGATGCGCAACCGATTCCATCGCGGATAAGCCTGCGAAGCCGGTTGCGCTCGAATCCCGGCAAGGGCGGGAAACGCAAGCGAGCTTCGTCAAAGAAGCCCGCCGAGGCCCGTCGCTCCGATTAGATCTGGCCAGCCTAGGTGTTGGCCTGAGGGCAATTCGAGCGCATGTCCAAAGTGTACCCATGTCGTGTACGCGTGTCGTTTGCCCTCGCTATTTTGATCTATAACGAGGCGCGCAAAGCGAGTACATTTCCTATACATGGGCATCCTCGACGTTGGTGATCGTTCGTATCGGCAGTCTATCCGCGATTGGCTTCGTCGCCTCGAAACGAGCGATGACGCCAAGGCGATGGCGGTGCAGGCTGCTTTCATGGCTGTTGACATAGCCATCCTCGCGTTTTTCGTCCTCGGGCCCTATCTGCGAACGGGACCGTCATACCTGATCATCGATTACGCGATTGCGGCGTGGATCATTCTCGAGATGGTGGCGCGCGCAGTCGCAGCCCCCTCAGTCGGCGCATGGGTCGTTCGACCGATGACATGGGTCGACCTGATCATTCTGGCGACCCTGCTCTTCCCGTCCCTTCTCTTCAATTTCGCCTTCCTCCGGGTCATGCGCCTCTGGGCGCTCGGCCGTAGCCCCCTTCTTCTGGCAGGATTGCGTCGGATTGGTTGCAGCGAATTCGTTGAGGTTCTGCGCGCGATCCTGAACTTCCTGGTCTTCCTCTTTCTGATCACGGGATTCGTTTACACGTCGTTCTTCTACGACAGAAACGGTGAGGAAGGATTCGTCGACGCCCTCTATTTCACGGTCGCCACTGTCACAACGACCGGCTTCGGCGACATCACGCTGCCCGGAACCCTCGGAAAGCTCACGTCGGTGGTAACCATGATCGTCGGCGTCTCGCTTTTTGTACGGCTGGCGCAGGCGGTTGTGCGTCCGCACAAAGTCACGTTCCCGTGCCCCAGATGCGGCCTGCAGCGGCACGATACCGATGCCGTGCATTGCAAGGCCTGTGGGGAGGTGCTGAATATCCCCGACGAAGGAAACTGAAGGGCCTTGCCGATGGCAGGGTTTCGAGGCGGATTTCGAACCCGGGGCGACATGTGGCGATGTCTGTCCGAGAAAGGACGCGACGTGGTCAGTCCGAGGCGATCTCGATCGAGGAGAGAAGCGTTGAGCGGGCGGTTTTCAGATGCTCGGCGCAGGCATGGCGCGCCTGGTTGAGGTCGCCACTCTGAAGGGCGGCGATATAGGCCAGATGTTCCTCGACCGCGACGTGATTGCGCTGTCCCTCGTCTTTCTTGCTCCATTGATAGTGATAGTGGAAAATGACCGACATCACGCCCTGGATATTGATGAAGAACCGGTTGGGGGCGATGCCGTGGACCAGCTTATGGAACCGGTGGTCGAGATCGGAGAAATCGCGGTAGCGCCAGCTGATTTCGGCCAGCATCTCCCGATGCTCCTGTTCGAGGAACGCAAGCGTGCGCCATGCGGCATGGTCGGGCGGTAGCGCCATGAAGCGCTCCACTGCCCGGATTTCCATGAATTCGCGCATGTCGAAAAGCTCGGCCACGAAGTCCACCGTCAAACCGAGGGCCTTCCAGCGTCCGCTGCTCTGCCGTTCCAGCAGGCCGAAATGGCTGAACGTGTTGAGGCATTCGCGGATGGCAGACGTGGAGACCCCAAACTGGCGGGCTAGATCGAGCGCATTGATGCTCTGGCCAGGACTGCAATCGGGCCCCACCATCCAGGTCATGAACTTGCGCTCCACGATCTCCGCGAGCGGCCCGAGATCAGTCCCTGCCTGATAGTCCTTGGCGCACGGCAGGCGCAAGAGCACTTTGGAGCGCCCGTCGAGCGCGACGATACCGCTCGTCGAAAGCTCCGCCAGCACGGCGCGCAGCGTCGTCCGGCTGACGCCGAGTTCGGCCGCCAGGACCGGCTCAGACGCAAGCTTTGATCCCGGCGACTTGCGTGCGAGAACGTCAAGACATTGATTGAGCGTCCGTTTGTAAAGCGTGTTCGTCTTCATGCCGCCCCCCGACGCTTTGTCTTTTACAATGATTTTTTTATAAAAAAAACAGATTGCCCGTGCAAGTAATGTCTTTTATACAAAAAAAACAGACCAGCTGTGTGGAAGGAGGAGTTCATGCACGCGGACAATGGATGCGAAGCGCATCCTCACAACCTTTTCTGTTGCTGTCCTCTTCTGGGCACCGGCCGCCTCCCGGTGTTCGGCCTATGACGGGGCTCATCCTTCAATTCGGCACGAGCCGCTTCCTTCAGGCGCATGTGGATCTGTTCCTGCACGAGGCACGGGAAGCGGGTCAGGACGTGCCATCGGTCGTCATCGTGCAGACCTCGGGCTCTGCCGAGCGGGCCGGTCGGCTTGCGGCCTTTTCCGATCCGGCGGGCTTTCCTGTCGTTCTCCGCGGCCTTGAAGACGGCATGGCCACCGAGCGTCGCGTGGCGGTGAAAAGCGTATCGCGCGGCCTTTCGACCGCCGGCGATTGGGCCGAGATCGTCGATCTCTTCGCACGCGAAGCCGATTTTGTGGTCTCCAACACCGGTGACTCAGGCTATGCGGTCACTCCCGGCGAGGCGTCCACCGGCCTTTTTGCTGACACGCCGCTTGTCTCGTTTCCCGGCAAGCTCCTTCAGCTTCTCCATGCCCGCTGGCAGCGTGGTGGGCGTCCGCTGACGGTGCTGCCCTGCGAACTCGTCAACCGCAACGGACCGGCGCTAAGGGCCATTGTCCGCGACCTTGCGGCGACGGCCAGCGCCCCTGCGGATTTCCTGAGGTTCCTCGACCAGGAGGTGGTTTTCGCCAACACCCTCGTCGATCGCATCGTCTCCGAGCCGCTGCAGCCCGCGGGCGCCGTGGCGGAGCCTTATGCGCTCTGGGCGATCGAGCGGGCGCCGGGCCTCAGCCTTCCCTGCACGCATCCGTCCATCGTGCTAACGGACGACCTCGAACCCTACGAGCGGCTCAAGCTGCATATTCTCAATCTCGGCCACAGCGTCCTTGCCGATATCTGGCAGCGCGACGGACGTCCGGAGCATGAGACCGTTCGTGCCATCCTGGCAGACCCTGCCGTCAACACCCGCCTCGACGCGATCTATCGCGACGAGGTCTTGCCCGGTTTCTCCGCACGCGGGATGGGGGATGCGGCGCGCGCCTATGTCGCCACCACCATGGACCGCTTCCGCAATCCCTATCTCGACCACCGCATCGCCGACATCGCTGGCAATCACGCGCTGAAGGTCGAACGGCGTATCGCGGCCTTCCTCGATTGGGCCGGTACGCCAGCGCCGGTTCTTTCCTCGATCGTTTCCCGGCAGAAGGCGACGGCATGAGCTATACATTCGACTTTTCCGCCCTCCTGCCGTACTGGCCGGTGTTCCTGCAGGGGGTCTGGCTTACGCTGAAGCTTTCTGCGCTCGCAACGGTCCTTGGTTTCGTTGTCGGCACGCTCTGCGCCATCGCGCGGGCGGACGGTCCTTCCTGGCTGAAATTTCTGGTAGCGGTCTACGTCGAGACCATACGCAACACACCGCTGCTGGTGCAGATCTTCCTGGTCTATTTTGGCTTCGCCTCGATGGGCTTGAAGGTGTCGGCGAACACGGCAGCCGTCGCAGCCCTTGTGGTCAATGTGGGTGCCTATACCTGCGAGATCGTGCGGGCGGGCCTCGAATCCATTCACAAGTCCCAGTTGGAAGCCGCCGAATGTCTTGGGCTGACGCGCACCCAGACCTATTGGCACGTCATCGTGCGTCCTGCGATCGAGCGTGTCTATCCGGCACTGACCAGCCAGTACGTACTCCTGATGCTCGCCTCGTCGATCACATCGCAAATTTCCGCCGAGGAACTGACGGCTGTGGCAAACCGCATCCAGTCGGACACGTTCCGCTCCTTCGAGACCTATATCGTCACAGGGGCTCTATACATCGTCTTGTCCTTCGTGGTGCGGGTAGCCTTCATCCTGTTCGGCCTCGTTATTTTCCCCCGTCGGCGCAAGCTGGGCACGGCCATCTGAGGAGGAACAGGACATGTCGCTCACGCCCGTCCACATCGAATTCATCGCCGTCGGGGCGCTCTGGACCATCGGTCTTTCAGCTGTCGGCTTCATCGGGGGTTCCGTCCTGGGCTTCTCCATGGCGCTCGCCCGGATTTCGCCGAGCCCGCTGCTGCGGCGACTTGCCAGCGGCTATATCCAGATCGTGCAGGGCACACCGCTCCTCGTCACGCTCTTCCTCTTCTATTTCGGCCTTGCCGTCATCGGCCTCGATAGCCTGCCGGCCATTGTCGCCGCCGGCCTTGGCCTTGTCATCTACTCTTCTGCCTTCCTTGCGGAAATCTGGCGCGGCTGCCTGGAATCTGTGCCGAAGACGCAGTGGGAGGCGGCCGAATGCCTGGCGCTCAGCCGCTGGCAACGCATGACCCGGGTGATCCTTCCGCAGGCCATGCGCATCGCCACGGCGCCGACCGTCGGCTTCCTCGTGCAGATCGTCAAGAACACCTCGCTGGCCTCGGTTGTCGGCTTCGTCGAGCTCGCCCAGGCCGGCAAGCTTGTCAACAACACGATCTTTGAACCTTTCACGGTGTTCATCGTCGTCGCCGCCTTCTACTTCGCCATCTGCTACCCGCTCTCGGCCTGGAGCCGCAGCCTTGAAAGGAAACTCAATGTCGGCCGTCGTTAGCCTCAGCAACGTGCACAAAAGCTTCGGGGCCGTGAAGGTCCTGAAGGGGGTCAGTTTCGATATCGGCGCGAGCGAAGTGATCGCGGTGATCGGTGCTTCGGGCTCAGGCAAGTCGACTGCGCTACGCTGTATCAACGCACTCGAGACCATCGACAGCGGTGAGATCCTCGTTTGCGGCCACAAGGTTCACGACGCTGCACTCGACCGGCGGGCGCTGCGTCGCGACGTCGGCATCGTCTTTCAGAGCTATAACCTCTTCCCGCATCTGACGGTGGCACAAAACATCATGCTCGCGCCCTCATGCGTGAAGAACATGGGCAAGGCTGAAGCGCGCGCGCTTGCCGAGCAGGTGCTGGCGAAGGTCGGTCTCCTGGAGAAGGCCGACAATTACCCCGAGCAACTTTCCGGCGGCCAGCAGCAGCGCGTCGCCATCGCCCGCTCGCTCGCCATGCAACCGAAGCTGATGCTCTTCGATGAGGTGACCTCGG
>Ga0102588_1000546_pt1 | contig 38606 bp, 34 predicted proteins | sample AraplaMF_Col_mMS_FD_76854 | JGI IMG/M metagenome (GOLD analysis project Ga0102588, IMG submission 76854) | Arabidopsis root microbial communities from the University of North Carolina, USA - plate scrape MF_Col_mMS (SPADES assembly) (version 2) | ecosystem: Host-associated > Plants > Roots >...
CCAGCTGCCGACGGCGCTGCTCAAGACTTTCTTCGCGGTCATCCGCCATCGTGCTCTCCTCCGCTCCCGTCGCCCGCAATCCCGCTACCCCGGTTTTCCGAACCACGGACGCAAAGGTTAAAGAACCCTCCGGCCCGTTCTGAAGTCGCGCGCAACATAGTTTTAGGGATTAGCATAGTCAAGGCGTAGAGAGCTTGTGTCCAGCCATAAAATAACCGCAAAGAATCAATGATTTAAGCGGAATGCGGCCACTCGGACCCGATTTCACCGAAAGAATCCGTCCTCGAACTGCGCCGGGCAAGGAAAAATCGGCGATCAGCAGCCCTTTTGCCTCAACTCCAGCCGCCGCCATAGGTGCGGTAGAAGACATGCATGCCGATGCGGCCGACCTTTTCCATGGTCTTGGCCCAATTCGGCCGGACGTAGACGGCATGGTAATGCGTGGCCGAGCCGACTTGCGGCAGCCAGATCCTGCCGGCGGTCACAGCCATGGCAACATCGCGGGCGACGCGCCAGTGATATTGCGAATTCACACGATCCTTGATGTTGTCGCAGGCGAAGGAAAACTGGCAGCGGTTGCGCCAGTCTTCATTCTGGTAGACGACGCCGCAGATGGTCTTCGGATAGGTAGGGTTACGGACGCGGTTGAGGATGACCTGCGCGACAGCTGCCTGCCCCTTCACGGATTCACCGCGCGCCTCGAAATAGATGCCCGATGCCAGGCACTGCTGTTCGCGGGCGGAAAAGACACCGGGCGGCAGGATGCTTGCGGCCCAGGCATGGTCCTTCGGGCCGATCTGCGGCACGAAACGGCCTTCGTCCTTGTCGGTCAGGATCGAGTCGAAAGGCGACTGACGAGAATAATCCGGCGCGGCAGGCGCATAGGCCGCCGCCAGCACATCCGCCTTGTCACTGGTCACGAGGCCTGCCAGCAAGGCCGGCATGGCATTGTCCTGCTGCGGAACCGGCTGCTTCTTATAGAAGGCCTGGGCAATCTCGATCTCCTTGCCCTTGATCGCCGGCTTCACGAAGGCGGATTTCTCCTTGAGGTCGAAGACCGGGCGGAAGAGCAGCCTGGTACGTTCGAGGATGGAGCCGGCCGAAAAATCCTTCGGCGGCTGTACTTTTTCCACGGCAACGACGCGGCCCTTCTTGGCGCTTCTGTTAACGCGATCCTCGTCCGGGCTAGCGTCACTGCCCTTCTCTCCAGAGACAAAGGCAACCTTGCGGCCGTCGGGCAGCACCATGCCGCCACCGGCCGCGATCGAGCCGGTGGCAGCGGGATCGGCAAAGGCGAATTCTGCCTGGTGAATGGAGCCAGCCGGCGAATTGGTCAGAACCATGCGCCAGCTTTCGCCATCATTGTCGAGACCGGCGAGCATGGTGGCAAGATCGGCATGGGAGGCGACGCTCGGGAAGATCAGCCATCCGGCCACGCCGAAGATCGCGGGAGAGACCCAATTCTGGGGCAAGAGACGCAGCTTGCTGCGGGAACGACCATTTCGACGCAACGCGGACTCCGGGCATGGGACGCAGGAACAGTCCCAAGAAAATCTCGCATTAACCTTGATAGCTGGTTAACGACCTGTCCCGGAATATGCCCATGAGGATTTCTGCATATTCTAATGCGGCTGATATTTTCGAGAGGCGGATCATCTCACTCGCTCATTCCCGTGCCGGTCATAGAAATGGGAGAGGGCGAGACGGCGCCCTCCCCTTGCTTCTCGTCAAATGATGACGTGCGAACCCAATTCCACCACGCGGTTGGCCGGCAGGCGGAAGTAGTCGGAGGGATTGGCGGCAGCGTTAGCGAGCGCGATGTAAAGGCGGTCCTGCCAGTAGGGCATGCCGGACTTGGCATCGGGCACCAGCTTGCGGCGGCCGAGATAGAAGGACGTCGTCATGATGTCGAACTTCAGACCAGTCTTGCGCAGCGCCGCCAGCGCCTGCGAGACGTTCTGCGATTCCATGAAACCGAAGAGCAGTTCGACACGCGAGAAACGCTCGGAGATCTGCTCGACCTTGTAGCGTTCCTGCGGCGAGACGCGCGGTTTATTCACCGTGCGGATCGTCAGGATGACGTTGCGGTCATGGAGCACGTGGTTGTGCTTGAGATTGTGCAGCAGTGCGGCGGGTGCGGAATCCGGATCGCTGGTCAGGAAGATCGCAGTGCCCGGAACATGGGCCGGCGAATGCTCGCTCTTGCGCTCGATGGAACTTACGAAGGAAGCAAGCGGAATATCCGTATGACGGGTCTTTTCCGTCAGGATCGCCGTACCGCGGCGCCAGGTCCACATGATGACGGTAAAAGCGGTCGCAATCATGATCGGGATGTAGCCACCGTCGTGGATCTTCAAGAGGTTGGCGCCCAAGAAGATCAGTTCGAGAATGACCAGCGGCAGCAGCGCGATGATGGCAACCGGAAGCGACCAGTTCCAACGGACGCGGACGAATTCGAAGGCCATGATCGAGGTGACGACCATCGCGCCGGTGACCGAGATGCCGTAGGCAGTTGCCAGCGAATCCGAGGTCTTGAAGCCGAGCACGAGGAAGATGACACCGAAGAACAGCACCGCATTGACCGAAGGCACGAAGATCTGCCCGGTGTTGGTCTCTGACGTGAAGAGAATTTCCATGCGCGGCAGGAAGCCGAGGTTGATCCCCTGGCGCACGAGCGAGAAGGCGCCCGTAATGACGGCCTGGCTGGCGATGATCGTCGCGCAGGTCGCGAGGATAACGACCGGCAACAGCGCCCACTGCGGATACATGAGATAGAAGGGGTCGGACATCGTAGCCGGATTGCCGAGAACCAGCGCCCCCTGCCCCAAATAGTTCAGCGTCAGCGACGGGAAGACCAGCAGGAACCACGCCCACTGAATCGGACGGCGGCCGAAATGGCCGAGGTCCGCATAGAGCGCTTCCGCGCCGGTGACGGTCAGGAAGACGGCGCCGAGAACGACGACGCCATAGAAACCCTCGTGCAGCAGGAAGCTGATGGCATAATAGGGGTTGAAGGCGGCGAGGATGCCGTAGTCATCGGAAATATGAGCGATACCGGCGGCGGCCATGACGAGGAACCAGAGCGCCGTGATCGGGCCGAAGAATCGTGCGACCGCCCCCGTGCCATGAGACTGCACGACGAACAGCAGCGCCAGAATCGCTACCGATATGGGCACGATATATTCCGACAGCTGTGGCGTGACGAGCTTGATACCTTCAACCGCTGACAGGACGGAGAGCGCCGGCGTGATCATGGCGTCACCAAGGAAGAGTGCCGCGCCCATCAGGCCGAGCAGCATCAAGAGCGCAGTGTGGCCGTTGGCAGTCTTCATCAGGAGGGCGAGCAGCGACAGCGTGCCGCCTTCGCCGTCGTTGTCGGCGCGCAGCAGGAAAAGCACGTATTTGATGGTGACGATGATGGTCAGCGCCCAGATCATCAGGGAAATAAGGCTGATGACCTCGAAACGGGTGAGACCATCATGGGCGACCGGCTTCAGCGCTTCACGGAACGCATAAAGCGGGCTCGTGCCGATATCTCCATAAACGACGCCTACCGAACCCAGCGCGAGATAAAAGAGCTTGCGCGGCCCAAGATGACGTTCGTGAGAATGGCTTTCTTCAGACATGAAGCAATTACAGGCTCCTCAGAGCCAGCCTTTCCAGCGGAAAAAGAAGAAGGGGATGACGGCAGAGATCACCATGAGGCCCAGCGAGTAGGGATAACCCGCGGTCAGGTGCAACTCCGGCATGAATTCGAAATTCATGCCATAGATGGAGGCGACCAGCGTCGGCGGCAAGAACACAACCGAAGCGATCGAGAAAATCTTGATGATGGCATTCTGCTCGATGTTGATGAGGCCGAGCGAGGCGTCGAGCAGGAAGGTGATGTTGCCGGCGACGAAGGCAGCGTGTTCCGAAAGGGATTGGATGTCACGCGAGATCGTTCGGCAGAGTTCCTTGGTTTCCTGATCATGCTGCACGACAGGGATCGTATAGAAGAACGTGAGCAGGCGCGAGAGCGAGCCGAGGCTGTCGCGCAGCTTGCTGATCATGCGGTGATGACCGGCAATGTCTTTCAGCTTCTCTTCCAGATAGTTCGAGGGCTTGCGCACCTTCTTGGCGCGATCGCCGAAGACGTGGACCGACAGGATATCCAGCCGGGACACCGAGACTTCCAGGACTTCTGCCGTGCGGTCGACGATCGTTTCCAGGAGCTTGGCGAGAAGGGCAGCGCCACTGCGCCACTGCTCCGGTATGCGGTGCAGGGCAGCGATGAAAAGCGCGAAAGACTTCGGATGGGCGTAGCGGATGGTCACCAGCCGGTCGCCGGCCAGAATGAAGGCGACATCCGTCAAGGTCGGGGCTTCCGTCTCTGCCTTCCATATCAGCGAAGCCGTCATATAAACTGCGTTGTTTTCGACATAAAGGCGCGCAGACGGCTCGATCGCTCTGAGATCGTCACGGGTCGGCACTTCGATGCCAAGAACCTTTTCGACATGCAGCTCCTCCTCGCGTGTCGGTTCGACCATGTCGATCCATACCACATCCGCCGGAAACTCAGGAGGGTTCGCAAGATCGCGAATCTCGATCGATTTGCAGTTGGAACAGTATGCGGTGATCACAGTCCGCATCTCCGGCGCCGGCAATGCCCGGCCGTCCTAGCTCTTTTCATCGAAAACCCTTCCATGCGGCCGCGAGCGCGGTGACACCAGGCGCACTCGTCATCGATCGTAGCGGAAGTGGATAAAAAGAGTTCATGCAACTCCGGCCATATGCGGCCTTTCCGGCCGGGTTGCTCCACCGCATCGCAGTCACCAATCCTTCGATCGACAAGTCAACTCCGAACATGCAGAGAGGCCGAAACCTTCATCGACAGGCGGCCATCGCAGAGCATTTGCAAACGCGCCATCATGACGCCGGCGCGCATATGAAGCAAAGCCGGAAAATAATCAAGACATCTTACCTGAACCGCGCCCTTTCATCTCATTTCCCCCACAATTCGGGGTGAACAGCCAAGTGATTCGCGCTATTCGAAGACGATAGCAGGTGCGGCGCGCTGTGGCTTTTGGCCGACCTGTTCCCAGACCTTGGCGGCGATGGCACGGTAGATTCCAGCCACGATGCCATTCGGATCGGAGGCAACGAGCGGCGTTCCGGCATCCGAGGTCTCGCGGATATTCATCGTCAACGGCACTTCGCCGAGGAAGGGTACGCCGATGCGCTCGGCTTCCTTGCGGGCACCGCCGTGGCCGAAGATGTCGTAGCGCGTGCCTGTATCGGGCGCGACGAAATAGCTCATGTTCTCGACGATGCCGAGAACCGGCACCTCAACCTTACGGAACATGTTGAGACCCTTGCGGGCATCGATCAACGCCAGATCCTGCGGCGTGGAAACGATGACGGCGCCGGCAAGCGGCACCTGCTGGGCCATGGTAAGCTGAGCGTCGCCGGTGCCGGGCGGCATGTCGACGACGAGAACATCGAGTTCACCCCAAGCGACTTCACGCAGCATCTGCAGGAGGGCGGACTGAACCATCGGCCCGCGCCAGATCATCGCCGTTTCCTCATCGACGAGGAAGCCCATGGACATGACCTTGAGGCCGTAATTCTCCATGGGATTGATGATGCGGCCATCGATCTGCGTCGGGCGGCCGGAGATCTTGAGGAGGCGCGGCATGGAGGGACCGTAGATATCGGCATCGAGAATGCCGACGCGAAGACCGTTGGCCAGCAGGCCGAGTGCCAGATTGACCGCCGTCGTCGACTTGCCGACACCGCCCTTGCCCGATGCGACGGCGATGATGGCGCCGATACCGGGAACGCCGATCTTGGCCGTGCGCGGCTGCTGTTGCTGCGGCGTATGAGAGTGGCCGTGATGGCTGTGGTCAGCCTGTGGGGCCGGGCGCGCTGCAGGCGCATTTGCGGCAGCCTTCTTGTCTGCCGTCAGCGCCACAAGCGCGCCTTTCACACCCGGCATTTCCTTGATGACACGCTCTGCGGCAAGCCGCATCGGCTCCAGTTCCTTGGCGCGTTCCGCCGGCACGGTGATGGAGAAATAGACCTTGCCGTCGGAAATGAAGACGTCGGAAACCATGCCGAGTTCGACGATATTGTGCTCCAGATCCGGCCCGCGCACGGTCTTCAGCGTTTCCAGAACCTGTTCCTTGGTGACCTCGGTCATTCCGCCCTCACTGCTTTTCTTTGTCTGTAAATAGTGGAGGTCGGCAGCTTCGCCAAACAAAATCGGGCAGCAGGCACATCTCATATCAAAGGAAGGGCAGCGGGTTCTTTCTCCGTTGCAGCCATCAAGTCCGCCGGGCTTTCGCCCTGATGGCCGCAACGGCCTCCCCGAGAACCGACGCAATTCGGGGCGAAGTAGAGAGCAAGCAAAAAAAGCCAGAAAAAACTAAAAGAAATCGTCCGGTTTAGAAACAACGGCAAAAGGCGGTTGCCCAAACGCAACAACCGCCACCGACATCGTAGGGCCGGGAGAAAAGCGGCAACGATATCAGGCGGCGGCGTGTCGGTCGCACCATTGGGCTGGCGCTGTTGTCAAAGTCCCCTCTGGACCTCTGCCGGTAACAATGCAGGAAGCGTGCCAACTGCGAAATTGATGAAAAAGGATAACAATTGTCAATTTGGACAGCCAGCAATGGAAACGGCGCCCAGATATTGAGCAGCCCGCCAGCGCCTGACGCTATTTTAGGCTGGTGACGTTACTTGATGAGACCGATGCGCAGCGCCTTGGCGACGGCCTGCGTGCGGTTGACCGTATCCAGCTTCTTGGTGGCGCGGTTCAGGTAATGATTGACCGTATGCTCCGAGAGATCAAGGATTTCGGCGATCTCGGCGCTGGTCTTGCCTGCGGCAGTCCAGTTGAGGCAGTCGATCTCGCGGTCTGTCAGCGTATCGGTCATGCGTGTATCGAGATTACGAATCTCGGCGAGCCGGTCGAAGACGTGGATGGCGATGTAGCTGAGCTCACGCATCTCGGCGGGCGTATAAGGTTCGCGATCGCCGGCGAAGGAGACCGCACCGCGTGCACCTGATGGTTCATGTGTCGGAAAAAAAGCGCTACGCACCATCTTGAAGCGTTCGAAGAGAGCGGCAACCAAGCCCGTTTTGCCATCATCGCGCGGCCAGGCGGTCCGTGCCGTATCGTGGAAGAACGGCAGAGTTGAGGTACGCAGCCGCCGCAGGACCGGGCTGTTCATCATCAGCCCTTCCTGGTCGTAGGTGGACAGCAGTTCTGCCGGCCAGCTTGTAATGATCGTATTGCCCTGCAGATCGAAAGAGGTGATCGGCGGCAGGTTCAGGACCATGAAGGCCCGGCTGCGATAGGTCTCCGTCACCCGCTTCATGAAGCGGAAGATGTCGAACTGCGTCTTTAGACTGGCGACCTCCTGGACATAGGCGTCTTCCACCGAAGTTTGCGGTAAGCTTGCCATCAGATTTTTTCGCCTTCGAACCGGACTTTGGGTAAACCGCTGGCAGCCTGTGTGGAAAAACGGTTCAGGTACAGGGTGGGTTACACAACGCCCGTCAGATCAATAGGATTCAGCCTCGGCGCGCAGCGCGTTCGGCCGGTGAATTGTCGATGATTTCGCGGACGACCCCAGTTGGCGTGATTCGCCGTCAAATCTCAATAACGCACTCATCATAAGCATGCTATGTATACGACGTCCAGCAATGACCACCGTCAAATCGGTTTCAGCGCCTCGGCCCGAGGCGGATGCGCATTTCGTCCATGATCTTCCGCGCCGTCACCTGAACCGGAACGGCCCATTCGCGGAGAAGTTCCATCGACAGGCGGTAAGCAGGACCGGTGACTGAGACCCCGCCGATGAACGAACGGTCGTCCGACCAGATGGGGGCGGCGACGCAGCGGATACCCGCCTCGTGCTCTTCCCGGTCGTAGGCATGACCGGCAGAGACAATATCGCCGATTTCCGTCAACAGGGTTTCACCGCTCACATGCGTCGAGGGCGTGAAGCGGTTGAAGCGCAGGCTGGGAAGCAATTCGCGGAGTTTGTCGGCCGGCAGAACCGAAAGGGCCGCCTTGCCGACACCGGTGCAATAGCAGGGCGAGGCATTGCCGATCTGTGAATACATGCGCACCGGCTGGTGCCCTTCGACCTTGTCGAGATAGATGATGGAGGAGCCGCGCAGCACGCCGAGATGGACGGTCTCGCCTGTCTCCCGATGCAGGGCGGCGAGATGTGGCGCGGCAATCAGGCGGAATTCGTTGCGCGCCCAGCTCCGTGAGGCGAAGTCGAGCAATCGCAAGCCAGGCGCATAACGTCCCTCCGCATCGATTTCGAGAAGACCCTCGTCCACGAGATGGCCGAGCTGGCGGTGCAGCGTACCGCGCGGCTGGCTGGCAAGCGCGAGGATATCGGTGAAGCGCAAGGGAGCATCAGCATGGGTGACGAGATCGAGCACGGCCATCAGCTTGCCGAGCGTGCCGGTGTCACGCGGCGTGCCGGTCGCCCCCTTGTCATCTGCCTGCGCCATGCTGTCGCCGCCTAATATCATCGCCTACTACCTTGACAGGAAAGGCAGCCTAATCGGATAATTCCATATAGTCAAATTAAGTTCCAAATAATGGAATTAACAGCATGCCGGGAGGAGAGAGACGGTGAGCGCTATGTCTGCACAATTTCCCGAATTCAGGGATCGCACGGTGCTGGTGAGCGGAGGCGGCTCCGGCATCGGTGCTGCCCTCGTCGAGGGTTTCGCAAGGCAGGGCGCGAAAGTTTCCTTCCTCGACATCGCCGATGCTGAAAGCCGGGAACTGGCGGAACGGCTTTCCGGAGAGGCTGCGCATCAGGTCAGTTTCTACCACACCGACCTGCGCGATATCGACGCCATCAGGCGCGTGGTGAACGAGGTTGTCGAAAAGTCCGGGCCGATACGGGTGCTCGTCAACAATGCAGCCTGGGACGACAGGCACGAATTCGACGATGTGACCGAGGACTATTGGGACAACAACCAGGCGGTCAACCTGCGCCATGTCTTCTTCACCTCGCAGGCGGTTGCGCCTTCGATGCGGACGGCCGGCGGCGGGGCGATCATCAACATGTCGTCCATCGCCTTCAAATTGAACATGGGCGTTTTCCCCGCCTATGCCGCCGCCAAGGCGGCAGTGATCGGCCTGACGAAGAGCATGGCCGGAAGGCTGGGGCCTGAGAATATCCGCGTCAACTGCATCCTGCCGGGCATGGTGGTGACCGAGCGGCAGATGAAGCTGTGGCTGACGGAGGAAAGCATTGCCCGCTCCGTGCAGGGGCAATGCCTGAAAGTCGTATTGAAGGCGGACGCAATTGTCGGTCCGGCTCTTTTTCTTGCATCCGACTGCGCAGCCGGCATGACCGCGCAGTCCCTAATCGTCGATGGAGGCATTCTCTAATGGCAAATCCCGCTTATGTCGCGGTGGACTGGGGCACCAGCAGCTTCCGGCTCTGGCTTATCGGTGCCGACGGCAGCGTTCTTGCCGAGCGCCGCAGCAGCGAAGGTATGACGACGGCCGCCAAGACCGGCTTTTCCCAAATTCTCGCTGGACATCTCGCAGCCGTCGAAGCGCCTGATGACCTGCCGGTCATCGTCTGCGGCATGGCGGGCGCACGGCAGGGCTGGGTGGAGGCTGGTTATGTCGACGTGCCGGCTTCGCTTTCCTCGATCCTATCAGGTGCAGTGTCCGTGCCGGGCGAAGACCGCGATGTGCGTATCCTGCCCGGCCTTGCCCAGCGCGATGCGGCAACACCCGATGTCATGCGCGGTGAGGAAACGCAGCTTCTCGGCGCGCTCGGCCCTGCGAGCCGCGGTGCGCAAGCCGTCTGCATGCCCGGCACACATTCCAAGTGGGTGCACGTAGAAGACGGCAGAGTGACCGGCTTTGCCACCTTCATGACGGGTGAGCTTTTCGACGCTATTACCAAGCATACGATCCTCATGCATGCCGTTGCCGGTGCCGAGGATCAGCCGGCCGATGCGGCCGCCTTCGAGGCTGCGGTCGCAGCGGCCTTCAAACGGCCGGCACTCGCCTCCAACCTGATTTTCACCGCCCGTTCCGGCCAGCTTCTGCACGGCATTTCGGCCGCTGCCGCACAGGCTAAGCTCTCGGGCATCCTGATCGGCCTCGAAATCGCCGGTGCGCTGCAGGATGCCGGCAAAGATACGGCCATTACCCTTGTCGCTTCCGGACGCCTGCAGGCTCTTTACGAGCAGGCCTTCCGCACACTCTCCCTTTCCTTCACCGCCATCGATGCCGATGCCGCCGTTCGCGGCGGACTTTCGGCTGCTGCCCAAGCCATCTGGCCAAATTGAGCCATCTGGCCGAACTGAGAAAGATCCGTCCCATGAACCGTATCCCCTTCCCCGATATGAAGCGTCCGCTGATTGCCATTTTGCGCGGCATCAAGCCCGAGGAGACAGAAGCCGTGGTCAGCGCGCTGATCGAAAACGGCCTGACGGCGATCGAGATCCCGCTCAACTCGCCGGAGCCTTTCAAATCGATCGAGATTGCCGCCAAGATGGCGCCGGCTGATGTGCTGATCGGAGCCGGCACCGTGTTGACCACAGAGGCCGTCGACAGCCTGCATGCCGCTGGCGGCAAGCTGCTGGTGACGCCGAATGTCGAGCCCGACGTCATCATCCGCGCCCGCGACTATGGAATGGTGACAATGCCCGGCGTCTTCACGCCGACCGAAGCGCTGCAGGCGGCCCGCGCGGGTGCAACCGGCCTCAAGTTCTTCCCCGCCAGCGTTCTCGGCCCTTCCGGCATCACCGCGATCCGCGCCATCCTGCCGCCGGAGCTGGTGATTGCGGCGGTCGGCGGTGTGTCGGACAAGAACTTCTCCGACTACACCAAAGCCGGCATTCTCGCCTTCGGCCTCGGCACCAGCATTTACAAGCCCGGAATGACTGCTGCAGAGGTTGCCGAGCGCGCCAAGGCAACCATCTTAGCCTATGACGCAGCCATAGGAGCATAGGCATATGACTGATATTTATGAATTCGAGGGCAAAACACTTTGCAATACCAATTCGGTTCTCGGTGAAGGCCCCACTTATGATCCCGTTTCCAACACCGTCTGGTGGTTCAACATTCTCGGCAAGGAGCTTCACGAGCTCAATCTTTCGACGGACGAGAAGAAGGTGCATCCGCTGCCAATGATGGCGAGCGTGCTTGCCCGCGTCGATTCCGGTCGTCAGCTGCTGGCGACCGAAGAAGGGCTTTTCGTGCGGGATATCGCGAGCGGCAAGCTGACGTTCTATGCGGCGCTCGAAAACGACAAGCCGGAAAACCGCTCCAACGACGGGCGCACGCATCCCTCCGGCGCATTGTGGATCAGCACGATGAGCAAGCGCGCCGAGCAGCAGGCGGGCGCGATCTACCACGTGGCCGCCGGCAAGGTGACGAAGATCTTCAGCGGCATCAGCATTCCGAACTCCATCTGCTTTTCGCCCGATGGTACGATCGGCTATTTCACCGACACTCGCATCAGCCGCCTGATGCGGGTCATGGTCGATCCGCAGACCGGCCTTCCCTCGGGCGAACCGATCGTAATGGTCGACAGCATGGACGAACCCGGCGGGCTGGACGGTTCGGTCTGCGATGCCGACGGATATATCTGGAACGCGCGCTGGGGTGCCGGCGTCGTCGACCGCTACAGTCCCGATGGCCTGCGCATCGCCCGCTACAAGGTGCCGGCCGCACAGCCTTCTTGCCCGGCCTTCATCGGTGCCAATGCCGACCGGCTTGTGGTGACGACGGCCTGGGAGGGACTGGACGAGGATGCCCGCTCCGCTCAGCCGAGCGCAGGCGCGCTGCTCGAACTCGGGATCACCGTGAAGGGCGTTTTCGATCCTGCCTATGTGATCTGAAGGACAGGACCCGGAATTCGGAAGGCGCTCCATTGTGGGGCGCCTTTTGTTTTTTCGGGTTTTTCCGGTCAAGGTTTCGTGAAAATCGCAAAATTTTCCGTGTCTTCAACTGGAACCAATAGGCTCACCAGTCATTTCACCTTCGAACCGACACGGCAGGAATGCCTGAAAAACGGGCGCTGCCGGGCCAGCGATCACTCAAGGAACAAAGGTAGGTTCGAAATGACACGCAAACTTCTGACGACCGTTGCCGCTGGCGCCCTGTTTGCCACGGCTTTGGCACCGGCGGCATTTTCGCAGACGGCTCCGCAGCCGGTGGACCCTGCTGCTCCGACCCAATCTGCACCTGCCGATCCGGCAGCCCCCGCACCGGCAGAGCCGGTCAAGCCATTGGCGCCCGCAGGTGATGCCGCCCAGGCTCCGGCCCCGGCACCGAGCACCGATACGGCTCAGGCGGGTGGCGACAGCTATCTGACGCAGCAGGCCCCGGACCAGATCAGCGCCAATACCTATATCGGCCAGTCGGTCTATAACGGCAACAATGAGAGCATCGGCAGCGTCAACGACCTGATCCTCAAGAAGGATGGCGGCATCGTTGCGGCCGTGATCGGTGTCGGCGGCTTCCTGGGCATCGGCGAAAAGAATGTCGCCGTTCCGGTGGGGAAGGTCACCATCGCCCAGAACACGCAGGATGGTTCCATCAAGCTGACGACCACGGAAACCGCGGAATCGCTGAAAGCGGCTCCGGAATTCAAGACGCTGGCAATGCAGTCGGCTGAAAAGGCTCCGGCAGCAACCGGCACGGCCATGCCGACGGACACCACCGCGACGGGATCCACGACCAATAAGTAATCCCGTACGGAGAATATAGCGCAGGCGATGGCGTCCCATCGGGGTGCCATCGTTTTTTTGCCTCTGTCGTTATGCGCTGACGCGTTCCGTTTCGCTTGTATCGTAGTAATAGTTCTCGTGCAGGAAGCGCAGCGTGGCGATGCCATCGGCCGGCCGGCCGAAATGATAGCCCTGTCCCATGCCGCAGCCGAGCATGCGCAGCTTGACCGCTTCCGAATAATCCTCGATGCCTTCAGCCACCACTTCCAGCTCGAGGCCCTCGCACATGGCAAGGATCGCCTTGATGATGTGTTCGGAGGCACGGTCGGAATTGATGCGAGAGACGAAAGCGCGATCGATCTTGATCTTATCGAAGATGAAATCGCGCAGACGCCCGAGGCTCGACTGGCCGGTGCCGAAATCGTCCAGCGAGATGCGCACGCCCGCAGCTCTCAGATCAGCAATGATCCGGTGCGCCGTATCGGCGGAGCTCATGACAGCCGTTTCGGTGATCTCGAGCTCGAGACGGTGCGGGTCGAAACCGACGCGGCCGAGAATCGACAGAATGCTGCCGCTCGTTCCCGGATCCATGAGCTGGGCCGAAGACAGGTTGAAGGACAGGAACAGTTCGCGCGGCCAGGAGAGTGCCGTTTCCGCAGCCTTGCGCAGCAGCGCTTCCGACAGGGCGTCGATAAAACCGCGCTCCTCGGCGAGCGGCACGAAGACGCCGGGCGAAACGAAGCCGAGATCGGGATCATTCCAGCGGGCCAGCGCCTCGAAGCCCACCACCTGATTGTTGGCGAGCGAGACGATCGGCTGGAAATGCACGTCAATCGCATCTGATATGATGGCGTTTCTAAGCGCCTGTTCGAGCTGGGTCGCTCGTTTCATCTCCTGCGCGATCTCGCGTGAATAAACGGTGATCTGCCCGCGGCCGCGGCGCTTGGAGCGGTAGAGCGCGGTTTCGGCGCTCTTCAGCAACTCCTCGCAATCCTCGCCGGCAAAGGGATAGATCGCAAAACCGAAGGAAGCCGAAAGGCGGACGTTGCGGTCGCCGAGATCATAGGGCGCCGACAGGACCTCGCGGATCATCTGGCCGAATTTCTCGGCACTGGCGCGCTCGAAAATCAGCGGCAGGACGAAAGCAAACTCATCGCCGTCATGACGGGTCACCAGCGCGCCATCCGGAATGCAGGCCTTCAGGCGATGGGCCACCTGACACAGGATTTCATCGCCGGCGGCGGAGCCGAAGAGATCGTTGATCGGCTTGAAACTGTCGAGATTGGCAATGCCGATGGTGAAGGGTGCCGGATCGCTGGCGCGCTCGGCAGAAATCTGCATCACCTTGTCCCGCATGCGATGCCGGTTTCCCAACCCGGTCAGCGGATCGGTATAAGCCATCGCCTGGAGCTCGTTCTGACTCACGGTCATGAATGGTATTTCTGCCGACGCCATCACTCCAAACCCAAGATTTTCCTCCACACCCTGGCGAAGAATGACGGCCAAATCTTAACAATTCGATAGTAAATCGGCCGCGATGCAACCCGAAGCATTCCCAAAAACTGGGGAGTTGACCTGTATTTTATCTAGTTTCGAGCCTTGATCGGCTCATCCATCAGGTACTTCTGAAACACCATTTCAAGGATATCCGGGCTGACCGGTTTCATGATGACGTCATCCATGCCGGCCTTGGCACATTCCGCCCGATCGCGCTCGAAGGCCTGTGTCAGCACACCGATAACAGGAGTCCGCGTACCCCGTCCCTCTTCCATCTGGCGAATGAGGCGCGAGGCTTCAAAGCCGTTGAAGACCGGCAGCGAAATGTCCATCAGCACGATCTGCGGTCGATGTTCGGCCCAGAGGCGAACAACCTCTTCGCCGGTTGTCGCGATTCGATGGCGGTAACCGAGACCGTCGAGGATCTGCGTGAAGACGATCTGATTGATGTCGTTATCCTCGGCGACGAGAACCTGGAGGCCCACGTTTTCTTCAGTCGTGGTGATTTCCCAGTCGCCTTCAGTGCCGCCGCGTCCATTGCGGTTGAAGTGGCGGGCGATCTGGAAGGTCAACTCGTTGGCGATCTGGAAGCCATCCATGACAAGGGCGGGAATACCGTATCGTTCGGCGAGCTCCAGGCAGCGCATGCCCATTTGGTTATCGATGATCAGGAGATCGAGCGAGATGCCGGAGCAGCAGGCGATCTCAAGGAACTTTTCCTCCTCGTCCTCGCCGCGGACGGAGCAGGATTCGAAGCCGTATTTGGCAAGCGTGCGCAGCGCGGCAGTCTCGGCGGCGAGATCCGCGGTGACGACAAGTATCTTTCGGCCGGAGAAGTTTTCCGGAACGATCGCCTCCATCGCCGCCGGCTCGCGGCGCTGAGATGCGTTCGGCACCGGCACATAGGCGCGGCGATAGGACTGGTTGCTGGAAGTGGTGATCTCTGAGGCCTGATTGAATTCATCGAGATCGCCGCCGTCGCGCGGCAGGTCCTGCATGGTCGAGACGAGGAAATAACGTCCAGGCTTGCCGATCCTGTGCTTGCGGCTGACAATGTCGCGCTCCGTGCCGTCGCGGGCGATCTGGCGCTGTCGGGCGACCGACATTTCACCGGTTTCCAGCACGTGGCGGTCGCTTTCCTCGAAACGCTTGGCGATATCAGGCGAAAACAGATCACCGCTCTTGCGGCCGAGAACCTCGTCTGCCGTCGTCTGGTATTTCTCGCAGAAGGCCTTGTTGACGGCGACATAGGTGAGGTTGCGATCCTTGACGAAGAGCGGGAACGGCAAATGGTCGAGAATGTCCTCGGTGAGCTGCACGCGCTCCAGATCGTAGCGCCACTGTTCCTCGCGCTTACGCGCCTCCGAAATATCGGAGATGATGGTCACGCCGTAGCCGTTCGGCAGGCGGCGCTTTAAAAAGCGCACCCAGCGGTCGGCACCGTGGCGCTCGATGGATTCGAAACGTTCGCGCCAATGGGAGGCGATGCGCTGGGACAACCAGTCCTCGCGGCTGAGCGAAACCACCTGGGGCACAAGGGTCTGCTCACGGAGGCCGGTATCGTAGACCACACCCAGGAAATCACGGAGCCGGGTGCCCGGCCGCAGCACATCCTCGGGTACCGGAAAGAATTCCATGACCTGGCGGCTGGCAAAGATAAGAAGATCGTTGCGGTCATAGATGACGAACGCAGCAGAAAGACTGTCGCATACCGCGTCGAAAAGCACCGTCTGAAGATCAGCCTCAGGCGGCAGCGCGTCACTGGCAGATGATGTGTCCGCCTTTTCGAAGCCGGCACTCATTCATTCACATCCCACATCTGTCCGATTTTCGCAGTTTCGGAGGCATATGAATAAAATGCCGTTTTTGTCTTAAAAGCCGCTTAACAGTAATGCCCCCCAAATTTGGGGGAGAAGCCTCCGGCACTTGCCCGAGGCCCGATGAAAACCCTTTCCTCCGGACCGCGAATCCTGGAAAATAAGCGCATGGCCATCAGACAGCTCTCCGAAACGCTCATCAACCAGATTGCCGCCGGCGAAGTCATCGAACGGCCGGCGAGTGCTGCGAAGGAGCTGATTGAAAACGCGCTCGATGCGGGCGCCACTCGCATCGAAATCGCAACCGCCGGCGGCGGGAAGGCGATGCTGCGCGTCAGCGATAACGGCTCCGGCATGGATGCCGCCGATCTTGAGCTTGCCGTACGGCGGCACTGCACCTCGAAGATATCGGAAACGCTCGACGATATCCGCACGCTCGGTTTTCGGGGCGAAGCATTGCCCTCGATCGGCTCGGTGGCGCGGCTCAGCATTTCGAGCCGCAGACGTGACAGCGCCGCAGGCAACGAGATTTCGGTTGCCGGCGGCAAGATCGTGCATCTGCGCCCCGCAGCGGCCAATCCGGGAACGATCGTCGAAGTGCGCGACCTGTTCTTCGCCACACCGGCGCGGCTGAAATTCCTGAAGACGGAGAAGGCCGAAGCCGCAGCGATCACCGAGATCGTCAAGCGCATGGCGATCGCCTTTCCGCGCGTGCGTTTCGTGCTGTCGGGTCCCGATCGTTCGACGCTGGAATTTCCGGCAACCGGCGAGGATCATTTGGCGCGCATGGCGCAGGTGCTCGGCAAGGACTTCCGCGACAATGCGATCGCCATCAACGCCGAACGCGAGGACGTTCAATTGACCGGCTTTGCCGGCGTGCCGACCTTCAACCGGGGCAACTCGGCCCATCAATATGCTTTCGTCAACGGCCGCCCCGTGCAGGACAAACTCATTCTCTCGGCAATCCGCGGCGCCTATGCCGAAACAATACCGGCGGGCCGTTATGCGGTCGCGGTGCTGTCGATCACGCTCGATCCGGCGCTGGTGGACGTCAACGTGCATCCGGCGAAATCCGACGTCCGCTTCCGCGATCCGGGACTGGTGCGCGGGCTGATCGTCGGCGCGGTCCGCGAGGCACTGGCGCGAGACGGCAGCCGCGCTGCAACGACTGATGCAAGCGACATGCTGCGCTCTTTCAGACCCGGCTTCCAAGCGGCACCACAGCGGCCGCAGGCACCATGGTCTGCGGCCACCTCCCCTTCCCGGCCATACCAGCCGACGGCCGGCTTCGGTGAAAAACCGCAAGCCTCCTTCGATGGGCTTGTCCACCCGACCGCACGTTCGGAACCGGTTTTTGAGCCGGCACCAGCGCAGGCAGCAGCAGCCGAACCGATGGCGCGCTATCCGCTCGGGGCCGCAAGGGCGCAGATCCATGAAAACTATATCGTTGCCCAGACGGATGACGGCATCGTCATCGTTGATCAGCACGCGGCCCATGAGCGGCTGGTGTTCGAGGCCATGCGCAAGGCGCTGCATTCGAAGCGGCTCGCCTCGCAGGTACTGCTGATCCCTGAAATCGTCGATATTCCCGAGGAGGATTGCGACCGGCTGATGGTGCACGCGGCAGAACTTTCCGAACTCGGCCTTGCGATCGAACGCTTCGGGCCGGGCGCCATTGCCGTGCGCGAGACGCCAGCCATGCTGGGCGAAGTGGATGCGTCAGGCCTCATCCGCCAGCTTGCCGACGAAATCGCCGAATGGGATACGGCCTCCGGCCTTTCCGCCAAGCTCGAATATGTGGCGGCGACGATGGCCTGCCATGGCTCAGTGCGATCAGGGCGGCGGATGCGGCCGGAAGAAATGAACGCACTCTTGCGTCAAATGGAAGTAACTCCGGGCTCAGGCCAGTGTAATCACGGACGCCCGACCTATATCGAACTCAAACTTGCCGATATCGAGCGGCTGTTCGGCCGGAACTGAAAAAGCTGGAAAAACTGCCTCTCGGGGAGTATGGCAGACAGATGACAGACCACAGGGAATGGAGCGCATGAACTTGTTCGAAGGACACGGGAACCGCGAAGCGAAGATCCGTTATCTCGACGGCGACTTCCAGATTCTGTCACCCGGCTCCTATGTTGTCTGCGCGCTCACCGGCAAACAGGTCCCGCTCGACGAGCTTCGCTACTGGAGCGTAGCGCGACAGGAACCTTATGCAGACGTCGCCTCGGCACTCGAAGCCGATCGGCGCGCCGGCGTTCTGCCGACCCAACGCTAAGTCTTTGCCTTCGCCTCTCTCAGTCGTCGTTCCCGGCAGGCCTCGAAAGCCCGGTCTATGATAAGGCCGGGGGCGAGCGGGTCTGTGAAGGCCATTTCCACCTCCACCACGCGGCAGCGGGCCGCAAGCTGTTCCGCCTTGCCGTGATGGCCTGCAAGGCGCACGAAGTCCTTCGAGGTCGTGACGATCGTCAGGTTCTGCTGGTCCGCGGCCATCAGGAGACCGTCAATCTCTTCTTCGCTGAGGTGTTCGTGATCGCCGAAGGCGGTGGCGACCTCGATGGTTGCGCCGAGCGAACGCACGGTGCGGAAGAATTTCTCGGGATCGGCGATGCCGGCAAAAGCGAGCACGTTCAGGCCTTCAAGATAGTTCTCACCCGAAACCTTCAACGAGGCTGTGAAATAGGGCTTGGCGGCGCGGGCCGCGATACGGACGATGTGATCGGCGGCACTGCCATCTCCGACTTTCAGAAGCGCGGTCGCCTGGCGCAGTTGCAGGCGCACCGGCGCGCGCACCGGTCCGCTTGGCACGATATAGCCATTGCCGAGACCCCGCGTCGCATCGATCACCAGAAGCGCATAATCGATCGCGAGGCGCGCGCTCTGGAAGCCGTCATCCATGATGATGAAATCGGCGCCTTCCTCGACCAGTCTGACCGCACCATCGACACGCCGGCGGGAGATCACGGTCAGTGCTTCCTGCGCCAGCAGCAGCGGCTCGTCGCCGACGGCAACGGCACGATGGTGCGCGGGATCGACAACCGTCGTCACATCAAGGGAACCGCCATGGCCGCGGCTCAGGAAACCGGGTTTCAGACCCTTGGTCTTCGCGGCACGGGCAATCGCAATCGCGGTCGGCGTCTTGCCAGCGCCGCCGACGGTGAAATTACCGACGCAGATGATGGGGATCGGAACCGAGGCGCGTCGCGCATGCGTCATGCGGTAACCCGCCACGCGGCCATAGAGGAAAGAAAGGGGCGATAGAACCCAAGCCTGCCAACCTGCCCGCCTCCACCAGAAAGGCGGCGCTTCGGATATCATGATGCCGTCCTGTTTCCCTTGCCCCGCCCTTCATGACGAGGTCCTCCAAAATCGACCGGGCGGATTGAGAAGCCAAAACGCATGAAAATGCAAGTCTTTGCGCGTCAGGCCAGCTGAAGATCCGACAGCAGGGCCTCGATGCCGGTGATGTCGTCGAAGACATGATCGGCTGCACCAGACAGGGATTCACGCGAGCCGGTGCCTGTCAGAACCGCGATCGTCAGTCCCACTTTCGCATTCCTGCCCATATGGAGATCGTGGTTGTTGTCGCCGACCATGGCGATCTCTTCCGGCGACAGGCCAGTCGCAGCGCAGAAGCCGAGCACCATGCCGGGCTCCGGTTTGCTGCCGAAACCACTGTCATAACCGGCGATGTAATCGACATAGTCGGAAATACCGAAACGCTGGGCCGTCTGGCGAATCGAGCGTTCGTTGTCGCTGGAGGCGATGCCGAGCTTGAAACCGCGTTTGTGCAGGCGGACGAAGAAGACCGAAAGATCGGTGACCGGCACGGAGAATTCGGCCGCATCGGCAAAGAGATCGTCGAGCTTGATCGTCAACTCGATGACCTCGACCTTCGAGCCGGCAGCGACGAGGCCTTCGGCGATCTGACGGGTATTGCCTGCGGCAAGCAGGCTGTCGGGAACGATATGACCCGTCACGGGATCCATTCCGCATGTGGCAAGCAGGTGGTCGGCCAGAGCTGTGTCGCCTTCGGCGGCGATGCGGGCCAGCTCGCGGTTCACCGGCAGCCAGCTTTCGTCATAATCGAGCAGCGTACCGTCCTTGTCGAAGAGGATGCCCTTGATCTTCACCTCTGCCGACATGACAGCTCCTCAGGCCTGCGCCACGGCCTTCGGCAGCAGGCGCGCCTTCACCGTCAGCGGATTGATATAGGGCTCCAGTCCCTTCAGGGTGGCGGTGAGCGCGCCGCGCATTTCGTGCACGGTGGCAATGCCAGCCTGGATCATATTGCCCCGCGCCTCGTCATTGGTCAGCAGATAGTGCACGCCCTTCGCCAGCATCTCGGTATCGCGCACCATGCGGGCGCTGCCGCTGCGGGCGAGCTTCTGATAGGCCTCGCGGAAGTTCTGCACATTGCCGCCCGAAAGGATGGCGCAGCCGAGCATGGCCGGCTCCAGCGGGTTCTGGCCGCCTTCGGCAAAAAGCGAGCGACCGACGAAGGCGACTTCCGTCAGCCGCAGATAAAGCCCCATCTCGCCGATCGTATCGCCGAGGAAGATATCGATATCGGGGGAAAGTACATCATCCCGCGTACGGCGGGCGACCTTCAGTCCCTGCTTGACGAGAGCAGCCTCGATCTCGTCACCGCGCTCGGGATGGCGCGGCACGATGATCGTCAATTGCCTGTCGCGGTCGCGGAGCGCCCGATGAACGATTCCGGCAGCATTCTCCTCGCCGTCGAAGGTGGAGATCGCCGCCCATGTCTTGCGGTCGCCGATCTGCTTCTTATAGCGGGCGAAGACAGCGCTGTCATAGGGCGGCGCGTCCGTATCGACCTTCAAGTTGCCTGAGGTGATGACCGGTGCGGCGCCGAGATCGCGGAAACGCTCGGCATCGACGTCCGACTGGGCAATCACGAGCGCCAGATTTTCGAACAGCGCCTCGGCAATCGCCGGACGGCGGCGCCAGCGGGCGAAGGAACGATCCGACATGCGGGCATTGACGAGGATCTGCGGAATGCGGCGACGGCCGAGTTCCAGCACAGTCGAGGGCCAGATTTCAGACTCGGCGATGATGGCACAATCCGGCTGCCAGTAATCGAGGAAACGACCGACGGCGGGCTTCAGGTCGAGCGGCACATATTGATGGATCGCTTCGTTGCCGAGACGTTCGGCGGCAAGCTTTGCCGAGGTGATGGTGCCGGTTGTCAGGATGACGTTGATGTCACGGCGGCGAATCTCACGGATCAGGGGAATGACGGCATTGGTTTCGCCCACGCTTGCGGCATGGAACCAGACGAGCGGGCCTTGCGGCCGGTTGGCGCTCGCATAGCCGAACCGTTCCAGCCGGCGGGCACGGTCTTCCTTGCCCTTGGCCGTGCGGTAGGTGATGTAGAGGCCGACGACCGGCGACGCCACAGTTCCCGCCAGACGGTACGCGTTCAGACCGATCCGCGCCATCCGGGAGCTCATTCGGCAGACCTCCGATCCATGCAGATCGACATCAATCCAATTCCCTAATTATCGTTGCGGCCGCAATGACCGATCAATTTGTCCAGAATACGTCGATCGACGGCGAGGAACCGATGCGCAAAGGCATCCGCTGTAGACAGCGGATGGCCAACAGATTGCTGCGAGGCTCACTTGCTCCCAGTCGTATCCTGCGGGTCGAGCAGACGATGCATGTGGACGATGAAATAACGCATATGCGCATTGTCGACCGTCTGTTGCGCCTTGCCCTTCCAGGCCGTCAGTGCCGTAGCATAGTCGGGGAAAATACCGACAATATCGAGATCCTTGAGATCCCGAAACTGGATACCTTCGAGGCTTTCGAGTTCGCCACCGAATACGAGGTGCAGGAGCTGCTTTTTACCGCCGGAGTCCGTCATTTTTATTCTCTTTTCTGCCTAGTCTCCTCCGGCCCCTCATCTGAGGGATTTCGACGGAAACGTCAACCGTCTCTTAGCTGAGTGAGCAAGTCCAGATATTCCTGGAGACGGGTTGTTGGCGTGGCACAAAGAGCGTCGTGGCTGATTTTTTCTCTATTATAGGTTGCCGAGCGACCCGAAAGATCGACAAGGCGGCCACCGGCGCGATCCAGAATGAGATCGGCAGCGACAATATCCCAGTCGTGCGCGTTGCGCCCGACAAACGTCGCGTCCAGACGTCCATCGGCGACCATGGCTATACGGTAGGCAAGCGAAGGGATATGTTTGACACGCTTACTGCGCTCGCGGACCGCTGCCGGGAGGACCTTGAACAGTTCCTCGCTGACGGCAAGCTGGCTGATATCGCCTTCACCGCGCATGGACACAGCGATCGGCTTGCCGTTTTTCAGCGCCGGACCGGCTTCCACTGCCTCGTAGAGTTCGTCCAGTGCAGGTGCGTAGAGCACGCCGGCAACGGGACGGCCGCGATGGACGATGCCCACGCTCACGCACCAGAGGTCCTTGCCGGCCAGAAACGCCCGCGTGCCATCGATCGGATCGACGATGAACAGCGTCTCATATTGCAGGCGGCCGGCATCGTCGTCCGTCTCTTCCGACAGCCAGCCATAATCCGGCCGCGCCTTGCGCAGGATGGCCTCGAGCTTTTCGTTGGCGGCGAAATCGGCGGCGCTGACGGGCGAGCGATCCTCGTTCTTCCACCAGACTTCCGGCGACTTGTTGAAGAAACCGAGTGCAACGGCGCCCGCCTGTTTCGCGGCATCGGCGATCAGCGCGAGATCGCTTTGCCAGCGGGACTGTTCCACGTCGCTCATCGCGTCGATCCGTTCGTCAGCGACCGGCAAGCGTCATGCCTTCAACGGCGAAGGTCGGAGCCGCCACGCCGAACTTACGGTCGATGTCGTTGGCGAGCGTCAGCCGCATGAACATGTCCTTGAGGTTCGATGCGATCGTCACCTCCGATACCGGGAAGGTGAGTTCGCCATTCTCGATCCAGAAACCAGTCGCGCCTCGGCTATATTCGCCGGTTATCATGTTGACGCCCTGGCCGATCAGCTCGGTCACGTAGAAACCGTTGCCGACGCTGCGGATCAATTCTTCGGGCGAGATGTCGCCAGGCTCCAGCGCCAGATTGGTGGAGGCGGGTGTAACCGAGGTGCCGCCGCGCACGCCGCGGCCGTTGGTTTCGAAACCGCCGATTTCATTTGCGGTGGAGGTGGACAGGAACCAGTGCTTGAGCACGCCGTCCTCGATCATCACGAGCCGCTCTCCGGAAACGCCTTCGCCGTCGAAGGGACGCGAGGACGGGCCGCGCACGATCAACGGATCGTCCGTGATCGACAGACCGGATTTGAGCACCTGCTCACCCATCTTGTCACGCAGAAAGCTCGTCTTGCGGGCAACGGACGCTCCGTTGATGGCGCCGGCGATATGGCCGACGAAACCACGGGCAATGCGAGGATCGAAGATGACGGTGATGCCCTTGCCGGTCGGCACCTGCCGGGGATTGACGCGTTTGATGGCGCGCTCGCCGGCTCGGCGGCCGATTTCGGCGGGGTTGTCCAGTTCGGCATAGTAGAGCCGACTGTCGAAATCGTAGTCGCGCTCCATGCCGGTGCCCTCACCGGCGATCACGCTGACGGAGTTGCCGAAGCGCGAAGCCATATAGCTGCCTTCGAAGCCATGCGAGGTGGCGAGCACGAGCCCGCCCATGCCAGCCGAAGCGCCGGCGCCGGACGAGTTGGTGATCCCTTTTACCGCAAGTGCTGCGGCTTCGGCAGCAAGAGCCGCCTCCCGCAACTGATCGGCGCTGACCTCGGTCGTGTCGAGAAGCTGCAGATCGGGATAGGTTTTTGCCAGCCGGTTCTCATCGGCGAGGCAGGCGAACGGATCTTCCGGCGAAACCTTGGCCATCGCGACGGCGCGTTCGGCCAGCGCCTGCAGGTCGAAGCCCGGATTAGCGGAAACGCTTGCCACCCGCTTGCCGACGAAGACACGCAGCGAGAAGTCGTCGCTTTCGGAAGACTCGGTTCCTTCGACCTTGCCTAAGCGAACGCTGACCGATTGCGCGCGCGAGCGGATGACGACGGCGTCGGCAGCGTCGGCACCTGCCTTTTTCGCCAGATCGATCAGTTGACTTGCACGGGAAAGAAGTGTCGAGGAATCGATTTCAGAGGACATGATTTGGCCTTTCCTTCCAGTTCCATTTATTGTGCACTCCTGAAAGCATCAAGGCCGTGGATGCCGATTCTTTTCCTGGCTGCCTGCTTGCCCCGCCACCCGAAAGAAATGAAGCATGTCCGCACCCAACGCGCTTTTCACCGAAATGGTCCTGCTGCTTGGCGGCGCGGTCGTTGCCGCACCGATTTTCAAGAAGCTCGGGCTCGGCACAGTTCTCGGTTATCTGGCGGCGGGCATCGTCATCGGGCCGATCTTTCACGGCATCACCGACGGCGAACAGATCCTCGATGTCGCAGAACTCGGCGTCGTCTTCCTGCTCTTCATCATCGGGCTTGAACTGAAGCCATCGCGCCTCTGGCAAATGCGCCGCGACATCTTCGGCCTCGGCACGGCACAGGTGGTGGTGACAGGTCTGGCACTGACGGCGCTTGCCTGGGCCTCCGGCGTGCTTGAATGGCGCGGCAGCATCGTCGCCGGCTTCGGGCTGGCACTTTCCTCCACGGCCTTTGCCATGCAGATCCTCGAAGGCGATGGCGACGTGAACACCCGCTACGGGCAGCGCTCCTTCTCCATGCTGCTGTTCCAGGATCTGGCGATCGTGCCGCTTCTGGCTGTCGTCACCATTCTCGACGGCGACAAGGGCAGCGGCGACCCGTTGATCGATTTTGGCATATCCGTCGCAGCGGTCGGTGCGATGATCGTCATGGGAAGATACCTGCTGACGCCGCTCTTCCAGATTATCGCCCGCACCGGCGCACGCGAGGCGATGATCGCAGCAGCGCTTTTCGTCGTCATGGGATCGGCGAGCCTGATGCAGCTTGCCGGGCTTTCAATGGCGATGGGCGCCTTCCTTTCCGGCGTCATGCTGGCGGAATCCTCCTATCGCCATGAATTGGAAGCCGATATCGAACCCTTCCGTGGCGTGCTGCTCGCTATCTTCTTCATTGCCGTCGGCCTGTCGCTCGAACTCCAGGTACTCGTCGACAACGCGCTGTTCATCATCATCGCCGTGCCTGTTATCATGGTCGTGAAGGCGCTGATCATCTATGCGCTCTGCCGCCTGACGCGCTCCTCGCATGATGATGCCGTACGCATCGCCTTCCTGTTGCCGCAGGGCGGCGAATTCGGCTTCGTCCTCTTTACCGCGGCAGCCGTCAGCGGCTTGATGCCAAGCAGCACCGCCTCACTGCTTGTTGCGATCGTCACCCTTTCCATGGCGCTGACGCCGCTGGGGTCTGCCCTTTCCAAGCGGATGCTGACGGGAGACGAGCACGAGGAACTGGACGAGGATTTTGAGGGAGCCGGTGCGGATGTGCTGATGGTCGGCTTCTCGCGTTTCGGCCAGATCGCCGCACAGATCCTGCTCGCCGGCGGCCGCAGCGTCACCGTCATCGATTTTTCCGCCGACCGTATCCGGCAGGCATCGTCCTTCGGTTTCCGCATCTATTTCGGCGACGGCACCCGCAAGGACGTGCTGCGCTCGGCGGGTATCGACAGGGCGAAGATCGTGCTCGTCTGCACCCAGAAGAAAGAGATTACCGACAAGGTGGTCGAGCTGGTGCAGGCCGATTATCCCCACACGACACTCTTCGTTCGTTCCTATGACCGCATTCACTCCATCGAGCTGCGCAACAAGGGCGTCGATTACGAGCTGCGCGAAACGCTGGAATCCGGCCTGCTGTTCGGCCGGCGCACGCTGGAAGCGCTCGGCATCTCCGAAGCCAATGCCTATGAGATCGGCGAGGATATCCGCAAACGCGACGAGGCGCGGCTGGTGCTGCAGGTCTCCGAGGGGTTGCAGGCGGGACAAGATCTCTTATTTTCAACGCCGATCAAGCCGGAACCGCTGGTCAAGCCGAAGCGTACGCCCGATCCTTTCGACAGCGATCCGCTGGCAAACAGATCAGACGTGACGGCCGATGCCTAAACTTCAGCGCAATTTCCGGGACTAGCGCTTCAGCCGCGCTTCGATTTCCCGATCGAGGGCGTATTTCAATTCGTCCTTCACACCGACGGACATGGCGAGCACGTCGCGCGCTTTCAGGAAATCCATGACGCCGGTGCGGCCCACCGTGGGACGCAGGAAAATGTGTGGCCGCAGGAGCTTCAGTTTCAGGGAAATCGCCGCCTGCATCATCAGTTGTCCCGAGCCGAAGATGCTTTCCATGCGGTTCGGGATATGGGTGCCGTCGCCTTCGGGTGCACCGACGACATCGATGCCGATGACGATATCGGCAAGATCCATCAGGCATTCGTAAGGCACGGGATTGGCGATGCCGCCATCGATCATCACTCGGCCGTGCAGCCTGACCGGCATGAAGACGGCAGGAATGGCCGATGACGCGGCAAGTGCGGGAAAAAGCTGGCCCTGTTCGACGATGACCTCGCTCTGGCCGTAATAATCCGTGGTGATGACCTTCATCGGAACCAAGAGGTCTTCGAAACGCTGTGGCAGTTCCGACGGCAGAAAAGCCTTCAGAATGCGTTCGAGATTGAACTGGCCGATGCGAATGCCCTTGGCCACGGCATCGCGCACGGTCGTCGGGCGCAGCCCCCAGATGCGGCTGACGACGGCAGCCTTGTTGCCCACTGTCGCCAGCGCATGTTCGCGAATTTCCGCGCCGGACATGCCGGCGGCCATGCCTGAGCCCATGATGGCGCCGATGGATGAGCCTGATATCGCCACCGGGCGAATGCCGAGTTCATCCAGCGTTTCGATGATATGGATATGCGAGAGGCCGCGGGCACCGCCGCCACCGAAGGCGACGGCCACCGTCGGGAGATCGCTGATCGCAGGCGATTTCGGACTGATGATTTCCGCCTGCGGCACGATCTGCTCCCAACGCGCCGGCTACTGCGGCTGATACCGGAAGAAATGCACTCTGGTGTCGCCGAATATTCGGCTTTCGAGGAAAACATAGGAGGGATGAACCGAAACGGCAACCTCCGCGCGTTCTTCCAGAACGACGATCGCGCCAGGCTTCAGCCAGCCACCGTCGGCAGCAGCCGCAAGCGCCTTCTCGCCCAGACCCTTGCCATAGGGCGGGTCGGCGAAAAGCATGTCAAAAGGTTCGAGATTGCCGACACTGCCGAGATCGGTCGCATCACGACGCAGGATACGCGTGCGGCCGTGCAGACCGAGCGCATCGATGTTTTCCCAGAGAAGCGCCCTGCCCTCCACGCTGTTTTCGACGAACAGCGCATGGCGACAGCCGCGCGAGACGGCTTCGAGGCCGACGGCCCCGGTGCCGGCGAAAAGATCGAGAATCCGGGTACTATCGATGCATTCCGGATAGGCATGGCTCAGAATATTGAACAGGCTCTCACGCGTCCGGTCCGCAGTCGGCCGGATGTCGTTGGATTTTGGTACGGCAAGCGGCCGTCCGCGAAACTCACCGCCGACGATCCGCACCGCGCGTCATTCCCTTGCCTTTCGCACCACCTCTGGACGGCCCGCCACTCGGCTTGCCGCCACCACCCGGCCGATCGCCCTTCGGCTTGCCGGAGAAACTCTTTGCGCCACGGGGCTTATCCCCGAATGGCTTGTCGCTGCGCGGGCGCTCGGAGCGGCCTTCGCCGCCAAAGCTCCTCGCCGGACGCGAAGAGCGTTCGCCACCTTCCTCACGCGGACGATCACGGAAAGAACGAGGACGCTCTTCTCCCTCGGTCCGTGGACGACGTTCGCCACGCGGCTTGTCGCCGAAGGGTTTGTCGCCACGCGGACGCTCGGAACGGCCTTCGCCGCCGAAGCTTCTGGCCGGGCGTGAAGACCGTTCACTGCCCTCCTCACGCGAGCGGCTGCGGAAAGGACGAGAGCCCTCTTCGCCTTCCGTGCGCGAACGACGTTCGCCGCGGGGCTTGTCGCCGAAGGCTCTGTCGCCACGCGGACGCTCGGAGCGGCCTTCGCCGCCGAAGCTTCTGGCTGGGCGTGAAGACCGTTCACCGCCTTCCTCGCGCGGACGATCGCGGAAGGAACGCGGCTTGTCGCCAAAAGAACGCTTGCGGTCGAAACCCTCATCCTCGTCGCGCCTGCGAGGCGTCTCGCTGGAGCGGATCCACTCGCCATCCTCTTCGTGGACGCGATTGATCTGCGCACGCGGCCGATCGGCTGCGCGATCGAAGCGGGGCTCCTTCACCGGGGCCGTTTCACCGCGACGGCGTGCAGTCTGGGCGTTCTTTGCAGCCTTGGCCGCAGCCTTCTCGCCGAGCGGGCGAGCGCCAGGCGCCATCCACACATTGGCATTGCGCCGGCTGCCGAGAGCCGGGCGCTTCGGACGATCTTCGTCGCTATGGCGGTCGTCCCGACGATCGCTCTTACGATCCCGGCGGTCGTCGCGCTTGGTGTCGAGGCGACTCAGCGCACGTTCGCGCTTGTCTTCGTCGCGACGCGGACGCTCGCGGCGCTCGGGCGTCCCCGGTTCCTCAGCCTCTTCGGCGGCAACGGCAGGCGCATTATAGAGCGGCGCATCGAAATTTGCCTTGGCATCTTCGATCAGGCGCGGGCCGAGCTGGTCGCGCAGCGTACGGCCGCGCACCTCGATGACATGCCCCTCGGGCAGTTCACCGAGCTGGAAGGGGCCGTAGGAAATGCGGATCAGACGGTTGACCTCGAGACCAAGCGCGCCGAGCACGTTCTTGATTTCGCGGTTCTTGCCTTCGCGCAGACCCATGGTAATCCAGACGTTGGACCCTTGCGTGCGGTCGAGCGTCGCTTCGATGGAGCCATAGAGGACGCCGTCGACAGCAATGCCCTCTTTCAGCTTGTCCAGCGCATCCTGATCGATATCGCCATGCGCACGCACGCGGTAGCGGCGCAGCCAACCAGTGGTCGGCAGTTCCAGCGCGCGAGCGAGACCGCCATCATTGGTGAGCAGCAGCAGGCCTTCGGTATTGATGTCGAGACGGCCGATCGACATGACGCGCGGAAGCTCTTCCGGCAGATTGTCGAAGACGGTCGGGCGTCCCTCGGGATCGGAATTCGTCGTCACGAGGCCTGGCGGCTTATGATAGAGCCAGAGGCGCGTGCGCTCGATGCCGCGGATCGGCACGCCATCGACCTCGATCTTGTCTTCGAGCGTTACGTTGACGACGGGCGTGTCCAGGAGCTTGCCGTTCAGCGTGACGCGGCCGTCCATGATCATGCGTTCGATATCGCGACGGGAGGCGACGCCGGCGCGTGCCATCACCTTGGAGATGCGTTCCGCCTTGCTGTCGCCATCCGCTTCGTTCGCAGCGGCTTTCCCGACCGCAGCCTTAAACGGCTTCTCGCCGCCGGTCTTCGGGCCGCTTTTTGACCGGGCTTCGCGCGGGGGAGCCTTGGTGCCTGGGCGTTTTGGCTTGTCTTTGGGTGTCATTTGTTGTTTGCCTGCCTTTTCCGGCCTGTCTATCAGGTCATGCACCTGCGGTTAAGTGGAAATTCTTGCGAACGTGAAGACAAATCGATTTATGGAGATGGCACTTGAAGAAGCGCGCGCCGCCGGAGAGCGCGGCGAAGTGCCGATCGGCGCCGTCGTCGTCGTCGATGGCATCCCGGTCGCTGCCTCCGGAAATCGTACGCGGGAGCTCAACGACGTGACCGCCCATGCCGAAATCGTCGCCATCCGCATGGCCTCGGACAAGCTCGGCCAAGAGCGGCTTGCCGGCGCCGATCTCTATGTCACCCTGGAGCCCTGCACCATGTGTGCGGCGGCCATTTCCTTCGCCCGCATCCGCAGGCTCTATTACGGGGCGGAAGACCCGAAGGGCGGTGCTGTAGACAATGGCGTGCGCTTCTATGCACAGCCGACCTGCCATCACGCGCCGGACGTCTATTCCGGCTTCAACGAGACAGAATCAGCAGATATGCTGCGGGCATTCTTTTCCGAAAAGAGAGACCTGCCGTGATCATCGCCATCGGAGCCGTCATACTCATGGGCGTTCTTGCCGCTTACGCCAATCGGACGGTCGCGCCCGATGTGGCAAAGCTGCCGATGCAATGGTCGCTGACGGGAAAGGTGAACTGGACGGCGCCGCGAGCAATCGCTTTCGCCTTCATTCCGGTGCTGGCTGCCGTCGTTTTGGCCGCGATCCTGCTGAGCGACCGGGCGCGCAATACAGACATCGCCTTGATGAGCGGCGTCTTTCTGGCCTGCCAGCTTCTGCACATCACGCTGACGCAACGCTGGTTCACAACGTCGCGCCGCTAGTTTCAGTTTGTTTCACGCAATTCCGGACGCAAGACCGCTGCACACTTTTGCCGGCATTGCTCCAAACAATTTTACTGAAGGATCTGCCACCACTTGGTGCCGCTGTTTGCGACTGCGGCATCTTTCTTGCGCTGCTTGGCCTTCTTCTGCTCCGGCGTGCCGAGGTCATCGAGCTTTGCCGGATCGTCGACGGCGCGATATTCGGTCGGCGGATCGGAAATGTAGCGACGCTGGTCGATATAGGCACCCTTCTGCAAGGCGCGGGCTTCGCGATAGGCCTTGGTCTGGGCTTCGGTCGTCTGGCGACCGCCTTCGATGGCGGAACTTGCGAGCGGCGAACGATAGCTCGGATTGTCCGAGTTTTCGTCGGCTTCCTTGACGAGACGCGTACGGGCCTCTTCCGGCGATTCAACCCACTGCGGATTATCCTTGTTGGCCACCGTTTCCTGCGGCTGAACGAGGGTCTCCTTCTGGTCTTGCGCGGGCATGACGAGCGTCGGGCGCGGGGTGTATTTCACACCGGTATTCTTGGGACCCGGACCGGTCAGCGAAACGGACTGGCCGAGATCGTCGGCAAGCTGTTCCATGGCGGTCTTGTCGGTACCGTAGGTCGGGCTGCTGGCGCAGCCGGACATCGTGGAGCTTGCCGCCAGAACAAGAGACAGGCAGGCGCCCAAACGGAACCAATGCGTCGCTAACATGAAAACCCTTCCCGCATGCCGGAATCAGTACTGCCCACCGGACAATCGTCCCCCTGACGCAAAAATCCGGCCATTTTCAGGCAGCTTTTACCGGATGAACGCCGTAAAGGCAATTCACCCGGTAAATATCTTCAGGCATGGATGCCGAGTTCGCGCAGGGCCGCAGCGTCACGCGCCGAGACGTCGGGATAATCAGGATCGGAGCCGACATCGGTGGTGATGCGCCAGGACCGAGCGCACTTCGTGCCTTCCGCAAGCGCGGGAACGACAGCAACTTCGGCTATTTCCGGCAGGCGAAAGGCATCAGCCGGGCCTGCGGCAGTCTCGATCACGATGCCCGAGGTAATGCAGACCTCGCTGAAATCCTGCCCTTCGAGCGCCTTGCGCAGCTCCGCGTCGGCGACATAGACGACGGGGGCCGCTTCCAGCGACGAGCCGATGCGCTTGTCCTTGCGCTCGATTTCGAGCGCGCCGGTCACGACGCTGCGGATCGCGCGGATCTTCTTCCATTTTTCGGCCAGCGCATCGTTGCGCCATTCCCTGGCAACCGGGGCAAACTGCTCCAGATGCACTGACACAGCCGACGGATTGCGTGACAGCCATGCTTCTTCCGTGGTGAAGGGCAGCATCGGCGCAAGCCAGGTCACCATGCAATCGAAGATCATGCGGATGACATAGAGCGCCGAACGACGGCGAAGGCTGGAGGGCGCATCGCAGTAGAGCGCATCCTTGCGGATATCGAAGTAGAAGGCCGAGAGCTCGACATTTGCGAAATCGATCAATGCGCGGGCGATCTTCTTGAACTCGAAGGCGTCATAGCCTTCGCGTACGAGCTGATCGAGCTCGGACAGACGATGCAGCATCAGCTGTTCCAGCTCCGGCAAATCGGCTGATGCGATAACTTCGCCCTTGTCGTGCGCCAGCGTGCCGAGCATCCAGCGGATGGTGTTGCGCAGCTTGCGATAAGCATCGACATTGGTCTGGATGATCGTCTTGCCGAGACGCTGGTCCTCCCAGTAATCCGTGGTCATGACCCACAGACGCAGGATATCGGCGCCGGCATCCTTCATGACGTCCTGCGGAGAGACGACGTTGCCCTTCGACTTCGACATCTTCTCGCCCTTCTCATCCATGGTGAAACCATGGGTGATGACGGCGTTGTAAGGCGCACGGCCACGCGTCGCAGCCGATTCCAGCAGCGAGGAATGGAACCAGCCGCGATGCTGGTCGGAACCTTCCAGATAGACATCGGCCGGCCATTTCAGGTCGGGGCGGTCTTCCAGGGTGAAGGTGTGCGTCGAGCCCGAGTCGAACCAGACATCGAGAATGTCCATGACCTGCGACCACTTGGCCGGGTCATGCTCGTTGCCGAGGAAACGCTCCTTGGCGCCTTCGGCAAACCAGGCATCGGCGCCTTCGGCGTCGAAAGCATCGAGGATGCGCTGGTTGACGGCATCGTCCTGCAGCACGTCGCCATGCTCATCCACGAAGACGCAGATCGGCACGCCCCAGGCGCGCTGGCGGGACAGTACCCAGTCCGGGCGCTGCTCGATCATGGCGCGCAGGCGGTTCTGGCCGGCGGCGGGCACGAAGCGGGTGTCGTCGATTGCCTTCAGCGCGCGGGTGCGCAGCGTTGTTCCATCCGTCAGCGTCTTGTCCATATAGACGAACCACTGCGGCGTGTTGCGGAAGATCACCGGTTTCTTGGAGCGCCAGGAATGTGGATACTGGTGCTTCAGGCGGCCGCGGGCAAAGAGCGCATTGCGTTCGATCAGCGCCTTGATGACGCGGTCATTGGCATCGCCCTTCTTGCCGTTGTCGTCGATGACGCGCGCGCCTTCGAAGCCAGGCGCGTCCGCGGTGTAGAAGCCGCCGTCATCGACCGGGAACGGGATCTTGGTGTCGATGCCGCGCGCATCGAGCGAGCGGGCAGCCGACATCCAGGCATCAAAGTCTTCGCGGCCATGGCTAGGTGCGGTGTGCACGAAGCCGGTACCGGCATCGTCGGTGACGTGATCGCCATCGAGCAGCGGCACTGCGAATTCGTAGCCGTCGCCAAGGCCCTTTAGCGGATGGGCGCAGGTGATGGCAGCAAGTCCGTCGGCATTGATTGAAGCCAAACGCTTGAACGTGAGCTTCGCCTTCGCGAAGGACTCTTCGGCGAGTTTATCGGCGAAGATTAGCTTTTCCCCAGGACGCGGGCCAAAATCGTTCTCGGCACCGGTTACTTCATAGAGGCCGTAAGTAACGCGCGAGGAATAGGCGATCGCCCGATTGCCGGGGATCGTCCAGGGCGTGGTGGTCCAGATGACGACAGAAGCCTCCATAAGTGGAGAGTCTTTTGCTGCGGTATGCAGTTCCGAACTGCCTAGCTCGTTTTGCCAGACATACTTAGGATCGATACTAGCGACCGGGAACTTCACCCAGATCGTGTCGCTCTCATAGTCATGATACTCGACTTCGGCTTCCGCCAGCGCCGTACGCTCGACGACCGACCACATGATCGGCTTGGAGCCGCGGTAAAGCTGGCCGCTCCTGGCGATCTTCAGCAACTCGCCGGCGATACGGCTTTCCGCATGGAAGTTCATCGTCAGATACGGGTTTTCGAAATCGCCGACGATGCCGAGACGCTGGAACTCACCGCCCTGGATGGCGATCCATTTTTCGGCATAGGCGCGGCATTCGCGGCGGAATTCGATCATCGCCGACGGCTCGGTCAGGTCAGGCTTGGCCTTGCCCTTGGCACGGTAGTTCTCTTCCTCGATCTTCCATTCGATCGGCAGGCCGTGGCAGTCCCAGCCGGGAACGTAGTTGGAGTCGTAACCGCGCATCTGGAAGGAGCGGGTGATGACGTCCTTGAGGATCTTGTTCAGCGCGTGGCCGATATGGATATTGCCGTTGGCATAGGGCGGGCCATCGTGCAGGACGAATTTTTCGCGGCCGGCGGCCGATGCACGCAGCTTCTTGTAGAGATCCATCTGCTGCCAGCGGGCGACGAGCTCCGGTTCCTTCTGCGGCAGGCCGGCGCGCATCGGGAAATCCGTTTCAGGCAGATAGAGGGTCTTCGAGTAATCGATTTTTTCGGCTGTGTCGGTCATGTGTGACAATCGTTTCTGGCGGCCCGGACAGGGCGCGCGGACGTGAAATCTGTGGTGACGGAGAGCGCTCGTTCAATTCAAGCGCCGAAAACCCGGACCTTCCGGCCGCTCAGCGCGCGCGGAAGACCGGGCCGATAATTCGTATCGAGTGCGCCAGCCGGAATTTACTCATCGCGCCGGTTCATAGGCGCTTTTAAGCGGAAAAGGAAGAGGGATTTCAGTCCCCCGGCTTCACGAAGGGCGCCTGCCAGCGACGGGTCGGCAAACGCCCGCAACATGCGATGGCTGCGATTTTGTTGCTCCCAATACAAAAAATCCAAAGCGCCTGTCGAATTCCGGATCGCCCGAACGTCTTTGACTCGCAGGCATGGGAAATTCATCATGCCGTTCAAACCCGCCCGCAAGGAGTGATGAGGATATGAGCAGTTCCTATCGTTGGGTTATCGTCGCGGCCGGCGCACTGATGACGTGCGTTGCTCTCGGCGCCATGTTTTCTCTCGCAATTTTCCAGCAACCGATCGCAACCGCGACCGGCTGGTCGCATGCCGGCATCGCCAGCGCCATGACGCTGAATTTCATCGTCATGGGCATAGGCGGCTTCTTCTGGGGTGCTGCCAGCGACCGGTACGGACCGCGTCCGGTGGTGCTGATCGGCTCTGTCATCCTCGGCCTGGCGCTGATACTTGCCAGCCGCGCGGAAACGCTTCTGCAGTTCCAGCTGACCTATGGCGTGCTCGTCGGTCTCTCGGCCAGCGCCTTTTTCGCACCGATGATCGCCGCGACGACGGAGTGGTTCGATGAGAACCGCGGCCTTGCCGTCTCCTTGGTTTCGGCCGGTATGGGCGTTGCGCCGATGACGATCTCGCCCTTCGCGCGCTGGCTCATCACATCATTTGAATGGCGCCCGGCGATGATGATCATCGGCATCGGCGCTCTCATCCTGATGATCCCGGCCGCCCTTCTCGTGCGCCGCCGGCCGTCGTCGCCTGTCGATGCGCATGACGTCGCCCTTTCGGCCGAGGGCAGCAGCCCTGATCTCTGGAAGGTGTTCCGCTCGCCGCAGTTCATCGTGCTTGGGCTTACCTTCTTCGCCTGCTGTGCGGCTCATTCCGGGCCGATCTTCCATATGGTGAGCTACGCCACACTCTGCGGCGTCGCCCCGATGGCAGCTGTCAGTATCTACAGCGTCGAAGGTCTTGCCGGTCTTGGCGGGCGCCTGCTTTACGGCACGCTGGCGGACCGGATCGGCGTGAAGCCGGTCATCATCGCAGGCCTGCTGGTGCAGGCGGCAGCCCTTGCCACCTACCTCGCCGTCAGCAAGCTTGGGGAGTTCTACGCGCTCGCAGTCATCTTCGGCAGCGCCTATGGCGGCGTGATGCCGCTCTATGCCGTGCTGGCGCGTGAATATTTCGGTCCGCGCATCATCGGCACGGTCTTCGGGGCGGCCACGATGCTATCGAGCCTAGGCATGGCCTTCGGCCCGCTGATCGGCGGCTGGATCTACGATACCTATGCCAACTACTCCTGGCTCTTCATCGGCTCCGCGCTGGTCGGGCTCGGTGCGGCGGCAATCGCGCTCGCCTTCCCGCCGTTGCCGCGCCAAAAATCACAGCCCGCGTTCGGCACGGCCTGAGGTCAATCGAAACAAAGCTTCCGGTCGAGTTCGCCAAGCGGTCTCACACCGGAAAGAAGCGCCCTCGCCTCCTCCTCGTCGCGCTTGATCTGCGCGACGAGCGGATCGAGCCCGTCGAACTTCAGTTCGGGGCGAAGATAGCCGAAGAAGGAGACCGAGCAGGTCTGGCCGTAGAGATCGCCGCTGAAATCGAAAAGGTAGGTTTCAAGCAGCGGCGGGCCGTTTTCCGTCACCGTCGGGCGCCGGCCATAGCTTGCCACCGCATCATAGAGCCTGCCCTTTTCAAGGCGGAAGCGGACGGCATAGATGCCGGCTGCAAGCTCCGCCTCCGGCGGCAGCTGCATGTTGGCAGTCGGGAAGCCAAGCTGGCGGCCGAGCTTCTCTCCATCAATGACCTTCGACTGGACCGTATAATGATAGCCGAGCATGGCGGCGACCGAGGAGACGTCGCCTTCCTTCAACAGCGCGCGGATATGGCTCGATGAGACGACATCGGTATTCTCATCGCGAAAAGCGTCGATCAGGGTGACGCCGAAACCATATTTGTTGCCGGCATCCATCAGGAAGGCAGGTCCGCCTTCTCGGCCGCGGCCGAAATGAAAATCGAAGCCGGTCACCACCTCGGAGGCGCCGAGCCAGTCTTTCAGGATGGAATGGATGAAATCTTCCGCCGAGCGCTGGGAAAATTCGTAGTCGAAAGGATATTCGATGACCGCGTTGAAGCCGAGCTCCTCCAGGATGCGGGCCTTGAAGGGCGCCGGCGTCAGGCGGAAGACCGGCGCATCCGGCTTGAAAACGGTGCGCGGATGCGGCTCGAAGGTCAGCACCAGGGCGGGTATGCCGCGCTCCCGTGCGATATCGAGAGCCCGGTTCAGCACCGATTGATGGCCGCGATGAACGCCGTCGAAGTTGCCGATGGCGATGACACCGCCCTTCAGATGCTCGGGCAGCGGATCGCGGGTTTCATTGCGGTGAAAAACGGTCATCGGCTTGTTTTCTCTTATGCGAGGCGCGACATCCACCACTTGGGTGTGGCTTTTTCCCGCTCCAGATAGGCGTGCAGGATCGCCTCGTCGGTCTCGCCGTTCAACGTATATTCCTTCGCGTGAATACCACCGCTGATGTAAAGAAGGTCGAGGCCGTAATTCAAGGCGCCGCGAACATCCGTCGGCATGCCGTCGCCGATTGCCAGAACGCGCTCGATCGGGAAATCGCCGCGCACTTCGCGGGCGGCGGCAAGTGTTGCCTCATAGATCGGCCGATGCGGTTTGCCGGCGATGCGGGTGGAGCCGCCGAGCTGCTCATAATAGGCGGCCATCGCGCCGGCGCAGGGAATGATACGGTGGCCGCGCTCGACCACGAGATCGGGATTGGCGCAGATCATCGGCACGTTGCGGGATTTGAACTCGAGCAGCATGTCCGTGTAGTCCTCGGGCTTCTGCGTCTCGTCGTCGAAAAAACCGGTGCAGACGACCGACGTAGCGTCGCCCGCGGCAGCGCGCTCGATATTGAGACCCTCAAGGATCGGGTTGTCACGCTCGGGGCCGAGCAGGAAGACCTCGCGCGGACCTTCGGCAATCAGCGCGCGGGTGACGTCACCGGAGGTTACGATGCGGTCATAGGCGCCATCGGGCACGCCGATCTGGCGCAGCTGCTCGACGACCTGCCAGGAGACGCGCGGCGAATTGGTGATGAGAACGACGGTCAGGCCAGCGGCGCGTGCGGCCTGCAGCGCCTCGCCTGCCTTCGGAAAGGGATCGACGCCGTTATGCACGACACCCCAGACATCACAGAACACTGCATCATATTGGTCGGTGATCTCGGAGAAGTTTGCAATCCGCTTTGCCATTCCGCTTTCCTGCTTCGCTTTCAGTCACCGGTGACATTGCAAAGGCCGTCTTCAATGGCAAGGCATTTCTACGTCAGATGAAGAACGCCGGGACCTTGAGAAGCAGTCCGGCAACAGTGCGGAAGCCGCGGATATTCGTCATGCCTATCTCGAAGCGGAAGAGCAGGAGGGAAGCGACAGAGAAGATGGCGAGCATGGCAAGATCGAGCGTGCTTCATCCCAAGGTCAGGGAACAAGGTCAGACAAATGCCGCCTCTCCACAATTCCGGCACAAAAATCCGTGATGGCTCTCCTTGACTCCTTCAGGAGCCATCCCTAAATGCACGGCGCTAGCACTCACGGGAGTTGAGTGCTAACATCATCCATGTGGGCCACCCCGGCCCGCGAATGTCATTTGATCGAGGGATTAGACAATGGCAAGCACCAATTTCCGCCCCCTTCACGATCGCGTCGTTGTTCGTCGCGTTGAATCCGAAGAGAAGACCAAGGGCGGCATCATCATCCCGGATACCGCTAAGGAAAAGCCCCAGGAAGGCGAAATCGTCGCTGTCGGCTCCGGCGCTCGTGACGAGTCCGGCAAGGTCGTTGCACTCGACGTCAAGGCTGGCGACCGCGTTCTGTTCGGCAAGTGGTCCGGCACGGAAGTCAAGATCAACGGCGAAGACCTTCTGATCATGAAGGAAGCCGACATCATGGGCATCATCGGCTAATCGGCCGGTTGCCTCTCACTTAGATATCGCTGACACCCCTTTTCAGGAGTTCTCAAAATGGCAGCTAAAGAAGTAAAGTTCGGCCGCAGTGCGCGCGAAAAGATGCTGCGCGGCGTCGATATCCTCGCTGACGCAGTGAAAGTCACGCTCGGTCCGAAGGGCCGTAACGTCGTTATCGACAAGTCCTTCGGCGCTCCGCGCATCACCAAGGACGGTGTTTCGGTCGCCAAGGAAATCGAACTCGAAGACAAGTTCGAAAACATGGGCGCCCAGATGG
>Ga0102588_1000557_pt1 | contig 38216 bp, 35 predicted proteins | sample AraplaMF_Col_mMS_FD_76854 | JGI IMG/M metagenome (GOLD analysis project Ga0102588, IMG submission 76854) | Arabidopsis root microbial communities from the University of North Carolina, USA - plate scrape MF_Col_mMS (SPADES assembly) (version 2) | ecosystem: Host-associated > Plants > Roots >...
GCCATCGACGGTGCGCAAGGACACCGACGGCCCGCGAGAAGACGCGCGGTTCACCGTCTCGAAGGACTACCGCCACCCGTCGTTCTATCCGCGCAAGGAGCCGCTGCTGCGCAAGCGCTCCGTCGCGGTGGTCGTCGGCGTGCTCGGTGTCGCCGCGGTAGGCATCGCGGCGTTCGGCGGGAAAGACGTGCAGCGAAACAGCTACGCATCACAGGAAGACTGCGAGCAGGATTACGCGACGGGCCAGTGCACGCGCGAAACGGCCACCAGCGGTGGTCACGGCGGATACCACTACTACGGTCCGTGGTACCGCAGCGACTGGTACAACCGCTCTTACGCAGGCGATCCCGGCCCGGGCCGGAGCTTTCGCGGGGATGGCGTACCGGGGCACGGGCCGGCGAACGTCGACTTCGGCCGGCGCGGCGGCTTCGGTTCCAGCGGGCGCGTATCGGCGCGAGGCAGCTGATGCGACGCGAATCGATCGCACCGAGAGCCGACTGGCGCGCGAGCGTCGAGCGCATCGGCTTCGATTTCCACACCATCGACGGCCAGGCGTACTGGCGCGAAGACGCCTGCTACGTGTTCGACGAGCACCAGATCGACGTACTCGAACGCGCCACCGGCGAGCTGCATGCGCTCTGTCTCGAGGCCGTCGATCGCGTGGTGCGCGGCGGACGTTACGCCGATCTGGGCCTCGACGAGCACGCGGCATCGCTGATCGAGCGAAGCTGGCGCGACCGCGAGCCGTCGCTGTATGGCCGCATGGATCTGTCGTTCGACGGACGCCACGCGCCGAAGCTGCTGGAGTACAACGCCGATACGCCGACGTCGCTCTTCGAGGCGTCGGTCGTGCAGTGGTACTGGCTGGAAGAGGTCGCAGGCGACGCGGATCAGTTCAACTCCATCCACGAAAAACTGATCGACCGCTGGGCGTCGTTCGGCCGCGACCGCCGCATCCACTTCGCCGCGTGCTACGACAACATGGAAGACGGCGTCACCACCGATTACCTGCTCGATACCTGTGTGCAGGCCGGTCTCGACGTGCAGCCGCTCGATATCGAAGAGATCGGCTGGTCGGGCAAGGCGTTCATCGATCTGGCCGACAGGCCGATCGAGCGCCTGTTCAAGCTGTACCCGTGGGAGTGGCTGCTGAGCGAAGCGTTCTCCGCGCACATCGCCGACGCGTCCACGCGATGGCTCGAACCCGCATGGAAGATGGTGCTGTCGAACAAGGCGATCCTGCCGTTGTTGTGGGAATGGTTTCCCGATCATCCGAACCTGCTTCCCGCCAGCCGCTCGCGCGCCGACATCCGCGGTGCCGCGGTGTCGAAACCGTACTGGGGCCGCGAGGGACAGGGGATCGCCATCCTCGGCGAACGCGAGGCGGGCGAGGACAAGCCGCTGCACGTGTACCAAGCGCTCGCGCCGCTGCCGGTGTTCGACGGAAGGCATGCACTCGTCGGTTCGTGGATCGTGGGTGACGAGCCCGCCGGCATCGGCATCCGCGAAGACGGCGACCCGATCACGCGCAACACGAGTTGCTTCGTGCCGCACCTTTTTCGTTGAGGCGAGCTTGCCCTTGGAGCATGAGCTCATGAACACACAGGCGATGCGAATGTTTCTCTTCGCACTTGTCGAAGCTGATGATGCTGACGGACCATCGCTTGTCCTACGCGTAAAGTATCGAAACAGGCCTTCAGTTCATGAGGAAGGAGCCCCGTGGGGGCGCTCGAAGGTACAAGAGGACCGGATAGCGGACCCCGGATTTGGATCCGGGCCTGTTTCGTTCGATGACATTGAATGGATAACGGTCGCGCGCGTGCCGTCGCGACAGGTGAACGTGGCCGGCCACGTTAGAAAGTTCGAAGCCCTCGCTGCTCTTTGCTCAGGCATCGAAGGTGTAGTAATCACCCCAGACTATGTGAAGTTGGAACTCGGCTAAGATCGATGTCGGTTCTCTTCGAGAGGCCGATTCGCCAATGGCGTTCACTCAGGGCCTTCTTCGTCTGTGCGAGGGGCACTAGCCCTTGCACGTGTACTACGATTCGGGTCTTGCCCGAAGGAACCCGACCCATGCCGCTTCCCACCGTCGAACACGAAACCCAGCCGTCGCCCACCTGGTCCGTGATCTGGCTGCATGGCCTCGGCGCCGACGGCAACGACTTCGCACCGATCGTGCCCGAGCTTGTGGATCCGTCGTGGCCCGGCATCCGTTTCGTCTTCCCGCACGCGCCGGTGCGGCCCGTCACGGTGAACAACAACGTGCCGATGCGCGCGTGGTACGACATCAAGGGCCTCGCCATCGCCGACCGTCAGGATGCCGAGGGCATTCGCGCCTCCATCGTCGAGGTGGAGACGCTGATCGCGCGCGAGATCGAACGCGGCGTGCCCGCCTCGCGCATCGTGCTCGCCGGCTTCTCGCAGGGCGGCGCCATGGCGCTGTCCGCCGGCCTCCGTCACCGCGAATCACTCGCAGGCATCCTCGTACTGTCCGCCTATCTTCCCCTGCACGACACGATCGAGGCGGAGCGCAGCGGCGCCAACCACGCGACGCCCGTGTTCTGGGGCCACGGCACCGCCGATCCCATCGTGCCGATCGCGCTCGGCGAGCAATCGCGGCAGGCACTCGAAGCCCTCGGCCACCGCATCGAATGGCACAGCTATCCGATGGCGCACCAGGTCAGCCTGCCCGAAATCGCGGACATCCGTGGCTGGTTGTCGGAGCGTTTCGCCGGCGCGTGATCCCCTGCGCGGCGGCTACGGCGGGCATCCGGCATACTCGCTAAATGTCCGCCACCGAGCTCCCCGCCAGTCCGCGTCCACCATCGGCACCGCTGCCCGATTTCTGCAGCCTGCCGGTGCTTTTCGCGTTGGTGTTGGTCGGCGCGCTGACCGTCACGCTGATGTGGCTGGCCCCCGGTAACGAGGCCGACCTGCGCGATTACTGTATCGCCGTGCTGTTTACGAGCTGGCTGTCGATACTTCTGACGGTGGCGCTCTGCAAGCTGCGCCCGTGGATGCAGCGCCTGTCGAGGATATGGCCGTATGCCGCGGTGTGGCTGTTGCTGGTGCTCACGGTCGGCGCCAGCGCGGCGGCGGTGAGCTGGGTCGACCATAACCTGACGCTGGGCCTCAGCCCTGATTCCACCTTCGGCTTCGTTCGCGACAGCGTGCTCGCCACCGGGCTGCTCGGTGCGGGCCTGCTGCGCTACTTCTACGTCGTCGCGCAGTGGCAGACGCGCCTTGCGGCCAGTGCGCAGGCGCAGGTCGCGGCGCTGCAGGCGCGCATCCGGCCGCACTTCCTTTTCAACAGCATGAACGCGGTGGCGACGCTGATCCGCGTCGATCCGGATGCGGCCGAGCGCACTGTCGAAAACCTCGCCGAGCTGTTCCGCGCGGCGCTCGGCAGCGACCAGGCGACGGCCGGTTCGCTTGGCGACGAGCTGGCATTGGTGGATCGCTATCTCGAGATCGAAACGCTCCGTCTCGGCGACCGCCTGCGGGTGGAGCGCGACATCGACGTGCCCGCCGACCTGCCGATGCCGCGGCTCCTGCTGCAACCGCTGGTCGAGAACGCGATCCGTCACGGCGTGCAGCCGAGCCGCAGCGGCGGCACGATCCGCCTCACCGGGCGCGTCGCGCGTGGCGGCGTCGAGTTCATCGTGGACAATCCGCTGGCGGAAGGGCCTGCCGTGCCGGGCACGGGCCACGGTCTGCTCAACGTGCGCGAGCGCGTGCGCTTTCACTTCGGCGAACGCGCCTCGGTGGATGCCGCATCGCGCGAAGGCCGTTTCGTCGTCACCGTCTTCCTGCCGGAGCCCGCTCATGCGCGTCCTGATCGTCGATGACGAACCGCTCGCGCGGCTGCGTCTGCGCGGCCTGCTCGCGCGGCGTACCGACGTCGTCGTCGTGGGCGAGGTCGCCGACGGCGACGAGGTGCTCGGCGCGTGCGCCAGCCTCCAGCCCGACGTGGTGCTGCTCGATGTCGAGATGCCGGGACTCACGGGCACCGCCGTGGCACGGCGCCTCGCGTCGCTGGTCGCGCCGCCTCAGGTCATCTTCTGCACCGCCTACGAGCAGCATGCGCTTAGCGCTTTCGATCTCGGCGCTACCGATTATCTGCTCAAGCCGGTGCGCATCGAGCGGCTGGAGGAGGCACTCGACCGCGCCAGTGCCCGACGACCGTCCACGGCGCGGGCCGAACGCGGCGCGTGGCTGCGCGCTCGCAGCGGCAACGACGAGGTGCGGGTCGCGCTGGCCGACGTGGTCTACCTGCTGGCGGACGAAAAATACGTGGCTGTCCACCATGGCGGCGGGATGTGGCTGATCGACGAGTCGCTGCGTCAGCTGGAGGCCGCCCATGGCGAGCGGCTGGTGCGGCTGCACCGCAACTGCCTCGTACCGCGCGAGCGCCTGCTTGGTCTGAAGACCCTGGCCGACGGGCGGGTACTGGCGCGCCTGTCCGGCACCGACGTCACCCCCGAGGTCAGCCGCCGCAACCTTCCGGCCGTGCGCCAGCTCCTGCGGGCGGTGTAGGAGCGCGCCTGCGCGCGACGCCGTTGGGGCCGTGAGCAGCAGGGCCTGTGGCTTTTCGCGAAAGGCTGTCGCGCGCAGGCGCGCTCCTACGACGCCCAGCCGCTGCGTCGGGCCGGCGATTGCGAGACAATGGCGGACTGATCGCAACGCCCGGAACGTCCATGACCGCACCGCTTCGCATCGCCACCCGCAAGAGCGCGCTGGCCCTCTGGCAGGCCGAACACGTGGCCACCCTGCTGCGCCAGGCGCACCCGGGGCTGGTGGTGGAGCTGGTGCCGCTCTCCACGCGCGGCGACGAGATCCTGGATCGCTCGCTCGCCACCATCGGCGGCAAGGGTCTGTTCCTGAAGGAACTCGAGATCGCCATGCTCGAGGGTCGCGCGGACATCGCGGTGCATTCGCTGAAGGACGTGCCCGCCGAGCTCGACGAAGGCTTCGCGCTGTCGGCGATCCTGCCGCGCGCCGATGCCGCCGACGCCTTCATCAGCAACCACTACAAGAGCATCGCCGACCTGCCGAACGGCGCCCGCGTGGGCACGTCGTCGCTGCGACGCCAGGCGCAGTTGCGTGCGCTGCGCCCCGACCTGCAGTTGCTGGATCTTCGCGGCAACGTGAACACGCGGCTGGCGAAGCTCGACGAAGGCCATTACGAAGCGATCATCCTCGCGTGCGCCGGTGTGGACCGTCTCGGCTTGTCGCATCGCATCACCCTTCGCCTCGCCAGCCCCGACTGGCTGCCCGCACCGGGACAGGGTGCGATCGCGGTGGAATCGCGCGCCGGCGACACGCGCGTGAACGAACTGCTCGCGGTGCTGGACGATGCCGACACGCTGCTGGCGGTCAACGCGGAGCGCGCCCTCAATGCGCAGCTCGGTGGAAGCTGCGCCGTGGCGATCGGTGCGTGGTGCGTGGTGGCCGAGCACGGCCTCACGCTACACGGGATGGTCGGCAACGCGGCGACGGGCGAACTGCTGATCGCGCAGGCGGATTTCGCGGCGGACAAGCCCGTGGAACTCGGTCACGAAGTGGCCGCGATGCTGATCGCTCAGGGCGCGGCGGAATTCCTGAAGCCGCAGCGCTGAAACAACGTGCCTGGTAGGAGCGCGCCCTGCGCGCGACAGCTCTTCGCGAAGAGCAACAGGGCCTGTTGCGTCGGGTCTCGAAGCTGTCGCGCGCCGGGCGCGCTCCTACAGGGCGGCCGTGACGAACGCCTTCCTCAGAAGTTGTAGACGAGGTTCGTCGTCGTCAGTTTGTCGGTCTTCACCGTGCCGGGCTGCGTGTCGCTGTTGTAACGAACCTGGTAGCCGACCTTGAGCGCCATCTTCTTCGTCATGCTGACCGAGAGGCCGATGTCGTTCTGGTAGTACTGGTTCTTCGAGCCCGCTTCGACCAGCAGCGTGTCTTCCAGCGCCGTGTTGTCGGTGAGGCGGTACTTCGCATTAATCAGGCCACGGCCGACCACTTCCTTCTCGGCATCCGGCTTGTAGGTTTCGCTCAGCGGAGCGCCTGCGGCGTCCGTCGCCGGCGTGCCGTCCGCATTGAGCACGGCGCGCGTGGAGTTGGCCGGCTGGTAGCGCTTGAAACCGGGACCGATTTCGAAGGACAGCTCGGCGCGCTCGTTCTTCAGCGCGATGTAGCCGTAGCCGATCGAGATGATGCCCTGCCAGATGTTGGCGCCGAAGTCGTCGTGCTCGTAACGCGCGGCCGTCACGACGTAGCTGCGCGGGTCGAACTTGTAGCCCACCGAGGCACCGGTGTCGTAACGGTTGGCCGTGGTGCTGAACTTGTCGACCGGGTTGCCCTGCTCGTCTTCGACGGTTACCTCACCCTTGGAGCGCAGGCCGTTGAGGTAGAAGTTGTTCTTCCACAGTTCGTTTTCCTGGCTCAGGCCGAGCTTGGCGTTGGCATTTTCGGAACGCGAGTTGCCGCGCGACGAGGCGAAGCCGAATTCGCCGGAGCCGGTCCAGCCGCCGTTCTGGGCGCCGTTCGTGTTGGCGTTGGCGTCCTGTGCCGATGCCGTGAACGGCAGGGCGGCAAGGACGAGCGTGGCGATCAGCAGTTTTTTCATCGTCTACCCGGATGTGTAAGGAAACTGGTTTTTGTTCGGCCCGGCCCTGGGGATGACCGGCGGCGCCCCCGCGCCCGATTCTTCTTCATGCGGGGCTCGCTGTGAGCCTGCCGTAGGCGCGGCCATAGAGCCGCTGCTCGAGACATTGACCGATAACGCAGCTTAACGCCCCCAGACCGGCGGCCAGCGCGTGCGCCCGGCCCGCGGGGTGGGAAAGCAGCAACAGCGAGGGCAGGCCCACCGAAAGGGCCGCCACCGAAACCCGCCAGCCCAGCAACCGCAGGGCTCCGCGGCCCCCAGCGGTGAGCTGCGCGTCGCCGTGTTCGTCGGCCAGCTGGACGAGGGCGCGCCAGCGCATGCCTTCGACCAGCCCGAGCGCCAGCGCAACCGCGAGCAAGGCCATTCGCCATGGATTGACCGGATCCGTCGGCGTCTCGGCCTGCAGTGCGACACAGACCCAGAGCCACAGACCGCCGGCGAACAGCGCGGAGACCGCCCGCCCTAGCGGTAGCGCGTTCGCGATCGATGCCACGCGAGGCGGCAGATCGCGCGAGGCGGCGCGGGCGGTGTACACCAGCGTCGCGAGGCTGCTGGCGGCGAGCGCTCCGCCGGCGCTCCGGGTGGCCCAGAAGTCGTTCTCGCCGCGCGCCAGGCCCGCAAGCGCGAGCATCGGCAGGAAATTGACCATCGCGATCATGCCTTCGACCGTCGGCATCATGCGCTGGGCGGGGTTCCAGCCGTGCCAGTCGGCCGCGAAAGGGAGTCGCAGGCAGGTCGCCAGGAGCCCGGTACCGGTCAGCGCGAGGCCGATCGCGAGCGGCGCGAGCACTTCGCCACGGCCGTCCGGGTACAGGCCCAGCGCCAGCGCCGTTCCCAGCACCATCCACAGGCCATAGCCCGTCGAAGTGGCCGTCTGCACGACCACGATGGGGGTAGAGAACAGGTTTCGGGCAGGTTCCCCCGCGTCAGGCCGACCCATCGGGTCGAGCACCGCGGAGCGAGCCTCGTTCGGTTCCGCCATGGTCGGGGGAGGGCCTTGGGAGAATCGCAAAGCAACATTTTTGCGCCTATTGGCCCCGGGCGCAAACCGGCGGGCCCTACAGGCGGGCAGGCGAGGCCTCCCTTGCGGACCGCTGCGGCCGACGCCATGCTTGGGTTGCGTACATATGGGCATCACGCCCACGCGGACACACTTCCCGAAGCTCCATCTGCCGGCGACACCCCAATGGACCGCTACGAGCGCATTCTGACACTGCACCGACTGCTGAAGTCGGCCCATTACCCGGTGCCCCTTTCGCGACTGATGGACGAGCTGGAATGCTCGCGCGCCACGCTCTATCGCGATGTCGCGTTCCTGCGCGACGCGCTGGGCGCGCCCGTGCAGAGCGTGGCCGGCGACCAGGCGTCGTTCCGCTACGAGGCCAGCGAGGGCGACAGTTTCGAGCTGCCCGGCCTCTGGCTGACCAGCGACGAGCTCGCCGCGCTGATGGCGCTGAACGAACTGATCGGGCGATCCGATCCTGGCGTGCTCGCCGGCGCACTCGCGCCGTTCAAGGCGCGCATCGAACGCCTGCTTTCCGATCACGGCAGCGGCAAGGCATTGCCCGTCGACCGCATCCGCGTGATCTCGTGGGGCGCGCGCAAGATGGACCAGCAGGTGTTCCGCATCGTCGCGGGCGCCGTGCTCGAGCGCCGCCAGGTCACGTTCCGCTACAAGGCGCGCACCACCAACTCCGACACCAAGCGCACGGTGTCGCCGCAGCGCCTCACGCACTATCGCGACAACTGGTACCTCGACGTGTGGGACCACGACCGCGAGGCCCTGCGCAGTTTCGCCGTCGACCGCATCGCCGATCCGCAGGCGCTGGAAGCGAAGGCGAAGGACGTCGAAGACGCCGAGCTCAACGACCTGCTCGCGTCGAGCTACGGCATCTTCGCCGGCAAGCCGAAGGCGTGGGCGACCATCCGGTTCTCGTCGCACGCCGCGCGGTGGGTCGCCGACGAGCACTGGCACTCGCAGCAGAAGGGCGAGTGGCTGCCCGATGGCCGCTACGAACTGAAGGTGCCGTACTCCAATTCGCGCGAGCTGCTGATGGACGTGCTGAAGTACGGCCCCGACGCCGAGATCGTCTCGCCGCTGCCGCTCCGCGAAGAAATGAAGATCCTGCTGCAGCTGGCGTTGTCCGGCTACCAGGCGAACGGCAACCACCACTGAAAAGGCGGTACATGAGCGACCTCGACATCGCAGATCCCGGCGCGGTGCCGGCCTCGAGCGGCGAACCGCGCAAGCCGCGCGTCGCACTCGCCCTGGGCGCCGGCGCGGCGAAGGGCCTGGCCCATATCGGCGCGATCGAGGTACTGGAAGAACGCGGCTTCGAGATCGTCGCGATCGCGGGCACGTCGATGGGTGCGCTGATCGGCGGCATCTATGGCATGGGCAAGCTCGACATCTACCGCGACTGGGTCTCCACGCTTGCGCGATTCGACGTGCTGCGGCTCGTCGACTGGAGTTTCTCGGGCGGCGGTTTCATCAAGGGCGACCGGATCATGGCCGCGCTGCGCGAACTCATCGGCGAGGTGAACATCGAAGAGCTCGATATCGCCTACACCGCGGTGGCCACCGACATCGATCGCGAACGCGAGGTGTGGCTGACGAAGGGCCCGCTCTTCGACGCGATCCGCGCGTCCATCGCGATTCCCACGCTGTTCCGTCCGTATGCACACGAAGGACGTCGCCTCGTCGACGGCGCGCTGCTCAATCCGCTGCCGGTGCTGCCACTGATGCGCGAAGACGCCGACTACGTGATCGCGGTGAGCGTGGACGGCGCGGCGCAGTTGCAGAAGGCGCCGGAGAAAGACGTCACGGCCGTGGCGGATGCCGGCTACGTCGCGAAGCTCGGCCGACTCATCGGCAAGGTATTGCCGCTGGGCGAAACGAAGGTGCGCGATCCCGGCGCCTTCGACCTGATGACGCAATCGATGGACCTGATGCAGGCGAACCTGTCGCGCCTGCGTCTCGCCGCGTACCCGCCCGACCTGCTGGTGGAGATTCCGCGCAACGTATCGGCGGTGTACGAGTTCTACCGCGCGCGGGAGCTCATCGAGCTGGGGCGCGAGCGGACCGAGGCGATGCTGGATGCGTGGCATCCGCGAACACTGATGCGCTGAGGCGAGTTGCTTTCGCCGATACGATCGGCTCCCACCCCTTCGGTAGCAGGTTGCCGCAAGGCATCTACCGAAGGGTGGGAGCCGATCGTATCGGCGATCGACGCCGCGATCAGACCTCTTCGGTGCGCGTGACCTTCGCCCGGCGCATCAGCCATGCCACGCCGCGGAGGTCGGCCAGACCGACCCACAGGCGATCCAGCATGCCGTACTTCGACGTGCCCGCCGTGCGCGGACGGTGACCGACCGGCACGCTCTGGCTCGCGTAACCCGCGCGCTTCACCAGCGCCGGAAGATACCGGTGCATGTGATCGAAGTAGGGCAGGCGCAGGAAGGTCTCGCGCTCGAACAGCTTCAGGCCGCAGCCCGTGTCCGGCGTGTCGTCCCGGAGCATGCGCGAGCGCACCGCGTTGGCGACCTTCGACGAGATGCGCTTGTTGAAACTGTCGCGACGCGTGACGCGCCAGCCGGCGAAGAGCTTCAGCTCGGGCGAGGCGCTGGCGCGTGCGGCGAGCAGCTTCGGGATGTCGGCCGGGTCGTTCTGGCCGTCGCCGTCGAGGGTGGCGACCCACGGCGCGCGCGCGGCCCGAACGCCGTTGGACACCGCGGTGCTCTGCCCGCTGCGCGTGACGTGGCGGATGATGCGGAGCTCCGGGTACTGCGCGCGGGCGGCGGTGAGCACGGCGACACTGTCGTCGGTGCTGTCGTCGTCGACGTAGATGATCTCGAAGTCGATCCGGCCGCGCAGGGCCGAGGCGATCTCGGCGAGAAGGGGCGGGATGTTGTCGCGCTCGTTGAAGACGGGCACGACCACGGCGAGTTCGGTCATCTCGGTTCCGGGTACGGCTGGATCGGGGGCCGCATTATCGCCCATCGACCGCCGGATGGGGCGGCGGTCTCAACGCCCGTTCAGATCCGCCCGACGACGGGCGCCCCGGAGCCTTCGATCGCGTTGCGCCAGCCGCGTGCGACGGCGTCCATCGTCTGCCGGCTCGCACCCTGGGCCATCACCACCAGCGTGCCTCCGCTGAGCGCGATCTGCCGGCCGTCCCAGCCGTCGCGATGAAAGTCGATGGTGGCATCGCTCATGGTGCCCGGCATGTACAGCGCCACCACGGGCTCGTCGTTCATGCGCGTGACGAGGTGAACGGCGGCGTGCGTGCCCACCATGCAGTCGTGCACATAGGTGACACCGGCCGGGGCCGGGCCTTTGAGCGTCGCCGAGCGACCGCGGAAGCCGGCCTCGACCTGGGCGTCCGTCATCGGCCGCGTGAGGTTCAGCGCGTCGAGCTCGCCCGGCATGTGCGCTACCGCGAGCGCGGGCAGCGAATTCAGGTCGGCATGGCGCCAGAACATGCCCGCGCCCATGAAGGCGATCAGCAGCGACGCGGCCATCGCCATCCAGGCGCGGCGTCGCACCACCTGCCCACGACGCTCGCCGGTCGCCTGCGCCAGCAGGATGCGGTCGGCCAGGCCTTCGGGCACGGGCACGGCCATGGCGGCCTCGAGGTCGTCCTCGAAGCGCTGCGCGCGCTGCCAGAACGCGGCACACCCGTCCTTGCAGGTGTCGCGATGGGCGATCAGGTCCGGATCGCGCGAGCGAGGCTCGGCGCCGATGCGGCGGCGAAAGTCGAGGCAGTTCATTTCCGGCTCCTCTCGGCCGCGGCGGGTCCGCCGAGAAGGTCTTTCAGACGCTGTCGGGCGCGGAACAGCTGGGTGGTCACCGCCCCCGGCTGCTGGCCCGTACGTTCGGCGATCTCGTCGCCGGTCATGCCGCCCAGCACCTGCATGGCGAGCGGGTCGCGGTATTTCTCGGGCAGCCTGAGGATCGCCTCGCGCACCTGCGCGGCGTCGCCGCTGCGCTCGGGGCTGGCGAAGGCGGCATCTTCCGCCACGGTGTCGTCGAGTTCCACGGTATCGAAGCGCTTGCGTTCGTAGAGGCGCGCGTTCTCGCGGCGCAGGATCGTGAAGAGCCACGGCTTGGCCGATTCAGCGTCGCGGAGCGTGTCGAGGTTCTTCCACGCGCGAAGGAACGTCTCCTGGACGAGGTCCTGGGCGACGGTCTCGGAGCGCGACAACCAGAAGGCGTACCGGTAGAGGTCGGCCGACAGGGCGCGCACCATGGCTTCGTACTGGCGCTGCTTGGGATTCACATCCTTAACGACCGGCGCCATCTTCGATTCCTTACAAAGCCCGCTCAGCGGACCTTGGAAAGGATGCCATCCAGCTCGTCGAGGCTGTGATAGTGGATAACGAGCTTGCCCTTGCCGCCGCGGCCGTGCGCGACTTCGACGCGCGTGGCGAAGCGCTCGGCGAGTTCCCGTTCGAGATTGACGATGTTCGGATCGGCGGCCGGCGCCTTCGCCTTGCCCTTGGGCTCGAGCTGGGCCTTGCGGGCCGCTTCCTCGAGTTCGCGCACCGTCCAGCCATTGCGCGCGGCTTCCAGCGCCAGCGGCTCGGCGATGGTGGCGGGCAGCGTCAGCAGGGCACGGGCGTGACCCATTTCCAGCTTGCTTTCGTCGAGCAGCTGCTTGATCGATACCGGCAGATCCATCAGGCGGAGCAGGTTCGACACGGCGGCACGCGAGCGGCCGACGGCATCGGCCGCCTGCTGGTGCGTGAGGTCGAACTCTTCGATGAGGCGATGCAGCGCCTGGGCTTCTTCGAGCGGCGTGAGCTCCTGGCGCTGGATGTTCTCGATCAGCGCCATGGCGAGCACGGACTGCTCGGGCACGTCTTTCACCAGCGCGGGGATCTCGCTCATGGAGGCGCGCTGCGCGGCGCGCCAGCGGCGCTCGCCGGCGATCAGCTCGTAGCTGTTCTTGCCGATGGCGCGGACGACGACGGGCTGGATCAGGCCCTGAGCCTTGATCGACGCCGCCAGCTCATCGAGCGCTTCGTCGTTCCAGTGGCGGCGCGGCTGGTACTTGCCCGCCTGGATGTGATGGATGGGCAGCGTGCGCAGCTCGCCTTCCTGCTCGACGATCGAGGGCGCCGCATCCGGGCCCGCACCGCCGCCAAGCAGGGCATCCAGGCCCCGGCCAAGTCCGCGTTTTTTCGCTGCTGCCATGGATAGTCCTCAGGAAGCCGTCGGCGCGGCTTCGTCGATGTCGGTCGCGTCGCCCGCGCCCTGCGCCGTCGTCGCGCGCTCGCGGCGGATGATCTCGCCGGCGAGGCCGATGTAGGCGATGGCGCCGCGCGAACCGCGGTCGTAAAGATGGATGGGCTGCCCGTGGCTCGGCGCTTCCGCGAGACGGACGTTGCGCGGAATGATCGAGCGCAGCACCTTCTCGCCGAAATGCTGGGTGAGCTGCGCCGACACTTCGTTGCCGAGGTTGTTGCGCACGTCGTACATGGTGCGCAGCAGGCCTTCGACTTCCAGCTTCGGGTTGAGCCGCTGGCGCACCGCCTCGATGGTGTCGAGCAGGCTCGACAGGCCTTCGAGTGCGAAGTACTCGCACTGCACGGGAATCAGCACGCCATCGGCGGCCGTCAGGGCGTTCAGCGTCAGCAGGTGCAGCGACGGCGGGCAGTCGATCAGGATGGTGTCGTAGCGGTCCGACACGCGGGCCAGCTGTTCCTTCAGGCGCTGCTCGCGCGCCATCTGGTCCATGAGCTTCAGCTCGGCGGCGGTCAGGTCGCCGTTGCCCGGCAGCAGGTCGTAACCGGCCTCGGTACGTACCAGCACGTCGGCGATCGAGGCCTCGTCGAGCAGCACCTCGCAGCCGTTCGGCTTGGTGTTGTACTTGTCGACGCCCGACGCCATCGTGGCGTTGCCCTGCGGATCGAAGTCGACGAGCAGCACGCGTCGCTTCGCGGCGGCGAGGGCCGCGGCGAGGTTGACGGAGGTGGTGGTCTTGCCGACGCCGCCCTTCTGGTTGGCGACTGCGAGGATGCGGGCCATGGGGTACCGGTAGCTGCCGTGCGCGGAAAGGGCGTTAGCGTAGCATCCCGAAGCCGGATGCGGCCTAGCGCCTTACCCGCGGCGGATGACGACGAGGTGGCGTTCGCCCTCGACGCCCGGCACCGTGAGCACGTGGATGGCCTCGACGCGGAAGCCGTCGGGCACGCCGTCGAGTTCGTCGGCCGGGTGCTTGCCCTTCATCGCCAGCCAGGTGCCGTTCGGCGCGAGCAGGTGACCACCCCAGTTCAGCATGTCGGCCAGCGTGGCGAAGGCGCGCGCGGTGATGCACTCGAAGGTGCCCTCGACGTCTTCCACGCGACTCTGCAGCGCGCGTCCATTGGTCAGCTTCAGCGACCGGATGGCCTCGCGTAGGAAGCGGACCTTCTTACCGTTCGAATCGACCATCAACACGTCGCGGGCCGGCTCGGCGATCGCGATGGGAATGCCGGGGAGGCCCGGCCCGGTGCCGAGATCGGCGAGGCTGCGCCCGTGAACGAACGGCAGGATCGCGAGCGAGTCGATCAGATGGCGGGCGACCTGCTCTTCGTCGTTGCGGATGGCCGTGAGGTTGTAGGCCGCATTCCAGCGCTCGAGCAGCTCGCGGTAATCGAGCAGGCGGTCGACCGCGCCCTCGGGCAGGGAGACGTCGAGGCTGGCGATGCCGCGTTCGAGTTGGGCTTGCAGAACGTCGCGCGCGGTCATGCGGCACCTGAAGGAGGCGAGGGTCGCAAAGTATGGAAGCGCCGGCGCGATGGCGCCAGCGCGGGATCAGGCGGCGTCGAGCTCGACGCGGGTCACCAGCATGCCCCGGGCGCGAAGCGAGCCGTTGACCGTGTGCTTGAGCTGGGTACCGACGGCGCGACGATCGGCCTGGTGGGCGGTGCTGGCATCGCGCAGCGCGGCCACGACATTGGTGCGGATGAGATCCGGCGCCTCGTCGATGACTTCGTCGGCGACTTCCGGCTCGAGCACCTGCCAGTACACGGTGCCACCGTCGAAGCGAAGCACCTGACCGCCGAGGTCGATCTTGTGGGCGACGCGGTCGATCATCGGAAGCACGACATGCGTGCCGGCGCCGAGCAGCGCGGGCGAGCGGCCGAAGCGGCGCACGCTGTAGACCTGACCCTCGGGAATACGTCGGACCGACACCGCCGCGAGAGCGAAGGCAACGAGGGTCGTGACGATGAGGGCGGAGGTCAACATGGCTGCTACATCAACAAGTTATCGGCTTTTCCTGGCGCACCGCACAGCGAGACGCCGCATGGCGATGATCGGTGGGGTGTTAATTCTAATTTAACGCCGAGGGTTAACGCTAGTTTTACCAAACCCCCATGTTCAGTTAGCGGTCGGGTTGGTCAAAACTTGAGCAGTGGCCGGGAATTGGTCAGTTACTGACCGGCCGATTGAGAAATATCGCAGCCGGTGGGGGATGGGCGCCGACGCGCCGGGATACGGCCCTTGCCGTCGTGCAGGCCCATGCCGCGCCCCGCATTGCAGGGGCCGCGCCAGTTAATGATACTTATTATCAATTCGATCCGAGCGTCCCGTCCCCATGAATGTCCTTGGTTGCCTGCTGGCGGTGCTCGCCATGTCTCTTACCTATCTGTGCTCGCACAACCAGCGGCTCAGGGCGCACCCGCTGGGACGGTGGGCGAAGATCGCGGCGTGGGTCGCCGCCGCGGGCGCGCTGGCCGCCTGGATCGCCGGCGAAACCTCCCTGCCCGGCATCTTCGCCGCGCTCACGGCGCTCATGTTCGGCGCGGTCGCGCTGCCGTACCTCACCTGGCTGGTTCGTCCCGCCGTTGCACGGAAGCCGCGCTGATGCTCGCCAGGACCTTCGCCGGCATCCTGCTCGGCCTGCCGCTGTCGATGGCGATCGTGTCCGTCGCGATCTGGGTGTGGCCGCGGTCGAGCGAATCCGTCGTCATACCGATGATGGTGATCTTCTTCCCGCTATGGATCGGCATCATGGCGGCGACGTTCCTTTTCCGCAGCGGCATGCGTGCGTGGGCGTGGCTCGCCGTGGCCAACGTCGCTGCCTTCGGCGCGCTGTTCCTCGCCAAGCACACGCTGCCCGGGCTCTGACCAATGAAAGCTTCGACGATCCGCACGTTCACCACCGTGCACACCTGGACGGGGCTGCTCGCCGGCTTCGCGTTGTTCATCGCGTTCTACGCGGGCGCGCTGACGATGTTCCATGAAGAGATCGATGCCTGGGCCTTGCCCAGGGCGGAGGCCGCGCGCGCGGACACGATGGACCGCGCGCACCGCATGCTCGCCGACATCGTCGCGAAGCATCCCGCGGCGGCGGAACAGATCGGCGTGGTGTATCCGGCCGACCACCCGTCGCACGAAGTCGCCGCGTACTGGATGGAAAAGAACGGCGACTGGAAGACGCAGGCGCTCGACGACACCGCGCCTCACGATTCGGAAGACCACGAGCACGGGCTCGCGGACTTCGTGTACGAACTGCATTACGACCTCGGCATTCCCGTGGTTGGCATCTACCTGATGGGCATCGTCAGCGTGATCTACGGGCTGGCATTGCTCACGGGCCTGCTGATCCACCTGCCGAACCTCGTTCGCGAACTCTTTGCGCTGCGCCCCGGGCACAACCTGAAACGCCTCTGGCAGGACGCCCACAACGTCATCGGCATCCTCAGCCTTCCCTTCCATATCATCTTCGCGATCACCGGCGCGTTGCTCTGCCTGACGCTGGTGATGCTCATCGCGTTCAACACGGTGGCGTTCGACGGCAAGCTGATGACCGCGTTCGAGCGCATGACCAGCGCGCTGCCGGAAACGCAGGGCAAGGGTGGCACCGCGCAGATGCTGTCGCCCGCCGAACTTGGCGCGCGTGCACGCCAGGCGGCGCTCGCCGCGGGCGCGAACACGTTTGAACCCGATTACATGCGTTACGCGCACTACGGACAGCAGGGCGCCACCGCCGAAGTGCGCGGCACGTCGACGAAGACGCTCGGCGAATACGGCTCGGTCGCACTCGACGCCATCGACGGCCGCGTGCTCAACGTGCAGCTGACAGGTGCGCGCGATGCCAACCACGCGACGTACTCCGCGATCTTCGGCCTGCACTTCGGCACGTTCGGCAGCCTGTCGTTGCGCTGGCTGTATTTCCTGCTCGGTCTCGCCGGCGCGTTCCTCTTCTACTCGGGCAACCTGCTCTACATCGAGACGCGCCGCAAACGCCGCAGCGCCGAGCAGCCGATGAAGGTGCGCGCGATGGCCACCGCGACCGTCGGCGTCTGCATCGGTTCGTGCTTCGCGATCTCGATGACCTTCCTCGGGAATCTCTTCGCACCGTTCATGGGCCTCGAGCCAACCGCGGTAGTGCAGCCAGTGTGCTTCACCGCATTCGGCGCAGCCATCCTCTGGACGTTCTGGCGTCGCCCGGCGAAGGCGGCGGTCGACCTGCTGTTCGCGACCGCCGTCGCCAGCGTGGCAATCGGCGTTCTCGACGCGACGATCCATGGCGATCGCCTGATGCGCACCGTCGCCGAAGGCCGCTACGCCGTGCTCGGCCTCGACATCGTCGCCATCGCCATGGGTGCCGGCTTCGCCTGGCTGGGTGTCGCGACGCGCCGCCGGGCCGTTGAGGGCGACCCGTGCAGCGTGTGGTCGTCGCGTCGGGCGACGGCGAAGGAAGCGCAGCGCGAGCTACAGGAAGCCTGATCGCATCCCCGGGCCGGGGATGCTCGGGTCACTGTGGGAAGCCCGCTGGCGGGCGAATGGGTGCTTGCCGCACGCACCCATTCGCCCGCGAGCGGGCTTCCCACATTTCAATAGGGTAGTGGCGCGTCGAGCACCTGAATGTAACGCCCGTTACGTGGTGATGGCCGTGGCAGGTATTTAACTGAGTGAAGGCGATGTGCACACACCACATTGCGACGCAGCATGCGGCGGCATACCACTCAAGTGACTGATGTTCAGTCCTTTCTCATTCGTCATGGCGAAGTGGTATCCATACCTGAGGCGGATACTGCGGCATCGCAGCAAGCCCCTGTTTCCGAACGCTTTACAAGCTCGTATGAAAACGTTTACGTTCCGCGCCGACGAGACCCGGGAGGGGTCGCATACAAGGGCGTGAACTGGTGAGTGTGACGATCAAAGACGTCGCGAGGATGGCCAACGTATCGGTGGCCTCCGTTTCGCGCGCGCTGAATGGGCACAGTGGCGTAACCGCCGAAACGCAGAAGCGCATCCGCGAAGTCGCGGCCCGCCTGCGTTACGTGCCGCACAACGCCGCGCGCAGCCTCATCACACGCCGCACGCAGACGATCGGCGCCCTGTTGCCCGATCTGCACGGCGCCTTCTTCTCCGAACTGATTCGCGGCATCGACCTCGCGGCACGTGCTCGCGGCCTCTACCTGCTGGTCTCCAGTTCGCACGGCGATGCCACCGAGGCGGCCATCGCGCTGCGCGCGATGCAGGGCCGCGTCGACGGCCTGCTGGTGATGTCGCCGCATGCCGACGAGGCGTTCCTCGACGAAAACCTGCCGATCGTGCTGCCCACCGTGCTGATCAACAGCCACGTGCGTTCCGAACGCCACGCGGCGCTCGATGTGGACGACTTCGGCGGCGCGTATGGGATGACGGAGCACCTGCTGTCGCTCGGCCGCAAGCGCATCGCGTTCATCGGCGGTCCGGAAGTGAACCACGACGTGCAGGAGCGCCGCCGCGGGTACCTCGAGGCGATGGCGGCGGCCGGCCTCGCCGACCGCGCCACCGTGATCTCGGGCGACTTCACCGAAGAGTCCGGCTACCACGCGGGCAAGCAGGCGCTCTCGATGGTGCCACGCCCCGACGCGATCTTCGCCGCCAACGACATGATGGCCATCGGCTGCCTTTCCGCGCTTTCCGAAGCGCAGGTGCGCACCCCGGCCGACGTCGCCGTGGTCGGCTTCGACGATATTCCGATGGCGCGCTACGTGACACCGCCGCTCAGCACCGTTCGCGTGCGCATCGCCGAACTGGGCGAAGCGGCGCTGGAACGTCTCGTCCGCATGATCGAAGCACCCGATGACGCGCCGCCGGAACCGCGCGCGATCGTCGGCACCGAACTCGTCGTCCGCGCGTCGTGCGGCGGCAGCGACACGGTACGACGACGGGCCTGACACCCGTCGGATACGCGGCTTGCCGGGCCGCGGACTGGATTCCCCAGGACGGCGCTCTACAGGACTTTGCAGGACCTATCCGATCCGCCCACGCGGAAGGATGAGACATACGGGGCATATCGCTTCGACAAGAGTGGCTACCTGAAGCCACCACACGAACGACAAGAAGGTCGACCACCGTACGTTTCGTTCGCTGGATCGGATCACACAACACACAGAAGAACATTTGGGAGAGGGGAACAATGAAAGCCTCGATGCAGCTGAAGAAGAAGATCCTCGCGGGCGTCATCACCGCGACGGTCGCCGCCGCCGTGATGGCACCGGCCTATGCGCAGACCGTCGTCGCGACGCTGCGCGGCAAGGCCACGCCGGGCGCCACGGTCACCGCGTTCAACTCGGCCACGGGCCTGTCGCGCAAGGCCACCGCCGGCGCCGACGGCACGTACATCATCAACGGCCTGCCGCCGGCCACGTATCAGGTCGATGCCGGCCCGGGCACGCAGCAGAACGTGACGCTGACGGTCGCCTCGACCGCGACGCTGAACCTCGTCGCTCCGGCCGCCGGCACGCCTGCCGCGGCAGACGCTTCCGCCGCGACGTCGATGGAAGGCGTGACGGTCAACGCGACGACGCTCACCGAAGTCCGCACGCCGGAAGTCGCGAAGACGATCTCGCTGCATCAGATCCAGACCATCCCGCAGGTCTCGCGCAACTTCCTCGAGTTCGCCGACACCGTGCCGGGCATGGTCTTCAGCGTCGACGCGCAGGGTCACACCTCGCTGCGCGGCGGTGCGCAGAACAACAGCTCGGTCAACGTCTTCATCGACGGCGTGGGCCAGAAGAGCTACGTGAAGGAAGGCGGCGTCTCCGGCCAGGTCAACAGCCAGGGCAACCCGTTCCCGCAGCTCGCCATCGGCGAGTACAAGGTCATCACGTCGAACTACAAGGCCGAGTACGACCAGGTCTCCTCCGCCGCGATCACGGCCGAGACCAAGTCGGGCACGAACGAGTTCCACGGCGAGACGTTCTACACCTACACCTCCGATAAGTACCGCAGCCGCACCGCGGCCGAGGAAGAGGGCGAGAAGGCCCGCTCGTTCGAGAAGGAATACGGCTTCGCGCTCGGCGGTCCGATCATCAAGGACCAGATGCACTTCTTCGTGACGTTCGAGCAGAAGAAGTTCGATACGCCGATCACCGTGAGCCCCGGCTCCGATGCACCGGCCCAGTCGCTCGGCCTGATCCCCCCTGCGGCGCGCGCCGAGCTCGGTCCCGCCAGCCTGCCGTTCGACGAGAAGCTGTACTTCGGCAAGATCGACTGGGAGTTTTCTGACCGCGACCGCATCGAGATCAGCACCCAGGTGCGTCGCGAAACGCAGGCCGACAACATCGGCGCGGGCCAGTCGCGTTCGCAGTCCATCGTGACCGAGAACCACGACACGCGCGGCGCCTTCCGCTGGCAGCATAGCGGCGACTGGTACTTCAACGAGTTCAAGGCGACCTACGAGAATTCGTCAAACGATCCGCTGCCGCTCAACTACGGCAACGGCTACAACTACACCTGGCGCCCCACGGGCGACAAGGCGATCATCGGCACTGGCGCCGCCTCGGCGCTGGCCACGCAGATCAAGGGCCAGGAAGGTCCGGGTATCCAGGACGACTTCACGTTCAACAACCTCACCTGGCACGGCGATCACGTCGTCAAGGTCGGCTACAAGTACAAGGAAATCACGCTGCATGCGCAGGATGCGCAGAACACGAACCCGCAGTTCTTCTACAACGTCGACGAGAGCGGCACCAATCCGCTGCCCTATCGCGCGCAGTTCTCCAACCCGGTCGCCGGCCTGAACTCCGTGGCCGAAACCACGAGCAAGCAGTACGGCGCGTACATTCAGGACGACTGGTCGGTCAACGATCACCTCACCCTGAACGTCGGCGTGCGCTGGGACAAGGAGAAGACGCCGTCGTACCTCGACTACGTCACCCCGCAGAACGTCATCGACGGCTTCAACGCACTCGACGAGAACGCGCAGGCGCTGTTCCCGGGCCAGACCTATGCGCAGACGCTGGCGAAGGGCGGCATCAACTACCGCGACTACATCGGCACCGGCAACAACCGTCACGCGCAGAACCAGTGGGCGCCGCGCCTCGGTTTCTCGTATGACCTGTTCGCCGACGAAGAGCACGTGATCCACGGCGGCGCGGGCCGCTCGTACGATCGCAACCTGTTCGACTACCTGCAGCTCGAGCAGACCAAGTCCGCGCTGCCGTACCAGGAAATCTTCTTCAACATTCCGGGCCGTGGTTGCACCGTCGGTCCGAACACCAACTGCGTCGACTGGAATCCGGCTTACCTCAATGGTCTCGAGAACCTGCAGGCGCTCGTCGCCGGCACGAACAAGGGCCAGGAAGTCGACATGCTCAACAACGACCTGAAGGCTCCATATTCGGATCAGTTCAGCATCGGCATGTCGAACAAGCTCGGCGACTGGAATACGGACGCCACGATCACGCGCGTGCTCTCGTATGACGGCTTCGCGTTCACGCTGGGCAACCGTTACCCGGACGGCGCGTTCTTCCAGAACGGCACGCAGCCCTGGAGCAATGGCATCCCCGGCTTCGGCTCGATGATCATCGGCAACAACGGCATCCGCACGCGTACCACCCAGGTGCTGCTGTCGGCCGACAAGCCGTACACGCGGGAATCGGGCTGGAGCGCCAATTTCGCGTACACCTATAGCCGCGCGAAGCAGAACCGCGACATCAAGGAACACTACTCGTTCGACGAGCCGACGATCGACGCGTATCCGTTCATCACGTCGAACGCCGTTTCGAAGCATCGCTTCGTCGCGACCGGCGCGATCGATGGTCCGTGGGGCTTCAGCTTCTCGGCGAAGCTGACCCTGGCGACGCCGCTGCCGTGGAACGGTAACTATGGCTACGGCGGCATCTTCCCGACCGGCGAGGGCGCACGTCCCGCAGCGTTCACCCCACCGGGTTCGAAGTTCCTCGTGGGCGGCAAGATCTGGGGCTACCGCGATATCGACGTGCAGGCGACGAAGGACTTCCTGATCAACGAGAACGACCAGACGAAGTTCTACATCCGCTTCGACATCCTGAACGTCTTCAACTGGAAGAACTTCACGGACTACACCACGAACTTCGGTCAGAACGGCATTCCGGCCGTCGGAACCCCGGTCGTGTTCAACAAGACGGGCAACATCCAGTTCGTGCCGCGTACCGCGCGCTTCACGGCTGGCTTCAAGTTCTAAAGCGCTCCACGGCGCATCCGGCCGCATGTCCGGATGCGCCTTCCTTGGCGCCCGCGAGTCTCCCCGCGGGCGCATTCTTTCCTCTTCGACCTCGTGCGGTCACCGATGAGCCACGCCACCACAAACATCGTCGTCGTCGGTGGCGGAACCGCCGGTTGGATGGCGGCGTCCGCGCTTGCGCGAGTGCTCGGCAACCGGGCCACTATCCGCCTCGTCGAATCCGACGAGATCGGCATCGTGGGGGTGGGCGAGGCCACCGTTCCCCACATCAAGGCATTCAACAACCTGCTGGGCATCAACGAAGCCGATTTCGTGGCGCGCACGCAGGGCACGTTCAAGCTGGGCATCCAGTTCCGCGACTGGGGCAAGCTCGGCGATATCTATTTCCATGGTTTCGGCGTCATGGGCCATGACATCGGCATGACGTCGTTCCACCAGTACTGGCTGAAAGGCCGCCAGCGCGGCGTCGCCGGCGATCTGGTCGATTATTCCGTCAACACCGTCGCGGCCGATCGCGGCCGGTTCATGCCCGCGCCCGTCGACGTGCCCGCGAGTAACCCGCTGGCAGGCATCGGGTATGCCTACCACTTCGATGCCGCCCTCTACGCGCGTTACCTGCGCGGCTACAGCGAAGCGCGCGGCGTCCGGCGCACGGAGGGAAAGATCGCCCATGTCGAGCTCCATCCGGAAACCGGCGATGTCCGCGCCGTGGTCCTCGACGACGGTGAGCGCGTCGAAGGCGATCTCTTCATCGACTGCTCGGGCTTTCGCGGCCTGCTGATCGAGGGCGCGCTGAAGACGGGCTACGAAGACTGGAAGCGATGGCTGCCGTGCGACCGCGCGCTGGCCGTGCCATGCGAGCGCGTGGAAGCACCGACGCCGTACACGCGCTGCACGGCACGCGAGGCCGGCTGGCAGTGGCGCATTCCGTTGCAGCACCGGACCGGCAACGGCTATGTCTACGCCAGCGATTACATCAGCGACGACGACGCCGCCGCGAAGCTGCTGACGCGACTGGATGGCAAGGCGCTCGCGGATCCGCGCCCGCTCCGTTTCGTCACCGGCATGCGGAAGAAATCGTGGAACCGCAACGTCGTCGCTCTCGGCCTCGCGAGCGGCTTCATGGAACCGCTGGAGTCCACCAGCATCCATATGATCCAGGCGGGTATCTCGAAGCTGCTGCAGCTGTTCCCCTCCAACGGCGTGATGGACCCGGTGCTGGCCGATCGGTTCAACACGCAGACGCGTTTCGAGTGCGAGCGCATCCGCGATTTCCTCGTACTGCATTACAAGGCGACCACGCGCGACGATTCGCCGTTCTGGAATCACTGTCGGGACATGCCAATACCGGACTCGCTGCAGGCGAACATCGACATGTTCCGGCACAGCGGGCGATTCTTCCGCCAGGGCGACGAGATGTTCGGCATGGTCAGCTGGGTGCAGGTCATGGTCGGCCAGGGGATCATGCCCACGGACTACGATCCGCTCGTGGATCAGATGTCCGACGGCGATCTTCCGAAGTTCCTCAACAGCATTCGCGAGGTCGTGTCCAGGAACGTCGACCTCATGCCGACCCACCAGCAGTTCATCGATCGCGAGTGCCGCGCCGCGGCGGTGGCCGTGTGATGGCCGCGGCGATTGCCTTGGGGCCATCCGGCCCGTATGGTTCCAGGGATCGATCAAGGCCCTTCGGGGCCTTTCTCCGACCCCGCGACGTAAACGTTTACGCAACAGGATTCGCCTCATGCAAGCCAAGACCCTGAAACGCCTCTCCCTCGCCCTCGGCGTGATGCTCGCCACCGCCGCGCCGCTGGTCTTGGCGCAGGGCGAAACCGCGAAGCCGAAGCACGCCGCGCCGACCGTCATGCGCGACGTTCACGCGGTGCCGCCGATGATCGCCGACCTCGAGAAGCGGACGTTCCAGTGGTTCTGGGACAGCGCGAACCCGGCGAACGGTCTCGTTCCCGATCACTACCCGACGCAGTCGTTCGCATCGATCGCGTCGGTGGGCTTTGGCCTCACCGCTTACGGCGTCGGCGTGGAGCGCGGCTACATCACGCGCGACCAGGCGATCGACCGCACGCTCGCCACGCTGCGCTTCTTCCGCGATGCGCCGCAGAGCGACGCGGAAGACGGCGCAACAGGCTACAAGGGCTTCTTCTACCACTTCCTCAACATGGAAACCGGCGTTCGCCACGATCGCTGGGTGGAGGTGTCCACCGTGGACACCACGCTGCTGCTCGGAGGCATCCTCTTCGCGCAGAGTTACTACGACCGCGACTCGGCGAAGGAAAAGGAAATCCGCGACATCGCGGACGCGATCTACCGCCGCGTCGACTGGACGTGGGCCCAGACCCGCGCGCCGCTGATCAACATGGGCTGGACGCCTGGTGGCAAGCAGATTCCGCACGACTGGGAAGGCTACAACGAAGGCATGCTCGTCTACCTCCTCGCGCTCGGCTCGCCGACGCATCCGGTGGGCGACGATGCCTGGCAGGCCTGGACGAAGACGTACGACAAGACGTGGGGCGAGTTCCACGGCCAGACGTTCCTCAACTTCGCGCCGCTGTTCGGCCACCAGTACAGCCACGCGTTCGTCGACTTCCGCGGCATCCGCGACGCGTGGATGAAAGCGCACGATCTCGACTACTTCGAGAACAGCCGCCGCGCCACCTATTCGCAGCAGGCCTATGCGGTCGCCAACCCGGGCGGCTGGAAGGGCTACGGCAAGAACATCTGGGGCCTCACCGCCAGCAACGGCCCCGGCGGCCTGATCATCAAGCAGGGCGACAAGGAACGCACCTACTCGGGCTACACGGCGCGTGGTGCCGGTCTGGACTACATTTCGGACGACGGCACCATCGTTCCGACGGCCGCGGGCGGCTCGATCGCCTTCGCGCCCGAGATCGTGATCCCGGCGCTGGAAGAAATGAAGAAGAAGTACGGTCAGTACATCTATACGAAGTACGGCTTCGTCGATGCGTTCAACCTCACCTTCGACACCAAGACCGAACTGCGTACGGGCCGCCTGGTGCCGGGCTTCGGCTGGGCCGACACCGTGCACCTGGGCATCGACCAGGGCCCGATCGTGCTGATGATCGAGAACTACCGCAGCGAATTCGTCTGGAACGTGATGAAGAAAAACCCGTACATCCGCAAGGGCCTGCAGCGCGCCGGCTTCACCGGCGGCTGGCTCGACGCCGACACGGCCGCCAACCTGTGGTGAAGCGCGTCGCCCGCGTGCTTTGCGTCGCGCTGGTGCTGGCCTTCGCCGGCGCTGGTGTGACCGGCTGCGCGAAACACGAAGAGGGTAGCCGCACGCTGCAGTTCTGGACGATCGGTCGCGAAGGCGAGGCGGTGGCGCAACTGCTGCCCGAGTTCGAGCGGGAGCATCCGGGGCTGCATGTCGAGATCCAGCAGCTGCCGCTGACCGCCGCGCACCAGAAGCTGCTGACGGCTTACGCCGGCGATTCGACGCCCGACATCACGCAGCTCGGCAACACGTGGATTCCCGAGATGGTGGCGCTGGGCGCGCTCGAGCCGCTCGACGCGCGAGTCGCCGCGTCGAAGGTCGTGGACCCCGCCGACTACTTCCAGGCGATCTGGTCCACCAACGTCATCGACGGCAGGCTCTACGGCGTGCCCTGGTACGTCGACACGCGCCTGCTGTTCTATCGCAAGGATCTGCTCGCGAAGGTCGGTTACGACCATCCCCCACGCGACTGGGCCGAGTGGCGGGCGATGATGGCGAAGCTGTCGCAGCCGCCGGGCAAGAGCTACGGCGCGTTGTTGCCCACGAACGAGTTCGAGCAGCTGCTCGCGCTCGCGCTGCAGCAGCCCGACCCGCTGCTGCGCGACGACGGCCGCTACGGCAACTTCCGCAGCCCCGGATTCAAGAAGGCCCTCGCGTACTACGTGTCGCTGTTCAAGGACCAGCAGGCGCCGATGATGACCAACGTCGGCATCGGTAATCCGTGGGCCGCGTTCGGGCAGGGCTTCTTCGCCTTCTATCTGTCCGGCCCCTGGAACATCGGCGAATTCCGCAAGCGCCTGCCGCCCGGGCAGCAGGGCGACTGGGCCACGACACCGCTTCCCGGCCCGACCGGCCCGGGCGCGTCGAACGCCGGCGGCTCCAGCCTCGTGATCTTCCGCAAGTCGAAGCACAAGGACGATGCGTGGGCGCTGATCGAGTTCCTCTCGCGTCCCGCGATCCAGGAACGCTTCTATCAGATCCTCGGCGACATGCCGCCGCGTCGCTCGTCGTGGGACGCGCCCGCGCTGAAGAACGACGACAAGGCGGGCGCGTTCCGCGACCAGCTCGAGCGCGTGAAGCCGACGCCGCCCGTCGCGGAGTGGGAACGGATCGTCACCGAGATGCAGCTCGTGGCCGCGCAGGCGGCGCACGGCGACCTCACCGTCGACCAGGCCGCGGAAGAGATCGACCGCCGGGCCGACAGGCTCCTCGAAAAGCGCCGCTGGATGCTCGACCACGGCCACAAGGCGACACCATGACCACCTCCCGCGCCGCCTGGCTGTTCATCACGCCCGCGCTGATCGTTCTCGGCCTCTTCTTCCTGCTGCCCGTGGTGGCGGCGCTGGTGCTCTCGGTCACCGATTACGATCTCTACGCGCTGGCGGATATCCGCAACCTGCGTTTCGTGGCGCTGGAGAACTACTGGGCACTGCTGCAGCGGCCGCTGTTCTGGTCGGCACTGGGTCACACGGTGTACTTCGTCGTCGTGGGCGTGCCGCTGTCGCTGATGGCGTCGCTGGGTGCCGCGATGCTGCTCAATTCGCCGCTCGCGCGTTTCAAGCCGTTCTTCCGTACCGCGCTGTTCGCACCGGTGGTGACCACGGTTGTCGCCGTGGCCGTGATCTGGCGCTATCTGTTCAACACGAAGTACGGCTTGGTCAATTACGTGTTCGACTCGATCGGCATCCCGACGGTCGACTGGCTCGGCGATCCGCACTGGGCCATGCCCACGATCATCCTCTTCGCCGTGTGGAAGAACTTCGGCTACAACATGATCATCTTCATGGCCGGCCTGCAGGCGATTCCCGGCGATCTCTACGAAGCCGCGCGCATCGACGGCGCGTCGGCCATGGCGCAGTTCCGCCACATCACGCTGCCGATGCTGAAGCCCACGATGGTGATGGTCAGCATCCTCACCGTGTCGGGCTATTTCCAGCTGTTCGCCGAGCCGTACGTCATGACGGAAGGCGGCCCGCTGCAGAGCACCACCTCCGTGCTGTACCTGATGTACGAAGAAGGTTTCAAGTGGTGGAACCTCGGCTCGGCGTCCGCCGTGGCCTTCATCCTGTTCGTCATCATGTTCGTGGTGACCGCCGCGATGCTTCGCCTGTCGAAGCGGGGAGAGCCGGCATGAGCCCGCGCCTTGCGAAAGCACTGATCAACGGCCTGCTGATCGGCGCCGCCGCGATCGCGATCGCGCCGCTGCTGTACATGGTGTCGGTATCGTTCATGCCGCAGGGGCAGGCCAGTGCGCTGCCGCCGCCCGTGCTGCCGAAGGGCGCGACACTCGACAACTACCGCCAGCTCTTCATGAACGCGGGCATGGGCCGTTACCTGTTCAACAGCCTGCTGATCTCGACATGCATCACGCTGGTGTCGCTCGCGTTCAACCTGATGGCCGGCTATGCCTTCGCGAAGCTGGAGTTCAAGGGACGTCAGCGCATTTTCCAGGTGCTTCTCGGCGCACTGGTGATTCCCGCGCAGGTAGCGATGCTGCCTCTGTTCCTGTTGCTGAAGTACATGGGGCTGGTGAACACGTATGGCGCGGTGATCGTGCCCGCACTCGCGACCATCTTCGGCATCTTTCTGGTGCGGCAGTACGCGAGCGGCATTCCCGACGACCTGATGGAAGCGGCGCGCATCGACGGTGCGGGCGAGTTCCGCATTTTCGCGACCATCGTGATGCCGCTGCTGAAACCGATCATGGTGACGCTGGCGATCTTCACGTTCCTCGCCGCGTGGAACGACTTCATGTGGCCGTTGATCGCGCTGACCGGGCAGGAGCACTACACGCTGCCCATCGCGCTGGCTTCGCTGTCGCGTGAACACGTGCAGGATAGCGAGCTGATGATGGCCGGCTCCGTGGTCACCATTCTCCCCGTGCTCGTGCTGTTCCTCGCGCTGCAGCGTTACTACCTCGAAGGACTGCTGCTCGGCAGCGTGAAGGGTTGAGCATGATCGATGCATCTCGCACCGCACCGCGCCCTGGTAGGAGCGCGCCTCGCGCGCGACAGGTTTTCGCGATGAGCAACAGGACCTGTTGCGCCCGGCCTCAACGGCGTCGCGCGCAAGGCGCGCTCCTGCAATGCGTAGTCGCGACGTTGGCGCTTTTCTGCGGCGTCGCGCATGCCGCTGACCTCGACACGTTCGATACCGCCATCGGCTGGAAGGCCACGCATACCGACGATGTATCGGCCAGCCTGCGCACGGTGCCTGGGAAGAACGGACAAGCCGTCTGCCTCGCTTACGACTTCAACGGCGTGTCGGGTGCGGCATCGATCCGCAAGACGCTGCCCATCGATTTCCCGCAGGGCTTCGCACTGCATGTCGACGTGCGCGGCCACATGCCCGCGAACACGCTGCAGCTGAAGTTCATCGACGACACCGGCGATAACGTCTGGTGGTTTCAGAAACCGTCGTTCGTGCCGAGCGAGGCGTGGCAGACGATCGACGCCACCAGCCGGCAGGTGGAATTCGCCTGGGGCCCGGTGAAAGATCGCACGCTGCGACACACGCGCGAGGTCGAGTTCGTCATTTACAAGGAAGCCGGTGCCGGCGCGTCGCAGCCGAACAAGGGCGAGGTGTGTTTCGACAACCTTCGCCTCGAGGCGGCGAAGCCAGAGGCCGTACCGATCCCGCCGCCCACGCCGAACGCGACCTTCGAAGGTCGCGCGAAGCAGGTGCGCCGTGGGCTCTATCCGCGTGGTTTCTCCGGCGAGCAGTCGTACTGGACGATCGTCGGTGTCGATGGCGGTAGCCGCGATTCCGCGCTGATCTCGGAAGACGGTGCGGTAGAGGTCGCGCGTGGCGGATTCTCGATCGAACCCTTCCTCATCGCGCAGGGCAAGCTGCTGACCTGGGCCGACGTGACATCGACCCAGTCGCTGCGCGACCGATACCTGCCGATACCGTCGGTGCGCTGGCAACGCGACGGGCTTTCGCTCGTCACCACGGCGTTCGCGCAGGGCAAGGCAGGTGCCTCGCAGCTGGTGGTGTCGTATCGCGTCGCGAACGATGGCGATACCGCGCGCGATGTGACTCTCGTGCTCGCGGCGCGTCCTTTCCAGGTCAATCCGCCGACGCAGTTCCTCAATGCACCGGGTGGAACGAGCCGCATCGACGACCTTTCGTGGGATGGTCACGCGCTCATGGTGAACGGTGCGCGCAAGGTCGTGCCGTTGCAGCGCACGACGTCGTTCGTCGCCAGCACCAACGAGCCGAAGACACTGAGCGAGCGACTCGACGCCGGCGAGCGGCCGGTGGCGACCACGCTGCACGACGCGGCCGGGTTCGCGCAGGGCGCGTTGCTTTACGACGTGCACGTGCCCGCGCACGGGCATGTCGACCTCGGCATCGTCGTGCCGGTGAACAGCAAGGACGATGTGCCGGTGCCCACGGATGCCGGGCGCTGGCTTGCAAGTCACGGCGACGCCGTCGCCGCGCTCTGGCGCGACAAGCTCGATCGCGTGACGGTGACGGTGCCCTCGGTGGCACAGCCCATCGTCGATACGATGAAAAGCGGTGTCGCCCAGATCCTGATGTCGCGCGACGGTCCGGCCCTGCAACCGGGTACGCGTTCGTACTCGCGCACATGGGTGCGCGACGGCGCGATGATGCTCGAAGGTTTGCTGCGCACAGGACACGACGACGCGGCGCGCGACTTCATCCGCTGGTACGCGCCGCACCAGTTCTCGAACGGCAAGGTGCCGTGCTGCGTCGACGCACGCGGATCCGATCCCGTGCCCGAGAACGACAGCCACGGCGAGCTGATCTTCAGCGTGGCCGAACTCTGGCGCTACACGCACGACCGGAAGACGATGGCGTCGTTGTACCCGCACGTGCGCAAGGCAGTCGCGTACATGGATACGCTGCGCGCGAGTGAGAGCCAGGCGTCGCGGCGCGAGGGGCCCGATCGTGCGCTCTACGGACTGATGCCCGCGTCGATCAGCCACGAAGGATATTCGGCCAAGCCGATGCATTCGTACTGGGACGATTTCTGGGCGCTCAAGGGTTACGACGACGCGGTGGATCTCGCGAAGGCCATGGGCGAGGGCGCCGACGCGAGGGCGTTCGCCGCCTCGCGCGACGCGTTCCGCCACGATGTGCATGCGTCCATCGACGCCGCCGTGAAAGCGAAGGGCATCGATTTCATTCCGGGGTCGGCGGAACTCGGCGACTTCGATGCGACGTCGACCACGATCGCGCTTTCGCCGGGCGACGAACAGTCGCGCCTGCCGAAGGCGCTGCTCGATGCGACGTTCGAGAAGTATTGGCAGGGTTTCGTCGCGCGTCGCGATGGCAAGACGGCGTGGAAGGATTACACCCCCTACGAGCTGCGCACGATCGCGACCTTCATTCGCCTCGGCTGGCGTGACCGCCTCGATCCACTGATCGCCTTCTTCTTCGCCGACCGCCGGCCGGCCGCATGGAACCAGTGGGCCGAGGTCGTGGGTCGCGACCCGCGCGAGCCGCGCTTCGTCGGCGACATGCCGCATGCGTGGATCGCGTCGGACTATGTGCGTTCGGCACTGGATATGTTCGCCTACGATCGTGCCGCCGATGGCGCGCTCGTGATCGCGGCCGGCGTGCAGCCGTCGTGGCTGGAGGGCGATGGAATCTCGGTTCGGGATCTGCGTACGCCGTATGGCCGCTTGGGTTACACGCTGAAAGCGCGGAACGGTCAGGCCGAACTGACGATCACACAGCCGGTGAAGGCGCCGGGCGGTCTGGTGCTGTCGCTGCCGTCGGGCGAGGTGAAGGTGCCGGCGGGGGCGAAGTCCGTCACCGCGAAGCTTTGACGGTTCGCGTCGTTCGCCGGTTGCCCGCTGCCGCGGGATCGCCGATACGATCGGCTCCCACCAGGACGTCGCAGCGTGGCTACCGATGGGGTGGGAGCCGATCGTATCGGCGAATCAAGCCGCGATGCGGCGACTAGTGCGTGGCGACGCGCGTCCGCAGCAGCGCATCGACCGCCTGCTGCCACTCCGCCGAACCCGCCGCCGTCTGGGGCGCTTCCTGGCCCAGCTTGCGGTTCACCGCCACGTTCCATTCGGCCGTGCCCGGCTTGGGCCCGTGGCCGTCGTCGCTGACCGCGAGGGTCTTATCGACCCAGGCGAGCCACTCGGGCGAGCCGAGCGCGGGATTGGCCGGGGCGGTCTTGCCCGGCGCGGGTGAGGCGGCCGTCGAGGCGGCGACAGGCGCGTCGGCGGGCGGTGCGGTGGGCTCCGAATGCGTGCAGGCGGCGATGATGAAGGCGGTCGCCAGGGGGACGATCGTGAGCAATAGGCGCATGGCCAATGAAATCCTTGCGAATGCGAATGGCGTGATCCTACGGGCGGCACCCCGTCCCGCGCCTAAACGCACCGGGGAACTTCCGCCCGGCCGTTCAGCTTCGGGCCGCGACCTCGTCGATATGCGCCAGCAGGTCCGCGGGATCTTCGAACACCCGGTAGGCGCCGGCACGTTCGAGTTCGTTCTCGCCGTAGCCGCCCGAAAGCAGCCCGATGCCGAGCGCACGGGCGCGCTGCGCGGCCAGCATGTCCCAGATGGCGTCACCGATGACCATGGCGTCGCGGATATCGGTACCCAGCCGCTCGGCCGCGGTGACGAAGAGATCCGGATCCGGCTTGGCGTGGCGCACCTGGTCGCGCGTGACCACGGGTACCTTGTTCGGATCGACGCCCAGGGCGGCGATATTGTGGGACGCCGTTTCCATACGACCGGAGGTCGCTATGGCCCAGGGAATGTTCGCGTCGGTCAGCCACTTCAAGAGCTCGACGGCACCCGGTAACGGCTTCACGGCGCCGGCCTGGGCCAGCCGGCCGTAGGCGGCGGCGTGATTGCGGCGCAGGCGCTCGATGCGCTCCGGGGTGATCTCGGTCCTGGTCTCGCGGAGCAGGATGTCGGTGAACAGGCCGCCGCTCATGCCGATCTTGCGATGGATGCGCCACACGGAGAGGTCGATGCCCTCCATGTCGAGCGATTCCTTCCAGGCGAGCACGTGCTGGTAGACGCTGTCGACGAGCGTGCCGTCGAGATCGAAGAGAAACGCGTGTTTTTGTCGGGACATGGCGTTCAGGTTACGCGGCGTGCGGTGATGCTGACAACCTGTCGCGAGCACCCTTCGCGCGCCAGCGCGCTTCCCACAAGAGCGAAATTCTGCTTAGGGTCCATGTGGGAAGCGCGCTGGCGCGCGAGGGGTGCTCGCGACGACGTCAGAACGTGCCGGCGCGAAAATCCGCGATCGCCTCGTGGATCTGCGCCGTCGTATTCATCACGAACGGGCCGTAGCGTGCCACCGGCTCCTTCAACGGCCTACCGGCGACCAGCAGCACGCGCGTATGGCCGTTCGCGGCGAGCGTTACCGACGATCCCTTCGACAGCACGCCGAGCTCGCTTCGCGACAGCGTTTCACCGCCGACGATGGCCGCTTCGCCCTCGAACACGTAAGCGAACGCGCTGTGCTCGTCGGGCAACGCGAGATCCAGTCGCGCCCCGGGCGCCAGCGAGATGTCGAGATAGACCGGCTCGGTGGCGACGCCCGCGACGGGGCCCTTCGCACCGGCCAGTTCGCCCGCTACGACGCGCACGGTCACACCCTCGGCGGGATGCACCACCGGAATGTCGCCGGGCGGAATGTCCTGATAGCGCGGCTCGATCATCTTGTCGGACGCCGGCAGGTTCACCCACAGCTGGAAGCCCCACATCAGGCCTTCTTCCTGCTGCGGCATTTCCGAATGCAGGATGCCGCGTCCCGCAGTCATCCACTGCACGCTGCCGGGGCCGAGGTCGCCCGTGTTGCCGTGGTTGTCGCCATGGCGCATGCGACCGGCGAGCATGTAGGTCACGGTCTCGAAGCCGCGATGCGGGTGCTCGGGGAAGCCCTCGATGTAATCGCCGGCCTGGTCGGAACGGAATTCGTCCAGCAGCAGGAACGGGTCGAGCATGTCGAGCGCCGGCTGGCCGATCACGCGCTTCAGCTTCACGCCGGCACCGTCGGCGGTATCCATGCCGGTGACGCGGCGGACGATGTGACGTTGAGTGGTCATGGCAGCCTCCTGAAGTTGTGCACAAGATGGCGCGTTCGGCTGGCAACGGGTAGGGGCGCCCGGTGAACGATCCGTTCCGGGGAGGCTTCTCATTGCAGGAGCCGCTACAGCGGCGAGCCGTGTGGGAGCGGCCTTGGCCGCGATGGGTGCTTGCCGCGAGCACCCTTCGCCAGCAGGCTGGCTCCCACCAAGAAGCTCAATGCACCCAGTGGCCGGAGCGCTGCCGCGGCGGGCCGTCTTCGCCTTCGACCCGGGGCTGGGCGAGGGCCTTCAGCTCGTCTTCGCTGGGCGGGTTGTCCGTCCAGTAGGCACCGACCGCGTTGAGCACGTCGGGGAGCTGGCCGAGGCACTCGTCGTATTCCTCGTCGGTCAGCTTTTCGAACTCGGCATCGGCCTGGAGCACGCCTTCGTCGACCGCCAGGGCCATGATCGGCCCGAGCAGCTGCATGAGCGACGGGTCTTCGGCCAGGCGGTTCTCCCAGAGCCCCGCACGCATGTCGATGCCGCGGCTGAAGCCTTCGCACCAGCCGGCCGCGGACAGCAGCGGACCTTCCTCGGTATCCACTTCGCCGAGGATCGGCTCGTAGGCGTCGACGCCGAGCTCGGCCGTGATCGAGTCGTTGAGCTTGGCGAGCAGCGCCAGCACGCGATTGCCTTCGTCTTCGTCGTCGAAGGCGTCGTGCAGCACTTCGTGCAGCCATTCTTCCGGCTTGACCTCGAGCGGCCCGATCGCGATGGCCGACAGCAGGCCGTGCACGCCGTCCAGCATGAGGCTGCCGTCACCGCCGTGGGTGCGGAGGAAGGTGTCGAGTGCTTCGAGTTCGCTGTCGTCCAGCGAACTCGGCCATTCGGACTTCGGTGTGTTCAAAGGTTCAACTCCAGCGCGACAGGCGCGTGGTCGGACGGCTGTTCCCATTTGCGCGGCGCCTTGTCGATGATCGACGACGTCGCGACGGATTTGAGCGCATCGCTGATCAAGATGAGGTCGATCCGCAGCCCCATGTTGCGGCGGAAGGCGGCCTGACGATAGTCCCACCAGCTGAAAAGGCCGGCATCTTCGGTGAAAAGACGGAAACTGTCATGAAGACCGACATCGAGCAGCGCCTGCAGCGCGGCGCGCTCGGGCGGCGAGCAGAAGATGTCCTCGCCCCACGCGACCGGGTCGTACACGTCGCGGTCGTCGCGGCAGATGTTGAAGTCGCCCAGCACCACCAGCTTGTCGTGGCGCGCGCGCTCGCCTTCGAGGAAATCGCGCACCTTCGGGAGCCAGTGCAGCTTATAGGTGTACTTCTCGTCGCCCAGCGCCTTGCCGTTCACCACGTAGAGGTTCACCACACGGATGTCGCCGACCGTGGCGGCGAGGATGCGGCGCTGCGGATCGTCGAGGCCTTCGATGTCGGTGACCACGTCGCGCAACTCGCCCTTCGCGAGGATCGCAACGCCGTTGTAGGTTTTCTGGCCCGAATAGGCGACCTGGTAGCCCATGGCCGCGATCTCGTCGACGGGAAACTTGTCGTCGGTGAGCTTGGTCTCCTGCAGCGCGACGATGTCGGGCTGCGCCTCCGCCAGCCATTGCTGGAGATGGGGAAGGCGGACCTTGAGGGAGTTGACGTTCCACGACGCGATCTTCATCGCGCCATTGTAAAGGAACGGCCGCGCGGCGACCGGCGCCGCGCGGCTGGTCGGATCAGGCGAATCCGTAGCTCTTCAGCAACGCATCCGGCTCGGGGCCCCGGCCGCGGAAGGCCGTGAACGAGGCCAGCGCGGGCCGCGTGGCGCCTACCGCGAGCACTTCCTTGCGGAAACGCTCGCCCGTGGCGCGATCGAGCACGCCGGCCTCTTCGAACGCTTCGAACGCGTCCGCCGAGAGCACCTCGGCCCACAGGTAGCTGTAATAGCCCGCCGAGTAACCGCCCGCGAAGATGTGCGTGAAGGCATGCGGGAAGCGCTGCCATGCCGGGGGATGCATCACGGCCACTTCGTGGCGCACGGCTTCCAGCATGCCGAGCGCGTTCGCGCCCCGCGACGGGTCGTATTCGAGGTGCAGGCGGAAATCGAACAGACCGAATTCCAGCTGGCGCACCAGGAACAGGCCGGCATGGAAATGGCGCGCGTCGAGCATGCGCTGGAACAGGTCGCGCGGCAGCGGCTCGCCCGTCTGGTAGTGCTTCGCGAACTGGCTAAGGGCGCTGTAATCCCAGGCGAAGTTCTCCATGAACTGGCTGGGCAGCTCCACCGCGTCCCACTCGACGCCATCGATGCCGCCGACCGACGGGATGTCGACCTCGGTCAGCATGTGGTGCAGGCCATGCCCGAATTCGTGGAAGAGGGTGAGCACGTCGTCGTGGGTGAGCAGTGCCGGCGCGCCTTCGGTCGGCGGCGGGAAGTTGCAGGTGAGAAAGGCGATCGGCAGCTGGAGCTGCTCACCGTCCTTGAAGCGCGAGGCGCACACGTCCATCCATGCCCCGCCACGTTTGCCCGAACGGGCGTACATGTCGAGGTACGCGCCGGCGAACACGGAGCCGTCGGCGTTGACGACGTCGTAGTACTTCACGTCCTTGTTCCAGGTGTCGACGTCGTCGCGCGGCACGAAGCGCACGCCGTAGAGACGTTCCACCACCATGAACAGGCCGTCGATCGCGGCGGATGCGGGGAAGTAGGGCTTGATCTGCTCTTCGTCGAGCGCGTAACGCTCCTGGCGCAGGCGCTCGGCGGCGAAGCCGACGTCCCACGGCTCGAGGTTGTCGATCTTCAGCGTTTCGGTGGCGAACCGGCGCAGTTCCTTCAGTTCCTCCTTTGCCACCGGCTTCGCGCGGGCGGCGAGGTCGCGCAGGAACGCGAGCACCACGTCGGGCGACGTCGCCATCTTCGTCGCCAGCGATTCCTCGGCGGCATTGGCGAAGCCGAGCAGCTGCGCGGCTTCGTGGCGCAACGCGACGATCTTCTCGATGCGATCGGAGTTGTCGAACTTGCCGGCGTTCGGGCCCTGGTCGGACGCGCGCGTCTGGTAGGCGTAGTAAACGGCCTCGCGCAGGTCGCGGTTCTCGGCGTAGGTGAGCACGGCCTGCACGCTCGGCTGCTTCAGCGTCACGAGGTAGCCGTCGAGCTTTTCTTCGCGCGCGTATTCGCGCAGCACCGCGCGGCCCGACGCCGGGATGCCGGCGAGGTCGCGCTCGTCGGTGATGTGCTTGTGCCACGCCTCGGAGGCGTCGAGCACCGCGTTGGAGAATTCCGTGGTCAGTTTCGACAGCTCGACGCCGATCTCGCGAAAGCGCGTGCGCGCCGGCTCTTCGAGGGCCACGCCGGACAGGCGGAAATCGCGCAGCGCGTGATCCACCGAGGCGCGGGCGGCCACCGGCAGCCCGGCGAAGTCGGGGCGATCCGCCACCGCCTGCACCGCGGCGTAGAGGTCGCGGTTCTGCCCGACCTCCAGGCCGTGATCGGTGAGTTTCTCTTCCGCCGCGCCGTGCGCCTTGCGCAGTGCCGGCGAGTCAGCCACGGCGTGCAGGTGGCTGACCGGCGACCAGGCACGGGAGAGCGTCTGGTCGAGGCGTTCCTGGGCGAGCATCACGTGCTCGAAATCGCGCGTGGCGCCAGCCGCGGCGATGCTCGCGATGGCGTCGCGCTGGGCCGCGATGAGGCTGTCGATGGCCGGCTCGACGTGTTCCGCGCGGATCGCCGAGAACGCCGGCAGGCCATCGGGGTCGAGAAGGGGGTTGGTGCTGGTGTCCATCGGGATCTCCTGTCAGGCGATCAGCGTGGTGTTCTTCCCGGACCAAATCAAGCGGCGGTGTGTCATGGCTCGCCCCTGTGGGGTCAGGCCAAATAGTCGTCCTTCAGCCGCACGTAATTCGCGGCGGAATAGTAGAGCTGCTCGACCTGGGCATCCGAGAGCACCCGAACCCTCTTCGCCGGGTTACCCAGCCAGAGCTCCCGCTCGCCCACGACCTTGCCGGGCGGGATCAGCGCACCTGCGCCGACGAAGCCGTTCTTCTTCACCACCACGCCATCCAGCACGGTGGCGTGCATGCCGATCAGGCAGCCATCCTCGATGGTGCACGCGTGGATCACCGCGCCGTGCCCGATGGTCACGTCGTCGCCGATGATCGTCGGGAACCCGCCGGGCGTGTACGGACCATCGTGGGTCACGTGGATGATCGCGCCGTCCTGAAGGTTGCTGCGGGCGCCGATGCGGATGTGATGGACATCGCCGCGCGCCACCGCCCCCGGCCAGATCGACGCGTCGTCGCCAAGCACGACGTCGCCGATCACCGTCGCCGCGGCGTCGACGTAAACGCGCGCGCCGAGACGCGGAAGGATGCCCTTGAACGGTCGGATATTGGCCATCCGCCCATTATAAGGGCCCCGGGCCAGGCGGCTTACTGGAACGAGCCGCCCACGATCCGGCCGTCGGCGTCCATCTTCGGGAAGTAGCGGCTGTTGTTCTGGCGCATTTCCCGCGTGGTCATCATGTCCGGCGTGACCAGGGTGACGTCGGGGTAGGCCGCGTGGAACTGCTCGGGCGTGGGCTTCGTGGCGATGAAGGCGTCGAAGGCCTTCATGTCGGTGACGAAGCCGGCGACGGGCTTCGGCTGGCCGGCCGGCGCGGTCTGGCAGGCGCTGAGCGTCGCGATGCCGAGGCCAAGGGCCAGAAAGAGGCGGATGCTGCGGATCATGGTGGGGCTCCTTGCCTTGGTGGTGCGGGGATTATCGGCAAAGCCAGCCTCATGCGACATGAACCACATGACGCTCGGTAGGAGCGCGGCTGCGCGCGGCAGCTTTTCACGAAAAACTAAAGGCCGGGTGGGTCCCCCCTCCCAAAGGTGTCGCCGGCCGGC